>Ga0247708_1000212_pt1 | contig 13394 bp, 12 predicted proteins | sample 42W_NmetaG_FD_189040 | JGI IMG/M metagenome (GOLD analysis project Ga0247708, IMG submission 189040) | Soil microbial communities from hillslope of Landscape Evolution Observatory, University of Arizona, Oracle, AZ, United States - 4-2-W_N | ecosystem: Engineered > Artificial ecosystem >...
GAGCGACCGCGACCTCGTGCATGAGGCCCTCGATGATCAGGAGCCCGCGTCCCCTGTGCTCGCCGCGGGGCTCCCGCCAGGCCCCGCGGTCGCTCACCACGACCTCGACCGCGCCCGAGGCGAGTGAGGCTTCGACATCCACGAAGGCGTCTCCGGGACCGTAGGCATGCTCGATCGCGTTGCATGCCGCCTCGGCGACGGCGAGCGTGATCTCATAGCGCTCCTGCTCGCTGGCCCCTGCGGCGCGGAGGAAGCGGCCGATGCTCCGCCGCAGCCCGCCGAGCGACTCGGGCTCGGCCGGCAGCGACTGCGAGAACGCCTCTGCCGTCACGGGCTGCGGCCGCACGGCCAGCAGCGCCACGTCGTCGGCCGGGGCATCGCCCACGAGCGCGGCGACGACCTCGTCGCAGAGCGCGGTCAAGTCGGGTCCCGCGGCGGCGGCCACCATCGAGAGCTCTGTGAGGCGCTCCGAGAGCGGGGCGTCGCGCCGCTCCACCAAACCGTCGGTGTACAGCAGCAGCGTCGTCCCGGGCGGCAGCGTCTCGTGGCCCTCCGCGTACGTGCCCGTGTCCCCGGCACCCACCGGCACCGACCGCCCTCCCTCCAAAAAGCGCGCGCCGTCAGGGGTGAGCGCCAGCGGTGGCGGGTGCCCCGCGCTCGTGAAGCGGACCTCGCCCGTGTCGCGGTCGAGCAGCAGGTAGAGCATCGTCGCCATCGAGTGCTCGCCGCTACGGCGCAGCAGGCGGTCGATCCGGGCCACGGTCTCGGCTGTCCCGTCCTCGAGGACCGCGTACGCGCGAAAAGCGTTTCGGAGCTGGCCCATCGCCGCCGCCGCCCGCAGGCCGTGCCCGACGACGTCGCCGACCACCACGGCCACCCTCCCGTCGTCGAGCTCGAGGGCGTCATACCAGTCTCCTCCGACCGCGGGGCCGGCGCCCGCCGGCAGGTACCGCGCGGCGAGGTCGACGCCCTCGATCTGCGGGAGCTGCTCGGGCAGCAGACTCCGCTGGAGGGTCTCCGCGACGTGGTGCTCCTCCTCGTAGCCGCGGCGGAGCGCCTGCTCCATCGTCTTGCGCTCGTGGATGTCGGTGGCGGTGCCGACGTACCCGACGAAGTGGTCTCCCGAGAAGCGCGGCGCGCCCACCTCGAGCACCCAGCGATGCGAGCCGTCAGCCCGGCGCAGGCGGTACTCCATGCGGAACTCGGCACGCCGCTCGAGCGCGTCGAGGAACCCGGCCCGCAGGGCCTCGGCGTCCGCGGGATGCGCGCTGCTCGCCCACGTGTCCCCCACCTCGTCGCTGAGCGAGCGCCCGGTGAAGCGGAGCCACCCCTCGTTGACGAACGTCACGCGGCCCTGGTCGTCCGTCATCCACAAGAGCGCCGGCGCGGTGTCCGCGAGCTCGCGGAAGCGCGCCTCGCTCTCCCGGACGGCCTCCTCCGCGCGCGCGCGCTCCACCGCCGCGCCGACGGTGTTGGCGATGGCCTGCACGAAGCTCGCGTCGTCCTCCGAGAAGCGGTGCGGTGTGCGGCTGTGGGCACCGATCACGCCGAACGGCCGCTCGAGCCCCCCAACCGTGACGGCCATCGCGCTGACCACCCCGGCGGCATCGAGCACCGGCGACTGCTCGAAGCGGTGGTCCGCCCGCAGATCGGCGACGATGACCGGGCCCTCGTAGCGCAGCGTGTAGCCCGCGAGGGATCGCTCCGCGAGCTCGAGCGTCTCGCCCTCCTCGACGGGGAAGCCGTGGTTGGCGCGTACCCGGAGCGTCAGGCCGCCCGGCTCGAGCTCGAGCAGCGACACCGCGTCCACGCGCAGCTCGCGCGAGAGCACCTCGACCGCCTCGTGCATCAGCCGGTCGAGCGGCATGCCGGCGAGCGCGCGCTGTCCCAGGGTGGCGGCCGTGGCCTGCTGCCGTGCCCGCGTGAGGAGCTCGTCCTCCGCCCGGCCGGGCACGTCAGCCCGCCGGATCGAGATCCTCGGCCTCTTCCTGGAGCCGCGACTTCAGGCGCAGCACCGCCTTGGTGTGGAGCTGCGACACGCGCGACTCGGAAACGCCCAGGACCTCGCCGATCTCGCGCAGGGTCAGGTTCTCGTAGTAGTAGAGCGCGACCACCAGCTTCTCACGCTCGGGAAGCCTCGCGATCGCGTCCGCGAGGCGGTCCTTCGCCTCGGTGGCGTCCATCTCGGATGCGGGATCGGCCGCGTTGGGGTCCTGGATCGTGTCGAGCAGGGAGACCTGGTCGCCGGAGGCGTCGGACACGGTCCACAGCTCGTCGAGAGCGACGATTGACGAGTTCGAGATGAGCGTCAGGGAGGCCTGGAAGTCGTCGACCGACACGCCCAGCTCCTCCGCCATCTCGGCGTCGCTCGGCGCGCGGTGCAGCGTCGCCTCGAGCTTCGCGTTGGCGCGCTCGATCTCGCGCGCCTTCGCCCGGACCGAGCGCGGAACCCAGTCGAGCGAGCGCAGCTCGTCGATGATCGAGCCCTTGATCCGGTTGATCGCGAAGGTCTCGAACTTGATCTCGCGCGAGAGGTCGAAGCGCTCGATCGCCGAGATCAGGCCCAGCAGGCCGTACGAGATCAGGTCCGCGTCCTCGACGTGGGCCGGCAGGCCGCTCGACATGCGGCCCGCGACGTACTTCACCAGAGGTGAATACGCCAGCACCAGACGCTCGCGTGCCCGTTCGTCGCCGTCATCCTTGTAGCGGCGCCACAGGTCCTTGAGCTCGATTGCCTTCAGGTTCGTCTCCAGGATGCCCCCAAATCGTCTTGGGTCATGCCCGCGGGTGGGCCACGACGTATTGGCGCTTGAGCCTGCGCGACTCTACCCGAGTGTAGGTCTGAGTCGTGGAGACACTCGCATGGCCGAGCATCTCCTGGATCGAGCGGAGGTCCGCGCCGCCCTCCAGCAGATGCGTCGCGAACGAATGGCGGAGGGTGTGCGGGGATACGCCCGCCGCGAGCGCCGCCCGGCGCGTCCAGACGGCCAGCCGGCGGCGCACGTCGGAGCTCGAGAGGCGCCTGCCCGTCTTCGACAGGAAGAGCTCGGGAGCCCCGGTCCCGCGGGCGGCGAGGCCGGGACGGCCGCGATCGAGGTAGCGCTCGACGGCGCGCCACGCGGGCTCGCCCACCGGCACGAAGCGGGTCTTGCCGCCCTTGCCCTCGACGCGCACCTCCTCCGAGTCCGGATCGAGCGCGGTCACCGTCAGCGTCACGAGCTCCTCGGCGCGCAGGCCGGCGCCGTAGGCCAGCTCGAAGAGCGCGCGGTCGCGCAGCTCGAGCGGCGTGGCGGCGGGGATCCCGTCGAGCACCGCGGCGACCTCGGCGGGCTTGAGCACGCGCGGCAGGGTGCGGTCGCGCTTCGGGCTGGCCACCAGGTCGCCGGGGTTCGCGGGGATGTCGCCGCGGCGCGCGAGCTCCGAGTAGAGGGCGCGGATCGCGGCGAGCTTCCGGGCCACGGTCGCCCGGCTCGAGCCGCGCTCCGACAGGACGCCGGCGAAGCGCCTGATGTCCCGGGGTCCCAGCATCGCCGGCCCGAGGTCCTGCGCCGTCGCCCAGTCGGCTAGCTGGCGGGCGTCGACGGCGTAGGCGCGGCGGGTGCGCTCCGCGGCGCCCCGGGTCGCGAGCGCGCGCTCGAACGTCGAGAGGGCCTCCGCCCAACTAGGGTCCATAGCCGTGCCTTCACCGTTCGTCATACACGTTCAGGAGGGCCGGGTCGCGACGCGCGGGCAGCTGCGCGAGGCCGGACTGATGAGCGCGAGCGACGACGACCCGCCGCGCCCCTGGTTCCCGATCCAGGGGCCGGACGATGCCTCGACCATGTGGTATGCGGTCCTTCGCAGGCGCGAGCGCGGCGTGTTCATCGGCAGTCTCTGCATTCGCCACACCGGGCGCCAGGCCTCTTTGGAGGCAAGCGGGTGGGAGGAGGTCCCCGTGGAGGCGATCGGGCTCGATCAGAAGATGTAGACCGGCGTCTGCACCGGCACCTTCTCGAACAGCTCCTTGACCTCCGGGATCGACATGCGGATGCAGCCGTGCGACGCCGCGGTGCCGAGTGAGCCCACGGCATCGGTGCCGTGGATGCCGGCGCCGTCGTAGATCCCCATCCAGCGGGCCTTGATCGGGTTCTCGGGCCCGGGCGGGATCACCTTGCCCGCGAGATCGCCGGCCCAGTCGGACTGAGGAACGTGCCATGCCGGGTCCACCGCCTTGTTCTGGATGTGGTAGAGCCCCGCCGGCGTCTCGAGGCCGGCCTTGCCCACGGCGATCGTGTAGGTCTTGACGTGCTCGAGGTTGCGGAAGAAGCGCAGGCGGAAGCGCGAGCGGTCCACGATGACGTAGGCCGGGTAGGACGAGGCGAGCTCCTCCTTGGTCACGTCGGGCTCGACGGTCTTCATTCGGGCGGTCACGACGCGCTGGCCGTGCGGGCGGGCGAGCTCCTCGTTGATGCGGCGCTCGAGCTCCTTGCCGCGCACCGCGAGCCCGTGGCGCCCGTCGACCGCCTCGAGGCCGTCCGGGGTGGGCTTCACGGCGGCGTCCTGCGGGTCGCGGTCGGCCCTGCGCTTGATGCGCCTCACGAGCGCGGCGACGGCGGGCCGTGACCAGGTGTAGCGGGGCTCGATGTCGGCGTCGACGTCGTCGCCCGCGACGTAGCGGACCGTGCGGCTCAGGACGTTGCCGGAACGGCTCTCGCGGAGCGCCTCCTGGACCATCGTCTCGACGTCGATCCGGATCTGGGCCTGCTCGGCGGTGAGCGTGAAGCTGCGCTTGCCGACCTCGACCTCCAGCGGACGGCCGAGCGGCTCGGCGAGGTCCTGCTCGAGAACGGCGCGCGCCTGCCCGGCGCGCATCCCGCCGATGTCGACGCCCGCGACCGACACGCCGTCGGCGATCAGGTCGTCGCGGGCGGCGTCGTAGGCGTACACGGCCACGGCACCCCCGAGCAACAGCATGAGCGCAAGCGCGATCGCGATGAACGTCCGGTCTCTCACGGGTTCCCGACGAGTGTAGGCACCACACGGGTGCGCACGCCGAGGCTTAAGCGTCCTGCAACAACCCTTGCGATTGCAGGGCTTTGGCGCTCCGTCTCGATCCCCCCGGGCTCAGCGGGGCGCGCCGGCGCGCTGGCGGGCGAGCAGCCCCTCGAGCGCGCGCACGACCGTCGGACGCGCCCGGTGGGCGCGTTCATAGCCCAGGATCGCGTCGAGGTCGGGGGCGTCGAGCGACGAGAGGAGGCTCAGGATCTCCTCGGCCTCGAGGTCGTCGTACTCGGCCACCGGCGGCCCCGGGGGCGGCTCGGGCTCGGCGGCCACCGGCTCAGGCTCCGGCGGCTCCGGCTCCGGGACGGGCGGCCGGGGCTCCGGGACGGGCGGCTCCTCCACCCCGGCGCGGTCGGCGTACGCGCGCAGCAGTCGTTCCAACTCGGTGAACTGGTGCGGCGAGAGCGGCTCCAGGCCCTCCGCGCCGCGCCGGACGCTCGGGCTCCAGCGCAGGAACTCCTCCACCTCGCGCTCGTAGCGGTACGGCTCGCGCACGCCGCGCACCACGGGATGCAGGCGCAGGTGCTCGCCGAAGCGCAGGACGGTCTCCCGGCTCGTGTGGCGGTACTCGAAGCCCGTCGCCTTCAGCTTGCGGTTGTCGAGGCCGCGTCCGAACCGGAGCTGGCCGAGCATCTCCGGCGGGACCCGCAGGCCGAGCCGGCGGAGCGGCGCGAGCGCGAGCCCGGTGCCCCACGGCGGCAGGATCGGCGCGTAGGTCTTCCCGAGCAGCCCGCAGACCTCGGTGAACGCCAGCACGCCGTCGCCCGCGACGTTGTAGATCCCGGGCAGGTCGTGCGCGACCATGTGCTCGAGCGCCGAGACGACGTCGTCCTCGTGCACGAACATGTAGCGCGGGTCGAAGCCCAGGATCATCGGCACGACGGGAAGCGAGAAGAGCGTGGTGTGCGAGGTGCGCACGTCCGGGCCGAGCACGTTCGAGAAGCGCAGCAGCGACACGGAGGTTTCGGGGTTCTTCTCGGCGAACTCGGCCACCGCGGCCTCCGCCTCGAGGATGTCCCGCTCGATCGGCGTGCGGGGCGCATGCGGCCGCACCATCGACTCCGTGAAGAAGGCGGGATCGTCCTGCTCGCAGCCGTAGTAGTGGGACGAGGACTTGAAGACGAGCTTGCGCACGGTCGAGGAGGGGCCGCTGCACGCCGCGAGGATGTTCATCGTCCCGATGACGTTGTTCTCGTGCGCGAGCTTCGGGCTCGTCGTCGCCGAGTCCACGACGAGGCGCGAGTCGACGACGGTGTCGATCGACGCCGCCTCTACGATGCGGCGCAGGAGGGCGTGCTGGGTGCCGACGCGCACGAACTCGGCGCGCTCGAGCTCCACCCTCGGATCCTCGGAGTCGACGCCCACGATCGCCTCGACCTCGTCGCGCTCCTCGAGCGCCTGCGCGAGCCGTCCGCCCCAGTAGGTCGAGAGCCCGGTGATGAGGATGCGCTTCGAGTTCACCCGAACCAGACCGACCTGCGCCGCGCCACCATCTCGTAGAGGTTGTCCTGGATGCGGGCGCGGATCTCGTGTGCCCACGTCTGGACCTGGGCCTTGTCCTCGTGGGGGTTGTCGCCCTCGAAGTGGATCGGCTCGAGGAACCTGATCTTGAACTTGGCCGGCAGGTACCCCAGCATGCCGAGCGGGCCGAGGTGCGGGAACGTCGGGGTGATCGGGAAGTAGAGGAGTCCGGTCAGGCGCTGGAGCGCGCCCATCTGGGCGAACACGGGCATCGCCTCCTCGGCGCCGACCACGCACACGGGCACGACCGGCACGCCGGCGCGCATCGCGGCCTCCACGAAGCCGCCGCGCCCGAAGCGCCGCAGCCGATAGCGGTTGCGGTAGAGCTTCTCGGTGCCCTTGCGCCCCTCCGGGAAGACCAGCACGAGCTTCTCCTCGTCGTGCAGCAGGCGCTGGACGTTCGCCGGGTGCGCCGCCACGCAGCCGATCTTCGGTATCAGCATGGAGAAGCCGGGGAAGCCCTTGAAGAAGTGCTCGACGGTGATGTTGAGCTCGCGCGGGCGAGGGTGCTCCTCGCGGAGGGCCTTGGCGATCATCGCGGCGTCGGGCGGGAGCGCGCCCGAGTGGTTCGAGACGAGCAGAGCGCCCCCCGAGGCGGGCACGTTCTCGATGCCCTCGACCTCGCAGCGGAACCAGTAGCGGTAGAAGAACTCGTAGAGCGTCCTGTCCATCAGCCCTTCGATGCGCTCGGAGCGCCCCCAGTCGTCGAGGCGGCGTTCCGGCTCGACGCCGGGCAGAAGGCGCCTCAGGTCGTCGTCGCGCGTCGCGGGCAGGCGCTCGAGCGCCAGGCGCGCGAGGCGTACGGAGGGCGGCTCGGGAAGCCTCAGGCTTGTACGTCCGTTGGCCACCTGGCGATTCTGGCATGCCCCGGGGGGCGCTCGTTGTCAGCGGGCAGAGGCCCGCCGGCGAGCGTCAGCCGCCCAAGAGCGGAGCCACGGCCGTCCGCAGCCCGGTCCAGTCGTCCGCGAGGATCACGCCGTCGGTCCCTTCGAGCTCCTCGTTCCAGGGGTGGCGGAGCGTGGCGCAGGCGATCCCGGCCTCGAGCGCCCGCTCGATGTTGACCGGGCTGTCGTCGACCAGCAGGTCGATCTCGAGCTCGGTGCAGCGCGTGACCTTGTCCCAGGAGCAGTGGAGATCGTCATACGGGAGGCCGATCTCCGTAAGCCAGCGCTCGGTGCTCACCTGTGTGGTGACCGCGCGGTGGCTCGTGATGTGGATCCAGTGTCCTTCCTCGCGCCAGGCCTGCACCGTCTCCACCGCGCCCGGGTAGGGGTCGGCGGCGAGGATGTTGTCCTCGCTGTGGGATTCGCGCACCACGTCGACGAGCTCGTCGCGCTCGAGCTCCGCGACCCCCCAGGTGCGCTGGCGCTCGTACGGGAGCTCGATGCCGTGGCGCTCCCGCACGATGCGGGAGAAGAGGTCCCAGTAGTGGTGCAGGGTGGAGTCGATGTCGATCGCGATCCGCGCCATGCGGGTACGGTACGGGTCGGTGGCGACGATCATCCCCTCCAGGCAGCTCCCGGCCAGGCGCCGCGCGGCGCGGGCCGCCGGCGAGGACTACGGCCGCAGCGCGCTCCCGTCGTGGCGCGACATCGACTGGCGCGAGCATCTGCGCCACGCGGACGTCGGCGGCAGGCGGCTCAACTTCGTCGACATCGGCGTGCCCGATGGCGACGCGCTCATCCTCATCCACGGGCTGTCGGGGCGCTGGGCCAACTGGCTCGAGAACATCCCCTTCTTCGCGCAGGACCGCCGCGTCATCGCCGTCGACCTGCCCGGCTTCGGCGACTCGGAGATGCCCGCCGAGCGCATCTCGATCACCGGCTACGCCCGCTGTGTCGAGGAGCTCTGCGAGCAGCTCGACCTGGGGCGCGCCGACATCGTCGGCAACTCGATGGGCGGCTTCGTCGGAGCGGAGATGGGGATTCGCTACCCCGATCGCGTCGACGGGCTCGTGCTGGTCTCCGCCGCCGGGATCTCGATCGTGAACCTCCGCCGCGACCCCCTGATAGCGGCCGCGAAGATGCTCGCCGCCGCCGGCGCGGCGAGCGCGGCCCAGCGGCGCGCCGTCCTCTCCCGCCCGGCATGGACCCACGCCGCCTTCTCGATCGTCTTCCGCCATCCCACGCGGATGCCACGGGAACTCCTCTACGAGCAGATGCTCGGCGCGGGCAAGGACGGCTTCGTCCCGGCCATGGAGGCGCTCACGAGCTACGACTTCACCGACCGCCTGCCCGAGGTGGGGGCCCGCTCCCTCGTCGTCTGGGGAGAGAACGACATGCTCGTCCCCGTCGGCGACGCCTACGAGTTCGAGCGCCTGATCCCCGATGCCCGCGCGCTGGTGCTCCACGACACGGGCCACTGCGCGATGCTCGAGCGGCCGGACACCTTCAATCGCCATGTCAAGGACTTCCTGGACCGGCGCGGCGCGCCCTCGGGCGCCCACGGCGAGGAGACAGCCTCGGCCTGACTCAGCTCGTGACCGCGCCCTCGGACGCGGAGCGCACGAGCCGCGCGTACTTTCCGAGCACCCCGCGGTCGTACTTCGCGGCGGGCGCCTCGTAGGCGGCGACGCGGGCCGCGATCTCGTCGTCGCTGAGCGCCACGTCGAGGCGGCGCTTCTCCACGTCGAAGGTGATCGAGTCCCCGTCGCGCACCGCTGCGATCGGACCGCCGCGGGGTGCCTCCGGGGACACGTGCCCCGCCATGAAGCCGTGGGTCGCGCCCGAGAAGCGCCCGTCGGTGAGCAGCGCGACCGAGTCGCCGAGCCCTTCGCCCTGGAGGGCGGCCGTCACGGCGAGCATCTCGCGCATCCCGGGTCCGCCGGCAGGACCCTCGTTGCGGATCACGACCACCTCACCCGTCGTGATCTCCCGCCGCTGGACCGCCGCGAAGGCGTCCTCCTCGCACTCGAAGACCCTCGCGGGGCCGGTGTGCTCGCGCCGCCCGTGCCCGGCGAGCTTGACGACGCAGCCCTCCGGGGCGAGGTTCCCGCGCAGGATCGCGAACCCGCCGTTCGGCCCGATCGGGTCGGACAGCGGGCGGACGACCTCCTGGCCCTCCTCCTCCTGGACGTCGGCCGCCTCCTCGCCGATCGTGCGGCCGGTGACCGTGATCGCCGACTCGTGCAGCAGGCCGGCTTCGGCGAGGCGGCTCGCCACGAGCCGGACCCCGCCGGCGCGGTAGAGATCGGTGGCGACGAAGCGCCCGCCGGGCTTCAGGTCCGCGAGGAGCGGGGTGCGCCAGGCGATCTCGTCGAAGTCGTCGATGTCGAGCGGCACCCCGGCCTCACGCGCGACCGCCAGAAGGTGGAGGACTCCGTTGGTCGAGCCGCCGGTGGCCGCGACGCACGCCACCGCGTTCTCGAGCGACTCGCGGGTGATCACGTCCGCGGGGCGCAGGCCGCGCTCGGTCAGGTCGATGGCGAGACGACCGCAGTCCTCGGCCACCTGGCCCTTCTTGCCGTCCTCGGCCGGGACCATCGAGCTGCCCATCGGCGAGATACCGAGGATCTCGAACGCGGTGGCCATGGTGTTCGCGGTGAACTGCCCGCCGCAGGCGCCCGCTCCCGGCGAGGCGACGGACTCCAACTCGGCGAGATCCTCGTCGCTCATGTCACCGGCGGCGTGCGCGCCGACCGCCTCGAAGACGTCCTGGATCGTGACGTCGCGCCCGCGGAAGCGGCCCGGCGCGATCGAGCCGCCATAGAGCATCAGCGACGGCAGGTCGACGCGCGCCAGCGCCATCACGGTCCCGGGGATCGTCTTGTCGCAGCCCGAGAGGGCGACGACCGCGTCGAAGGGGTTGCCGTGCACCGCGAGCTCGATCGAGTCCGCGATCACCTCGCGGCTGATCAGCGAGGCCTTCATCCCCTCGGTGCCCATGGTGATCCCGTCGGAGATCGCGATCGTGTTGAACTCCATGGGCGTGCCGCCCGCGGCGCGGACGCCGTCCTTCACGCGCTCGGCGAGAAGTCGCAGGTGGAAGTTGCATGGCATCGTCTCGGTCCAGGTGTTCGCGATGCCGACGATCGGCCGGCCGAGCTCCTCGTCGCCGAAGCCGATGCCCTTGAAGTAGGCCCGCGCGGCGGCGCGCTCCGGCCCGTCCAGGAAGACGCGGCCGCGCTCGCGCGAGTCGCGGCGCTCCCCCGTCCCTCCGCCGCTCACGTGAGCTGGCGCTCCGCGGCGTCCGGCTCGTCGCCCGAGCGGCGGGCGCGCTCGCGCTCCCACTGGTCGAGCCGCCAGAGGTCCCGCCGGATGCGGCCGGGGTCGACCTGCCGCCCGACGAGGTGCATGTTGGCGCTGCGCAGAAGCCGCTCCTCGTCGCCCGTGAGGGCCATCCACTTGGCGAGCACGTCGTCGGAGGCGGGCAGCCGGGAATCGGAGATCGCGCCGGTCAGGTCGGGGAAGTCCACGCAGTATTCGCTGAGGAGGCGGCGCTCCTCGGGGAGGTAGGCCACGACCGGCTTGTGCGGGTAGACGAGGTAGGCGTAGGCGCGCCCGTCAGGGCCCGTGCGGCGGCCGCGAACGCGGATGAAGCCGAGGTCGCGGTACATCCCCCACTCCTCCTCGTTCACGCAGGAGCGCAGAAGCTCGCGGGCCCGCTGCTCGGCGCGGCGCTCGCGGCCCGGGTCGGCGATCGAGTCGACCTCCACGCCGAGCCGGGCCGCCCTGCGGGCGGTGGCGCGCTCACGCTCGGCGCGGGCCAGCCGGAGCGCCGTGGGCAACGCCAGGATCGCCGCCACGGTGGCGAGGGCCAGCAGCGCGAGCAGCACCGCGACGCCCGGGGTCAGCCGCCGGACGCGCGGGGGAAGAAGATCACCCGCTCCGCGTCCTGCGGAATGTCGCCGTAGTCACGGATCATCTGCGCCTCGCGCCGGCCGGTGCCGGGCGCGGTGGTCGGCACCGCGGCCCACATGCCCGCGTCAAGCTGGCGCCGGAACTCCTCGACGAGGCGCTCTTCCTCCTCGCGGACGGCGGGGTCGCCCTCGGCGAGCAGGATCTCGCCGTGCCCGGGCTTCATGCGCAGGAACTTCACGCGGGCGATTATGGCAGAGGGAGGGCCCCCGTCAGCCGTTCCGGCGGATGCCCAGGGCGTCCACGGGGCCGGCGCCCGCTCCGAGCCGGGAGAGCCCGTCGCGAACCGCGTCCGAGGCGATCCGCTTCGCGCGGCGCGCCGCGTCCAGCGGCTCGAAGCCCCGGGCGAGATACGCGGCCAGCGCCGAGGAGTGCGTGCAGCCCGATCCATGTGCCGCGCCGTCCGGGTGCCGCTCGCCGGGGATCTCCTCCAGCCGCTCCCCGTCGAAGAAGACGTCCGTGGCCTCGTCCCGGTGTCCCCCCGTGACCACGACGGCTCGCGGTCCCAGCGCGTGGATCGCCCGCGCGAGCGCGTCCGGGGAGGCGTCGGCGCCTGCCAGCACCCGCGCTTCCGGGAGGTTCGGGGTGACCACCTCGGCATGGGGCAGCAGCCGCTCGCGCAGGGCATGGACGGCATCCTCGTCCAGCAGTCTCGCGCCGCTCTCGGCGACCATCACCGGGTCGATCACGACCGGCGCGGTCCCGGTCAGGGCGAGCGCCCGCTCGACGGCGTCGATCGTCTCCACCGTGCCGAGCATCCCGATCTTGACCGCGTCCACGCCGATGTCGGCCGTCACGGCGCGAACCTGCTCGACGATCAGATCGCCCGGGATGGCGTGTACGGCGCTGACGCCTGTGGTGCTCTGGGCGGTCACCGCCGTGATCGCGGTCATGCCGTGCACCCCGCAGCGGGCGAACGCCTTGAGATCGGCCTGGATGCCGGCGCCGCCGCCCGAGTCGGAGCCCGCGATCGCCAGCGCCGTGGGCGGTTGTCTGGGCTCGCCGGTCACGAGCGGGCAGCATAGGCGGGCGCCGCCGTGCGCTCGAAGCCGAGGCCATCCCGCCGCACCAGGCCCATGACCTCGAGGCGCCCGAGCGCCGCCCGCACGGCGCCGGGGGCGAGGCCCGTGCGCGCCGCGATCGCGGACACGCCCGCGGATCCCTCGATCGCCGCGAGCACCTCGGCGAGGGGGCTCTCCAGGACGGGCGGGTCCGGGACGGGCGCGACCGGGGCGGCGCCCGGCCCGAACAGCTCCTCGAGGAGATCCTCCGGGCCGAGCACCACGCGGGCCCCGTCGCGCAGGAGGCGGTTCGTGCCGCGCGCCGCCCCCGTGGTGATCCGCCCGGGCACCGCAGCCACCGTCCTCCCCAGGTCCTCGGCGAAGCGGCAGGTGATCAGCGAGCCCGACGGATCGTCGGCCTCGACGACGACCGTGACGCTGCCGAGCGCCGCCATGATCCGGTTGCGCGCGGGGAAGGCCCAGCGGTGCACGGGCACGCCCGGAGGGAACTCCGACACGACACAGCCCTCGGTCCGGACTCGCTCGTACAGGCGCTGGTGGCTGCGCGGGTACGCGGCGTCCGGGCCCCTCGCGAGCACGGCCACCACCGCACCGCCCCCCTCGAGCGCCCCGCGGTGAGCTGAAGCGTCGATCCCGAGGGCGAGGCCGCTGACCACCGTGACTCCCGCGGCCGACAGGCCGCGGCCCAGCACGCGCGCCACCTCCAGGCCGTAGGGCGACGGGCGGCGGGTGCCCACGACCGTGACGGCCGGAGCGCCGGTCAGCGCCTTGAGGCGGCCGGCCCCGCCGGCGACGAACAGCACGGCCGGCGCGTCGTCGAGGTCGCTGAGCCCCGACGGGTAGGTCAGGGCGTGCCTGCAGACCGCCTCGACCTCCACGGTCAGAAGCGCTTCGCGGGCGCGGGCGGGGTCGAATGTCTCCAGCAGGGAGTGGGCCTCCGCCCGCGCCCGCGAAG
>Ga0247708_1000214_pt1 | contig 13361 bp, 15 predicted proteins | sample 42W_NmetaG_FD_189040 | JGI IMG/M metagenome (GOLD analysis project Ga0247708, IMG submission 189040) | Soil microbial communities from hillslope of Landscape Evolution Observatory, University of Arizona, Oracle, AZ, United States - 4-2-W_N | ecosystem: Engineered > Artificial ecosystem >...
GGTGCCAGGTGGCCCACCAGCCATCCGCGGCGCAGGCACGCCTCGCATGCGCCCGATGGGCTCACGCCGCCTCGCCGATCGCCGGGGCGTGGCGGTATCCGAGGGCCTCGTCCACGTGGGTGGCCTCGATGCGGTCGGCGCCCTCGAGGTCGGCGATCGTGCGCGCCACGCGCAGCACGCGGGCGTGCCCGCGAGCGCTCAGCCCGAGCAGCGCGTGTCCTTCGGCGAGTCGGCGCTCGGCATCGGGCGCCGGCCGCGCCGCCCCGCGCAGCATGCCCGCGGCGATGCCGGCGTTCGCGAGCGCTCCCGAGCCCCGGAGGCGATCGGCCTGGCGCTCCCGAGCCGACACGACACGCTCCCGCACGGCCGCGGAGCACTCGCCCGCCCCGGGCCCCGCCAGCGCCCCCGGAGCGACCGGGCCGAGCTCGCACGTCAGGTCGATCCGGTCCAGCAGGGGTCCGCTGAGCCGCCGCCGGTAGCGCGCGACGGCCATCGGCCCGCATACGCATCGCTCCGCACCGCGACCGCACGGGCACGGGTTGCACGCGGCGGCAAGCATCGCCCGGGCAGGAAACTCGATCGTTCGCTGGCCGCGGGTGACGACGCTGCGGCCGTCCTCGAGGGGTTGCCGCAACGCCTCGAGCGCCACGCGCGAGAACTCGGCGAGCTCGTCGAGGAAAAGGACTCCCCCGTGGGCGAGCGAGACCTCGCCGGGGCGGGGGTGTGCCCCGCCCCCCACGAGGCCTGGCGCCGAGATGCTGTGGTGAGGCGCCCTGAAGGGCCGCTCGGAGACGAGGCCGCCGTTCACCAATCCGGCGACGCTGTGGACGTTCGTGATCTCGACGGCCTCCTCCAGCGACGGCGGCGGGAGGATGCCCGGGAGCCGCCGCGCGAGCATCGTCTTGCCGGCTCCGGGCGGGCCGACCATGAGCAGGCTGTGCCCGCCGGCCGCGGCGATCTCCAGCGCGCGCCGCGCGTCCTCCTGCCCGCGCACGTCCGCCAGGTCCGGCAGGCCGGCGCCTTCGCGCGGAGCGAACGCCGGGGGGCGTGCGGGCTCCGGGGCCAAGCGGCCGTGCAGGACGTCCACGAGCGAGGTGAGGTCGGGCACCGGCAGGGCGTCGATCCCGGCGAGCGCCGCCTCGCCTGCGTTGTCAGGCGGGACCACGATGCGGGCGCACCCGGCGGCGGCCGCGGCGAAGGCCATGGCGAGGGCGCCCCTGACGGGGCGGATCGCGCCGCCCAGTGAGAGCTCGCCGCAGACCGCGAGGCCCGGGAGCGCCTCCGGCGGCACCTGGCCGCTCGCAGCCAAGAGCGCCACGGCCAGCGCCAGGTCGAAGGTGGCGCCGTGCTTTCGCAGGTACGCCGGCGCGAGGTTCGCCGTGACCCGCTGCATCGGGAAATCGAGAGCGGAGTTGAGCAGTGCCGCCCTCACGCGCTCCCGCGCCTCGCGAACGGTGGCGTCGGGGAGTCCGACGACCGTGAACGCCGGCAGGCCGCGGCGAACGTCCACCTCGACCAGGATCTCCCGGCCGCGGACGCCCTCGATCGTGAAGGTGGTGGCCGTGGCGAGCATGAGGCCCAAGCTAGGACCGCGATCGATCCCGGCCTGTGACGCCGGTGACGCTTCGCCGCAGGGCCGGTCACAAGCTGTTCACGCCTCCGGGATGGGCCCCGCACGAAAACGGCACGGCGCTGGTCCCGAGTCGTCACGCATCCGACCTCGCCGTCACGGATCCCGTCCTAGGGTCGGCTCATGTCGACCGACCCACGGCGAGACCTCGGTGCCGCCGGCGAGCGGCTCGCCGCCGACCATCTAGCCGCCGCGGGCTACCGGATCCTCGACCGCAACTACCGGACGCGCTACGGCGAGATCGACATCGTGGCGGCCGACGAGCGCCATCTCGTCTTCTGCGAGGTGAAGACCCGCGTCGCCGGCGGGACGCGCGGGCCGGCCGGCCCGCTCGGCGCCGTCGGGCCCGCGAAGCGGCGGCGCCTCAGGCTGCTGGCGGTGGTGTGGCTCTCGGACGAGGCGGCCGGAGCTTCCCGGCCGTCGAGGCCCGCCCTCCGCTTCGATGCCATCGGCGTGACCGTGGACAGAACGGGGCGAGTGCTCGCCCTGGAGCACCTCGAGGCGGCGTTCTGACCGAGCGCGCTCAGCCGTCGAGCGAGAGCTGGGTGTAGGCGATCGACGCGAACGACATCCGGTGGAGCGGGCAGACGCCGTGCTCCCGGATGGCGGCGCGGTGCTCGGGCGTCGAGTAGCCCACGTTCGTCGCGAAGTCCCAGCGCGGATGCCGGTCCGCTGCCGCGTGCATGAAGCGGTCCCGCGTGACCTTGGCGAGCACCGACGCGGCCGCGATCGCCGCGCTCCGGCCGTCCCCGCCGATCACGGCCTGCTGCTCCCTGCCGAACTCGGGGACGCGGAACCCGTCGACCAGGCAGACAGCCTCCGGGGGCGCCACGCGGATCAGCGCGTCGCGGAGCGCGGCCAGGTTCGTCACATGCAGCCCCCGATCGTCGATGCCGCGCACGCAGCGCGACACGACGGCCGCCCTGGTGGCCGCCTTCATGACCAGCGGAAAAAGCTCCTCGCGGCCCTCGGTCGTGTGCTGCTTCGAGTCGTTCAGCCGCGCCAGCGCGCGGCGGTCGGCGAGCGTCAGCCGCTCGAGGTCGAAGAGCACGGCGGCCGCCACCAGCGGCCCGGCGAGCGAGCCCCGGCCCGCCTCGTCGGCGCCCGCGACGAACCTGCGACCCAGCGCGCGGTCGAACGCGAAGAGCCTCCGTCCGCTCGGCCTGCGGGCGCGTCGCGGCCTGCGTGCCGGTGCCGCCTCCGCGGGTGTCGCCGGGCTCCCCACTGCGGCCGCGATGTTAGGCGGGAGGACGGCGGAACGTCGCCGCGTGCCGCCGCGCGCTCAGAGCAGGCCGATGCGCTTGGGGGGCCAGTAGGTCGAGAACGCCTGGCCGATCATCCACTTCTTGGGGACGGGGCCCCAGGCGCGGCTGTCGTCGGAGGCGCCCCGGTTGTCGCCCATCATGAAGTAGTGGTCCTTCGGGATCGTGATCTCGTCCGGAAGCTCGCAGAGCGGGCAGCCGGCGTCGGGCTGGATGAACGGCTCGTCCTGCACCTTGCCGTTGATGTAGACCCGGCCCTCGATGACCTTCAGGCGATCCCCGGGCATCCCGACGACCCGCTTGATGAAGTTCGTGTCGGCCTGCTCGCCCGTGGGCGCCGGACAGGGGCTGCCGCTCGGATGGTCGGCGCCGCAGGTGTCGGTCTGCGCTCCCTGCGGCGGCTTGAACACGACCACGTCGTTGCGCTCGGGCTCGCCGAAGCGGAAGGTCACGCGGTCCACAAGGACGCGCTGCCCGACCTCGAGCGTCGGGACCATCGACTCGCTCGGGATCCGGAAGGGCTTGACGAGGACGGCCTGGATGCCGAGCGCGAGCAGCAGCGCCACGGCCACGACCGACACGAGCTCGACGAGGGAGCTCTGCTTCTTCTCCTTGCCCTCCGCCACCGGGGTCACGCGGCCGCCGTCACTCGGGCTTCTGGTCCGGTTCGCCCTCCGCGTCCGCCTCGGCCTCGGCCGGCGCGTCGCCGGCCTCCGGGGCATCAGCGGGCACGTCGCTCACCGTGGTCTCCTGCGCGGGCACGTCGGTGACGGCAGTGGCCTGCGCGTCGGCGACCGGGGCCTCTTCCGCCTCGCCCCCGGCGGGATCCTCGTCCGGCAGCACCTCCGCCTCGACCTGCGCGCCCTGCTCGTCGAACGCGCCGCCGGGCTCGACGTAGGCGATCTCCTCGGTCTTGCCGCCGAACTGGCGCTCCCGGACCCGCGCCGACTTGCCGACGCGGTCACGGAGGTAGTAGAGCTTGGCGCGCCTGACGTCGCCCCGGCTCGCAACGTCGATCTTCTCGATCTTCGGCGAATGCAGCGGGAACGTACGCTCCACGCCGACCCCGAACGACGACTTGCGGACCGTGAAGGTCTCGCGGGCGCCCGAGCCCTGGCGCTTGATCACGACGCCCTCGAAGACCTGGGTCCGGCGGCGGGTTCCCTCCACGACCTGGAAGTGCACCTTCACGCGATCGCCCGCCTGGAAGCGGGGGACGCGGCGCAGTTGGTCGCGCTCGAGGCTGTCGATGACCTTGCTCATGGCGAATTCTCCGGAAGCGGCGGGGATCGGCGGTACTGCGGGAAAAAAGAAGGCGCGCCGGGCGCGCGGGTTGCGAATGGTAGCGAAGGGTCAGCCGCGCGCCCGCGACCGGCTCTGCGCGAGGCGCCAGTCGCGGACCTTGGCATGGTCACCCGAGAGCAGCACATCCGGCACCGTGTGGCCGTGCCAGTCGAAGGGGCGCGTGTAATGCGGGTACTCCGGAGCGCCTTCGAGGGCGGGGCTGAACGACTCCTCGACTGCGCTGTCGGCGTGGCCGAGGGCCCCCGGGAGCTTGCGGATCACCGTGTCGCAGACCACCATCGCCGCCAGCTCGCCGCCCGCCAGGACGTAGGGGCCGATCGAGACCACGTCGGTCGCCAGATGCTCGTGGACCCGCTCGTCGAAGCCCTCGTAGCGGCCGCACAGGAGCGTCAGGTCGGGTCCGCCCGCCAGCTCGGACGCGAGGGCGTCGTCCAGGCGCCGGCCTCCGGCCGAGAGCGCGATCACCCGGCGGGCGCCGCGGTCGGGGCCGTAGCGCGCCCGCAGGGCTGCCTCGACCACGTCGACGCGGATCACCATGCCGGCACCTCCTCCGTAGGGGGTGTCGTCCACCTGTCCCGCTCCGAGCGGGGTCGTCGCGCGGAGGTCGATCGCCTCGAGCGAGTGGCCCTCGCCGAGGGCGTTCGCGACATGGCGCTGCTCGGCATACCAGCCGAACCAGCCAGGAAAGAGCGTGAAGACGTCGATGTTCAGGGCTCGAGCCCCAGGAAGCCGCGGTCGACCTCGATCACGCGGGCGCGGACGTCCACCGAGGTGACGGCGTCGCGCACGAGCGGCACGAGCGTGGCGGGGCCGTCGCCCTCCCCCACGTCGAGCACGTCGCAGGACGGGTTCGGGATCACGGCCCGGACCGTGCCGAGTCCGGGGACCTCGCAGCCGACGAGGTCGTCGATCAGCCACTCGTCATCGGCGAGCGGGACCTCCTCGCGGAGGACGAGTAGCTCCTCCGAGCGGAGGGCCGCGGCCGCGTCGCGGTCCTCGACGCCCGCGAGACGGACGAGCGGACGGGCGTCGGTGCCGGCCCGGCGCGCGACCACCCGCTCGTCGCCGGCCACGACCACCCGGGTGCCCTCAGCGAGGCCGTCGGCGACCCGCTCCACGTAGAAGCTGCCGTCCACCCCGTGGGGCCTGCCCACCCGGCCGACGGCGACGAGGCGCTCGCTCACCAGCGGCCCCGCGTCACTCGACGACGTCGACCAGGACGCGGCGCCCCTCCTTGACGGAGCTGGCACGCATCACGGCCCGCAGGGCGTTGATCGTGCGGCCACCGCGGCCCACGACCTGCCCGACATCGTCCTCGGCCACGCCGACCTCGAGGACGACGGTGCCGTCGTCCTCCTCGAACGCGTCGATCGTCACCTCGTCGGGATGGTCGACAAGCGCCCGGACCATGTAGCGGAGGAGCTCCTCCACGGGAGAGGCCCTAGCGGGCGCCGGCGTGGATGCCCTTGGCGCGCATCAGCTTGCGGACCGTGCCGGAGGGCTGCGCGCCACGGGCGAGCCAGTGGCGCAGGCGCTCCTCGTCGAGCACGATCTCGGACGGCTCGGTCTGCGCGTTGTAGCGGCCGATGGTCTCGATGACGCGGCCGTCCCGCGGGGAGCGCTGGTCAGCGACGACCACCCGCCAGATCGGGTTCTTCTTCCCGCCGACGCGGGTCAGCCTCACGCGTACTGCCAAGTTCGTCTCACCTCTGGTTTCGTGCCGCGGCACGGCCGGTGGCGGTGCGGGTGCGGCGGTTCGGTCCCCACGCGCCGCGGTCCGGCGGTGGGACGGCGGAGAACGTTAGCGCCTGCCGGGAGCTAGCGCCCCCGCGCGAGCTGCCCGAGCGAGGGCATCTTGCCCTGCGAGACCTGGCGCATGACCTTCCGCATCTGGTCGAACTGCTTGATGAGCTGGTTCACCGCCTGCACCGTGGTGCCCGAGCCGCGCGCGATTCGCCGCCGCCTCGGCCCGTCGATGATTGCCGGGTTGGCGCGCTCCCTGGGCGTCATGGAGAGGACGATGGCCTGCACCCGGTCGAGCTCGCGCTCGTCCACCTGGAGGTCGCCGAGCTGCGCGCTGAGGCCCGGAACCATCTTCAGGATGCTGGTGAGCGGGCCCATCTTGCGCATCTGCTCCATCTGATCCAGGAAGTCGTCGAAGGTGAACTGGGCCTTGCGGATCTTCTTCTCGAGCTCGGCCGCCTTCGTCTCGTCCATCGCCCGCTCGGCCTTCTCCACGAGCGTGAGGACGTCGCCCATCCCCAGGATGCGCTGGGCCATGCGGTCGGGGTGGAAGCGCTCGAAGGCGTCGAGGCGCTCGCCTGTCGAGGCGTAGAGGATCGGCTTACCCGTGACGGCCTTGACCGAGAGCGCCGCGCCGCCGCGCGCGTCGCCGTCGAGCTTCGTCATCACCACGCCGTCGAATGCGGTGGTCTCCGCGAAGCGCTCGGCGACGTTCACGGCGTCCTGGCCGGTCATCGCGTCGACGGCGAGCAGGACGTTGTGAGGCCCCGTGCGCTTCTTGATCCGCCCCAGCTCCTCCATCAGATCCTCGTCGACGTGGAGGCGGCCCGCGGTGTCCAGGATCAGGACGTCGCGTCCGTCAGCCTTCGCCCGGTCGAGCGCCCACTCGGCGATGTCGACGGGGTCCCGGCCGGTGCCCTGCTCGTAGACCGCGGCTCCCGCCTGCTCGCCGACCTTGACGAGCTGGTCGACCGCGGCCGGACGGTAGACGTCGCACGCGGCGATCCCGACGTCGTGGCCGTGCTCCTCGCGCAGGTGCCGCGCCAGCTTCGCGCAGGCCGTCGTCTTGCCGGACCCCTGCAGGCCGGCCATCAGGATCACCGTCGGCGGCTTCGACGCGAACGCGAGATCGCGCCCCGCGCCGCCCATGAGCGCGGTGAGCTCCTCGTCGACGATCTTGACGACCTGCTGGCCGGGATTGAGCGACTCGCGCAAATCTCGTCCCTGGCACCTTTGTTTCACGGTCTCCGTGAAGGACTTCACGACCTGGAAGTTGACGTCGGCCTCCAGCAGCGCCAGGCGCACCTGGCGCATCGACTTCGACACGTCCTCCTCGGTGAGGACCCCGCGCGATCGGACGTCGGAGAGCGCTGCCTGCAGGCGCTCGGAGAGGGTGTCGAACATGTCCCGAGGCTAGCGCGGGCCTGCGCCGCGAGTGGGCCCGGAGTCCTCGCCGAGGCTGCCCAACGCCCCTCCGAGCTTGCCGAGCGCGGACGTGACCTCGCTCGGGATGATCCAGACCTTGTTCGACTCGCCCTGGGCGATCTGCGGGAGCACCTGGAGGTACTGGTAGGCCAGGAGCTTCGGGTCGGCGTCGCCGCGGTGGATCGCGTCGAAGACCGTCTCGATGGCCTTCGACTGGCCCTCGGCGGCGAGGATCTGCGCCTCGCGCTGACCCTCGGCGCGCAGGATCGAGCTCTGCTTCTCACCCTCCGCCGTGAGGATGTGCGACTGCTTCACGCCCTCCGCCGTCAGGATCGCGGCGCGCTTGTCGCGTTCGGCGCGCATCTGCTTCTCCATGGCCTCCTGGATCGTCCCGGGCGGGTCGATCGCCTTCAGCTCGACGCGGTTCACGCGGATGCCCCACTTGCCGGTGGCCTCGTCGAGCACCGCCCGCAGGGCGTTGTTGATCTGGTCGCGCGAGGTCAGCGTGTCCTCGAGCGTCATGCCGCCGATCACGTTCCTGAGGGTGGTCACGGTGAGCTGCTCGATCGCGGCGATGTAGTCGGCGATCTCGTAGGTCGCGGCCTTGGGGTCGGTCACCTGGTAGTAGATGACCGAGTCGATGTTGACCACGAGGTTGTCCTCGGTGATCACCGGCTGCGGCGGGAAGGAGACCACCTGCTCGCGCAGGTCGATCAGCGGCCGCAGGCGGTCGATGAAGGGGATGAGGATCGTGAGCCCCGGGTCCAGCGTGCGGTTGTAGCGCCCGAGCCGCTCGACGATCCCCGCCCGTGCCTGCGGGATGATCCGGACCGTCCGCGCAAGCACGAACAGGACGACGAGCGCGATGACGAGCAGTGCGATCAGGCCTGCCATTGGTGACCTCCTAGTCGGCGACGAGCGCGGTCGCGCCGTCGATCTTCAGAACCTCGACGCGGGCGCCCGCCTCGTAGGCCTCGTCGTCGTCGAAAGGCCGAGCCGTCCAGACCTCGCCCGCCAGCTTGACCGTGCCGCCGCGCGAATCGACCCGGTCGATCACGACCGCCTTGGCGCCGACGAGCGCCGCCGTCCCGGTCCGGATCTGGGCGGGAGTGTGCAGGTGGCGGCGGGCGATCGGCCGGATGAAGGCGAGCGAGCCGATGGAGGCCAGGATGAACACGCCGATCTGGAGCGCGGCGCCGGCTCCGAGGGCGGCCACGAGCGCCGCGACCAGGGCGGCGAGCGCGATCGGCCCGAGGATGAACGCCGTGGTCGCGACCTCGCCCGCGGCCATCAGCGCGGCGGCGATGACCCAGATGACCCATGCGGCCATGGGGCGATCCTACGTGGTCGCGAGTGCCTGCTCCACGTCGGCGAGCACGTCGGCGGTCTCCTCGCACCCGCAGCTGAAGCGGATGAAGCCCTCCCCCACCTCATCACCATGGCCCCAGCGGGCCCGGCGCTCGGCCGTGGTGTGCAGGCCGCCGAAGCTCGTCGCCTCGATCACGAGGCGGCATCGCGCCAGGAAACGCTCCGCCCGCTCCCGCGTGCCGAGGTCGAGCGCCACGACCGGCCCGAAGCGCCTCATCTGCCGCGCGGCCAGGTCGTGCGCAGGGTCGCCGGGAAGGCCCGGATAGCGCACCGCCGACACGCTGTCCGACTCGGTGAGCCACTGCGCTAGCGCGAGCGCGGTTGCGCACTGGCGGTCGAGCCGCAGCGCGAGCGTGCCTATCGAGCGATGTGCGAGCCAGGCCTCGAATGGGCCGGGGACGGCGCCCGTCTGGTTCCGCCAGGCGCGGACACCGTCGGCCACGGCCTCCTCGCGGGTGGTCACGAATCCCATCAGGAGGTCGGCGTGCCCCGTCAGCGCCTTCGACCCGCTCGTCACCGAGATGTCGGCGCCCAGGTCCAGTGGACGCTGTCCGAGCGGGGTCGCGAGCGTGTTGTCGACAGCGAGGCGCCCGCCCGCGGCATGGACCGCGCCGGCGATCCCGGCGATGTCGTACACGTCGAGACCCGGGTTCGCGGGTGATTCGACCCAGGTGAGCGTCGCGCCCTCGACCGGCGGGTCCTCGCCCGGCCCGAAGAGGCGCAACTCCACCCCGCGCGGCTCGAGATGGCCGGCCGCAAGCGCGCGAACGGTCGGGTAGCCGTCGCGCGAGACCGCCAGCACGTCGCCGGGCATCAGGCTCCCTACCAGCACAGCCGTGACCGCGGCCATGCCCGAGGAGAATGCGGCCGCCCGGCCGTCCTCGAGCGACCCCACGGCAGCCTCGAGCGCCTCGCAGGTCGGGTTGGCGTAGCGGGCATAGCCATACGGGCTCGCCGAAGGGTCGCCCGCGAGGTGGTACGGGGCAGCGAACACCGGCCCCGGCAACATCGGGGCGCCCTGCGAGGGCGCCGGGAGGCCGGCGTGAACGGCGCGGGTCGAGGGCCCCGGGGCCTGGGACTGGTCGCTCATGGCCCGAGTATCGCCCGCGCGAAGTCGGAGGGCTCGAACGGCTGGAGATCCTCGATCGCCTCGCCGGTACCGATCAGCTTCACCGGCACGCCCAGCTCGTCGGCGATCGCGAGCGCGATCCCGCCCTTGGCGGTGCCGTCGAGCTTCGTGAGCGCGATGCCCGTGACGGTCACCGCCTCGCTGAAGAGCCGGGCCTGCCGGACGCCGTTCTGGCCGGTGGTCGCATCGACCACGAGCAGGGTCTCGTGCGGCCCGTCGGGCACCTGCTTGCGTATCACCCGCTCGACCTTCGAGAGCTCATCCATGAGGCTCCCCTGGGTGTGGAGCCGGCCCGCGGTGTCGCAGATCACGACGTCGTGGCCGCGCGCTCGTGCCGCGCCGATCGCATCGAACGCGACCGCGCCCGGGTCCGAGCCCGGCCCGGCGCGCACGAAGTCGGCACCGGCGCGCTCCGCCCAGATCCCGAGCTGCTCGACCGCGGCCGCGCGGAAGGTGTCGCCGGCGGCCAGAAGGACCGAGCGATCGAGCTCCTCCCGGAGATGCCACGCGAGCTTCCCGATCGTCGTCGTCTTCCCGGTGCCGTTGACCCCGACGACGAGGATCACGGCGGGCGGGTCGCTGATGTCGATCGTGGGCTCGCCGACGGTCGCGGTCTCGGTGAGGAGCTCGCGCAGCCGCCGCGTCAGGTCCTCGCCCCCGGCGAGCTCCCCCGCGGTGGCCTCGCGCTCGAGTCGCTCGACGATCCGCGCCGTGGTCGACGCCCCGACGTCCGCCGCGATCAGGATCTCCTCGAGCCGCTCCCAGGCCTCATCGCCGAGAGCTCCGAGAACGGTGGCCTGCAACTCCGCGCCGAATGCCTCGCGCGTGCGGCGCATGTTCTCGCGCAGCCGCGCGAAGACGCCGCGGCGAGGCCCTTCGGCGTCGGCATCCGCCGGAGCGGGCGGGACCTCACCGGTGGCGAACAGCTCTTGCCAGGTCCGCGCCATCGGCCGGGCAGCATAGGGCCGCCGCGGGGCCGGAACGCGAAGCGCCCCGCCATGTGGCGGGGCGCTCGCTCCTCCGGTGGGGTCTGTCGACCCTTCGGTTCTGTCTACGACCGGCCGCCGCGCGAACCGCGACGGTCCTCGCCGCGGCGCCCGCCGCGGCGCTCCTCGCCGCGATCGTCACGGCGCTCGCCGCGCTCGCCGCGCCTGCCCTTGGAGCCGGCGATGCGGACGTTCTCGCAGTCGTCGGCGACCGTGTCCCGGCGGTCGGCGCGAACGGTGTCGTTCCCGTCGCCGCAGGTGATCGTGTCGCTGCCGCGGCGGCCGTCGCCGAGCGCGTTGATGCGATCGTCGCCGTCGCCGCCCGAGATCGTGTCGGAGCCGCGGCCGCCCTTGAGGGTGTCGTCGCCGGCGCCGCCGTCGACGGTGTCGTCGCCCTTGCCGCCGTCGATCCGGTCGTTCCCGGCGCCGCCGGCCACCGTGTCGGTGCCCGCGGAGCCCTTGAGCTTGTCGTCGCCGTCGCCGCCGTCGAGCGTGTCGTCGCCTTGATGGCCGTTCATGTTGTCGTCGCCACCCTCACCGTTGAGGGTGTCGTTGCCGGCGTTGCCCGCGACGCGATCGTCGCCGTCTCCGGCGTTGACGGTGTCGTTGCCGGCCATTGCGACGATGGTGTCCGCCTCGGGCGTGCCCGCGAGCGTGTCGTCACCGTCGGTGCCGTTGACCTCGGCAGCAACCGCGACGGCCGCCAGCGCCAGCATTGCCGCGAGCGCGGCTGCGATGACGTGGGATCGGAAGTTCTTCAAGGGAGGTGCCTCCTGGTGGCTTGCATTCAGGGTCTCGGCAGTGGGAACCCCTCAGACGAGCGAAAGTTGACCTATTGGACGAAGAATTGTCCGAATGGCCCGCACCCGCGTCAAATCGCGGGTTTTACGCGGCTTCGCTGCCGGACTCGAGCGAGTCGAGAGTCGGCTGGGCGCCCGCGAGGCGGCGCGACACGACCTTCGAGACGCCGTCGGCGCCCATGCTGACGCCGTAGATGCAGTCGGCCGCGTCCATCGTGCGCTTCTGGTGGGTCACGATGATGAACTGGGCGCGGTCCGAGTAGCGCTTCACGAGTTGGAGGAACCGGTCGATGTTCAGGTCGTCGAGCGCCGCCTCCACCTCATCGAGCACGTAGAACGGGCAGGGGCGCGCCAGGAACACCGCGAAGATGAAGGCGAGCGCGACGAGCGACTTCTCGCCGCCCGAGAGGAGCGACAGGCGCTTCGTGGACTTGCCGGCCGGGGTCACCTCGACCTCGACGCCCGGGTCTTCGTTGCGCACGATCTCCTCGGCCTCGACGGCGACCTCGGAGGCGCTCTCCTGCTGGGCCTCCTCCCCGCCGATGACCGGGCGCGGGCCCTCGGGCTGGACGAGCCGGAGCTTGCCGCGGCCCCCCGGGAACAGGTCGCCGACGACCTCCTCGAAGTTGCGGGCCGCCGCCTCGAAGGTTTCCTCGAAGGCCTCCCTGATGCGCCTGTCGGTGTCCCTGATCAGCTTCTCGAGCTCGGTGAGAGCAGCCTCGAGATCCTCTCGCTGGGTCTCGAGCTCCTCGACGTAAGCGACCGCCTCGTCGTACTCGGCCTTCGCGAGGGGGTTCACCGGGCCGAGCTGCTCGCGGCGGCGCGCGAGGCGCTCGATGCGGCCCTCGAGCTCTGCCCGGCGCTCGGGCTCGAGCGCCTCGGTGGCGGCCGCGGCGTCGAATCCGAGCCGCTCCGCGATGGACGACAGCTCGGCCTGGGCCTCGCGTGCCGTGTCGCGTGCCTGCTGCGCGCGGACCTCGGCGCCCGTGACCGCCTCGCTGGCCTTGCGCAGCCGCTCCTGGAGCTGGGCCTCCTCCTGGGCGAGGCGCCGAAGCTCCGTTGCCGTGCGCTCGCCGGCCGCCTCGCCCTCGGCCAGCTCCACCGCGAGCGCGTCCCGTGCCGCCACCACGGCGCCGAGCGCCTCGGAGAGCGCCTCGGCGGCGCGTAACGCGGCGACGCGAACCCCGCGATCGCGCTCGATGCAGTGTCTGAGAACGCCGATCCGCCGCTCGCGCTCGGCAGCCTCGCGGCGGGCACGGTCGGCGAGGCGGCGTTCCGCGGCAAGCTCGGCCTCGACGCGGGCGCGGGCGACGGCGGCATCGCCCTCGTCGGGCGCCTCGCGCCGGCGATCGAGCCGGCGCCGTAGGTGCGCCGCGCCCTCCTCCGCCTCCTCCGCGGCGCGGCGTGCGGCCCGGAGGGTGGCGGCGGCCTCCTCGCGGGCCGAGTCGAGCCCGGCGATCCGCTGCGACGACGCCTCGACCGCGGCGAGGGCGGCGCGCTCGGCGTCCACCGCCGCCGCGGACTCGCGAGCAAGCTCGTCGCGCCGGTTGCGCTGCTCGAGCACCCGCTCGTCGCCGCCTGCGGGCGCCTGGTGCAGCTCGCCGGTGGCGGGCGACCACATGCGCCCCGCGCGGGTGACCGCGATGCCATCGAATCCAGCGGGCAGCGCCTCGATCGAATCGACGAGCCACACCCCGGCGAGCTGCACCAGGC
>Ga0247708_1000215_pt1 | contig 13274 bp, 10 predicted proteins | sample 42W_NmetaG_FD_189040 | JGI IMG/M metagenome (GOLD analysis project Ga0247708, IMG submission 189040) | Soil microbial communities from hillslope of Landscape Evolution Observatory, University of Arizona, Oracle, AZ, United States - 4-2-W_N | ecosystem: Engineered > Artificial ecosystem >...
TCAGCACCGGCACCCTCGCCCTCGTGGCCCTGGGCGTCGGCGGCGTGGGCATGTTCCTCGCCGGCATGGCGGCGCTGTTCGCCGGCCGCAAGAGCACCGCTCCCGAGGCGGCCAAGGCCCGCAGCTAAGACCGCCCGTGCCGCCGCTGGGGTGCGGCACCGGTTGGAAATCAGTGGCCCCCTCGCCTCGGCGAGGGGGCCACTTCCATGTCCGGTCCGCCGCACCGGCCCGGTGGAGCTGATCGGACTCGAACCGACGACCCCTTGCATGCCATGCAAGTGCTCTACCAGCTGAGCTACAGCCCCGGGCGCCTTCCACGGTAGCAGCGTGGGGTGGGCTGTCGGCCAGCCCGTTACCATCCGAGGCGATGGCCGAGGCCTACGACGTCCAAGGAATCGAACGGAAGTGGCAGGCCCGGTGGCGGGACGACGGCACCTACCAGGTGGAGGCCGACGACCCCCGCCCGCCCTTCTACTCCCTGTGCATGTACCCCTACCCCAGCGGGGCGGCCCACCAGGGCCACGTACGGAACTACACCTTCGGCGACCTCATCGTCCGCCACCGCACCATGCACGGCTTCGCCGTCCTGTCGCCCATGGGGTTCGACTCCTTCGGCCTGCCGGCCGAGAACGCGGCCATCAAGACCGGCGTCCACCCCCGGCCCTTCACCGACGCTCGGATCGCCGAGCTGAAGGAGTCGATCGAGCGGCTGGGCGCGGTCTACGACTGGCGGCGGGAGGTCCGCAGCCACGACCCCGACTACATCCGCTGGACCCAGTGGATCTTCCTGCGCCTCCTGGAGGCCGGCCTGGCCTACCGCAAGCAGGCGCCGGTCAACTGGTGCCCGGGCTGCCAGACCGTCCTGGCCAACGAGCAGGTCCTGGCCGACGGCACCTGCGAGCGCTCGGGCGACGTCGTCCAGAGGCGCGACCTCGAGCAGTGGTTCTTCAAGATCACCGCCTACGCCGACCAGCTCCTCGACGACCTCGACACCCTCGACTGGCCGGAGCGGGTCAAGGTCATGCAACGCAACTGGATCGGGCGGTCGGAGGGGGCGGAGTTCGACCTGGCGGTGGCGAGCCACCAGGGCGACACAGGGGCGGGGCGCGGCGACCTGGCCATCAGGGTCTTCACCACCCGCCCCGACACCTCGTTCGGCATGACCTACGTGGTCCTGGCCCCCGAGCACCCGCTGGTCCCCGAGCTGACCACGCCGCTGCAATGGACGGCGGTCGCCGACTTCGTGAAAAGGGTGTCCACCGAGTCGGAGGTCGAGCGGCAGTCCGCCGAGGGCCCGGTCGAGAAGCGGGGCGTGTTCACCGGCTCCTACGCCGTCAACCCGTTCAACGACGAGCAGGTACCCATCTACCTGGCCGACTACGTCCTCATGGGATACGGCACCGGGGCGATCATGGCCGTGCCCGGCGAGGACCAGCGGGACTGGGACTTCGCCAAGGCCTACGGCCTGCCGATCATCCGCACCGTCCAGCCCCCCGAGGGGTGGGAGGGCGAGGCCTACACGGGCGACGGGCCGGCCATCAACAGCCGGTGGCTGGACGGCCTCGGCAAGGAGGAGGCGATCGCCAAGGCCATCGAGTTCCTGGAGACCAAGGGGATCGGCGAGCGCAAGGTCAACTACCGCCTGCGCGACTGGCTGCTGTCCCGCCAGCGGTTCTGGGGCTGCCCCATCCCCGTCGTGTACTGCCCGGAGCACGGGGCGGTGCCCGTCCCCGACGACCAGCTGCCGGTCCTCGCGCCCGACGACGTGGAGTTCCGCCCCACCGGCGAGTCACCCCTGCGCTTCCACGAGGGCTTCCTGCGGACGACCTGCCCGACGTGCGGCGCCGCGGCCACCCGCGAGACCGACACCATGGACACCTTCGTCGACTCGTCCTGGTACTTCCTGCGCTTCGCCGACCCCCAGAACCACGACGCCCCGTTCGACCCCACGGTCGTCGCCCACTGGCTCCCGGTCGACCAGTACATCGGCGGGATCGAGCACGCCATCCTCCACCTCATGTACGCCCGGTTCTTCACCAAGGCCCTGGCCGACCTGGGCGTGGCCCCCAAGGAGCTGCGGGAGCCGTTCGCCCGCCTGTTCACCCAGGGGATGATCCGCATGGGCGGGTCGAAGATGTCGAAGTCGAAGGGCAACCTGGTGGCCCCGGCCAAGTACTTCGACACGGTGGGCGCCGACGCCCTGCGCCTCTTCCACCTCTTCGTGGGCCCGCCGGCCGACGACGTCGACTGGAGCGAGCAAACCGACGAGGTGATCGACGGATGCGGGCGGTTCCTGGCCCGCGTCTGGCGCCTGGCCTCCGGCGAGGTCGCCACTGTCCCCGGCGCGACGGCATCCGGCGACCTGGAGCGGGCCACCCACGCGCTGATCGCCAAGGTGACCGACGACTACGACCGCTGGTCGTACAACACCGTCGTCGCCGCCTGCATGGAGTTCACCAACCTGCTGTACAAACACGCCCAGGCCGGGAACGACGTGGGCGCCGCCGTCGACGCCCTCCTCCTGCTGATGGCCCCGATGACGCCCCACGTGACCGCCGAGCTGTGGGAGCGCCGCCATCCCGGCGAGCACGTCCACGCCCACGCCTGGCCCTCCTTCGACCCGGCCCTGGCCGCGGCCCTGACCGAGACCATGATCGTGCAGGTCAACGGCAAGGTCCGGGACCGCATCGAGGTCGACGCCGGCATCGACGAGGCCGAGATGGAGCGCCTGGCCCTGGCCTCGCCCAAGGTTCAGGCCGTCCTGGGCGGGGCACCGCCGAGGAAGGTCATCGCCCGCCCGCCCCGCCTCGTGAACCTGGTGGCCTAGCAGCGCGGGCGCCCGCCCGATACGTCCGACCCGGGCGTATCATGTGCCTGGAGCCGGCCAAACGGAGGTGGTCGCTGGATGTCGTCGGATGGGGCGAGCCCTGCCGTAGTGGCAGAGCGCATCCGGGTGCTGATCTGCGACGACCACGCCCTGGTGGCCAAGGCGCTGGCCGTGCTGCTGGCGGCCCAGCCCGACGTCGAGGTGGTCGGCGTGGCCGGGACGGTCGCCCAGGCGCGGGAGGGGGTCGCCACCCTGCATCCGCAGGTCGTGCTCATGGACTATGCCCTTCCCGACGGCGACGGCGTGGCCGCGACCACAGCCATCAAGGACGCCCACCCCGACGTGCAGGTCGTCATGCTCACCGCCTTCGCCGACGAGGACGTCCTGGTGGCCGCCATCGAGGCGGGCTGCTCGGGCTACCTCACGAAGGACAAGGGCGCCGACGAGCTGCTGGCCGCGATCCGGCTGGCGGCCGTCGGCCAGGCGATGGTGTCCCCGGACATGCTGGCCCGGCTGCTGCCCCGCATGCGGCGGAACCACCATGGCCTCGGCTGGGACCTCACCTCGCGGGAGCGGCAGGTGCTCGACATGCTGGCCGACGGGGCGTCCAAGGAGGACATCGCCCGCCGCCTGTACCTGTCGACGAACACGGTGCGCAACCACATCCAGAGCATCCTCACCAAGCTGCACGCCCATTCCCGGTTGGAGGCGGTGGCCGCGGCCACCCGCGAGGGGCTGGTCCACCGAGGCTGATCCTGCCCCCGGGTGGTGCGCGTGCACCACGCAGGAAGGTCCGGCGGCCTCTATGGGCGGCGCGCGCGCCCCGCACAGAATGATGGTCCAGCGACTCGGGAGGGCCACCATGACCTTGCTGGCCGAGCAGATCCTGATCGACTGCCCTCCTGCCCGGCTGGAGGCGCTCCTCGGCCACCCGCCCTCATGGATGACGCCCCTGCTGCGCCTGGCCGGCGACGAGGGAGAAGCCGCCGGGCTGGCCGTCCTCGGGGAGGGGGCGGCGGCCGACCGCCGCCGGCCCACTCGGGGCCGGGCCCACCACGCGGAGCTGCGCCGGATCGGCCCGGCCGGGGGAAACCATCGGGTCGCGCTCCGCTGGCAGGCGGCGGGCTACCGGGTGCTCTTCAGCGAGCTGGACGGGACGATTCAGGTCCGCCCCATGGCCGACCGGACGGTGCTGAGCATCGAGGGCGCCTACGCCCCGCCCCGGGGGCGGGGATCGACGACCCGCCCGGTCGCCCGCCGCCGTGCCGCCGAGACGGCGGCGCGGAGCCTCCTCGGGCACCTGCGGTCGGCGGTCGAGCAGGAGCGCTCGGGCGTCGAGGTAGTGCACCTGCACCAGTGACGTTGAGCCGCGCTGCTCTGTCGTTCGGTCGCCCTTCGGGGCCTACTGGATGCCGGTCCCCAAAGCGGGACGCAAGGAGAGCAAACGTGCCGTCGATGCGCAGGAGCGGTCCCTGCAGCGGTCCGTCAGCACCGGACCGGCAGCCTCGTTGCTTCTGGCGCACCGCGGTCCCCGGTTCCCCGCCCGCTCGGCTCGACCGGCGCGGGGCGCGAGAAAGGCCTCGACATGGACAACAACTTCGTATCTGAGCTGGTCGGGACGGCGATCCTGATCCTGCTGGGGAACGGCGTCGTCGCCGGCGTGCTGCTCGCCCGGTCGAAGGCGCAGAACGCGGGCTGGATCGTCATCACCTTCGGCTGGGGCATGGCGGTCGCCATCGCGGTCTACGCCGCCGGCGGGTTCAGCGGCGCCCACATCAATCCGGCGGTCACGCTGGGGCTGGCCGCCACGGGCGACTTCCCCTGGGGCGACGTGCCCACCTACATCGCCGGCCAGTTCGCCGGTGCGATCATCGGCGCCACCCTCGTCTGGCTGGCCTACCTGCCGCACTGGGCCGAGACGGAGGACCCGGGCCTCAAGCTGGCCTGCTACTCGACCGGGCCCGCCATCCGGAAGCCGCTGTTCAACGCGGTGACCGAGGTGATCGGTACGGCCCTCCTGCTGATCGGCGTGCTCGCCATCGGCCTCGACGAAGGCGCGGCGGCGAGCGGTGTCGGCCCGCTGCTGGTCGGCCTGCTCGTGCTGTCGATCGGCCTCTCCCTCGGCGGTCCCACCGGGTACGCCATCAACCCGGCCCGTGACCTGGGCCCCCGTATCGCCCACGCCTTCCTGCCCATCGCCGGCAAGGGCGACTCGGACTGGAGCTATGCCCTCATCCCCGTCGTGGCGCCGATCGTCGGAGGCATCCTGGGATCGGTGATCTTCAATGTTGTTTGGCCCGGCTGAGCCCGGCGTGTCGTCTGGCCCGGCTGAGCCGGGCGTGTCGTCTGGCCCGGCTGAGCCGGGCGTCTCGTTGGCCCGGCTGAGAGGAGATGCATCGAGATGAAGAAGCTGATCAACGCCCCCGACGACGTCGTGCGCGAGGAGCTGGAGGGCATGGCCCTGGCCCATCCCGACCTCGTGCGGGTGTCGCTCGACCCGTTCATGGTCCTGCGCGCCGATGCGCCGGTGCGGGGCAAGGTCGGCCTGGTCTCGGGCGGCGGGTCGGGGCACGAGCCCATGCACGGCGGCTTCGTCGGCCGGGGCATGCTCGACGCGGCCTGCCCCGGCCAGGTCTTCACCTCGCCCACGCCCGACCAGATCCTCGCCGCCACCAAGGCGGTCGACGGCGGGGCGGGCGTCGTCCACATCGTGAAGAACTACACGGGCGACGTGCTGAACTTCGAGATGGCCGCCGAGCTGGCCCGGGAGGAGGGCATCGACGTCGAGGCGGTGGTGATCGACGACGACGTGGCCGTCAAGGACAGCCTGTACACGGCCGGGCGCCGGGGCGTCGGAGCCACCGTCCTGGCCGAGAAGCTGTGCGGGGCGGCGGCCGAGCAGGGGCGGGCGCTGAAGGAGGTGGCCGACATCTGCCGCCACGTGGACGAGCTCGGCCGCAGCATGGGCATGGCCCTCACGTCGTGCGCCACGCCGGCCGCCGGCCGCCCCACGTTCGAGCTCGGCGACGACGAGATGGAGATCGGCATCGGCATCCACGGCGAGCCCGGCCGGGAGCGGATGAAGGTCGCCCCGGCCTGCGACGTGGTGGCCATGCTGGCCGGCACCATCGTCGACGACCTGCCGTTCCGCGCCGGCGACAACGTGCTGGCCTTCGTCAACGGCATGGGCGGGACGCCGCTCATCGAGCTGTACGTGGTCTACCGGGAGCTCCACGCCTTCCTCGCCGAGCGCGGCATCACCATCCAGCGCAACCTGGTCGGCTCGTACATCACGTCGCTGGAGATGGCCGGCTGCTCCATCACCCTGCTCAAGCTCGACGACGAGCTGGTGGAGCTGTGGGACGCGCCGGTCGTCACGGCCGGGCTGCGGTGGGGGGCGTAGCCGTTGGCCGACAGCGCAACCGACGTCGCCCGGTGGATCCGGGCCATCCAGGCCGAGATGGCCGAGCACAAGGACCGCCTGACCGAGCTTGACGCGGCAATCGGCGACGCCGACCACGGCACGAACATGGACCGCGGCATGCGGGCCGTGGTGGCCAAGCTGGAGGGCACCGAGGAGGGCGACCTCGCCCGCCTGTTCAAGACGGTGGGGATGACGCTCGTGGCCACCGTGGGGGGCGCGGCGGGGCCCTTGTACGGGACACTGTTCCTGCGCATGGCAACGGCGGTGGGGGAGCGTTCCGAGCTGGACGCCGAGGGGTGGGCCACCGTGCTGGAGGCGGGCGTCGGCGGGGTGCAGGACCGGGGCAAGGCGGTGGCCGGCGACAAGACGATGGTCGACGCCCTGCTCCCGGCGGCGGCGGCCTTCCGGGCCACCGTGGACCGTGGCGGCTCGGGTGCGGAGGCGTGGCACCGGGCGGCGGTGGCGGCGCGGGCGGGGGTGAAGGCCACCATCCCCATGGTGGCCCGGAAGGGGCGGGCCAGCTACCTCGGGGAGCGCAGCGCCGGGCACCAGGACCCCGGCGCCACCTCCAGCTACCTCCTGGTGGAGTGTGGCGCCGAGGTGCTCGGGAGTACGCAGGCAGTGAGTCGGTAGGCACGCGCGAAGGAGAGAGCGATGGCCAGGTACGTAGGAGCGATCGACCAGGGAACGACGAGCACGCGGTTCATGATCTTCGACCACGCCGGGCAGGTCGTGGCCGTCGAGCAGAAGGAGCACGAGCAGATCTACCCCAAGCCCGGTTGGGTGGAGCACGACGCCATGGAGATCATGACCAGGGTCCACGAGGTCGTCCCCCTGTGCCTCGACCGGGCGGGGATCGACTTCCACGACCTGGCCGCGGTGGGGATCACCAACCAGCGGGAGACGACGGTCCTCTGGGACCGCATCTCGGGCAAGCCCGTCCACAACGCCCTGGTCTGGCAGGACACCCGCACCGACGGAATCTGCAACGCGCTGGCCGCCGACGGCGGCCAGGACCGCTTCCGGGCCAAGACGGGCCTCCCCATCGCCACCTACTTCTCCGGTCCCAAGATCAAGTGGCTGCTCGACACCGAGCCGGACCTCAAGGCCAAGGCCGAGAGCGGCGACGTGCTGTTCGGCAACATCGACACCTGGCTGATCTGGAACCTCACCGGCGGCCCCGACGGCGGCCAGCACGTGACCGACGTGTCGAACGCCAGCCGGACCATGCTGATGGACCTGCAGACCCTCGACTGGGACCCCGAGATCCTCGCCATCCTCGGGATACCCCGGGCCATGCTCCCCGCCATCCGGGCGTCGAGCGAGGTCTACGGGGAGGCCCACGAGAGCGCGCTGCGGGGCATCCCCGTGGCCGGCGACCTGGGCGACCAGCAGGCCGCCCTCTTCGGCCAGACCTGCTTCTCCGTCGGCGAGGCCAAGAACACCTACGGCACCGGCAACTTCCTGCTGCTGAACACGGGGCTGCAGGCCGTCCAGTCGAGGAGCGGGCTGCTGACCACCCTCGGGTACAAGATCGGCGACCAGCCCGCCGTCTACTGCCTCGAGGGGTCGATCGCCATCACCGGCGCCCTGGTCCAGTGGCTGCGGGACAACCTCGGCCTCATCAAGTCGGCGCCCGAGATCGAGGAGCTGGCCCGGACCGTCGAGGACAACGGCGGCTGCTACTTCGTCCCCGCCTTCTCCGGCCTGTTCGCCCCCTACTGGAAGAGCGACGCCCGGGGCGTCATCGCCGGCCTGACCCGGTACGTCAACCGGGGCCACATCGCCCGGGCCTGCCTGGAGGCCACGGCCTGGCAGACCAAGGAGGTGGTCGACGCCATGAACGCCGACTCCGGTGTGGCCCTGACCGCGCTCAAGGTCGACGGCGGCATGGTGGGCAACGAGCTGCTCATGCAGTTCCAGGCCGACGTCCTCGGGGTCCCCGTGGTGCGGCCGACGGTGGCCGAGACCACGTCGCTGGGCGCGGCCTACGCGGCCGGCCTGGCCACCGGCTTCTGGGCCGAGGTCGAGGACCTGCGGGCCAACTGGGGCGAGGACAAGCGCTGGGAGCCGCTCATGGATCCGGGCCTGCGCGACCGCGAGTATGGGCTCTGGAAGAAGGCGGTGACCCGTACCTTCGACTGGGTCGGCTAGCCGTGCACGGGCCGGCGGCGGCGCCACCGCCGCCGGCATCCCCGGAGGTGGGGGCATGAAGAGCATCGAGACCGAGGTGCTGGTCGTCGGCGGCGGTGCGACCGGCGTGGGGGTGGCGCGCGATGCCGCCCTCCGGGGCTTCGACACGGTGCTCGTCGAGCGCAAGGACCTGGCCGAGGGGACCACGGGCCGCTACCACGGCCTCCTGCACTCGGGCGGGCGCTACGCGGTCAAGGATCCCCAGGCGGCCCGGGAGTGCGCGGCCGAGAACGTGGTCCTCCGCCGCATCGCGGCCGACACCATCGAGGACACCGGCGGCCTGTTCGTCACCACCCCCTGGGACGACCCGGAGTTCGGCGACCGGTTCGTGCGGGGCTGCGCCGAGAACGGCGTTCCCGTCGAGGAGATCGAGGTGGCCGACGCGTTGCGGCGGGAGCCGGCGCTGCACCCCAAGCTGCGCCGGGCCTTCCTGGTCGCCGACGCGTCCATGGACTCCTGGAAGCTGGTGTGGGCGTGCGCCCGGTCGGCCCACCGGCACGGGGCGCGCATCCTCACCTACCGCGCCGTCACCGAGGTCCTGCGCGACGGCGACGCGGTGGCCGGGGTGGTGGTCGTCGACCCCCGGACCGGCGACGAGCTGGCCGTCCACGCCCGGCTCACCGTCAACGCCACCGGGGCGTGGGCCGGTCGGCTGACGGTGATGGCCGGCTGCCGTGAGGTCGAGGTGGTCCCCGGCAAGGGGATCATGATCGCCATGAACCACCGGATCGTGAACACGGTGGTCAACCGGTGCACGATGCCGTCCGACGGCGACATCCTGGTGCCGATCCGGACCGTCTCGGTGATGGGGACGACCGACTCCCCGGTCCGCGACCCCGACGAGCTGGAGATCACCCAGGCCGAGGTCGACCACATGCTGGAGGAGGGCGAGAAGCTCGTGCCGGGCTTCCGCTCGTACCGGGCCCTGCGGGTGTGGGCCGGCGCCCGCCCGCTGTTCGGCGCCCGCCCGCCGGGGGACGGTGTCACGGGCCCCCGTGCGCCGGGCGGCGACACCCGCGACATCACCCGGGCCCACGCCCTGATCGACCACGCCGAGCGGGACGGGGTCGGGGGGTTCGTGACCATCACCGGCGGCAAGGCGACCACCTTCCGCCTGATGGCCGAGGAGACCGTCGACCTCGCCTGCCGCAAGCTGGACGGCGCGGAGGCGGCCCTGCGCCCGTGCCGGACGGCCACCGAGCTGCTGCCCGACGCCGAGAACGGCTACTACTCGGTCCGGTCGCGGCTGGCGGCGCGGGAGGAGAACCTGCTCGACGACCAGCTGGTGTGCGAGTGCGAGCTCGTCACCCGCGGCACCCTGGAGGCGGCCCTCGAACGGCGCCCGACCGCCAACATCGACGACGTCCGCCGGGCCCTGCGGCTGGGGATGGGTCCGTGCCAGGGCGGGTTCTGCACCTACCGGGCCGCCGGCATCCTCCACTGCCGCCAGCAGCTGGACCAGGCCGCGGCCAACGCCGCCCTGCTCGGGTTCCTGCAGGAGCGGTGGAAGGGGGTGGCGCCGATCCTCTACGGCGACCAGCTGCGCCAGGCCCGCCTGGACGACTGGCTCTACCAGGGCCTGCTCGACGTGGAGCACCTGCCGGCATGAGGGCGGACGGGACCCCCCACGAGGTCGTCGTCGTCGGGGCCGGGGTGGCCGGCCTGGTGGCCGCCCTGCGGCTGGCCAAGGGCGGCCGGCGGGTGCGGGTGCTGGCCAAGGGGGTGGGGGCGACCCACCTCACGGGGGCCACCGTCGACGTGCTGGGCTACTCGCCCGAGCGGGTGGGCTCCCCGGCGGCGGCCCTGCCCGGGTTCGTCGCCGCCCACCCCGACCATCCGTACGCCCGGATCGGCATCGGGGTCGTCGACGAGGCCCTCTCCTGGCTTAAGGGCCACCTGGCCGACCCCCGCTACGTGGGGGACACCGGCCGCAACTTCCGGCTGCCGACCGCGGTCGGTGTCCCCAAGCCGTCCGCCGTCGTCCCCCAGACCATGGCCGCCGGCGACGTCGTCGACGGGAAGTCCTTCGCCATCGTCGGGCTGCCGGCGCTCAAGGACTTCTACGCCGACCTGGTCGCCGGCAACCTGGCCCTGGCCGGCGACGGCATCGAGGCCCGGGCGGTGCCCGTCGGGCTCGACCTGGACGGCCGGGTCGACGTCACGCCCCCGGCCTACGCCCGCCGCTTCGCCGACCCCGACTTCCGCGCCGAGCTGGCCTTCAGTCTCCGGGGCCGGCTCGGCGCCGACGAGGTGGTCGGCGTGCCCGCCGTTCTGGGGCTGGCCGGGGCCGAGGCCGTGTGGGAGGAGCTCGAGGGCCGGCTCGAGCGCCCGGTCTTCGAGATCCCGACCCTGCCCCCCTCGGTGCCGGGCCTGCGCCTGTTCGACGCGCTCATGGGCGCCCTGCGCCGGGCCGGCGGGCGGGTCGTCATGGGCGCCCCGGTGGTGGGGGCCGAGCGCGAGGGCAACCTCGTTCGCGGTCTGTACACGGAGGCGGCCAACGGCCGCCGGTACTACCCGGCCTCCCACGTGGTCCTCGCCTCGGGGGGGTGGGCGGCGGGCGGCATCGAGATGGACGGCTCCTGGGCGGTGCGCGAGACCGTCCTGGACCTGCCGGTGTGCGGCGTTCCCGCCGGCGCCCGGTTCCTGCCGGGCTACCTCGACCACCAGCCGCTGGCCGGCGCCGGCGTGGCCGTCGACCGGTCGCTGCGCCCGGTGGACGGCGAGGGCGACGTCGTCCTGGCCAACGTGCGGGTGGCCGGGGCGACCCTCGCCGGCGCCGAGCCGTGGAAGGAGAAGTCGGGCGACGGGATCAGCGTGTCGACCGGGTACCACGCGGCCGTCTCGATCCTGGCCGAGGAGGGCTGATGGAGGACCCCATCCGGGCGTCGCTCGACCACTGCGTGAAGTGCACGATCTGCGAGACGGCCTGCCCGGTGGCCCAGGTCACCCCGCTGTTCCCCGGGCCCAAGTACGAGGGGCCCCAGGCCGAGCGCTTCCGCCAGCCGGGGGGGTCGGTCGACCACTCGGTGGACTACTGCTCGGGCTGCGGCATCTGCTCCCAGGTCTGCCCGCAGGGCGTGAAGATCGCCGAGCTGAACTCCCGGGCCCGGGCCCAGCTCAAGGCCGAGCGGGGGGCGCCGTGGCGCGACCGGGTCCTGGCCCGCCCGGGGGTCACCGGCCCGATGGGCGCGCCGGTCGCCCCGCTGGCCAACAAGGTGATGGCCAGTGCGCCGCTGCGCCGGCTGCTGGAGCGCACGGCCGGCATCCACCGGGACGCCCCCGTGCCGCCCTACGCCCGCCGGAGCTTCCAGCGGTGGGCCCGGGGCCGCCGCAGCGACGGGGCGGGCGGCGGGCGGCGGGTGGTCTACTTCCACGGCTGCAGCACGAACTGGTTCGAGCCCGGCCTCGGGCGCATGGTCGTGGCCGTGCTGGAGCGCAACGGGGTGGAGGTCGCCCTGCCCAGCCAGGGCTGCTGCGGGCTGCCCCTGCAGTCCAACGGCCTGTTCGACCCCGCCCGCCGCACCCTGCTGCGCCTGGCCGCCGACCTGGGCGCGGCCGGCGGCCAGGATGCCGTGGTGGCCAGCTCCACCAGCTGCGGCCTGATGCTCAAGCGGGAGGGGCGGGAGATCCTCGGTATCGAGGACGGCGGCCTGCGGGCGATGGGGGAGCGGACGTTCGACATCTGCGAGTACCTGCTCGACCTGCACGACCAGGGGGCGCTCGACACCGGCTTCCGGCCGCTGCCCATGACCGTGCTGTACCACGCCCCGTGCCAGCAACGGGGCCATCTCATGGGCACGCCCGCCCTCGACCTCCTGGCCCTGATCCCCGAGCTCCGCGTCGTCGAGAGCGTCGGCGGCTGCTGTGGCATCGCCGGCACCTACGGGCTGAAGAAGGAGAAGTACCCCATCGCCATGGCGGTGGGCGAGCCGCTGTTCGAGCAGGTGCGCCAGGTCGGGCCCGATGCCGTGGCCTGCGACGGCGAGACCTGCCGGTGGCAGATCAGCGCCGCGGCCCAACGGCCGTCCGTCCACCCCGTCGAGCTCCTCTTCCGCGCCTACGGCCTGGACGGCTGACCCGGCGTGGTCGGCATCGTCCTCGTCTCCCACAGCGCGACCCTGGCCCGGGGCGCGGCCGAGCTGGCCCGGGAGATGGGCGGGCCCGACGTGGTGATCGCGGTGGCCGGGGGCACGGCGCTGCCGGATGCGCCCCTGGGCACCGACGCCCTGCTCGTGCAGGCCGCCATCGAGTCGGCCGACGCCCCGGACGGGGTGCTGGTGCTCATGGATCTGGGGAGCGCCGTGCTCAGCGCCGAGACCGCCCTGGAGCTGCTCGATCCGGCGGTGGCGGCCCGGGTGCTGCTGTGCGACGCCCCGCTGGTGGAGGGGGCGGTGGGCGCGGCCACCGCGGCCCGCCTGGGCCTCGGCCTGGACGAGGTGGCGGCCGAGGCCCGGCGGGGCCTGGACGGCAAGCGCCAGCACCTGGGCCAGTCCGAGGCGCCCGCCGCCCCGGTGGCGGCGGTCCCTGCCGAGGGCGCGGCCGAGGTGCGGCTGGTGGTCGGCATCCCCCTCGGGCTCCACGCCCGCCCGGCCGCCCGCTTCGTGGTCACCGCCGGCCGCTACGACGCCGAGGTGACGGTGGTCAACGCCACGACCGGCGCCGGGCCGGCCAGCGGGCGCAGCGTCAACGGCCTGGCCACCCTTGGCGCCCGCCAGGGTCACGAGCTGCGGGTGCAGGCCACCGGTCCCGAGGCGCCCGCCGCCCTGGCCGCGCTGACGGCCCTGGCCGCCGACGGCTTCGGCGACCTGCCGGCCGCCGCCGCCCCCGCGC
>Ga0247708_1000216_pt1 | contig 13198 bp, 12 predicted proteins | sample 42W_NmetaG_FD_189040 | JGI IMG/M metagenome (GOLD analysis project Ga0247708, IMG submission 189040) | Soil microbial communities from hillslope of Landscape Evolution Observatory, University of Arizona, Oracle, AZ, United States - 4-2-W_N | ecosystem: Engineered > Artificial ecosystem >...
CAGGTCACGGACCCCCTTGCCGTCGCGCACCCGGCAGGCCGTCCCGCCGAAGGTCACCGCCCACGTCGCCCCCTCCCAGACCAGCGCCGCCCCGGTCGGGGCCGGCCGGGGCCCGGCCCCCCCGCCCAGCAGCGGCGGGGGATCGCCGGCGAAGCCGACCCGCCGGTGCGCCTCCTTGGCCTGGGCCTCGTGGGCGGCCGCCATGTCGAGGCGGCCGAGGAAGCGGGCGAGGAGGGAGAGGTACCAGGCCACCGAGCCGGTGCAGGCCGCGCCGATCCCCTCGATGCAGAACAGGTGGGCGTAGGGGCGGAGCTCGCCGTACAGCAGTTCCGCCGCCGGCCGGCAGCCGGCCAGGACGGCGGCCTCGGCCAGCTGGGCCGAGTCGGGCAGCCACTCCGAGTCCCGGGGCCGGCGCTCCAGGCCGGCGTCGATCCACTCCTCGAACAGGGCGCAGGCCCCGTCGAGGTCGCCCCGCTGGACGGCGACGACCACCGGGTACGGCCAGCCCGCCGGCGTGGTGACGGTGCCGTCGATCTCGGTCACGGTGCCCTCGTAGCGCTGGCGGACCCACGCCTGGGTGTACGTCAGCGACCGGGCGTTGTCGCTGTGGGCCAGGGCGCCGATCTCCTCGGCCGCCGCGCACTGGCGGGCGGCGACCTCCCGGTCGCCCCGCATGAGCGCCCGCATCCCCCGCCACAGCGGCACGTACCAGCGGTACAGCGGCTGGCGGAGCTGCTCGGCCAGCTGGGCGAACCGCTCGATCTCCACGTCGGCCCCGGCCACGTCGCCGGTCTCCAGCAGGGCGACCACCCGCAGGCGGCGGCCGAGCAGCTCCAGCGGCCGGTCGCCGGCCGCCCGGGCCAGCCGCACCACCTCGGCGGCCTCGGCCAGCCGGGCGTCGCAGTGGTCGGGGCCGGGGATGGCGTCGCAGTGGCCGGCCAGGGCGTGGCCCAGGACCGAGGGGTCCCCGACCTGGCGGGCCATGGCCACCGCCTGCTCGCTCAGGGCCAGCCGGCGGGCGTCGGCGTCCATGAACGACAGGGCCACCGACAGCCGGGCCAGCACCCAGGCCCGCAGCGCGGAGGGCCTGGGGTCGAGGGCGGCCAGCGCCTCCTCGAGCAGCGCGACCTGGGCGGGGTCGAACAGGCGCACCTCGAAGCCGCCCAGGCCGGCGCCGAAGCCGAGGGCGGCCCGGGCCAGCTGGCCGGCGTCGCCCCGGCGCCGGGCCACCTCGGCCGCCTCCCGGTAGGCGTCGCGAGCCGCGGGCAGGTCGCCGGCGGCCACGCACGCCTCGCCCCGGCGCTGGAGCAGCTCGCCCCGGCGGGTGTCATCGCCGGCGGCCCACAGCAGGTCGAGGGCCCGCCCGTACCAGGTGGCCGCCTCCTCGTAGGCCAGGGCGTCGAAGCTGGCCTGGGCGGCCCGGAGGGCCCAGTCGAGGGCCCGGCCCTCGCCCCCGGCCAGCGCCCCGTGGAAGGCGTGGGCCGCGATCTCCGCGAGGCGGGCCTCGCCGAAGCGCGCCTCGAGGACCTCGGCCCACCGGCGGTGCAGGCCGGCCCGGGCGGCCAGGCCCAGCCCGTCGTCGAGGCACTCCCGGACCAGGGCGTGGACGAAGCGGAACCGGCCCCCGGCCTCCTCCACCAGCCCGGCGGCCCGGGCCTCGTCCAGGGCGGCCAGCGCCCCCTCGGTCGAGCCGGTGACCGCCCCGAGCAGCGGCCCCTCGACGTCGCCGACCGCCAGCGCCGCCGCGGCCAGCACCTCCCGGGTGGCCGGGGACAGCCGTCCCAGGCGGTGGGCGACCACCGGGCGGATACCCGCGGGCACGGCCGAGGCCGGCGCCTCCCGGGCCAGGCGGACCAGCTCCCGCAGGAAGAACGGGTTGCCCCCGCTCCTGCGGTGCAGGGTGTTGACCTGCTCGCCCCCCATGGCCGCCACCAGGGCCGACACGTCGCGCCGGGCGAGCCCGCCGAGGACCAGGTGGAGGCTGTCGCGCACGAGCGTGCCCAGGCTCCGGGCGAAGGGGTGGCCGGGGTCGAGGTCGGTGTCCCGGTAGGTCCCCACGATCGCCAGCCGGCGGGGGCGGCGGTCCTGGGCCAGGAACTCCAGCAGCCGGGCCGACGCCTCGTCGGCCCAGTGCAGGTCCTCGATCACCAGCACCAGGGGCCGGTCCTGGGACGCGGCGGCGAACGCCTCGGTCACCGCGTCGAACAGGGCGAAGCGGCTCTCGCCGGCGAGCGCCCGCTCGGCGCCCAGGGCCCGGAGGAGCTGCAGCCACACCCAGTACGGGGGCGCGCCGTCGCCCTCCCAGCAGCCGGCCCACAGGACCTCCGACGACACCCGCGCCGCCATCTCCTGCACCAGCCGGGTCTTGCCGATGCCCGGCTCGCCGGCCACCAGCCCCACCACCCGCTCCCCCAGCTCGGCGGCCTGGACGGCGGACAGCAGCGCGGCGAGCTGGGTCTCCCTCCCCACGAAGGGCAGCTCGCTCATCACGAGCGACGGTAGCCGCCCGCCCCCCACTGCGAACTGGTGACAGAAATGGGGGCTGGGACCCCCATTTCTGTCACCAGTTCGAGGGGGGGTTGGGGGTCAGGCCTCCATGACGACGGGCACGATCATCGGCCGGCGCTTGGTCTTCTCGTTGACGAAGCGGCCGAGGGCCTGGCGGATGTGGCGCTTGAGGGTCTCGAAGTCGGTGTGGCCGGCGTCGGCGGCGGCCTCGAGCGACGCCGTCACCCGCTGGCGGGCCTCGTCGAGCAGGGTCTCGGCCTCGGGGGCGTGGACCCAGCCCCGGGTGATGATCTCCGGCCCGGTGAGGACCTCGCCCGAGGTGGCGTCGACGGCCACGACGACCACGATCACGCCCTCCTCGGCCAGCACCTTGCGGTCGCGCAGGACCCCGTGGCCGACGTCGCCCACGATCCCGTCCACGTACAGGTAGCCCGACGGGACGGTGTCGACGAAGTCCAGCCCCTTCTCGGACAGCTCGACCACGTCGCCGTCCTCGGCCAGCAGCACGTTGGCGGGCGCCACGCCCATCTCGATGGCCAGCCGGGCGTGGTGGGTGAGGTGGCGGAACTCGCCGTGGACGGGGATGAAGTGCTCGGGCTTGGCGATCGACAGCAGGGTCTTCAGCTCGCCCTGCATGGCGTGGCCGGTGACGTGGACCCCCGGGGTCGTCCCGGCATGCACCACTTCGGTCCCGAGCCGGTACAGCCCGTCGATCACCTTGTTCACGCTGTACTCGTTGCCCGGGATGGCGTGGGCGCTCAGGATGACCACGTCGTCCTCGGTCAGCTTGATCCACTTGTTCTCGCCGGCGGCCATGAGCGACAGGGCCGACATGGGCTCGCCCTGGGACCCGGTGGAGATCACGCAGACCTTGCCGGGATCCATCGCCCCGATCTTCTCGATGTCGACCAGCGACTCGTCGGGGATGTGCAGCAGCCCCATCTGCCGGGTCAGGGCCACGTTCTTCATCATCGACCGGCCCAGGGTGGCGATCGTCCGCCCCTCGGCGACCGCGGCGTCGGCGATCTGCTGGATGCGGTGGATGTGGCTGGCGAAGCAGGCGGTGATGATCCGCTTGCCCCGGAAGCCGGCGAACAGGCCGGTCAGCACGGCCCCGACCGCCCGCTCGCTGACCGTGTGGCCCGGCTCCTCGGCGTTGGTGGAGTCCGACAGGAGCAGGCGGATGCCCGACTCCTTGGCGACGGCGCCGATGCGGGCCAGGTCGGTGACCCGGCCGTCGACCGGGGTCAGGTCGAGCTTGAAGTCCCCCGAGTGCAGGACCACGCCCTGGGACGTGTGGAAGGCGGTGGCGAACCCGTGGGGGACGGAGTGGGTGACCGGGATGAACTCGCAGTCGAAGGGGCCGATCCGGCGGCGCTCCCCGTCGACCACGGGGATCAGCTCCGTGCGGTCGAGCAGGCCCGCCTCCTCGATGCGGTTCCGGGCCAGCCCCAGGCTGAGGGCCGAGCCGTAGATCGGGAACGACATGTCGCGCAGCAGGAAGCCGAGGGCGCCGATGTGGTCCTCGTGGCCGTGGGTGAGGATGCAGCCCTCGATCACGTTGGGGTGCTCGTGGAGCCAGGTGAAGTCGGGCAGGACCAGGTCGACGCCCGGCATCTCGGCGTCGGGGAACATGAGACCGCAGTCCAGGAGGAGGGCGCGACCGTCCTGCTCGATGCAGGCGCAGTTGCGGCCGATCTCCCCCAGGCCGCCGAGGAAGGTGATGCGGACCGGGGATTCAGGCATGCAGGTTGGCGTAGACCTCTCTTGCCCGGGCCTCGAGGCCCTCGGGGGCGTCGCCCATGGGCAGGCGGCACTCGCCCACGGCCAAGCCGAGGGTGCGCATCATGGCCTTGGCCGGGATGGGGTTGGGGGCGGCGTCGCCCGTCTCGAACTCGAAGGACTCCAGCAGGCGGGCGTTGACCTCGCGGGCGTGGCCCAGGTCGCCCTTGCCGACGGCGGCGATCAGCTCGCCCATCTCGACCCCGGCCCAGTGGGTGGCCACCCCCACCACGCCCACCGCGCCCATGGCCACCAGGGCCAGGGTGTGGTCGTCGTTGCCGCTGTAGACCTCGAAGCGGTCGGGGACGGCGGCCAGCAGGCGGGCGGTGGCGCCGACGTCGGCCGCCGCGTCCTTGACCCCGGCCATGTTGGGGACCTCCCGGGCCAGGCGGACCATCACGTCGTGGGCGATCTTGCGGCCGCTGCGCACGGGGATGTCGTAGAGCAGGACGGGCAGGTCGGTGGCCGCGGCGACGGCCCGGAAGTGGGCCTCGATCCCGGCCTGGGACGGCCGGTTGTAGTACGGGGTCACCGCCAGCACGCCCGCCGCCCCGCAGGCCGCGGCCTGGGCCGTGAGGTGCACCGAGTGGGCGGTGTCGTTGCTCCCCGTGTTGGCGATGACGGGGACGGTGACCGCCCCGGCCACCGCCCGCCACAGGTCGAGCTTCTCCTCGTCGGTCAGGGTGGAACCCTCGCCGGTGGTGCCGGCCACGACCAGCCCGTCGCTGCCGTGGCCGGCCAGCCAGCGGGCCAGCGACGCCGCCGCGTCGAGATCGAGGGCACCCTCGCCGTCGAACGGCGTGACCATGGCGGTGATGACCGTCCCGAATCTCGCCACGGGGAGAGCGTACTGCCCGTGCTCAGCCGCGGATGCAGGGACCGGTGTCGGCCGTGCCGGACCGGGGCTGGGCCAGGACCTCCTTGAGCTCGTCGCTGGAGAGGGCGTAGGCGGTGGCCGCCTTGTCCGGGGCGACGGCGAAGGCCACGCCGACCACGTTGCCGGCCACGTCGACCAGCGCGCCCCCGGAGTCGCCCGGCGCCAGGGCCGCGGCCAGGACGAGCACCTCGCGGCGCACCCGGCTGGTGCCGTAGAGGTCGAGGCCCAGGGCGTTGACCCTGCTCTCGATGCGGGCAGGGCTGATCTCCAGGGCCTCCTGGCCCCGGGGGTGGCCGAAGACCGCCCCCTCCTCGCCCACCTCGCTGTCGCCGACCGGGAGCGGGGTCTGGCCCAGGCCGTTCACGCGCAGCACGGCCAGGTCTCGGTTGGAGTCGAAGACGGCGACGGTGGCCCCCAGCCGCCGGCCGTCGGGCCGGATCACGCTGGGCCGGTCGACGCCGGCCACCACATGGGCGTTGGTCACGATGATCCCCTCGGCCGGGGAGAACCCGCTCCCCGACAGCACCCGCCCGCAGGCGGTGCCGGTCACCCGCACCGTGGAGGCGGCCACCCGCTGGCGGACCGCGGCGGGCAGGGCCACGTCGGCGGGCGCCGGGCCGGCGTCGGGCGAGGGGCGGAGGTTGGCGAAGACCTCGGGGAAGTCGATCTCGGAGACCTGCCGCCGCAGGTCCTGGAGGGCCTGGGGGGTCGAGGGGCCGTAGCGGTCGACGTTCCGGGCGATGACGGAGTTGCGGGCCAGCTCCGAGGCGACCCCGGGGATCCCGGCCAGGATCGGCACCAGCAGCCAGACCAGGACGATCCCGCCCACCGCGCCCACCGCCCCGCCCGCGGCCCGGTCGGCGGTGCGCAGGCCGGTGCCGGGCGGGATGAGGCTGCGCAGGCTGGCCCCCGCCACCGCGCCCAGGCTGGCCCCGGCGGAGGCGACGACCGCGAACAGGAGGAGGGCGAGCAGGAGGCGGGTCTCGGGGACTCCGGCGTCGACGCGCTCGAGGACCACGGGCGACAGGCGGACGGCGGCGAAGATGCCCACGCCCAGGCCGATCCAGGAGGCCACGCGGGCCAGGAAGCCCATGCGGTAGCCACCGGCGGCGGCCGCGGCCACCGCACCGAGGACGAGGAGGTCGAAGAGGTTCAGGCGGCCAGGCGGGCGGCCCGCACGAGCAGGTCGCCGTAGACGCTCGGGTCGTACGTGGTCACGACCGGGAACCCCCGCCCCTGCTCGCCCTGCCAGTGCATCTCGATGCCCGGATTGTGGCAGGCCGTGCCGGCGGAAACCACGATGGTGGCGGGGGTGACGTCAATCATGATGGCTCCTTACCCAATGATCCGCCATCCGGGCGCGGTCGGGTAACTTTGGCCACACCAACAACAGGAGCAACAGGTCGTGAGTAGCATCGAGCGGGTCACAGGGCGGCAGATCCTCGACTCCCGGGGGTTCCCCACGGTGGAGGTGGAGGTCACGCTGGTGAGCGGGGCCCGGGGCCGGGCCGCCGTCCCCTCGGGCAAGAGCACGGGCGCCCACGAGGCGGTCGAGCGCCGCGACGGCGGGGCGTTCTGGGCCGGCAAGGGCGTGGCCGGGCCGGTCGAGGCGGTGAACGGCGAGATCGCCGACGTGCTCACCGGCTGGGACGCCGTGGACCAGCGGGGCATCGACGCCCAGCTCGTCGCCCTCGACGGCACCGACAACAAGGCCCGGCTGGGGGCCAACGCCGTCCTCGGCGTCTCCCTGGCCGTGGCCCGGGCCCAGGCCGACGAGCTCGACCTGCCCCTGTACCGCCACGTCGGCGGGGCCAACGCCCACGTGCTGCCCATGCCCATGCTCAACGTGCTGAACGGCGGGGCCCACGCCCCCAACAACCTCGACGTCCAGGAGTTCATGCTCGTGCCGGTGGGCGCCGCATCCTTCTCCGAGGGGCTGCGCTGGGGCGTCGAGACCTACCACGCCCTGGCCGGCCTCCTGCACGGCCGGGGGCTGTCGACCGCGGTGGGCGACGAGGGCGGCTTCGCCCCCGACCTGGCGTCGAACGAGGAGGGCATCCGGGTGCTGGTGGAGGCCATCGAGGCCGCCGGCTACGTGCCCGGCGAGCAGCTGGCCATCGCCCTCGACGTGGCCGCCACCGAGTTCTACGACGCGTCGGCCGGCGCCTACACCCTGGCCGGCGAGGGCCGCACCCTCGGCTCCGAGGAGCTGTCGGGCTGGCTGGCCGACATGTGCGAGCGCCACCCCGTCGTCTCCGTGGAGGACGGCATGGCCGAGGACGACTGGGACGGCTGGGCGACCCTCACCCGGTCGCTCGGGAGCCGCATCCAGCTGGTGGGCGACGACCTGTTCGTCACCGCGGCCGAGCGCCTCCAGCAGGGCATCGCCAGCCGGGTGGCCAACGCCATCCTGGTCAAGCCCAACCAGGTGGGCACCCTCACCGAGACGCTGGACACCGTCGCCCTGGCCACCCGGTCTGGTTACGGGTCGGTCATGTCGCACCGGTCGGGGGAGACCGAGGACACCACCATCTCCGACCTGGCCGTCGCCACCAACTGCGGCCAGATCAAGACGGGGGCGCCCGCCCGCTCCGAGCGGGTGGCCAAGTACAACCAGCTGCTGCGCATCGAGCAGGACCTGGGCGAGTCGGCCGCCTTCCGGGGCGGCGACGCCCTGGCCCGGCGGACGGGCGGGGACTAGCCCCGTGCGCGGGCGCGCCGGTCCGTTCTTCGCCGCCCTCGCCCTGGTCGGGGTGCTGGCCCTCGCCGTGTTCCCGGCCAAGGCCTATCTGGACCAGCAGCGCAACCGCAAGGCGCTGGCCGCCCAGCTGGCCGCCCTCACCGAGCAGAACCGGGTCCTGGACGAGCGGGCCGCCCAGCTCGACTCCAACGAGGAGATCGAGCGCCTGGCCCGCCCGTACAACCTCATCAAGCCCGGCGAGGAGGCCTACTTCATCCGCCCCCAGCCCGGACAGCCGGCCGCGGCGCCGGGGCCGGCCCCCGAGCCGGCCCCCGAGCCCAAGCGCTCCCCGTCCCTCTGGGAGCGCATCACCGGCTGGATCTAACCGGCCAGGTAGTTGTAGACGTCGTGGAACCGGATGTCGGGCGGGCCGGGCACGCCCACCTCCTGGGTGATCGGCACGATCTTCTCCTGGGCGAAGGCGTCGAAGTCGGCCGCCGACTCCCAGACGTCGACCACCCGGATCCCGTCGTCGGTCGCCGTGATCCAGTGGAACAGCAGGCCGCTCGGCGGCCCCACCCGGGCCGGCTTGAGCCCCATCTTGTCCATCACCTGGTCGTACTGGTCGAGCGTGCCGCCCGTGAAAACGATCTCCACCGCCACTGCCATGTCCGTTCCCCCTCCCTGCTGCGCTGACGTGACTCGCTGACTATCGCGCCTGGGCGGCCGTTTGCCTACGCTCGACCCGTGGCCCGGGTGCGCGTGGGGACGAGCGGGTGGTCGTACCCGGCCTGGGTCGGGCCCTTCTACCCCGCGGGCACGTCGCCGGCCCGCATGCTCGCCGCCTACGCCTCGGTCTTCGACACGGTCGAGGCCCACGCCACCTACCGCCGCCTGCCGTCGGAGAAGGCCCTGGCCGGCTGGGTGGCCACCGTCCCCGCCGGGTTCCGCTTCGCCCCCAAGGCCCACATGGGCATCACCCACCGGCGCGACCTCGACGGGGTGGAGGACCGGGTGGCCGCCTTCTTCGCCGCCCTCGCGCCCCTCGGCGACGCCTGCGGCCCGGCCATGTTCTCCCTCCCCCACCACCAGCCCGACCTCGACCGCCTGGGCCGCATCCTCGACGCCCTGCCGGCGGGGGCGGTGGCCGCCTTCGACCTCCCCCCGGCCTGGAACCGGCCCGACGTGGTCGACCGCCTCGACGCCGCGGGGGCCACGCTCGTGGTCACCGACTCGCCCGAGCGCCCGGCCACGGCCGTGCCCGCGGTCGGCCCGGTAACCTACCTGCGCCTGCGCTCGGGCGACTACGGCCCGGCCGACCTCGACGCCTGGGCCGAGCGGCTGGCCAAGGTGGCGGCCGGCGGGCGGGACGCCTACGCCTTCCTCAAGCACGACGAGGGGGCCACCGGCCCCCGATTGGCCAGGGAGCTGGTCGAGCGCCTTGGATGATCACGACATGGTCTCCCTCCTGCTCGGCCGCCCGCCCCAGGGCGACTTCGACGTCGTGGTCCGCACCGGCGACGGCCGGCCGGTCGTCATCCGCAACGCCCCCCTGCTGGCCGACGGCACCCCCATGCCCACCCGGTACTGGCTGGTCGACGAGGAGCTGCGCCGGGCGGTGAGCACCCTGGAGGCCGGCGGAGGGGTGCGGGCGGCCGAGGCCGAGGTCGACCCCGCCGAGGTGGCCGCGGCCCACGCCCGCTACGCGGCCGAGCGGGACGCCGCCCTGCCCCCCGGCCACACCGGCCCCCGCCCCTCGGGCGGCGTGGCCGGCACCCGCACGGGCGTGAAGTGCCTGCACGCCCACTACGCCTGGTACCTGGCCGGGGGCGACGATCCCATCGGCCGCTGGGTCGAGGAGCACCTTCGATGACCACGCTGGCCGTGATCGACTGCGGGACCAACTCCACCCGCCTCCTCGTCGCCGGCGAGGACGGTCGGACCCTCGAGCGGCTCATGCGCATCACCCGCCTGGGCCAGGGGGTCGACGCCACGGGCCGGCTCCACCCCGACGCCATCGCCCGCACCGTGGCCATCCTGGAGGAGTACGCCAAGGTGCTCGAGGGCCACGGGGTGGACCGGGTGCGCATGACCGCCACTTCGGCCGCCCGCGACGCGTCGAACCGCGACGACTTCTTCGCCGCCGCCACCGCCGCGGTCGGCGTCACCCCCGAGCTGCTGGGCGGCGAGGAGGAGGCCCGCCTGTCGTTCCTCGGCGCCACCGCCGAGCTCGACCCGGCCGGCGGGCCCTTCCTGGTGGCCGACATCGGCGGGGGTTCCACCGAGTTCGCGGTCGGCACCCCGCCCGAGCCCGACGGAGTCCTGTCCGCCGATATCGGCTGCGTCCGCATCACCGAGAAGTTCCTCCACGCCGACCCGCCGGCCCCCGAGGAGCTGAGCCAGGCGTTCGACGTCGTCCGGGGCCACCTCGACGACGTGCTGCGCGTCATCCCCTCCGTGGCCGACGTGCGGCGCTTCGTGGGCCTGGCGGGCACGGTCACGACCATGGCCGCGGTGGAGCTCGGCCTGCCCGTCTACGACCGGGACAGGATCCACCACTTCGTGCTCACCCGGGCCGCGGCCGAAGACGTGTTCCGCACCCTGGCCACGGAAAGCCGCCGCCAGCGCATCCACAACCCGGGCCTGGAGGAGGCCAGGGCCGACGTCATCGTCGGCGGGGCCATCATCGTGTGCGCCATCATGCGCTACTTCGACCTGCACGAGTGCCTGGTCAGCGAGTCCGACATCCTCGACGGCTTGGTGCTGTCGCTGCGTTGACTGGCCGAACGTGGCTAACGTCCGCACCGTGGCGCCCGGCCCGCTTCCCACCCAGCTCCGCGGCCGCCGGGTCGTCCTCCGGCCGCTCGTCCTCGCCGACTTCGACCAGTGGCGCGAGGTCCGCCAGCGCAACCGGGAGTGGCTGGCCAAGTGGGAGCCCAAGCCGCCGCCCGGCCAGCCCGACGACACCGAGAGCAAGCCGGCGTTCAACGCCCGCTGCGGCGCCCGCGAGCGCGAGTGGCAGCTGGGCACCGGCTACGGGTTCGGCATCTTCGTGCACGACTACCTCGCCGGTGAGATCAACCTGTCCGGCGTGCAGCGGGGCCCGTTCCAGAACACCTACGTCGGCTACTGGATCGACGAGGCCCAGGCCGGCAACGGGTACGTGCCCGAGGCGCTGGTCACCGTGGCCCGCTTCACCTTCGACGACCTGCGCCTGCACCGCATGCAGGTGGCGATCATCCCCCGCAACCGGGCCAGCCGCCGTGTGGTCGAGAAGCTGAACCTCCGCGACGAAGGGGTCGCCGTCCGCTACCTGGCCATCAACGGCCGGTGGGAGGACCACATCCGCTACGCCCTCACCGCCGAGGAGTGGGCCGAGCGGGGCCAGGAGCTGGTCGAGGAGTGGATCGGCCCCCCGCCCTCGCCGATCATGCGCCTGCGGCAGCGGGGCTGACCCACCGCGGCCTTGGCCGCGATTTGTTGGCGTCGTGGGGCCTGCTTGATCGACCTCCCGCACGATGGCCCATGGCGTCACCACGGGCGCTCTCGAGACTTCTGGAGCAGGCATGGGCAGAGTCGTACGGGCGGTGGCGGTGGCGGCCGCCGTCGCACTGATCGGTGGGGTCGGCGTCATCGGGGCGAACGCCGCCGGAGGCACGGCGCCCTCCGGCGCCATCTTCACCACGGTCGAGGACGGGTCCGAGGTCAACTTCAACCACTATCCGAACAAGGAGGCGGTGTACCTGGACGGCGGCCCCGGCCCCGGCGCGCCCGCCACCGCGGCGGGCCTCGACGACGGTACCTACGTGTTCCAGGTCACCGACCCCTCGGGCAAGAACCTGCTGTCCACCGACGTCGCGGCCTGCCGGCGGTTCACAGTGACCGGCGGCGTCATCAGCGGTGTGGTCGCCGCCGGCGGGTGCGAGCACGCCACGGGCATCGACATCGACCATGGCGCGGTCACGGTCCAGCTCATGCCGTACGACGACACGCCCAACCGGGGCGGCGTCTACAAGGTGTGGGCGACGCTGGAGGCCAACTACCTGGCCGGCTGCACCGCCCTCGGCCAGGCCGACGGGCTGTCGGTGGTGGACTGCGGCTACAAGCCCAACCTGGCCGTCCACGGGTTCATCCCGGCCGCCAGCAAGACCGACAACTTCAAGGTCCGCAACTTCGTGCCCCAGGAGATCGACACCCGGTTCAAGGACAGCTCCGGGCAGTACATCGACGGCCTGAAGGTCACCTGGATCGACCCCCTGGGCGCGTCGAACGAGAAGTGGTCCTACTGGGCGCCCGACCTGCTGGTGTTCCACGAGGCCCACGTCGAGAACGTCGAGGTCGGCACGCACAAGATCAAGGTCGAGGACCAGCCGGGGTGCCAGGTCGGCGCCGTCACCGTCGGCGGCTCGGCGGCGGGCAAGGGCCCCCGCACCGTCCACGTGAAGGTGTCCAACACCCCGCACGAGTTCACCATCTGGGTCGACGTCCAGTGCCTCTGACCTGAACGGGTCCGGGCGGCCGGGCGCTGCGAGGGCGCCTGGCCGCCCGCCATCAGCGGGCGGGGTTGGTGGGGGCTACAGGTAGTTGGCCGGGTTCACCGGGTCGCCGTTGACGCGGGTCTCGAAGTGGAGGTGGGGGCCGGTGCAGTCGCCGGTGCAGCCCACCCGGCCGATGGTCTGGCCGGCGGTGACCTTCTGGCCGGCCGACACGCCCATCGACGACTGGTGCCCGTACAGGGTGGCCAGCCCGCCCCCGTGGTCGATGATCGTGGCGTTGCCGTAGCCGCCGTACCAGCTGGCGCTGACGACCACGCCGTCGGCCGCGGCCCGGATGGCGGTGCCGGAGTCGGCCCCGAAGTCGATGCCGGTGTGCATGCGCACGGTGCCGTAGATGGGGTGGACGCGGGAGCCGAACGGCGAGGTGATCGGCGCCCCCGGGACCGGGTGGACCAGCCGGCCGGGGGCGGTGGCCGGCGCGGTGGCCGTCGACCCTCCGCCGCCCCCGCCGGCCAGGGTCGTGCTCGTCCGGGCCGCGGCGGCCGCGGCGGCCGCCTCGGCCTGGCGCCGCCGCAGGGTCTCGGCGATCAGCGCCGACTCGGCCTCCAGGCGCTGGACCTGGGCCTCGAACTCGTCCTTGCGGGCGTGGGCCTCGGCCCGCAGCTTGTCGGTCTGGGCGATCTCGGCCGCCACCTCGGCCCGGGCCGAGGCCTGGGCGTCCCGGCTGACCTGGAGCGACGCCCGCTGGCCGGCCACCAGGTCGCGCTGGCCCTGGGCCTCGCGCTTGGAGGCGTCGAGCTGCTTGCCCAGGTCCGACACCTCGTCGCGCAGGCGCTCGGTGGCGTTGATGGCCTC
>Ga0247708_1000220_pt1 | contig 13124 bp, 15 predicted proteins | sample 42W_NmetaG_FD_189040 | JGI IMG/M metagenome (GOLD analysis project Ga0247708, IMG submission 189040) | Soil microbial communities from hillslope of Landscape Evolution Observatory, University of Arizona, Oracle, AZ, United States - 4-2-W_N | ecosystem: Engineered > Artificial ecosystem >...
GGCCCTGCCGCGCGGCGGCTACCTCACCGCGGGAGCGGTCGCGCCGCCCGTGGCCGAGCCCGAGCGCGGGCCGGCGCTGCGGCGCGGGGAGCGCGCCGCCGAGATCCCCGTCGCGGCCACCGGCGCGGGCGCGGGCGTCGAGCCGGGGGCGAGCGTGGACGTGCTCGTGACGACGGAGGGGCGCTCCGGGGCGCCCGGCCGCACCTACGTCGCGCTCGAGCGGGTGGAGCTCCTCGACCTGCGCGAGACCGGAGCGGCGGATGAGACCGCCGCCTCGGCCGCAGGCTCGGTGGCCACGCTGCGGGTCACGGCGCGCCAGGCCGTCCTGCTCACCGCCGCCGGCAGCTTCGCCCGCGAGGTCAGGCTGCTCGCCCGCCCGCCCGGCGACTCCCGTCCCCTCGGCGCGCTCTCGGTGGAGGGGCGCGGGCTCTGAGCGCCTAGTCCCGCGTAAGCTCGGTGACGGTCCCGTCGTCGGCTCCGAGCAGCACCGCGTCGGCCTCGTGCAGGAAGAGGCCGTGCTCGACCACGCCGACGGTGCCCTTCAGCTCCGCGGCCAGCTCGTCCAGGTCTCCATCGGCATGCGTGCGGCAGTCGAGAATCAGGTTGCCCTCGTCGGTGAGGTATGGCTCGCCGTCGCGCTCGCGCAGCAGCGCGTCCTCGACCAGGCCGAGCACGCGCTCCCGCGTCGTCTGCCAGCCGAAGGGCACGACCTCGACCGGAAGGCGGAAGTCGCGGCCCAGGCGCTCGACGCGCTTGCGCTCCTCGGCGATCGCCACGAAGCGCCGCGCCGCCGAGATCACGATCTTCTCCCGCAGGAGCGCCCCGCCGCCACCCTTCAGGAGCCCCAGCGCCGGGTCGATCTCGTCGGCGCCGTCGATCGCCAGGTCGAGCTCGGCCTGCCCGTCCAGCGCGACGACCTCGATGCCCGTCTCGCGCGCGAGCGCGCCCGTCCGCTCGGACGCGACAGCGGCGCGGACGGCCCCCGGATCACGCTCCCCGATGAGCGCCACGAGCGCCCACACCGCGCGGCCGGAGCCCAGGCCGACGGTCATCCCGGGCTCGACCAGGTCGAGCGCCGCGCGGGCGACCGCGTCGCGCGCGGGGGAGTGCTCGGCGGCGGCCACGGCGCAAGGCTAACGGTCAGCAGGGACTCCGCCTCGCGCAACTTCCGTCGCGTGAATGTGCTTACCTTCCCGGTCGCAGTACGCAAAACCAGCCGAGTTCCCGCTGTCCAGACGGCGGGGAACGGGGGAACCATTGGGGTCGCAGGTGCGGTCCCGGGGGCGAATCGCCGCCAGTGCGCGGCGTAGCGCGATCTTCAGCGCGAGCCCGTCAGCTCACCTCGTAGGCGTGAAGAAGATTGGTGGTGAGGGCCTGTGCCCGCGAACACCCTTGACCCAGGGGCGTTCAACGAATCGCTCGAGAGCTCGCGCGCCCGGCGCGCGCTGGCCGCGATCGCGCGGCGGCGCCGCATCCGCCGGCGTGGCGGCGCCTTCGCGTTCCTGGCTTCCGCGTTCATGTGCGCCGCGCTCGTCTCGGGCCTGGCGGTGGCGAAGGGCGGATCCGGCGAGCGCGCCTCGGCGAGCGCCGTCCAGGTCCTCGAGAGCGGCGACCGCGGCTCCGCCGTGGCGGCGCTCCAGCGTCGCCTGCGGGTGCCGGCCGACGGCGTGTTCGGGCCTCAGACGGGGCGCGCGGTCAAGCGCTTCCAGCGCCGCCGCGGCCTCACCGTGGACGGCGTCGTCGGGCCCCAGACGCTCCAGGCGCTCGGCCTCGCGCGCGCGGCGAGGCGCTGGCAGGCGCCCACGCGGAAGAACGCATCGTCGGGCGAGCGACGCCGCTCCGGCGTACGCGTCCGGGCGGGCAGCCGCGACGAGCGCAGGATCCTCCGGCGGATCGCAGCCTGCGAGTCGGGCGGCAACCCGCGCGCGATCGGCGGGGGCGGCCTCTACCGCGGCAAGTACCAGTTCTCCCGCGAGACCTGGCGCGGCGTGGGCGGCAGGGGCGATCCGGCCCGCGCCTCCGAGCGCGAGCAGGACCGCCGTGCGCTGATCCTCCTGCGCCGCGCGGGCACGGCTCCCTGGAGCAACTGCGCCTAGGGCGTGAGCAGCATGCAGGTCGCCGATCCCGAGGCGATCAGCTTTCCCGTGGACTCGTCGGTGACCTTCGCCTCGGCGACGGCCACCCGCGAGCCGCGGTGGATCACCCGGCCCTCGGCGACGATGCGCCCGCTGTCGCGCGTCACGGGCCGGTGGAACCTGACCTCGAGCGAGGTCGTCGCGTAGCCGACGCCCGCCGGCAGCGTGGTCTGCACCGCGCAGCCGGTGACGGAGTCGATCAGCGTCGCGATCGCGCCGCCGTGCACGCCGCCGATCGGGTTGTAGAGGTGCTCGCCCGGCTCGAGCGCGAAGACGGCCACGCCGTCGTCCATCCCGATCGGCCCGAAGCCCATGAGCACCGCGATCGGCGGGGGCGGGATCTCGCCGCTCCCGATCGCCTCGAGGTGCTCGCGGCCGGTCATCCCGGCCGCGCGGCCCAGCGCCTCGAGCGGGTCCTCCCACTCGACGGTGCGGGTCCGCGCGGCCGAGGCGACCGCGGCCGTCACGCGGCCTCCTGCGTGGCATCGGGGGCCTCGACCGGGCGGGGCGCGATCGTCCCTGCGACGAGCGCGACCGCGGCGGCGCCGTCGACGCCCGCGAGGGCCGACTCGATCAGCCCGTGGATCTCGGCGGGGAAGGTCAGGCTCTCGATGGATTCGGGGGTCATCTGGGGTGCCTCGTCTATCGGTCGGGTTGCTTCAGGAAACGCTATGTGCGACCCTGATGCGGTGAGTTGCATCACACAACCCGATCCCGTCTAGACTCGGTCGCATGCTGCCCCGCACCTACGAGAGCCAGCACTGCTCGGTCGCCCGCTCGCTCGAGCTGATCGGCGAGCGCTGGACGCTCCTGATCGTGCGCGACGCGTTCCTCGGCGTCCGGCGCTTCGACGACTTCCAGAAGAGCCTCGGCATCGCCCGCAACGTGCTCACCGCGCGGCTCGACCTGCTGGTGGAGGAGGGGATCCTGGAGCGTCGCCGCTACCAGGAGCGCCCGGAGCGCTTCGAGTACCGCCTGACCGAGGACAAGGGCCTAGGCCTCTGGCCCGTCCTGATCGCGCTCGTGAAGTGGGGCGACGAGTACATCGCGGGCGGCGCGCCCCCGCGCCTGATCGTCCATCGCGAATGCGGCGGGGAGATCAGCGAGCGCCTCGACTGCTGCGCGTGCGGCGCGCCGCTGGGCCCCCGCGACGTGGAGGCCATCCCCGGCCCCGGGTCCACGCGCGAGCGGCCCGTCAGCGGCGGCGACGTCGCGGGCCGCGACGCGGCCTAACCGAGAAGCTCGTCCAGGTTCGACGGGCGCAGCCGGGTGCTGACGACCTCGTCGGGCGCGTCGGACCATGCGAGCTGCACGAGCGTCCCGTGCGCGCCCGAGGGACGCATGAACGCCTCGCGCCAGTGCTCGCCCGAGAGGTCCACGTCGACAAGCTCGTACCCGAGCGACTCGACGTGGGAGATGGCCGCCTCCAGCTCGCCGGTCTTGAAGGTCATGTGGTGGAGCCCCTCGCCCCGGCGCTCCAGGAAGCGCGACAGGAAGCCCTCGCCGAGCGGCTCGAGCAGCTCGACCTTTCCGCCGCCCGGAAAGCGCAGCTGGAGCCAGCGCCAGCTGTCGGAGTCGCCGCCCATCAGGTACTCCCCGCCGAGCGCGTCGCGGTATAGCCGGAGGGCGTCCTTGATCGAGTGGACGGCGACGGCGGTGTGGTCGAGCACGAGGCGGGGCGGCCGCACGGCGGCGGACCCTACCGGTCGTCGGCCGGCGGCCGGCGGCGGCCGCGCTTCACGTCGGAGCGGCGCTTCTTCACCTTGATCCGGCGCTCCTTCGACGCCCTGGTGGGGCGGGTCGGCCTGCGGGGACGCCGCGGGACGAGCGCGTGCGCGAGACGCCCGCGGAGCCGCTCGAGCGCCGTCTCGCGGTTTCGGATCTGGCTGCGCGAGTCCTGGGAGACGGCGCGGACGACGGGCCCGCAGTGGGCCGAGATCCGCCGCTTCTGGTCGGCGCTCAGCGTCTCGGAGGCGTGCACGTCGAAGACGGCCTCCACCCGCGAGGCGGTCACGTTCGCATGCTGGCCGCCCGGGCCGGACGAGCGGCTCACGCGGATCTCGATCTCCGACAGCGGGATCGCGACGTTGCGGTTGACGGGCATCGGGTCCTCCACGACCGGGATGGTGACGGCCGGGGGGCGAGAGACGCGCCGCGGAGCCCTTCAGGTGGCATGGACCCGTTCGACGAGCTCGCCGAGGCGCTGCGCTCTCGGCTGATCGACCGCGCCCGCGCGGGCGACGCCGGAGTGGGCGAGGTGGGCGCCGAGGTCAGGGCGCTGGTGGACAGCGAGGCCGCGGCGCTGGGGGAGGAGGACCGGGCGGCGCTGGCCGATCGCGTGATCCGGCTCGCCACCGGCCTCGGCCCGCTCGAGCCGCTTCTGGCCGACGCGGCGGTGGATGAGGTGATGGTCAACGGCGCGGGGGCGGTCTTCGTGGAGCGGGGCGGGCGGATCGAGGCGACGGGGGTGCGCTTCGGCACCGACGCCGAGGTCATGCACGCGATCGAGCGGATCCTCGCCCCGCTCGGGCGCCGGGTGGACGAGGCCTCGCCCATGTGCGATGCGCGCCTGGCCGACGGGTCACGGGTCAACGTCGTCATCCCGCCGCTCGCCGTGGACGGACCGTGCCTGACGGTCCGCCGCTTCCGCCGCGGCGGCTTCTCGCTCGACGACCTCGCCGCCGCCGGGACGCTTCCCCGCCCGCTCGCGTCGTTTCTCTCGGGCTGCGTGGGCGAGCGCTGCTCGATCCTCGTGAGCGGAGGCACCGGCTCGGGCAAGACCACCACGCTCAACGCGCTCTCGGGCGCGATCCCGCCGGGCGAGAGGATCGTGACGATCGAGGACGCGGCGGAGCTGTCGCTGCGCCAGCCCCACGTCGTCCGGCTCGAGGCGCGGCCGCCGTCGCTCGAGGGCTCGGGCGAGGTGACGATCCGTGACCTCGTGAGGAACGCCCTGCGCATGCGCCCCGACCGCATCGTCGTCGGGGAGGTTCGCGGCCCGGAGGCGCTCGACATGCTGGCCGCGCTCACGACCGGGCACGACGGCTCGCTCACGACCGTCCATGCCTCCTCCCCCGAGGACGCGATCCGGCGCGTGGAGACGCTCGCGCTGATGGCGGGCGTGGGCCTGCCTCACGCCGCGGTGCGCGAGCAGGTCGCGAGCGCCCTCGACCTCGTGGTGCACCAGGTGCGGGCGGCGGACGGCGCCCGCCGGGTGGAGGCCGTCGCCCAGGTCGTGAGGGTCGCGGGCGGGCCCGGGCTGCGGGAGCTGTTCCGGCTGCGCGACGGCCGGCCCCTGTGGCGGCCGCCGCTCGGTCCGGCTCCGGCGGACGCGTGAGCCCGGCGCTGGCGGCGGCGGTGGCCGGGGCGTGCGCGGCGATCGGGCTCGTCGAGCTCGCGCGGCTGGGCGCGGGGCGACTCACCGTCCGGGCCCCGGGGGCGCTTGCCTCGCTCTCGGAGCTCGTCTCCGCCGTGACCCTCGCGGGCAGCGAGGGCCGTGAGCCGGGGGGGAGGGAGCGCCTGCGCCTGCTCGCGCTGGGCGGCGTCGCCGCCGCCCTCGCGGGAGCGATGCTCGCCGGGCCGCTCGCGGGGGCCCTGCTCGGCGCCGCCGGGCCCTACGCCGCCTCCCGCGTGCTGCGAGCGAGGCGGGAGGGCTATCGCGCCGCCGTCGAGGAAGGGGCCCCCGCGCTGGCCCTGGCTCTCGCCGACGGCCTGCGCGCGGGCCACTCGCTGCGAGGCGCGGTGGCGGCCGCGGCCGAGGGGCTGCCCGGCGCCGCCGGGCACGAGCTTCGGCGCGTGGCCGCCGAACTGCGGCTCGGCGCGTCCACCGACGACGCGCTGGAGGGCATGCGGGCACGCTGCCGCTCCCATCCGGTCGAGGCGATCGTCGCCGCCACGCTGCTCCAGCGGCGGGCCGGGGGAAACCTCGCGACCCTGCTGCGCGACAGCGCGCGATCGTTCGAGGATCACGCCCGCTCGCGCGCCGAGGCGCGCGCCGCCACCGCGCAGGCGCGCTTCACCGGGCTCGTGGTCGTCCTGATGCCCGCGGGCGCCGGCCTCCTCGCGGAGCTCGCGAGCCCGGGCTATCTGGCGACCCTCGCCGGATCGTTCCTGACGGCATGGCTGGCAGGCCTCGCCCTCGTGATGCAGGCGGTCGCCGCGGTGCTGATCCGCAGACTGGGGAGGACCCTCGGGTGATCGCCGCGCTGCTCTCATTTGCGGCGGGCGCGCTCGGGGCGGCGGGGGCCGCCGGACTCGTCGCGTCGCTGCGCCGTCCGGTCGTGCCGGGCCCGCGCAGCCCGGCGCTGCTGCGTGCCGTGGCGCGCCTGGGGAGGCGTCTGCCTGCGCGGGCTCGCCCCGCGGAGCGCCTCACGGCGGCCGGCCTCGGCGGCGTGATCGGGGCGCGCGAGTTCGCGGCCGCGAAGGCGGGCGCGGCCGTCGCGGGAGCGTCGGCGGGAGTGCTGCTCGCGGCCTCGGCCCCGGGACGGCTCGGCGTGCTGCTGGTCATGGCCTGCCCGGCGGGCGGCTTCCTGCTGCCCGACCTCTGGCTCGCCCGGCGAAGCCGCGCCCGCGCCGCGGCGGCGCGACGGGAGGCGCCCGCGCTGATCGACCTGCTGCGCGTAACGGTCGACGCGGGCATCTCGCCCGCCCGCGCGCTCGGCGCCGTCGGAACGCGCTCGAGCGGGCCGCTGGGCCGCGAGTGGCGCGCCGTGGCGCGCGAGGTGGAGATGGGCGTGCCGTTCGACGCGGCGCTGGCGGGCATGGCGCGCCGGATGCCGCTCCCCGAGGTCGAGGCGCTCGCCGGGGCGCTGGCGCGCTCGGCCCGCCACGGCGCTCCCCTCGGGGACGCGCTGGCCGCCCAGGCCCGCGACGCCCGTATGGCCGAGCGCCGCCGGATCCAGGAGCACGCCGCGCGAGCCGCTCCGAAGATCCAGCTCGTGGTGGCGCTCCTGCTCGTCCCGTCGGTCCTTCTGCTCGTGGCGGCCGCGCTCGCCGGTGCGCTGCTCGGGCCCGGAGGGGCGGTCCCCGCCCGCTGAGGCTTCCTGGATCGGGGTCGTCAGGGGCCCCCAATCCAGGACGGCAGGCCGCTCCTGCAACGCCGCGCCCATTTCGCGGGCCGGTGCCCCACCGCCGGGACCCCGCGGAATCCCAGTGTTCAAGCCGCGTTGGGAGGCGCGGCAGGGCGAGGCACGGCGGTCGGACAGAAAAAAGTGGAGATTGGTGTTGACCAGTGGGTAATGGTGGGCTACTGTGGCCCCCATCACGTTCCCAGGACCGGAGTGGCGGGGCTCCTCCCACTCCGCCACTCCGGTCCAAATTCGCCCCCGACCACATCAGCGAGGGCATCCCATGGAGAGGGAGAGAGAAGACACACGTGACGTTCCGGGGCAACTTCGACTACTCGCTCGACGCGAAGAACCGCCTCGCGATCCCGCCGAAGTTCCGCGCTGCGTTCTCCGACGGCCTTGTTCTCATGAACTGGCTCGACCCCTGCATCGCGGTCTTCACGCCGGAGGGCTTCGAGACCTTCACGACGAGCTTCCTGGAGGGCCTCCACCCGCTGAGCCCCGAGCGGCGGGAGCTGAGCCGGCGGCTCGTCGGCGGCTCGTTCGACCGCGAGCTCGACTCCGCCGGGCGCGTGACGCTCGCCGGCTCGCTGCTGGAGCACTCCGGCATCTCGAAGGACGTGGTGGTCGTGGGGAACGTCGACTACCTGGAGATCTGGGACCGCGAGCGCTGGGGCGCCGCGCAGCCCGAGCTGGACACGAAGGTGGCCCGGATCGCTGAGAGCCTTGGCAATCCTTCTTGACATGACCCGCACCCACGTCCCCGTTCTGGCGGCGGAGCTGATCGAGCTCACGGCGCCGGCCGTGGGGGAGACGGCCGTGGACTGCACCTTCGGCGGCGGCGGTCATGCGAGCCTCGTGGGCGAGCGGGTCGGCACGGCGGGATCGCTGGTCTGCATCGACCGCGACCCCTCCGCGGAGGAGCGCTTCGAGCGGGTCGCCCGCGATCTCGAGTGCGACACCCGCTTCATACGCGCCGATTTCGCCGGCGCGCTCGAGCATCTGGCGGCGGACGGCTTCCGCGCCGACATCGTCTACCTCGATCTCGGCGTCTCCTCCATGCAGATCGACCAGTGGGAGCGCGGCTTCTCCTACTCGTACGAGGCCCCGCTCGACATGCGGATGGACCCCACGCAGGACCTGGACGCGCGCGAGGTCGTGAACGACTGGGACGAACGGCGCCTCGCGCGCCTCCTGCGCGAGTACGGTGAGGAGCGCTTCGCCGGCCGCATCGCGAAGGCGATCGTCCGCCGCAGGCGGAAGGCCCGGATCGAGACCACGCAGGAGCTCGCCGAGACGATCCACGACGCCGTCCCCGCCCCGGCCCGCTTCGCCGGCGGCCATCCGGCCAAGCGCTCCTTCCAGGCGATCCGCATCGCGGTCAACGACGAGCTCGCGGCGCTGGAGCGCGCGCTGCCCGCCGCCTGGGCGCTCCTGCCGGAGGGCGGGCGCCTCGCGGCGATCTCCTTCCACTCGCTCGAGGACCGCATGGTCAAGCGCTTCATGACGGCGAGGGCGACCGGCTGCATCTGCCCGCCCGACCTGCCGGTCTGCGCGTGCGGGCGCGAGCCCGAGGCGCTGCTCCTCACGCGCCGCGCCGTCATGCCGAGCGCGGGCGAGGTGGCGCAGAACCCCCGCTCGAAGTCGAGCAAGCTGCGCGTCGCCGTGAAGCTCGGAGCGAGCGCCTGATGGCCGCCGCGGCACCCGCACGCCGCCGCGTGCCCGTCCGGGCACCGTCCCGCCGCGCGCCGGTCGCCAAGCCGGCGCGCGGCCGCCTCCGCGTCGTCCCCCGCAACCCCTCCGCCCGCCAGGCCTCGGCGCTCGGGGCCGGCGTCCTCGACCGTCTCCTCCGCGGGCGGGGCTGGATCGCCTGCATCGGCCTCCTCCTGACCGGCGTCGTCTTCTTCAACGTCAGCCTGCTCCAGGTGAATCGCGGGATCACGAGCACCTCGGAGCGCTCCGCCGAGCTCCGGCGTGAGAACGCCGAGCTGCGGCTGCGCGTCGCCGAGCTCGCGTCGAGCGAGCGGATCCAGCTCGCGGCAGGCCGGCTCGGCTTCGTGCTTCCCCGCCCCGGCGACGTGCGCTACCTCGAGGCGAGCCCTCGGCGGGACGCGCGCCGGGCCGCCAAGCGCATCGAGGCGCCGGAGACGGCGCCACTGCCGGTGTCGGCGCCGCAGACGGCCGCGCCCACCGAGCAGGCGGCCGCGCCGCAGGCGGCGCAGCCGGCGCCTGCACCACCCCACACGCATGACGCCGCGCCGGCGCAGCCCTCACAGCCGGCGCCGGTCGCGCAGCAGGCACCCGCACCGCAGGCAGGTGGCGCCGCGCCGGCGCCGGGGATCCCCTAGCCGGTGCGGCTCGTCGAGCGCCGCATCGGAATGCTCTGGGGGCTCGTCCTCCTCTCCCTCCTTCTCGTGCTCGTCCGGGCCACCTGGCTCGGGACCGTTCGCGCCGACGATCTGAAGGAGCGCGCGCTCACACAGCAGGAGGAGGAGATCACGGCGCCCGCGCGGCGCGGGGTGATCACCGACCGCCACGGCGTGGAGCTCGCGGTGTCGGAGGACGCGATCACCGTCTACGCGAACCCCTTCCTGATCAAGCAGCCGGTGCCTCTCGCCCGCAGGCTCGCGCCCCTGCTCGGCGTGCCCGAGGCGGAGGTCCTCGAGAAGCTCGCGGATCGCGACACCGGCTTCGTGTACCTCGCCCGCAAGCTCGACTCTCGGCGCGGCGAGGAGATAGAGGCGCTCGAGGTCGAGGGGATCGGCACGGTGGTCGAGCCGATCCGGCGCTACCCGCAGGGCTTTTTCGCCTCCCAGGTCCTCGGCTTCGTCGGCACCGACAACAAGGGCCTCTCGGGGCTCGAGCACGCGCACGACGAGACCCTGCGCGGCTCCGACGGAAAGAGCCGGATCGTCAAGGACGCGCTCGGCAAGCCCGTCAGCCTCGTCCAGATCGAGCGCGCCCAGCCCGGCGAGGACCTGCGGCTCACCATCGACTCGGCGATCCAGGAGCGCACCGAGGCGGTGCTGGCGGACGTCGGCGCGACCTACCGCCCGAAGGGCGCGACCGCCGTCGTTCTCGATCCGCGCAACGGAGAGGTGCTCGCCCTCGCGAACTGGCCCCGCGTGGACGCCAACGACATCGGGGGAGCGCCCGAGTACGCCCGCCAGAACCGCGCGATCGAGGCCACCTACGAGCCCGGCTCCACCTTCAAGGCGTTCACGGTCGCCGGAGCGCTGAGCCAGCGGCTCGTGACTCCCTCGAGCCGCTTCGACCTGCCGCCTCAGATCCAGGTGGCCGACAGGACCATCGGGGAGGCACACGACCGTGGCGGCCTCAATCTCACCGTATCCGAGATACTCGCGCAGTCCTCGAACGTCGGCTCGGTGAAGATCGGGCTGCTGCTCGGCAAGGAGCGCTTCGACGACTGGGTCCGGCGCTTCGGATTCGGCAAGCCGACGGGCGTCGGGCTGCCCGGCGAGGGCAGCGGCATCGTGCTCGACCCGGAGGACTACTCGGGCTCGTCGATGGGCAACCTGCCGATCGGGCAGGGCATCGCGGTGACGCCGATGCAGATGGCGGCCGCGTACTCGGCCATCGCGAACCGCGGGATCCTCCACCCGCCGCGGATCGTGGCGGGCCGCGGCAGGCCGCCCCGCCGGGTTCTCGCCGCCGCGAGCGCGGAGCAGGTCTCCAAGATGCTCGAGGGAGTGCTCGCCACGGGCGGCACCGCCGAGGAGGCGGCCGTCGAGGGCTACACCCTGGCGGGCAAGACGGGAACGGCGGAGAAGGTCGATCCGGAGACGGGCACCTACTCGGACTCGAAGTACGTGGCCTCGTTCATCGGCTTCGCGCCGGCCGAGGACCCGCGTTTGCTCGTGGCCGTCATGGTCGACGAGCCGCAGGGCGCGATCTACGGCGGCGTCGTGGCGGCGCCGGCGTTCGAGAAGATCGTCTCGTTCGCTCTGCCGTACATGCGGATTCCGCCGCGCTGAGCTACTCGACGACCTTGAAGGCGCCGCGCATGAAGGGATGGACGCGGCAGAAGTACGTGTAGGTCTCGCCGCTCGCGAGCCCGGCCTCGGCGGGCTTCACGCGCCAGGTGGAGGTCTGCGCGGTCGGCTGCATGTCCGCGGGGTAGCCGTAGCCCAGCTCGAGCGAGTCGAGCGGGTTGTCGGAGTCCGCGAGCGGATAGGAGATGCCGGTGCGGCCCGTGCAGGGCGGGCGGCAGGTCGTGATGGTGTGCCAGACCGACCCCGCCGCGTCCGCGTTGCGGAACGTGAGCGTGCTGTTGCGGCGCACCAGCGGGATCCCCTCGTCGGAGACGCGCGAGAGGTCGCCCGGGAAGTACTGGAAGCCCGCGATCGTCACGTCGGTCGCGATGCGGCCGCTCTTCGAGGGCAGCGGGCGCTCACCCTCCCCGCCGTGGTTGTCGTTCTCGGGGAGATGACCGTGCGTGACCACGCCGCTCGTGTCGATCGGGACCGGCCGGTCCACCCAGCGGTACACCCAGCGGTAGCGGGTGCGGCGGCGCGCCCGAGCGCGGGGCGCCGGCCGTTTCCGCGCCCGCGAGGGCGACGCGCCGCGCGGGGCCGAGCCGCGCCTCCGGGAGGCCTTGCGCCGCCTGATCGGGCGCTTGACACGCACGCGCGTCCGCACCGTCTCGAAGGGGTCGACGCCGCTCGCGTCGTCCGGCGCGACGAAGCCCATCACGATCCCCATCCCCTCGTACCAGCTCGCCTTGTCGGTCTCGTAGACGGCGTTCAGGCGAATACGGTCGCCGGGCTCGATGCGCACGCGCCAGCCGGGCTTGGTGACCGTCATCGACATGTCCCATGAGACCGGCCCGTTCGGGTCGTAGTAGACCGCCTCCGAGTTGAAGATCCGCCGCACGCGGTCCTCGCCGCCGACGTTGCGCACGACGTCGACCTCGTCGCGCAGCCCGCCGGGGTGCAGGTGCCCGCCCATCCCGACGAGCGTCCCCGCGAAGCGCTCGGGGACCTTCCACTCCCAGCCGACCCCGTTGCCCTCCTGCTTGCGGCCCCACGGGTCGAAGGGCGCGCAGGTGTCGCGCGGGAAGTGGCACTCGCGCGTCCCGGTCTCGGGGTTCACCCGGCCGTGGCCCTTCTGGACGTTGAACACGGGGTAGAAGCCGCGGTCGTTGCGGACGTCGAGCCAGATCGGGACCACGCGCTTGATTCCGGCCGCCTCGGCGGATGCCTTGGGCACGTACTCGATGTCGTAGGTGACCCAGACGTTCTCGGGCGTCGTGATCAGGTTGTGCAGCATGTAGTTGAGGATCCAGGTGTCGCCGCGCCTCACGGCCATCCCGTAGCCGGGCGCGCCGCCCAGGACCGTCTTCTCCTCGCCCGCAGCGAAGAACGGGAGCCCGGAGCCGTACTGCGGTATCGAGGCCCAGACGGCGTGGTGGAGATGCAGGATGTCCACGTTGGGGACGCTGCCGTCCGCCCGCACGAGGTTGGCCCGCATGTTGAGGATGTAGCCGTCGTAGGCCGGCTTCTCGATCGTGACCGGCCCGATCAGCTGGGCGTTGTTGCCGGGCGTCACGTGGATGGGCCCGTACGAGAAGCGCAGGCGCCGGCAGTCGGCGTAGGTCCTGTCCGCGCACGGTCGCGAGGACGCCCCGGGCGCGGCGAAGCCGGCCTCCACGCCGGGCGGCGCCTCCTGCGCCTGCGCGGGCCCGGAGCCCGCCAGGGCCGCGGCCAGCGCGGCGACCGTGATCGTGCGAGCGCCCCTCACGCATCGGGTTGTACAGGTCGCGTCGCGCTTCGGCAACCGCGACCTGGTCGCGCTCTACACTGGCGCCGGTCCATGACCCTGCGCGATCTCATGGGGAACGGGGCCCCCGAGGTCGAGGTGAGCGGCCTCGCCTACGCGAGCGATCGCGTGGCCCCCGGAACCC
>Ga0247708_1000221_pt1 | contig 13095 bp, 14 predicted proteins | sample 42W_NmetaG_FD_189040 | JGI IMG/M metagenome (GOLD analysis project Ga0247708, IMG submission 189040) | Soil microbial communities from hillslope of Landscape Evolution Observatory, University of Arizona, Oracle, AZ, United States - 4-2-W_N | ecosystem: Engineered > Artificial ecosystem >...
CGAGGGCAGGCAGCCGCCGACGACGAGCTCCTCGCGGTTCGTGTTCTTGACCTTGATCCACGCGCCCGTGCGCTTGCCGGGCTCGTAGCGACTGCCGAGGCGCTTCGCCACGAGGCCCTCGATGCCGCGCTCGCGCGTCACCTCGAGCAGGGCGGCGCCCGCGCCGGTGGACGCCTCCGGGGTGCGCCAGGCCTCGCCGTCCAGTCCGAGGCCCGCGAGCAGGCGCCGGCGCTCCTCGTAGGGCTCGCGCAGGAGCGAGCGGCCGTCGAGGTGCAGCAGGTCGAAGGCCATGAAGGCGGCGGGATGGCTGCGCATCCGCCGCCGGACCTCCGCCTCGGAGGTGTGGTGCATGCGCTGCTGGAGCCGCTCGAAGCTGGGGTTGCCGTCGTCGTCGAACGCGACGATCTCGCCGTCGATCACGGCCTCGCGGGCGCCGAGAGCCCCGGTCAGACCGCGCAGCTCCGGGTACTGCGCGGTGATGTCGTTGCCGTTGCGGCTCTCGAGCCTGAGCCGCCCCGGCTCGGCGTAGGCGAGGGCCCGCACGCCGTCCCACTTGATCTCGAACGCCCACCCGGCCTCGTCCGCCGGCAGCGGCCCGAGCCGGGCCATCATCGGAACGAGTCGCTCCGGCATGGGCTCGCGCCCCTCGTCGGGCGGGTCCATGCGGTGGATCATCCAGTCCTTCGCCTCGCTGCCCGCCCGGAACAGCGAGTAGCGGCCGCGCAGGCGCTCGCCGTGGAAGCGCACGATCAGCTTGCGCTCCTCCCACTTCTCGCACTCGTAGGTGCCGCGGTCCCAGATCGTCATCGTGCCCGCGCCGTACTCGCCCTCCGGGATCTCGCCGTGGAAGTCGAGGTACTCGAGCGGGTGGTCCTCGGTGCGGACGGCCTTGCGGTTCCGCTCCGGGTCGGTGGGGATGCCGTTCGGCACGGCCCACGAGGCGAGCGTCCCATCGCGCTCCAGGCGCAGGTCCCAGTGGAGGCGGCGGGCGTGGTGCTCCTGGACCACGAAGCGGGGCGCGCCATCCGCGTCCGCCGCGCCACCGGCCGGCTCGGAGGTCTTCTCGAAGTCGCGCTTGCCGCGGTATTCGGTGAGGCGGTCCGCCATCCCGGCGGACGCTACGCCCTCTCGCCGATCACGCGCACGCGGCTGCGCCGTGACGCGCCGGCGCCACCCGCCCCGGCGGCGGACCGGGGGACGATCCCGAGCTCCTCGACGAGGGTGAAGTAGGCGCGGGCGAACGGCGAGCCCGCCGTGCGAGCGCGCACCTGGTCCCAGTCCACCTGCTCGCGAACGGCGCGTGTGATCTTCAGTAGCGGCTCGAGGTCGAGCGAGTGCTCGTCGAGCACGCAGAGCTTCGTCGTGAGCATGTCCTCCAGCGTCATCACGAGCATCGGGATCGCGAGCACGTCCATCTCCTCCGCCCTGCCGAGCACCTCGTCGGTGATCGGCAGCCCCTTCGCGCTGTGGATGAGGTCCACGAGGACGTCCCCGTCCCATGCCTTCACGAGCCATTCCTCGGGAGGCTTCTCGCGGCGCATCCCGACCTGCTCGAGCGCTTCGAGCGCGCGCTCGGAGTCCTCGGCGCGGATCATGAAGTCGAGGTCGTTGCGGCTCGGCGGGCCGCCCCGGACCCACGCGGCGAGGCTGCCGCCCAGCATGAACGGGATCTCGGCGTCGCGCAGCGCCGCCGCCGCCTTTCGGAGCGTGGGCTCGAGCTCCCTGACGTTGGTCTCTGGCATGGACGGCCGTTACCCGGGGTAGAGCGCCTCCATGCCAGATGAGGGGACGACGGTCCGGATCGCCGCGGCGGGCGACCTCCACTGCGACGAGTCGCGCCGCGAGGAGACGGCCGCGGCCTTCGCCGCCCTGGAGGGCCAGGCCGACCTGGTGCTGCTGGCGGGAGACCTGACCACGCACGGACGCCCCGAGGAGGCGGCGGTGCTCGCCGACGCCTGCGCCTCGATCGAGATCCCGATCATGGCCGTGCTCGGGAACCACGACTGCCACGCGCGCCGCGATCGCGAGGTCGTTGCCGTGCTCGAGGCGGCCGGCGTGCGCGTGCTCGAGGGCGACGCCGCGGTATGCGAGGCGGCCGGGGTCCCGGTCGGCGTCGTCGGGGCCAAGGGCTTCGTCGGCGGCTTCCCGGGCTCACACCTCCCGGACTTCGGCGAGCCGCTCCTGCGCCGCGTCTACTCGGCCACGACCGCCGAGGTCGAGGCGATCGAGCAGTCGCTGCGCGAGGTGGCGCTGTGCCCGCTTCGCATCGTGCTGCTCCACTACTCGCCGTGCGCGGCGACGCTCGAGGGCGAGCCACCGGGGATCTGGGCGTTCCTGGGATCGGACCGGATGGCCGCCCCGATCCAGGAGCACGAGCCGGACCTGGTGCTGCACGGACACGCGCACTCGGGGCGCTTCGAGGGCGAGATCGGCGACGTTCCGGTCTTCAACGTCTCGGTACCCGTGATGGGGCGCGACTTCTGGGTGTTCGAGCTCGCGGCCGAGCGCCCGACTACGCCGATCCACTAGAACCGCGCCCGCCGCGCGGCCCGGCCCCTCCCACGCGACTAGATTGCGCGCAGTGCACCGCGCGCTCGCCGTATCGCTCTGCCTGGCACTGGCCCTCGCCACCGGCTGCGGGGACGACGGCGACACCGCCGCGCCGCCGCCCGACCCGGCGACCGAGCCGGCCGACGCGGCCGTGGACCCGCCGCGGGGCTGGCGCACCCTGCTCAACCGGCGCGTCGGCTTCACCGTGGCGCTGCCACGGCAATGGTCGGCCAAGAAGCGACGCGACGCGACGGTCGTCCGCTCCGGCGACGGGCTGCTGGCGCTCACGATCGCGGCCGACCGGGGCGAGCCCGGCCGCGACCTCGCCGCGGCCCGCTACGCGCGCCGCACGCTCGAGGGGCTGCCGGGCCTCGGGCGCCTGGTCCCCCGCGACCGCGGCGCGGTCCGCGGCTCGCCGTACGAGACGGCCGTGTTCGAGGCGACCGGAGTGCGCGCCACCGGGGAGGCAGGCGTGGCGAAGCGCCAGCGCATCACCGTCGCCGCGCTGCGGAGGCCCGGCCGAGTGACCTACACCGTCGTCGCGTTCGCCAACGCCGAGGTGCCGAGCCCGGGCAACTCACGCGCGCTGACGCGCGTCCTGCGGAGCCTGCGCGGGCGCGCCCCGGCGCCGTAGCGGGATGAAAGTTTGGTCCCTGGCACCTTTTTTTCAGGGGCGGTCCGGTGGGGAGGGGGTCAGACCCCTCGAAGGTCGTTGAGGGTTGCGGGGCCAGGGCTCTTGATCGCGGTCCGGGACGGACGCCAGACGCATGGCGGAGGAAGCGGAGATACTCGGCATCGTGGTCGCCCGCAACAACGTCGAATGCCTGCAACCGCTCTACGACGCCTGGCGGCGCGGCGCCTATGACGAGGGCCTCGACGTGCTCGACGCCGAGATCGAATGGCGGGGCGCAGCCGAGATCCCCGGGCACGAGGGACCGATCTACGGGCGGGCGGCGGCCGCCCGCTTCCTCGCGGAGTGGCGCGAGACCTGGGAGAGCTACTCGGTGGAGGTCGAGCGGTTCATCGAACTCGGGGACCGGGTTCTCGTCCTCGTCCGGGAATGCGGGGTGGGACGGGGGAGCGGGGTGAGCCTCGAATCCGAGTTCGCGCAGCTCTGGACCATGCGAGGAGGCCGCGCGGTGCGGATGGAGGAATGGCGGACCTGGGAGGATGCCCTGCAGGCCACCGGCGCGAACGAGCGCGACAGCTAACGGTCAGCCGCGGTCCGGGCGCTCGGGGTAGACGTCGTCGATCGTCGCCAGCGGGACGTAGGGCGCGCCGGCCGCGGCCTCGATCGCCTCGCCGCCGCCCGCAAGGCGGTCCAGCACGCTGACCACGCCGACGATCTGCAGGCCCTCCTCGCGCACGCGCTCGATCGCCGAGACCGTCGAGCCGCCGGTGGTCACCACGTCCTCCACGATCAGGCAGCGGTCCTCGGGCCCCAGCGGCGGGCCCTCGACCCAGCGCTGGAGGCCGTGCGACTTGCGCTCCTTGCGCACGAAGAACGCGACGGCGTCGGCGCCCCCGGCGAGCGCCGCGCAGGCCACCGGGTCCGCGCCCATCGTCATGCCGCCGACCGCCGTCGCGCCGCGCTCGGCGACCTGCTCGGCGACGAGCTCGCCCAGGGCGGCGAAGCCCGCGGGACGGAGAATGGCGCGCTTGGCATCGACGTAGTACTGCGCGGTCGCTCCGCTCGTGAGGACCACCTCGCCGATCACGAGGGCGTGCTCGCGGAGCTCCGCGATGAGGCGCTCGCGCGCGCTCACGCCGCGCCCAGGCGCCTGCGGCGGCCCTGCCGGTAGCCCAGCACGAGCCAGAGCGGGTAGGTCGCGAAGATCAGGGCCGCGAGCACATGCGTGCGCGGGCCGGCCCTGCGCCAGTCGAAGCGGAAGACGCCCGAGTTCAGCATCCAGTCGCGGCCGCTCTCGGCGCGGCACGCCTTCCACAGCGGACGCGTCCAGCCCTGCTCCAGGTAGAGCGCGACGCTCACGACCCAGAAGAGGGCCACCGTGCCGAGCCCGAGCGCCCTCGTCGCGCCATCGGGCACCTCGTCGGGCGCCAGCCTGGCATAGGCCTGGCCGTTGGCGTACAGGAGCGGGGGATCGGCGAGAAACGACATCGGGGCGGTCAAGAGTGTGCCGCAGCCTGCCGATGGACGCTGTGGACGTGTCCATCGCCGACGTCATCCGCGCGGTCTCCACGGCTGCGAGCCTGCTCGTGATCGCGGGCTTCCTCGTCTTCGCGACCGACGAGCTGAACGAGAGCTCGGCGGGTCAGGTGCGCCTGCTGGAGTCGCCGTCCGCCGAGGTCGTGGACCGCGACGCGATCGACCGCCCCGACCCACTCCCGGCCGTCGAGCGTGCGCGCGAGGCCGAGCACTCCGGGATCCGCGAGGCGCTCGACGACGCCAACGACGTCCTCCTCTCGCCGTTCATGGCCGCCGCGCCCTCCGACGACGTCTGGGTCCTGCGACTCGTGCCGGGGCTGATCGCGCTCGGCCTCTACGGCTTCGCGCTCCGGATGCTGGCGAACGCGCTCCCCAAGCCGAAGCGCCGCGAGCCGACGGGCTTCGCCCAGCCCTCCGCCTAGCGGTAGACGTCGATGCGATCGCCGGTGTTGATCCACCGGAAGATCGAGAGCGCGTTCGGGATCGGAACGCGCAGGCAGCCGTGGCTAGCCGGGTGCGTGGGAACCGACTTGTAGCCGTGGATGGCGTAGCCGCCGCGGAAGTAGCTCGAGTGCACCATCCCGAGGGAGTTCGTGCCCGGGTCCTTGCGGTAGAAGGTGTACGAGCCCCGGATCGTGGGCGTCGCCGAGGTGCCCGAGGAGGTGTGGTAGATCCGCTCGGCCCTGCCGTCACGCGCGAGGACGAGCACCTGGCGGGAGAGGTCGGCCTCGACGTGCTTGCCGTGGTTCGGGTACTTCAGCCTGAAGCCCCCGTCGCCCCGCAGCACCATGTCGAAGACCTTGCGCGAGGCGTAGCCGGTGCGCTGCATCCGGTTCACCTTGCGGAAGGCGGTGACCGCCCGGGCGGTGCCGGCGTCGTAGCCGCCGCCGCGCGGGGTCACGTATGCGAGCGCGGCAAGCCCCCGCTGGAGCACGCGCACCCGCAGGCCCGACGCGCCCTGGCCGGCCTGCCACGAGACGGCCTCGACGCTCGCCCGCTCGGCGCGCGCGGTCCCCTGCTCCGCGGTGGCCTCGTGGACGGCGCGGACCGTGTAGCGGCCGGCGCGCTTAGCGGTGAAGTGGAACGTGAACGCGCCGCGGCTGCCCTTGCGCCGGATCAGCACGCGGTCGGAGGCGACCCTCCGGCCGGCGCGCGTGACCTCGACGTCGGCGAACTGGAGCGGGACGAAGTTGCTCATCACGCCCCGGACCTCCACGCGCTGGCCCCGTGCGACGAAGGTCTTGCCGCCGTCGGCGATGCCGGAGCGCACGTTCACCGACAGGCTTCCGCCCTCGGGCGCGGCCGCCGCCGAGGCGGGCAGCGCGAGCGGCACGAGGGCCAGGATCAGGGCGGCACGGCGCATTTCGGCGCCCATCATGCCACCAGGCGCCGTCGCATGGCGCGGGCGGGCACGAGGAACAGCAGTGAGGTGACAACGGCGAGCCAGGCCGAGTGCCCCAGCACGGACAGAAGCTCGGGGCCGAGGATCATCCCGCGCGTGATCTCGACGAGGTGGTGGAGCGGGCTCAGGAACGCGATGATCGAGACCCAGTCCGGCAGGCGGTCGAGCGGGTAGAAGACGCCGCTGAACAGGAACAGCGGCGTGATGAACAGCGTGAAGTAGTACGAGTAGTAGTCCATCTTCGGGATCAGCGAGCTGAACGCCAGGCCGCACATCGAGAAGCACAGCCCGCCGAGCGCCACGAACAGCGGCAGCGCGATCGCCCAGGGCGAGGCGATGAACCCGAACAGCCCCACGATCACGAGGAAGCTCGTCCCGTAGACGGTCGCGCGGGTGGCCGCCCAGGCGGCCTCGCCCGCCACGATGTCCTGCGGCTCGAGCGGCGTCGCGATCATCGCGTCGTAGAGGCGCGCCTCCTCCATCTTCCAGTAGACGTTCCAGGTCGACTCGAACGACGCCGCCCACATCGCCGCCGAGGCCACGAGGCCCGAAGCGATGAAGCGCTCGTACGGGATGCCGTTGACCTCCGCGAGGTAGGCCCCGAGGCCGAACCCCATCGCGAGCAGGTAGATCACGGGGTCGAGGAACTGCGGCAGGAGTGTCCCCCGCCACGCCCGCGAGAACACGCGCAGGTCGCGGCGCCAGACGGCCGCCGCGGCCCGGGGGCTCGGCAGGGCGATCACTCGAACTCCCTCCCGGTGATCGCCAGGAAGACGCCCTCGAGCGTCTCCTGCCCGTAGCGCTCGCGCAGCTCGGACGGCGTGCCGAGCGCCACGATCCGGCCGCTCGTCATGATCGCGAGCCGGTCGCAGAGGCGGTCGGCCTCCTCCATGTAGTGCGTCGTGAGCAGCAGCGTGACACCGCGCTCCCGCAACTCGTCGAGCTGTTCCCAGATCGCCAGCCGCGCCTGCGGGTCGAGCCCGGTCGTCGGCTCGTCCAGGACGATGAGGCCGGGGTCGTTGACGAGCGCCCGCGCGATCAGGAGCCGCCGCTTCATCCCTCCGGAGAGCATCCGCGGCCGGTCGTCGCCCCGCGAGGAAAGGAGCGCGCTCTCGAGCAGGCGGTCCACCCGCCCGTCGACCGGGATCCGGTGGTAGACGGCCTGAAGCTCGAGGTTCTCGCGGACGGTGAGGTCGTTGTCCAGGTTCGACTCCTGCGGGACGACCCCGAGCCGGGCCTTGACCTCGCGGCGCTGGGTGCGCACGTCGAGCCCGAGCACGCTCAGGTCGCCCTCGTCCATCGAGGCGAGGCCGTAGATCATCTTCATCGTCGTGGTCTTCCCCGCGCCGTTGGGGCCGAGGAAGCCGAAGCACTCGCCCGGCTCGACCTGGAAGTCGATGCCGTCGACCGCGAGGAGCGACCCGTAGCGCTTGCGCAGCGAGCGCGCGACGACGGCGCTCACGGCAGCGCGGGGGACGAGCGGTGCAGGAAGCGCGGGAGCAGGAAGCAGGCGGCGAGCATCGGCACGCCGAAGGCGAGCGCCTCGGCGGCGCCCGCGTCGGTCGTCGCGCCGTAGGCCAGCGTGTTGTTCACCACGTGCAGGGCGATGCACGGGTAGAGCGACCCGGTCTTCTCGTAGAGGAGGCAGAGGATCACGCCGAGCCCGCCGAGGATCGGCACCGCCTCGAGGCCGGTGAACACGTGGATCGACCCGAAGACGGCGCCCGCGAACAGCGCGGCCGGCAGCACGCGGAAGCGCGAGCGGAGCGTCCGGTAGAGGAAGCCGCGGAAGAAGAACTCCTCGCCGATCGGCGCGAGCACCACGAACAGGAGGCCCGCGTTCAGGAGGGCCAGGCCGCCCTCGTCGGCGCCCACGTCGTCGGCCGTCGTCTGCTCCGCCGGCTCCCCGACCGTCACGACGTAGATCGCAGCGAACGCGATGTAGGCGAGGTAGGCCAGGGCGCTCCAGCCGACCGCGCCCCAGAGCCGGGTGGCCCGCAGCCCGAAGTGCCAGGCCTTCGGCCGGCGGATCATGCCCGCGAACAGGAGCGCGGTGGCGATCAGGGTGCCGTCGAGGACGAGCGTCGTCAGCAGCGCGCCGACGGGCGTCAGCTCGTCGCCCTCGGAGGCAACCACGATGATCGGTATCGAGAGCAGGTTGCTCCCGATGAACGCCACGCCGAGCGCGACGAGGCCGTACCACCAGGGCCACGGCGGCCGCGGGTCGGCGCCCTCCGGAAGCTCCGGCGGGGACGGCGGCGGGGGGTGCCCCAGGGTGTCTGCGTGCGCGGCCAGGCCAGTCAGGTTAGGGAGGCAGCGAGCGCGGGAAGCTCGGTGAGCGAGCGCACCACCCGCACGCCGGGAGGCGGATCGCCCTCGCGGAGCACGAGCGCCGCCTGCATCCCGCACGCGAGCGCGCCCTCCACGTCGTTCTCGAGCGAGTCGCCCGCGAACAGCGCCTCGCCCGGCTCGCAGCCCGCCAGCTCGAGCGCCGCGAGGAAGACGGCGGGGTCCGGCTTCGCGGCCCCGGCGACGGCGGAGGACACCGCTCCGTCCAGCAGCCCGCCGAGCCCCGCCATCGCGAGGCCGTCCGGCAGCGAGCAGTCCCAGTTGCTCGCCGCCACCCGGCGAAGCCCCGCCGCCCGCAGCGACTCGAGGGCCGGAACCGCGTCCGGGTAGGCGCCGAACTCGAGCGCTCCGAGCATGGCGGCGCGCACGTCGGCCTGCCGCTCCTCGCCGAGGTCGAGCGCGCGCCGCGTCTCGGCCGCGCAACGGTCGCGGAGGTCCTCGAGCCCGGCGCGCGTCGAGCCCTCCATGTGGTGCGCGAGGTAATAGGAGATCTCGGCGCCGAACGCGGCGCCCGCCTGCTCCAGCGACACGTCGATCCCGCGCGCGGCCAGCTCGCGGCGCAGGCGCGGCGCGGGCGGCAGGAGCTCCACGAGCGTCCCGAGCACGTCGAGCAGCACGGCGCGGATCACGCGACCCACTCCCAGGTGGCGAACCACGCGGTGAGCAGGCCGAGTCCCAGCCCCGAGACCACGAGCGCGCGCTCCAGCCTGACCGCGATCGCGAGCCACATGAAGACCGGGAAGAGGACGGAGACGAAGCGCGGCAGCGACATGAGCGGCTCCTGGGCGACGGGGAACGAGAGCGGCAGCGCGAGCGCGCACAGGACGTAGACGCCGTAGGGGCGCGGAAGCCGCATCCACACGCCCACGAGCCCGACGAGCGCGAAGGCGAGGAACGGCAGGTCCACGACGTTGCGCCGGGCCAGCTCGCCGGTGGCCCCCGCCGCGCCGAGGTCGCCGAAGGAGCGCCAGCCGACCACCAGGGCGTCCCACACCCCGCCGAACGGCCCGGCGAACTCCCGGAACCAGGCCTGCTGGATGTCGAGCCAGGCGAGCGCGTCCCCGTGCGCGAGGCCCAGGTAGGCGCTGTAGGCGGCGAGCCCCGCCGGGCCGAGGGCGAGCCACCACGACTGCCGCCTCCAGCCGGACATCATGAGGAGCGGCAGCACGAGGACGATCCCTGCGCTGCGCGTGGCCGAGGCCAGTCCCGCGCACGCGCCCGCGACCGCGAGCCGGTCGGTCCGCGCCGCGTAGAAGGCGCCGACCGAGAGCAGCAGGAAGAGGCTCTCGGAGTAGGGCGCGCCGAACCACAGGGACGCCGGGAAGAACGCGAGCAACAGCAGCGTCGCCCGGGCGGCGGGCCTGCCCAGCTCGATCTCGGCCAGGCGATGGAGCAGGTGGAGCGCGCCGGCGAACGCCCCGAGCGAGACGCCGTAGGCGGCGACCAGCAGCGTGCCGGGCGACGCCAGCGGCCCTCCGCCCACGACCCACACGAGCAGCGGGTAGAGGGGGAAGAACGCCGACTCGATCCCCGTCGCGCCATAGCCGTTCCAGGCGATCGACAGGTACCAGACGGCATCCCAGCGGGCGAGCGGCGACAGCAGCACGTCGCCCGCGCCGCCGAGCGGGTGGGTGAGCCCGCGGGCGTCGAAGCTCGCGGCGTTCGGCGAGATGTCGGCCGTGAGCGCCGCGAGCACGGCGACGGCCAGGACCGCCGCCCGGCTGGCCAGCGCCACGCCTACGCCCGCGGGCAGCGCCCAGGCGAAGGTAGCCTGCTGCGCTATGCCCTTCGACGTGCCCATCGCAGCCTGGGAGGACTACCGCAACGAGGTCACCGCCGTCGCCACCCTGATCGCGGCCTTCGTGCTCGCCCAGTTCATCGACCGGGCGCTCATCCGCCGCGGCCGGGCCCTCGGCGCGACCGTCACGGGCCGCGCGCTCTCGCCCGAGGCCGACACGCGGCTGCGGCTCGTCCGCCGCCTCGTCTTCGCGGCGATCGTCGTGATCGGCATCGCGCTCGCGCTCAGCCAGTTCCCCGCGGTCAAGCGCGTGGCCACCGGCGTGCTCGCGTCGTCGGCCGTGCTCGGCCTCGTCGTCGGCTTCGCGGCGCGCCAGACGCTCGCGAACGCCGTGGCGGGGATCCTGCTCGCGATCACCCAGCCGATCAGGGTCGGCGACTTCGTGACCTTCGAGGGCTCCGACGGCACCGTCGAGGACGTGCGGCTCACCTACACCTACGTCCGCACGGGCGACGGGCGCCGCCTCGTGATCCCGAACGAGCGCCTCGCGCAGTCCACGGTGGAGAACCACACGCTCGTCGAGTCGCGCGTGCGGGTCGAGGTGTCGCTCTGGATCGACCGCGACGCCGACGTGGAGGCGGCGCTCGCCGCGCTCCGCCGGGACGCCGACCTCGACGTGTCGATCGCCGAGGTCGACCGCGAGGGCATCAGGCTGACCGCGTCCACCTGGGCCGAGCGCCCCGAGGAGCGCGGAGCCATCGCGGCGAGGGTTCGGGGCGAATGCCTCGAACGTCTCCGAAAGCAGGCTCTATCCTCGAACGCCTCGGAGCCGTGAGCCATCGCAAGCGTCAGCAGCGCCGTGCCAGGAACGGCGGCAAGGGTCGCGGCGCCCTCGTCGCCGTCGGAATCGTCGTCACGACGATCGTCGTCGGCGTGCTCTCGGTCGTCGGGTACATCGCGGCCATCGCCGCCACCGCGCCGGACCTCTCCGAGCTGAAGCCCATCGACAAGGGCGCCAGCTCGATCATCTACGCCGCCGACGGATCGCGTCTCGGCTACGTGCAGTCGGACGTGATCCGCGAGCCGATCCCCTGGAAGAAGATGCCGCTCGACCTGCGCCGCGCCACCGTCGCGATCGAGGACGAGCGCTTCTACGAGCACAAGGGCGTCGACTACGAGTCGATCGTCCGCGCGGGCATCAAGAACCTCGAGTCCGGCAAGACCGTGCAGGGCGGCTCCACCATCACCCAGCAGCTCGTTCGCGCGCTCTACATCGAGAACGCCCAGCGCAACTTCGAGCGCAAGATCCGCGAGGCCAAGCTCGCATCCGAGCTCGAGCAGGAGCGCTCGAAGCGCTGGATCCTCCGCGAGTACCTCAACTCGATCCCCTACGGCACGGTCAACGGCCGCACCGCCGTCGGCATCGAGGCCGCCGCGTCGGTGTTCTTCGCCAAGCACGCCCGCGAGCTGACGCTCGAGGAGTCGGCGCTGCTGGCCGGCCTGCCGCAGGCGCCGTCGCAGTACAACCCCTTCCGCAACCCCACGGCCGCCCTCGAGCGCCGCAACGAGGTGCTCCAGGCGATGGTGGACAACGGCCACATCTCGCCGGGGCGCGCCGAGGAGGCCGCCTCGGCCCCGCTCGGCCTGAAGCCGGGACGCCGCTACACCCGCCGCCGCGAGCCGTACTTCTTCGACTACGTCGAGGAGCAGCTCATCGAGGAGTACGGGGTCAACGCCTACCGCCGCGGCGGGCTCAAGATCCACACCACGATCAACCCCAAGCTCCAGGTCCAGGGGCGCGAGGCGATCCAGGGCCAGCTGAACCTCCCGGGAGACCCGAGCGCGGCCGTCGTGGCGATCGACCCGGCCACCGGCTACATCCGCGCGATGGCGAACAGCGGCACCTACCGCGACCGCACCTTCAACCTGGCCGCGCAGGGGCACCGCCAGCCCGGTTCGGCCTTCAAGACGATGGCGCTGGTGACCGCGCTGCGGCAGGGAGTGAACCCGGCGAGCACCACCTACGTCTCGAAGAAGCTGAACCTGAACATCCCGGGCTACGGGCCCTGGAGCGTCTCGACCTACGACGACCGCTACGGCGGGCGCATGAACCTGGTGCGCGCGACGCTCAAGTCCGACAACGCGGTCTACGCCCAGCTCGCCGTCGATCTGGGCCCCGACAAGATCGCCGAGACCGCGCGCCTGCTCGGCATCCGGACGAAGCTCGACAGCATCCCGTCCGAGACGCTCGGCGGCCTGCGCCTCGGCGTCTCGCCGCTCGAGATGGCATCGGCCTACGCCACGCTCGCGGCCGGGGGCATGTACTCGAAGCCGAAGGCGATCCTCAAGGTCGAGTTCCCGGACGGCAAGGTGGACGAGATCGGCGAGCCCAAGCGCCGGCGCGTGATCCCCGACGGCGTCGCGTTCGAGGCGTCGAAGATCCTGCAGCAGAACGTCACGAGCGGGACGGGGACCGCGGCCGGGGTCGGCTGCCCCTCGGCGGGCAAGACCGGCACGACCGACAACTTCAACGACGCCTGGTACGTCGGCTACACGCCCGACCTCGCCACCTCCGTCTGGGTCGGCTATCCCAACGCGCTCCGCGAGATGCGCGGCGTGCACGGGATCAGCGTCGCGGGCGGCACGTTCCCCGCCCGGATCTGGCACGACTTCATGATCGTCGCGAAGGGCGACAAGTGCCGCTCGTTCCCTCCGCCCACGACGCCGATCCAGTACAAGCCGTTCTTCGGGAAGTACTCGCGCACGGGCACCGCCCAGGACACGAACTACGACTACCAGTCCGGTCAGGACGGGGCCGGGGAGAACTCGGCGGGCGGCGAGGAGTACCGCGGGTACGACCCGCGCCTCTACGAGTCGCCGCCACAGGAG
>Ga0247708_1000228_pt1 | contig 12974 bp, 10 predicted proteins | sample 42W_NmetaG_FD_189040 | JGI IMG/M metagenome (GOLD analysis project Ga0247708, IMG submission 189040) | Soil microbial communities from hillslope of Landscape Evolution Observatory, University of Arizona, Oracle, AZ, United States - 4-2-W_N | ecosystem: Engineered > Artificial ecosystem >...
GCGCTACGCATTCGCTGTCGTCCGAGGACGTGCCGCTCGAGCAGTCCTCGGACGACAGCGAATGCGTAGCGCGTCTCGTGCTCGCTCGCCGTCGCCGCAAGGACTTCAGCGCGGTGCTCGCGAGCACGCTCCGCCAGAGCGTCCAGCAATGCGGTTTTTCCGATGCCGCCTTCGCCCTCGACGATCGCGACGCCGCCGTCGTCCAGGCCTCGCTCGAGCGAGCGCTCGAGCGCGCTGATCTCGTGGTCCCTGTCGAACAGCGAGTTAATTGTGGGGAGCCTCCCTATCGACGAAAGACACGCCTGGCCGCATCATCGCCGCTCGGTCAACACCTACTGGAGGCACAGGTGTACAAAGGATTACTCGCAGCGATACTCGCGACGCTCGCGCTGGCCGCTCCGGCGCACGCGCTCGAACCCCCGCCCGACTGCCCGCGTCCCGTACCGAAATGGGACGGAGAGTCCCCGCGAGTTGTCGAAGGGACGAGCGGCGCGGGCCCCACCGCGGACAGCTACCTGGCAGTCCTGCCCGAGGGCTACCGGTCAGACCCCGCCCGGCGGTACCCGGTCGTCTACCTGCTCCACGGCATGGACTCGATCGGGGATGAGTACCTGACCTGCATCCGCCTGCTCGAGCTGACCGCCGACGACCAAGTGATCGTCGTCCTCCCGCAGGGCACGCCATTCGGATTCTGGATCGACTGGCACAGCGGTGAGCAGATGCGCGAGTCCGCGCTGCTCGAGATGATCGACGCGGTCGACCGCCGGTTTCGCACGGTCGCCGACCGATCGGGACGCGCGATCGGCGGTCTCTCGATGGGCGGGTACGGCGCGATGGTGCAGGCCGCCCGACACCCAGAGCTCTACGCCGCTGCCGCGAGCTTCTCCGGCGCGCTCGACTCAGCCGACTCGCGCCCAGGCGAAGGTGAGCTCGTTTACGCGCTCGAGACGGGAGTCGCACCCGGCGCGTTCGCCCCCCCGACGACCCCGGAGGGGCGCGAGTGGCGCACCGCCCATGACCCCGCGTCGCTGGCCGAGCGCCTGCGCGGCAAATGGCTCTTCCTCAGCTCGGGCAACGGCGTCCCATGCGACCCGGACGAGGCCCGGCGCTTCGGCGAGCTCGACCCCTCGTACCCGGTCTTCGAACCGCTCTTCCGCACCGATCACGATCGACTCGCCGCCGCCCTCGAAACCGCCCGCATCGCCCACATATCGCGACGCTACGAATGCGGCGCCCACACCTTCCGAACTTTCCAGCGAGGCCTGGAGGAAGCCTGGCCCGGCCTCCTTACTGCGATCGGTGCAATCAACGTCCGCTTTACCCCGGCGCGAGCCGGTCTGCATCGGGCCGTGGCGCGCTCCGGGTCCGAGACGGCATCGCTATCGATCCGCGCCGTCGGGAGATAGCGATGCCCTCTATCCAGCTGCGTGATGGACGGCGGCTCGCCTACGAGACGTGGGGCGATCCGGAAGGGACCCCGGTCGTCTTCAATCACGGCGCCGGCGATTCGCGGCTCGCCCGTCATCCGAACGAAGCGCTTACCCGGGACGCGGGCGTGCACCTCATCACCGTCGATCGTCCCGGCCACGGACGGTCGACACCGAAACCCGGCCGCACCTTGCATGATTGGACCGCAGACGTCGAGCAGCTCGCCGGCGCCCTTCGTCTGGAGCGGTTCATCAGCGCGGGGTGGTCGGGCGGCGCGCCGCACGCCCTTGCCGTCGCACATGACCTCGGCGAGCGCGTAACCGGCGTCGCGCTCGCCGCACCACTAGGGCCGATGAACGCATCCGCTGCGGCGAACGTGCACACGAACCTGCGGGCGCTATGGCGCCTGAGGCGTGTGCCCCCGCTCCTTCGCCTCGCCGCGGACGCCGCCGGCATCAAGGCCCGGCACCGCACCACAGCCTTCGCGGACGAATGGCTTGAGACCGGCCCCGCGCTCGACCGTGAACTATTCCGCGAGCCCTCGCTGAAGGCGATGCTCCAAGCGCAGGTTCGCGAGGGGTTCCGGCAGGGTGGCATAGGGCTATACGGCGACCTCCGCGCGCTGGCCGATTGGCACTTCGAGCCCGAAGGCGTGACCCAGCGAACAGAGATCATCCACGGCACCGCCGACCACATCCTCTTCCCGCGGATGGCCCTGGAGCTCGCCGCACGCCTACCTCGCTCGAGCCTCCACCTACTCGAGGGCGAAGGGCACTTCTGCCTCTTCAGGCATTGGCCGTCGTTTCTGGCCGCCGCCAATCGGGCGAACGAGGGTAGAGAACATCACCCTCGGAGTCGTATTCGACGCGGTCGAACGTGATACCACCGACCGTGATGCTCATGGCTTCCTTCGTCGGGGGTAGAACCAAGCCACTGTCGAGCGGCGCCGAGCCTCATGAACTTCCGCGGCGCCACGGGCGAGACCCCCGTCCCTCGGTGTCGGCGTGCGAGAAGAAGTTGCGGGCGATGACTCAGCGCACCGCCTCGCGCGCCTGCTCGACGGCGGTCTCGAACGAGCCGTCCCAGCCGCGGTCACGGGCGGCCGCGAAGCTCCGCTCGTCCAGGCGAGCCCGGATCGCGTCCAACCCCCGCCGCCGGACGCGGGCCTCGTACGCCGGCGGGACAGTGCCGAGCTCCTCGCGCAGCCGGCCGGCCGTGCCCAGCAGTTCGGCTGCCGTCTCGGCCCGACCCGTGCCCGCGGCGACGAGCGCGGCCGTCTCCAGGCAGTGCGCGCCGCAGGCGCGGTTGCCAATCTCCAAGTACAGCGGCAGCGCCTCCGCGATCAGGGCGCGGGCCCCGTCCGGCCGGCCCGCGACGAACGCCACGTAGGCGCGAAACTCGCCGATGTGGGCGAGCCAGTTGGGGCTGCGCGCCGTTTGGATCAGCCGTCCCGCGTCGTCGGCGAGCGCGACCGCCCGGGCGATGTCGCGGTCCGCCCACCAGACGGCGGCCAGCCCCGCGGCGAGCGCGTGCTCGAACGCCCGGCCGGAGCGTGCGGCGACCTCGACGCTCTCGTCGAACAGGTCCGAGAGGTCGTCGCCGCCGCCAAGTCCCCACTCGTTGACGACCTGCCAGATCAGCGCGCGCGCCTCGCCCGCCGGATCGCCTAGGCCCCGCCACACATGGCGGCTCTCGCGGCAGAGCCGCAACCCCTCACGCCACCTGCCCGTCTGGAACGCGATGCGGCCCGCCGCTAGCAGGCCGCTTGCGCGCGCCTGGTCCGAGCTTGGAACGGAATGGCCGAGCAGACGCGCGAGCGCGCGCTCGCCGTCGCTGACGTGGCCGCGCCACAGCCAGAACCCACCGATCGCGATCGAGGCGATGCGCAGGCCCGAGGCAGGGTCGCTGGACTCGACCGCCCAATCGATTGCGCTGCGGAGGTTGTCCAGCTCGTCCTCGAGCCGGTCGAGCCACAGTCCCTGCTCGAGCCCGTTCAGGTGCGGCTCCGCCTTCTCCGCCAGACGAAGCGCCCAGGCGAGATGCGAGTCGCGCACGCTGCCTCTTTCGCCGTGCTCCTCCAGGCGCTTCCACGCATACTGGCGAAGCGTTTCGAGGAGCCGGTAGCGCACCCGTCCTCCCGGCAGCTCGTGGCGGACGACGAGCGACTTCTCGACCAGCGCACCGAGCCCCGCGGCCACATGCGCCGGATCGAAGTCGCGCGACGCGCACACCTCCTCGGCCGCCTCGAGCGTCCAACCGCCGGCGAAAACCGACAGGCGGTCGAAAAGCAGCTGCTCCTCCTCGGCCAGCAGCCCGTAGCTCCACTCGACGGTGGCCTCGAGCGTGCGCTGCCGCGGAAGCGCGGTGCGCGCGCCGACGGTTAGAACCGCGAAGCGGTCGTCGAGATGGGCCGCGAGGTCGTGGAGAGAGAGCGTCGCCACCCGCGCGGCGCCGAGCTCGATCGCGAGCGGAAGCCCGTCGAGGCGACGGCAGATCCGCGCGGCGAGCGGGGCGGCGGCGGGATCCAGCTCGAAGCCGGGCAGAGCGGCCTGCGCGCGATCCATCAGCAGCATCACCGCCTCGGACCGCAATACCGCCTCGAGGGGCGCGCCCTCGTTCGGGGTCTCGAGCGGGTCGACCCTTCGCAGGAGCTCGCCCGGGACCGCGAGCGGCTCCCTGCTCGTCACGAGGACGCGCAGGTGAGGGCAGCGCTCCAGCAGTCGCGTGACGAGCTCGGCGCATTCCTCCACGAGGTGCTCGCAGTTGTCGAGGACGAGCAGCAGCTCGGCGGCGCCTGCGCGCTCCACGACGTCGTCGAGGAGAGGGACTTGGGGACGCTCGCGCACGCCGAGCGCGCGCGCGACGGCCTTGAGCGCGACTCCGGATTCGAAGACCGGGGCGAGGTCCACGAACCATGCACCGCCCGGAAGCTCGTCGGCCAAGGGCCTCGCCACCTCCAGCGCGAGTCGGGTCTTGCCCGACCCGCCGGGTCCGGTGACCGTCACGAGCCGTGCGGCCTGCAGCGTGGCGGTAAGCTCGGCCAGCTCGCGTTCGCGGCCGATGAAGCTCGACAGCGGCACGGCCATGTTGTGAGAGGAGCCGCCGGGCGCGCGCGCCGGCGGCGCGCCGGCGAGCGGCTCATCGAGCAGGACGAGTGGCGCCTCGGAATCGGGTTGGTAGCAGCAGTAGGTCCCGGTCCGGACCGCCTGCTCCAGATGAGCGCCGAGGGCCGGGCTCGCGGCGGCAATGCGTCCCACCGCCTTGCGCAGCGCGCGCCCGACGTTCTGGCGAGCGCGTTCGGCCTGCGACGCCGAAGGGCGATCGCGCCCGCCGAGGCCGACGCTGCGCGCGAGCTCGTCGGTGAGCGCCTGGAGCTCCGCGTGCGCCCGGGCGGCGCGCTCGCCGTCGCGCCAGGCGGTCGCCTGCTCGAGCTCCTCCCGCAGGTCCTCGATCCGGGCCCGGTACGCCGCTTTCGCCGGCTCGTCGAGCGCGGGACCGGCGCCGTGGGCGTCGTCGCCCCCGAGCCCGGCGGCGTCGCCCGGTGCGAGCCGCGGCTCGTCCGCCGGCGGCGCCGCGACCGTTCCCGCCAGGTCGAGCGCGTGCATCTCCACGCCCGGGTGCTCGACGAGCAGCGCGAGATATCGGAGCCCCTTCGAGTCCCGCAGGCGGACGGCGTCGCCGGCGTCGCCCAACGCCCAGCAGTCACCCTCCCGCCAGATCGCGTTTTGCCCGGAACGGTTCACGGATAAGCGCTCCTCGCGCTATTCAACCAGGACTGGCCCTGGCGCCCGTCCGGATCAGCGCTGGGCGAGGAACAGGTACCGGCAGGAGCTGAAGAAGTAGCCGTCGCCCAGCGCGGTGAGGTCGCTCGCCCACGCGGCAACGTCGATCTTCTCCACGCCGACCCGCCCGTCGACGAAGTCGCGGATCAGCTCGAGCAGCCCGGCGCTGTAGGTCTCCCGGCGGTACCCGACGTTCAGCAGTGGTACGACCTGGCAGCCGCTCAACGTCAGACCTGCCTCCCGCAGGAGCTCCGGAAGGCGGCGGGGCAGGTCGCGATGGACGAGGTGCTGGTCCCAGACCCGCATGACGCGGCGCATCCGGTGCTCGTCCGACGAGCGCCAGACGACCGAGTCCCAATCGGTGTCCAGCACGAGCAGCCGTCCCCCGGGCCGCAGGACGCGCCGCGCCTCGGCCAGCGCGGCCTGGATGTCCTCGACGTACTCGTAGACCTGCGTCGAGACGACGACGTCGAAGCACTCGTCGGGGAACGGCAGCGCGAGCGCGTCTCCCAGCCGGAAGGCGAGCGGCGCCGAGTGCGGCTCCGGACTGCGGCGGCGGGCCAACGCGATCATGCTCTCGCTCACATCGACTCCGTCCACCGAGCCCCGCGGCCCGACCGCCGCTGCCATCGCGACGGCGAGGAAACCGGGTCCGGCGCCGATGTCGAGCACGCGCTCGCCGGGGCGAAGGTCCAGCGCGCGCAGGACGGCGCGCCGCTGCTCGACGACGTCCTGCGTGCGGTAGACAGCCTCGATCGTGCTCGACGCCTTCGTGTCGAAATCAAGGATGCCGCTACTCGCTGCCATGAGTCCTCTCCTCGTCGACGCTCGCCATGTGGGCGTGCATTCGAAGTGCACGACGTGCACGCCGGATGCACGCCTTAGCTGACGAGTCCACGCTACGAGGAGGAAGAGACGTGACCACGACCGAGGCACGCACGATCGAGAACCCGGTCAACGGCGAGCGCGTCGTCGTTCGCCGCACTGCGAGCGAGACCGGCGGTACGGCCTTTGAATGCGACTTCTACATGCGGCCGGGCGGCGGCTCGCCAATGTCGCACGTGCACGCGAAGCAGGACGAGCACGTGACGGTCGTCGCCGGTACGGCCACGTGCTCGGTCGGGCGTCCGGAGCGCCGCCTGCGGCTGGCCGTGGGCCAGTCGATGTCACTTCCGGCCGGCACCCCGCACCGAGTCTTCAACGAAGCGGAGGACGAGCTGCACTTGATCATCGAGTACCGCCCGGCGCTCGACGTCGAGGGCCTGCTTCGCACGCTCTTCGGCCTGGCGGCCGCCGGCAGGACCGACAAGCACGGCCGTCCGCGCCTTGCGGACCGCATCGTCCTCGCCCGCGACCACGCGGTTTTCGCCGCGGGCCCACCGATCGCCCTCCAGCGCGCGTTCGCGGCGCTGCTCGCGCCGCTTGCCCGGCGCGCGAGTCGAAAAGATCGGGAGGCAGCATGACAACCACGAACGTGAGACTGGCCCGCACAGCGGCGGCGTCCTATCCGCCATGGGCGCCGGCTTGCTGGCGGCGAGCCCGGCGCAGCCAACCTTCAGAGCGTCAGTCCGATCGGGCCGCCGCTGCGGCTCGCTCCTCCTCGGCGAGTGTCGCGGCCCACGTGCCGAGTAGGTTCAGCGCCTCCTCGGACTTTGAACCGGGCTCGACGCTGTAGGTGAGGAGGTCGAGGCCTGGGTCGGCGGCGATTTCCATCATCTCGAAGGTGAGTTCGATATCGCCGACGACGGGGTGGTGGAAGGTTTTCGTGCCGGTCTGGTGCAGCTTCACGTTGTGGGCTGCCCAGCGGCTTCGGAAGTCGTCGCTCCGGGTTGAGAGTTCGCCGACGAGGTCCGAGAGCTCGCGGTCGTACGGATCGCGCCCGGCCTCGGCGCGCAGCAAGGCGACGGTGTCGTTTGCGGCGCGTTCCCAGTCGACGTAGAAGTCCTGCGCGCGCGGGTCGAAGAAGACAAACCGGGCGTGGTTGGGAGGCCGGGTCGGACCGCTGAACTGCTCGGAGTAGAGCGCCCTTCCGAGCGGGTTGGTCGCGAGAATGTCGAGGCGGCGGTTTTGGACAAGCGCCGGCACGCCGGCGATGGCGTCGAGTATCCGTTGCACGCTCGGCCGCACTGCCTGTTTCTTCGGACGTCGTCGCTTCGGCGTCGCGGGTCCGAGAGCACGGGCCAAATCGAACAGGTGAGCGCGCTCGGCTTCGTCGAGTTGGAGCGCGCCGGCGATCGCTTCGAGGACGCTTTCTGAGACGCCGCTCGCGTTGCCGCGTTCGAGCTTTGTGTAGTAGTCGGCGCTGACGCCGGCGAGGATCGCGACCTCTTCGCGACGCAGTCCGGGTACGCGCCGTTCGCCGTAGACGCGGAGGCCGACCTGGTCGGGCGTGACCCTTCCGCGCCTCGAGGTCAGGAACTCGCTGATCTCCTCTTTGGCGTCCATGAAACTCAGCGTAGCTACGCGTGGAGCGCGTTGGGGGGGCCTGCCAGTACCTGGATAGGCAGGGACTCCCACCCCCGCAGATTCGCTGCTTGGCTTGTCGTCATGACTTCCAACAACACCCACCAGAAGACCTGGTTCATCACCGGCGCTGGCCGTGGCATGGGCGTCGACTTCGCGAAGGCCGCGCTTGCGGCCGGCCACAATGTCGTCGCGACTGGCCGCAACCCTGACAGCGTCGCGAAGGCCGTTGTCGAGTCCGACGATCTGCTCGTCGTCAAGCTCGATGTGACAAGCACCCAGGACGCCGAGGCGGCGGTCGAGGCGACGGTAGATCGCTTCGGCCGCATCGACGTGCTGGTCAACAATGCCGCGAGCTTCGAGGCGGGTTTCTTCGAGGAGCTCTCGCCTGAGCAGATCGAGCGCCAGCTCGCGGTTAGCCTCGTCGGCCCGATGAATGTGACCCGTGCGGCCCTGCCTGTCATGCGCAAGCAAGGCTCGGGACATGTCGTCGCGATCTCCTCACTCGCGGGCCTCGCCGGCTCCGCATACACCAGCGCCTACGCGGCATCCAAGTTCGCGCTCGACGGCTGGATGGAGTCGCTCGCCCCGGAGGTCGAGCCCTTCGGCATCCATACGACGGTCGTCAACCCTGGGTTCTTCCGTTCCGAGCTGCTCACAAAGGAGTCGACGAACTACGCCGTAGCGTCAATCGACGACTATGCCGAGCGGAGCGCCGCGCAGCGCGAGTTCTTCGAGGGCATGAACGGCAAGCAGGCGGGCGACCCGGCGAAGCTCGCCCAGGCGCTGCTGACCATCGCCGACGACGAGCACCCCCCGTTTCGCTTCATCGCTGGCGCTGACGCGATCGCTGTCGCGGAGGAGAAGCTAGCCGAACGCCAGCAGCAGATCGACGCCTACCGGGACCTGTCGACGTCGCTGGCGATCGACGAGGCGGTGACCGCAGCGTGAGCACCGACCAGAACGCAGGCCGCGTCGCGGTCATTACCGGGGCCTCGTCCGGGATCGGCGCGGCGACCGCCCGCGCGCTCGCCGCCGACGGGCACCGGGTCGCGCTGCTTGCCCGCCGCGCGGACCGCATCCACGCCCTCGCGGACGAGCTCGGCAAGGGGGCGATCGCCGTCGCCGCCGACGTCACGGACCGCGACTCGGTCGTCGCCGCGGCCGCGCGCGTGCAACAGGAGCTCGGCGGCGCCGACATCCTCGTCAACAACGCCGGCGTCATGCTGACGGCGCCCTTCACCTCTGACCAGCGCGAAGAGCACTGGCGCATGGTCCACACCAACCTGCTCGGCGCGATGACCACCACCGAGGTCTTCCTCGACCAGCTCCGCACGGGCGCCGGCGGCGACCTCGTCAACATCTCGTCGGTCGCTGGGCGCGTCGCGCCAGCCGGGTTCGCCGCCTACGCCGCGACCAAGTGGGGCATGAACGGTTGGTCCGAGGCCCTACGCGTCGAGCTCCAACCCGAGATCCGCGTCATGGTCATCGAACCCGGTGCTATCGCGACCGAACTCTCCGACCACATCACCCACCCCGACAGCAAGAAGGCTGCCAAGGACGTCCTCGAATGGGCCATCCCCCCGCACGACATCGCCGACGTCATCGCCTTCGCCGTCAGCCGGCCCCACAGGCTGACTCTCAACGAGATCCTCGTGCGCCCCACCGTGCAGGCCATGTGAGCCGAGACGGCTCCCGCTTCGCGGGAGGAGCAGCAGCCGTCACGCGACCCCCGCGCGCTCCCCCTCTTGCATCGAAGGGAAGCGAGCTACTTCGGCGGAACCTCGCCCTCTGCCCAGCGCGTATAGACCAGAGACAGTTGCTTGGCGCGATCCTTGATCGCCCGCCGCTGAGTGCGCGAGCCGGTGAATCGCTGGACCAGTTTGATGGTCACTGCGTGACGCTCGGCATGGCTCAGGGCGCGCTGCTGATGTGGGCGCTCATCGAGCGCGAGGAGGGCCGTGTATGGCTCGTACCATCCGCGCCCGATCTGAACCTCGAGATCCCACGGACCGCGATCCTGCATCATGCGGACGCGCTTGACGCCACGGGTTCGCGGCCGCCGCAGCTGCATGTCACCGCCTCCGGGCCACGGGTGCCACTCCTCGCGCTCAGTCTCGAAGCCCATGTCCTCTAGGTCGGCGACGAGCGCGGCGAGACTCTCAGGAAGCTCGGGCATCCTCCGAACGCTACCTCGGCCGAGACTCCCGCTTTCGCCTGGCTGCGCGACTCGGCGACGGCGTTCCTGAGTGCGCTTGCGCGAAAAGCAGCAGTGATCCTGGCCGCCCACCCGCGATAACCCGAAGTTACGTACCCCGCCCGCCTTCGGCTGGCGTCGCGGACAAGCGAATACGCGGCTCGCTGTGCTTCGGGAGAGCGACAGCCGGCGCCGGACCTTGTCACCACGCCGGCGGCCACCAGCCGGTGGCGTCGCGATCACGTGGGAGGCGGGCGCAGCCGGAAGATCTCGCCGGACAACTCGCTACGACCTGATTGCGAATCGTTCCGGAGTTCCACGAGGCCCGCGGCGCATAGATGGTCGGCGGGATCGAGTTGAACCCAGGTGGCGTGTGCCTTGAACGCCGGGCCGTCGAAGAGGACGGTCCGATCGCTCGTCAGTGCTTCTGCGAGGACCCGGGGGTTCGGGACGACCGGCCTGAGCTTCGGCCAAAGCAGTCCGGCCGTCCGCTCGGCAGCGGTGGTCGCGGCTCCCTGGTGGAGCGCGCCGACAACGCCATCGACGAGCCCCTTCACAACACCCGCGAGCTTCAGGCCGCGACCGGGCGCCGCGTGCATGACCACGTGCACGCCGAACTCGCCTGCGTGCGGGCGATCCTCGGTCAGGACCTCAATCCGGTCCTGGGCCTCGCGCAGCGACCACCAGACGAGCCTGCCGGCCTGAGACCCCGTGACCGACCCGACTGGGATCCGGTCGAATCGCGCGAGCAACTCGTGGGCCTGCCAGCAATAGAAGCGTCGCCCCGGTGGGAGGGCGCGGTAGGCGTGGTAGTAGCCACAGGGGCTTGTGGAGTCGAGCGGGACGGGTGCAGGCGGGACCTCACGCAGCCGCTCGAAGATAAGTCGGTGCGGAAGCGCGCTGAAGATCGCCGAGCCCGGGTTGTAGTAGAGGAGATTCTCGGCGTCGCAGCTCTGCGGATCGTCGCTGGCGAAGACTCCGCTCAGGGCACAATCAGCCCGCCAGGGAAGCCGGGCCAACTCGTCGCGCAGCTGGCTCACCAGCGTTCGCTCCCAATCCTTCTTCGTGTCGAACGCGAGCCGTTTGACCATCCAGGCCTCAACCGCGCCATCGTCGCCGCGCGCAGGGCGGATCACGTAGCGGCCTTCGGGATCGACGATCAAGCCGAGGGACCCTCATCCCCCGTGGCCGGCGCGGTTTCAGCGCCGTCTGCTCGGTGAAGCTCGAGGTCGGCGATCACGGGAGCGTGGTCGCTGAGGCCGCGGTCGAGCAGCTCTGTGCCGCTAGGCCCGCCCTCTCCGCTCACCCCGGGGCGAGTCAGTGATTCTGTCCGAGCATGGAGTGTCCACCGATCGGACAGCGTCACGCGCCTAGAGTCGCACGCACGCGAATCCTGACAAGTCCGTCGCGAAGCGCCGCACCTCCCGACCTGCGTGGACACCCGACCGCGACCGCTTCTAGCCGACGACACTATGCAGTCGCTGAGCTGCCTTGCTTCCACTCGTCGACCGTAAACGTTGGTGGGGCGCCGCTCGACCCTGTCCATCGATTGCAACACCCTCTTGTCCCAGGACATCTCGCGCGGCTACGCACCGTTCGAATTCCCCGCGGCGGCTGCCACATCCTTGTATGCAGCCCAACGACCCTCGGGGATTGCCGCGATGAACCGAACCGCGCGATCGAAATCCATCGTTCGCACATCCAAACGGTACCGGCGGCGCCCTCCGGCCCCGATGACGCTGTCGGGACTGCAGACACGACGCCCACTCGGTGCTCCTCGGCCTTGCGCCGTATCGGACCCACAGAGGCGGCACATACGCCCCCAAGCAAGCCCTCTAAACACGAAAGCCCGCCTGGCGAGAGGCGGGCTTCCGATAGCGGGGGGCCGCTTCGTCTGAGGGAGCGACGCCCGGACTCGTTGCTTTCGCTGACGTTGAGGTGTCGACCGTCCCGACGCTCTTCAGCTGCGCGTGCCCACCGCCAAGAGGTACTCCTTCTGGAAGAGGGCGTCGTCTTCGGTGCCTCGGTTCCACTCGTCGCAGAATGCGTTGAGCGCCTCGTCGAACTCGGCTCCACGGCCGTTTTTCTCCGCGTTGGCGCGGGCGGTTATCGTCGGCCCGTAGCGGGCCGAGAAGTGCTCCCCGTACTCGCGTGGGCGCCGGAATGCCGAGATCTCGAGGTCCTCGCGCTCGAGCGTCCGCCAGTCGATTCGATCGCCGAACAGCTCCGCGAGATGCTCCTCGCTGCCCCACAGGGGCGGGGATTGCGCGCCGGGCGGCGGCGGCGGCGCGAACGGGCCCATGGTCCGGAAGAGGGCCCCGATCATCCCCTCGGGCGTCCAGCTCAGCAGACCCACCGTCCCGCCCGGCCGGCAGACGCGACTCAGCTCGTCGGCGGCGGCCTTGTGATGGGGCGCGAACATCACCCCGATCGACGACATCACGACGTCGAACGACGCGTCCTCGAATGGCAGGTGCTCGGCGTCCGCCTCGACCCACTCGAGCGTGAGCCCGCGGGATTCGGCGTGGCGGCGGCCGACGTCCAGCAGCTCCGGCGTCAGGTCACTGGCGGTGACCTCCGCGCCGAGCGCCGCCGCCGGGATCGAGGCGTTGCCGGTGCCGGCCGCGACGTCGAGGACGCGCATTCCCTCCTCGATTCCACACGCCTCCACGAGCCGCGGCCCCAGTGGCAGCAGGAACGTCTCGACCATCGACGGATAGTCACCCGATGCCCACATCGCGCGGTGGCGCGCCTTCAGCTCCAGGTCCGATGTCCCGGTCGCCATCTTCAGCCTCCCTTGTCGTGCGTTGTCACAGCAGCTCCGCCAGTCGCGCGGCGGCGTTTCGCGCGCCGTCGACCTCGACGTCGCGGTAGTCGACCTCCCGCCCGATCTCAGCGGCGATGGCGGCCGCGATCTGGTGCGGGGTCGAGTCGTCGAAGTCCATGCGGCGGCCGGCGCCGTAGCGCTCGAGACGGTGCCGCACGTGGAGGTTCTGCTCGAAGTGGTGGCGCAGCGGGAAGTAGAGGAACGGCCGCTTGTTCGCGGTCAGCTCCATCGAGGTGGTCAGACCCCCCTGGACGACCGCCAGATCGCACGCCGCCAG
>Ga0247708_1000229_pt1 | contig 12939 bp, 13 predicted proteins | sample 42W_NmetaG_FD_189040 | JGI IMG/M metagenome (GOLD analysis project Ga0247708, IMG submission 189040) | Soil microbial communities from hillslope of Landscape Evolution Observatory, University of Arizona, Oracle, AZ, United States - 4-2-W_N | ecosystem: Engineered > Artificial ecosystem >...
AGCACCGGGTCGGCACCGACGTCACGGGCGTTCGCCATCACATGGGCCGCTGCGTCTGGCCGGTCGCGCCGGACGGCTGGCGCCGGGCGGGGTTCGCCTACGACTCGAGCTTCATCATCAACGACGGCCAGGGCTACCGACTGGGCACGGCGGGCCCCGTGCCCGTCGACGGGATGCTCGAGCTGTCGCCCTCGTGGATGGACACCGTCGCCTACAACTACGAGTCAAAGGAGCCGGAGGTGCTGCTCGCCGAGCTGCACGCGCTCGTGGACCGGGTGCGCGGGCGCGGCGGCGTGGAGGGGGTCGTCTGGCACGACATCCCGATGGGGCGTGGCTACCCGGGCGTGGCGGTCTACCGCGAGTTCCTGCGCTACGCGCGGGACCGCGGCGGCCACATCGGTCCCTGCGCCGAGTTCGTCCGTCACTCGCGGGCGCTCGCCGACGCGCGCGTCGAGGACGGCCGGCTCGTCGCCGCGCACCACCTCGGCGTGCCCGAACGGGTCGGCCCGCCGCGCGAGGACGCTTCCGTCGGGACGGGCTGAGGCTGGTGGACCCGAGCGAGCACCGATTCCTCTTCGAGCAGGGAGCCCGCGACTGGTGGCAGGTGGGCATGCGGGCGTGCACGCTCGCCGTGCTGCCCGCGGCGGCCCGGTCCGGGCGCGCTCTCGACCTCGGCGCGGGCTGTGGCTGGTTCGTGCGCGAGCTGGGCCCGGGCGCTCACGGCGTCGAGCTGTCCGAGGATGCAGTGGCGTTCGCCGCGGAGGCCGGGGCGGACGTCGAGCACGGGCGGATCGAGGACGTGCTGCCGGCCGAAGGGCTCGAGCTCGTGAGCTGCCTCGATGTGCTCCCCCATCGCGAGGTCGACGAGCCCGCCGTGCTGCGCGACGCGGGCGCCTCGCTCGCGCCCGGCGGGCGCCTGCTGCTGCGCCTCCCCGCCTTCCAGCGCCTCTACGGCGCTCACGACCGCTTCGTGCACCAGGTCCGCCGCTACGACCGCTCCGATGTCCCCGCGCTCCACCTCCAGCCCCGCATGGCGGGCGCCTGCTGCTGCGCCTCCCCGCCTTCCAGCGCCTCTACGGCGCTCACGACCGCTTCGTGCACCAGGTCCGCCGCTACGACCGCTCCGATGTCCCCGCGCTCGCCCGCCATGCGGGGCTGGAGGTGGAGCGCGTGACCTTCGCCAACTGCCTACTGTTCCCGCTAGTCCTCGCCTCCCGTCTCGCCGAGGCGCTGCGCCGCGGCGCGGACGAGGCCCGCTCGTCCAACCGGGAGCTGCCGGGTCCCCTGAACGCCGTCCTCCGCCGCGTGCTGCTCTCCGAGGCGGCGCTCATCCGCCGCGGCGTGAACCTGCCGTTCGGCTCGTCGCTGATCGTGGTCATGCGGAGGCCCGCATGACGAAGCCGCTCGTGGTCATCACCGCCGAGAACCTCGCCTCGTGCCGCATCATGGCGCCGCTGCTCGAGCGCCTGGCGCCGGAGATCGCGCTCGTCATGCTCGTCCCCAACACCCCGGTCGGCTCCGGCGGCGACCTGCAGAGGCTCCGCCGCATGGTCTCGCGCGCCGCGCTCTCGTTCTCCGCCTTCAAGGCGGTCGAGATCCACGGCCACCACCTGCTCGCACGGCTCCGAGGCCGCACCGTGGCCCGGATGACCGAGCGCACAGGGGTTCCCCTCCGGCGCTATCCGTCCGCGGACGACCCCGCCTTCATCGCCGATCTGCAGGCGGCGGCCCCGCGCTACCTGCTCTCCGCCGGCCCCGCGATCCTCGGCGCCGAGGTCCTGTCGGCGCCCACGGAGGCGACACTCAACTGCCACTGCGCCCGGCTGCCGGAATACCGCGGCGCGGCCAACTACGTCTGGATGCTCGTGGAGGGCGAGAGCACGGCCTGGGCGTCGATCCAGGTGATGGAGCTCGCGCTCGACGAGGGCCCGCTGCTGGCCGAGCGCCCGCTGGCCATCGACCCGTCCTGGTCCGCGTATCGCCTCAACTTCGAGCTCGCGGGCGCGGCGGGGGAGCTGTATGCCGAGACCGTCGAGCGCGCTCTGCGCGAGGGCCTGCCCGACCCGATCGAGCGTCCCGGGGCCGAGCCGCGCAACCGCGGCCTCCCGAAGCGCCCCGCGATGCGCTCGCTGCGCGCCCGCGGGCGCCGCCTGATCCGCCCGGCCGACCCCTTCAGGTGCGTATGAGGCGCTCCACGCTCCTGCTCGCCCTCGTGCCGCTCGCGCTCGTGACGGCCTACTGGTGGGACGCGCTCGTCGACCCGGTCACCGTCCAGGCGATCGACGCGGACGACGACGTCCTCAACTACTTCCGCCCGCTCAACCTCTTCCACTTCCGCTACGTAGAGGCGTTCGGGGAGCTCCCGGGCTGGCTCGACCGGATGGGCCTCGGCTACCCGGCCTCCGCCGTCGGCCAGCACGGCATCGACTACCTCCCGCGGCTGCTGGCGATGAAGCTCGCGCCGACCGCGGGAGCGGCGGCGGACCTCCTCGTCTGGGCGCATGCGCTGGTCGGCGCGCTCGCGGTCTTCGCGCTCGCCCGCGTCTACCGGATCGAGACCGGCGGCGCCGCCGTCGCCGCCACGCTCTACGCGCTCGCCCAGCTGCCGGTGCGCTGGGCGCCGTTCTTCCACGCCCCCGCCTACTTCGCGTTCGCCCCGGTCGCGCTGCTCGGGCTCGAGCTGGTCTGGCGCAGGCGGCCCGCGCTCGGAGTGCCGCTGCTCGCGCTCGGGCTCGGCATGGCGGGGCTCGGGACCCATCTCCAGTCCACCCACCTGCTGGTGCAGGTGCTCGCCGTCGTCGCGATCTTCCGCTTCCTGACCGATGGGGAGCCGCGCCGCGAGCGGACGCGGCTGCTCGGCTGGTCGGGCGCCGGCGCCGGGGTCGGCCTCGCCGCCGCGGCGCCCGTATGGCTGCCGTTCGCGATAGCCCGCGGCGACAGCACGCGGGTCGAATCGCCGATCTCCGACATCGCGGGAATGACCGCGGACATGACGCGCTCCTTCTACGACCCCACGGGCGCGCTCAACGCGGCGACCGGCGCGATCAACGGCGACATCTACCTGGGACTCGTCGCGCCGCTGCTCGTGGTCGGCGGAGCCGTGATCGCGCTGCGCCGCCGCGACACAGCCGTGCTCGTGCTGCTGCTCGCGATCGCCGCGCTGATCGCCTACAAGACGCCGCTTCTGAGCGTGCTCGCCGTGCTCGTCCCCGGCTGGGACGTGGTCTCGAACGTCGCGCGGCTGTCGTTCGTCGCGGTGCTGCCGATGGCGCTGCTCGCGGGCCTGGCGCTCGACCGGCTGCTCGCCATGAAGGCCGCGGGCGTCGCCGCGGGCGTCGCGGCGCTCGTCGCGCTGAGCCTCCTGATCTGGGAGACGAGGATGGACGAGAAGGACCTCGCGTCCGCGGTCCCGGCGGTGATCGGCGCGCTCGCCGTCGCCGCGGCAATGGCCGCGTGGCGGGTCCCCGACGGAAGGACACGCGGGGCGTTCGCGCTCGCGATCCCGGCGCTGCTCGCCGCGATGACCTTCGCCGGTTCGATGCGCGAGCGCGACCTCGGCTGGCAGCCCGCCGACGACGTGCCGCAGACGCGTTTCCAGAACTGGCTCAACCTCGTGGAGCGCCACGACGACCCGGCGTCCCGCTGGATGTCGCACTGCCAGTCGGTGCAGGCGCCCTCCTACGACTTCCGCCCGATCACGTTCCTCGACGCCCCCGGGCGCTGGCTCGACGCCTACGACTCGTTCGTGTCCGAGGCCTACTACGGCTACTGGCGCCCGCTCACCGGGTCGGCGCGCTACGAGCGGCCGATCGGCGGCCAGTGGTACCAGCACGTGCCTCAGGATCCCCAGCCCGACCCGGACCTCGTCAACGCGGCCGGCATCGGCCGGATCTTCGGCACCAACCTCTGCTCGCTCGACACGACCGAGATGGGCTGGGGCGTCCGGGAGCAGAGCGGCCGCTTCATCATCTGGGGCAACGGCCACGCCTACCCCGCGGCCTACCTCTCGGAGCGCTGGCGCACGGTTCCGAGCCGGGCCGCCGCCGTGAGCTCCATCGCGCGCGACGGGCGCGACTTCCGGCGCCACACCGACAACGTCGAGGGCGAGCTGCCGGCCGTGGCCTCAGGCGGCCCGCCGCGCCCGGCCGAGCTGGTGCGAGGCGACTCCGAGCACCTCACGGTGCGCCTGCCGGAGTCCCTCTCGGAGCCGACGCTGCTCGTGGTCCTCGAGGCCTTCGACGACGACTGGAAGGCGCGCGCCGGCGGCGAGGAGCTCGAGACGGCCCGCGTGAACGGCGCGTTCCGCGGCGTCGTGGTGCCCGCGGGGGCGACCGAGGTGACGATGGAGTACGACCCGCCGTGGAACCCGTGGCTGGGGCTCCTCTCGGGGCTGGCGCTCGTCGGGGCGACCGCCGCGCTGGCGGCCGTGGGGTGGCGCCACCGCAGGGAGGGGGCGAGGTGAGCGTGCGTGCCCCGCTCGCACTCTCCCTGCTGGCGGTTCTGCTGGCGGCCTCGGCGCTGGTGGCGGCGCTCGTCAGCGACGGCGACTCCGCCGGCTCGCAGGGGAGCACGGGCGTTCCCTCCTTCGGGTCTCTGAGCCTCGAGCGCGACGATCGCGGAAACCCGGTGGTCGCCTTCCACGACGCGGCCTCCGGCGATGTCCGACCCGTGCTCCAGATCACCGAGGAGCCCGCCGGCTCCGTGGACGGGCGCGCGGGCATCCCCCATTTCCGATCCAAGGTCTTCTTCCACGGCTTCCCACTCGAGCAGGACGCCACGGGCTTCGACGAGTTCCTCGAGTTCCGGACGGGCAACCTGTACCCCGACTTCGAGCACCCGGGGTCCGGAGTGGGCGGATTCGCAACGGCCATCGCGGACCGCGACCTGTTGATGTGGGCGGAGGGCGATCGGGCCATGAGCTTCTCCACGAACAGCCGCTCTCCGAAGGACGTCGGCCAGCTCGGCACCCGGCGCCTCACGATCGGCGCGGGGCCGTCCTTCCGCGAGGTGCCGGTGACGTTGCGGGACGCGTACCTGGAGGTCGCGGGCGGGCCGCGGCTCGAGCGCGGCGGCCTGCTGCTTCCCCAGGGCTCCTACCTGCGTCTCCACGCCTTCCCCGGCGATCCCCCGGCCGGCGACTGCGACCAGCCTGAGGAGGCGGGCAGGCTGGCGCTCTCCGGAGCGAGCCTGGTGGCGTGCGACGGCGGGCGCTGGCGCCGCGTTCCCTAGGCCGTCGCCGGCCGGCCACCGTGCGGGATCCCCGAGCGGGCGCTCGGGCCGAGATCAGGCGCGGCTGAGCGCCGCCTCGGCGCGGTCGGCGACGAGGCGCGCGAGCGCGAGGCACGAGGTGGCGGCGGGGGAGGGCGCGTTGCGCACGTGCAGGGCGCGCTCGGTCTCCGAGACGAGGAAGTCGTCGAGCAGGCGCCCGTCGCGTCCGAGCGCCTGCGCGCGCACGCCGGCGAAGGCGGGCGCGAGGTCGCTCGCCTCGATGCCCGGCACGTAGCGGGACGCCTCGGCCGCGAGCGCCCTGCGGCTGACGGCGAAGCGAAGCTCGCGCAGCGCGGCGCGGCGGTGGCGCAGGGCGAGCCGCCGCGTCCCGGGAAAGGCGAGCGTGCCGAGCGCGTCCCGCGGACGGAGGAGGCGCCCGGCGTCGCGGGCGCCGGCGATCAGCGCGGTCGGGCCGAGCAACAGCTCGCCGCCGTGGCGCGTCAGGTGCACCCCGAGGAACGGCAGCGCGGGGTCCGGCACCGGGTAGATCATCGAGCGCACCCGCTCGGGCCGGGCCACGCGCAGGTAGGCGCCGCGGAAGGGAACGATGCGCGGCTCGGCGGGCGCGCCGGCCGACACCGCCAGGCGGTCGGACCACGCTCCCGCGCAGGCCACGGCGTAGCCGCATTCGAGGTCCCCGTCGCTCAGGACAACGCGCCCCGGCTCGATCCGCTCCACCGGCGCCCCGAGCCTGACCTCGCCGCCGGCGGCCTCGACATCGGCGCGAAGGGCCCCGGCCACCGCCGCGAAGTCGACGGTGCCGGTCTCGGGCGAGTGGAGCGCGGCGATCCCCGCCGCGTGGGGCTCGACGGCGCGCAGCCCGGCCACGTCCAGCCGCTCCAGGCCCGGAACGCCGTTCGCGCGCCCGCGCCGCTCGAGCTCGGAGAGGCGCGGCAGCTCGTCCTCGCCGAGCGCGACCACGAGCTTGCCCGATCGCTGCGCCGGGATCCCGTGCTCGTCGCAGTAGGCGTAGAGGTCGCGGGCGCCCTCCACGCAGAGCCGCGCCCTGAGCGAGCCGGGCTCGTAGTAGATGCCCGCGTGGATGACGCCGCTGTTCGCGCCCGATTGGTGGGCCGCGGTGCGCTGCTCGCGCTCGAGCACGACGAGCCCCGCGCCGGGGTGGCGGGCGAGCAGCTCCCGGGCGACGGCGAGCCCGACGATGCCCGCGCCGACGACCGCGAAGTCGGGATGGGCTCGGCCGGCCACGCGAGGCAGCGTAGTAGCGTCCCCCGGGGATGGATCCCGCGCTCCGCAAGCGGCTCACCCTGGTCGCCTGCATCCTCGGGTCGACGGTCGTCTTCGTCGACACGACGGTCGTGAATGTCGCCCTTCCGGCGCTCAGCGAGGACTTCGGCGCGAGCCTCGCCGAGCAGCAGTGGGTGGTCGAGGCCTACCTGCTCACGCTCGGCGCGCTGATCCTGATCGGCGGCTCGCTCGCCGACCTGTTCGGGCGGCGCCGGGTCTTCACCGCCGGCCTCGCGGCCTTCGGCGTGACCTCGCTTCTGTGCGCGGTCGCCCCGAGCGTCGGGCTGCTCGTCGCCGCCCGCGCGCTGCAGGGCGTGGCCGGCGCACTGCTCGTCCCGGCGTCGCTCGCGATCATCCGCTCGACCTTCCCGGAGGCGGAGCGCGGCGCCGCCGTCGGCTCATGGACCGCGTGGACCGGGATCGGAATCGTGATCGGGCCGCTGCTTGGGGGCCTGCTCGTCGATCTCGTGAGCTGGCGGCTCGTGTTCGCGCTCAACCTGCCGCTCGTCGTGGTCACGATCGCGCTCGTCGGGCGCTGCGTCGAGGAGAGCCGCGACGCCGAGGCGAGCGGCCGGGTCGACGTCTCGGGGGCGCTGCTGGGCGCGGCGGCGCTCGGCGGCATCGTCGTGGCGCTCCTCGAGCAGCCCACTCGCGGTTTCGACGCTCCCGCGGTGTGGATGCCGCTCGCGGGTGGCACGCTGGCGGCGGTGGGCTTCATCGTCCGCGAGCGCACGGCCGCCGCCCCGATGCTGCCGCTGTCGCTCTTCCGCGAGCGCGACTTCAGCGCGGCGAACCTCGCGACGCTCGCGGTGTACGCGGCCCTCGGCGGCGTGTCGTTCTTCTCGACGCTCTTCATCCAGCAGGTGGCGGGCTACAGCGCGTTCGAGGCGGGCGCCGCGTTCATGCCGATCACGCTCCTGCTGTTCCTCTTGTCGCGGCGTTTCGGGGCACTCGCGGACCGCCTCGGCCCGAGGCTGATGATGGCTGCGGGGCCACTCGTGGCGGCCGGCGGCTCGCTACTGCTGCTCCGCGTCGGCTCGGATGCCCCGTACGCCGAGACGGTCCTTCCCGCCGTCGTGGTGTTCGGCCTCGGCCTCGCCATGACGGTCGCGCCGCTCACGGCGACCGTGCTGAACTCGGTGCCCGAGCGCCGCGCGGGCGTCGCGTCGGGCGTGAACAACGCGGTCGCGCGGATAGCGGGCCTGGTCGCGATCGCGGCGGTGGGGGCGGTCGTGGCGGGCGCATTCGGCGCCGACCTGGACGAGCGGCTGGCGGGCGCCCGCCTCACCGCGGGGCAGGAGGAGCGCGTAGCGGAGGCGCGCGAGAGCCCGCTTGCGTCCGCTCGGGAGGGCGACCTGCCGGAGCTGATCGACGCCGCCGTCGAGGGCTACCGGGCGGGGATGCTCGCATGCGCCCTGCTGCTCGTAGCGGGCGCCGCGATCTCGGCGCTCGGCGTGCGGTCGCGCCGCGGCGCGATTGCGTAGAGTCGCCGGGCCGTGGACCCAGTCGAGCTCGCCTTCGCAGGCCTCGCGCGCCAGGCCGAGCTGGTGCGCGGCGGCGAGGTGTCCCCGCGGGAGCTCGTCGAGCGGAGCCTCGAGCGGATCGAGCGGATCGACCCCCTCCTCAACTCCTTCCGGGTCGTCTTCGCCGAGCGCGCGCTCGCGGAGGCCAAGCAGGCAGAGGGACGGCGCGGGGCGGGCGAGGAGCGGCCGCTGCTCGGCGTGCCGATCGCGATCAAGGACGACACCGACGTGGCCGGGGAGGTCACCGGACGCGGGAGCCGTGCCGCCGGCGGGCCGGCGGCGAAGGACGCCGAGATGGTCAGGCGCCTGCGCGAGGCCGGCGCGATCGTCGTCGGCAAGACGCACGTTCCCGAGCTCGAGCAGTGGCCCTTCACCGAGACGGCCGCCCACGGCACGACGCACAACCCGTGGGACACCGACCGCGTGCCCGGGGGGTCGAGCGGCGGAAGCGGTGCCGCGGTCGCCGCGGCGCTCGTACCGGCGGCGTCCGGCTCCGACGGCGCGGGCTCGATCCGCATCCCGGCCGCCTGCTGCGGGCTCTTCGGCCTGAAGCCCACGCGCGGGCGCGTCCCGCACCCCCAGGGCTGGCACGGCCTCTCGGTCGTCGGCTCGCTGGTCCGCCGCACCGAGGACGCGTCGCTCTGGCTCGAGGTCGTGGCCAACGGCTTCGAGCGCCCGGCAGGACCGCCGGGGAAGCTGCGGATCGCCGTCTCCAAGCGCTTCCCGCCCACCGTCGTCTCGAAGCTCGACCCGGAGATGGAGGCGGCGTTCGACGCGACGGTGTCCCTGCTCGACGAGCTCGGGCACGAGGTCTCAGAGCGCGAACCCGACCTGCGCCTCGCCCAGCTCGACGTAACGGTCCGCTACCTGCGCGGCATCCGCGACGACGCGCGCTCGATGGCGCATCCCGAGCGACTCGAGCGGCGGACGAAGGCGATGGCGCGAATGGGGTCGCTGATCCCGGAGGCGCTCTTCAACAAGGTGCTGGAGAACGAGGAGAGGATGGTCGCCCAGGCGAACGCGGTGTTCGCCTGGGCCGACGTGCTGCTCACCCCGGCGCTCGCGCGCCCCGCGCCACGTGTCGGCTCGTGGGAGGGCAGGGGCGCGCTCGGCACCGTCTTCGGGCCCGGCGGCGTCAACGCGTTCACGCCGTATACGCCGCCGTGGAACGCGGCCGGGAACCCCGGAGCATCGATCCCGGCGGGCTTCTCCCGTGAGGGCCTGCCACTCGCGGTGCAGGTGGTGGGGCGGCAGATGGAGGAGGCCACGCTGATCGCGCTCGCGGCACAGATCGAGGAGGCACGGCCGTGGGCTGACCGGCGACCCGAGCTCGCCGGATGAGCGCCGCGGCCGCGGGCACCTTCACGCTCGGCGACATGGAGGTCGCGCGCATGGGCTTCGGCGCGATGCGCATCACCGGCGCTGGCATATGGGGCCCGCCCGAGGACCGCTCCGCGGCGCTCGCCGTGCTGCGCCGCGCGGTGGAGCTGGGCGTCGATTTGATCGACACGGCCGACTCCTACGGCCCGCACGTGTCCGAAGAGCTGATCGCCGAGGCCCTCCACCCCTACGACGGGCTCGTGATCGCCACGAAGGGCGGCCTGCTGCGCGACGGCCCGGGCCAGTGGCGCCGCGATTGCCGGCCGGAGCACCTCAAGGAGGCCTGCGAGGGCAGCCTGCGGCGCCTGCGCGTCGAGCGGATCGACCTCTACCAGCTGCACGCCGTCGACGGCCGCGTCCCGCTCGAGGACTCGGTCGGAGCGCTGGCCGAGCTGCGCGAGCAGGGCAAGATCCGCCACGTCGGGCTCTCGAACGTCTCGGTCGAGCAGCTGGCCGCCGCGCGGGAGATCGTGCCCGTCGTGTCGGTCCAGAACCGCTATTCGCTGTCGGACCGCCACTCCGACGACGTGGTGGCCGCCTGCGAGCGGGACGGCCTGGGCTTCCTTCCCTGGTTCCCGCTCGCCACCGGCGACCTGACGAAGCCGGGCGGCGAGCTCGACCAGGCGGCGGAGCGCCACGGCGCGACCCCGGCCCAGATCGCGCTGGCCTGGCTCCTCGCCCGCTCGCCGTGCATCCTGCCGATCCCCGGCACCTCCTCGATCGAGCACCTGGAGGAGAACGTGGGAGCGGCGGCGATCGAGCTGGACGGGACCGACCTCCCCGCCTGAAACAGTGCCAGGCACTGTTTCATCGGTCGGCGGCATGAAACAGTGCCTGGCACTGTTTCAGTAGATGCCGCGGGTCAGCCCGCCGTCGACCAGCAGCGCCACGCCCGTGATGTAGGCGGCCTGCTGCGAGCAGAGGAAGGCCGCGGCGGCGCCCATCTCGTCTGGCGTCCCCAGCCGTTTCGCCGGCACCTCGTGCTCGGCGAGCGCCTCCGCGTTCTCCATCGAGCCCAGCGTCTCCGCGAGCCGTTCCGTCCCGATCCTCCCGGGCAGCAGCGTGTTCACCGTTACCCCGTCGACGGCCACCTCGCGCGCGATCGTCTTCCATGCGGCGAGCGTTCCGGTCCGGTGGGCGTTCGAGAGCATGATCGCCGAGATCGGCTCGCGGACCGCGCTGGACGAGACGCCCAGCACCCGGCCGAAGCCGCGCTCGCGCATCCCGGGGATCACCCGTTGCACGAGCTCCATCGGCCCGAGCAGCAGGTCGCGGTATGCCTTCTCCCACTGCTCGCGCGTGAAGCCGAGCGGATCGGGCCCCACGGGCGGCCCGCCGGTGTTCACGACGAGGATGTCGATCGGGCCTAGCTCCGCCTCGACCTCGTCGACCATCGCGAGCGCACCGTCGAGGTCGGCGCTGTCGTAGACGAAGCCCCTGCCGCCGGCCCCGGCCGCGGCGGCGTCGATCCGCTCGCGGGAGCGCGATGCCAGGGCCACGTTCGCGCCCTCCGCGGCCAGCGCCCGCGCGATCGCGTTGCCGATTCCCCTCGAGGCGCCCGTGACGAGCGCGACCCTGCCGTCGATGCCGAGGTCCACGCGCTCAGCCCGCCATGGCGGGCGCCGGAACGTCGAGCCGCCTGAGCGCCTCGGCGGCGGCGTCGACCACGACGAGGAACGGGAACCCGTCGTGCGCGATCGCGTGGATCTCGCCGCGCAGCCTGCGCGTGACCTGCCGGTGAATCTGCGAGATGCGCGACTCGGTCAGGCCGAGGCGCTCGCCGACCTCGCGGAAGGTGAGCCCGTGCAGGTAGTGGAGGACGAGGATCGACTGCTCGCGCGGCGCCAGCGCCATGATCGCCGCCATCACGCCCTGCCGCAGCTCCGCGTCCGTCACGGAGGTCTCGGGGTCGGCGGCATGCGAGTCCTCGACGGTTTCGATCAGGTGGACGGCGTCCCCGACCGAGCCGGGCGGAAGCAGGATCTCCGCGTCGAGCGCGCCCACGGAGGCGACGAGGTTTCGCGCGAGCCGCTCGTGGACCTGATGCTCGCTCAGCCCGAGCGCCTGGGCCACCTCCGCGTAGGTCGCGGTGCGCCGCAGTCGCTGTTCGAGCCGGGAGCCCACATCGGTGACCTCGCGCGCGCGCTCGCGCACGTGCCTGGGGGCCCAGTCGAGCGCCCTCATCTCGTCGTAGATGGCGCCTCGGATCCGCATGCGCGCGAACGCCTCGAAGGACGCGTCGTCGCGGGGCTCGTAGCGCTCGATCGCCGACAGCAGCCCGAACAGGCCCGCGGAGACGAGGTCGCCCTCGTCGACGTGTCCGGGCATCGACTGCCCGACCCTTGCTGCGATGTCCTTCACGAGCGGCCAGTAGGCCAGCATCAGCCGCGCGCGGCTCTCCGAGTCGCGACACGCCGAATACCGGCGCCACAGGCCGTTGAGCGTCTGCTCAGCCATTGACCCGCTCCGGATTCGACGGTCCGTCAGGCGAATCCTGCCCCCGAGCCCGTGCAAAGTCCGACAGGGGTTCTCGCGCCCGCGCCGAGGCGCCGTTGAGGGGATCGGGAGGACGCAATACGCGCAGCGAGGCGGCAATGAACGGCTTTAGCGACGAACAGCAGGGTTCGGCCATCCGTCCGGGTGACCCAACACACGACAAGCCCGGACGTCTAGATGGCGACGAGGACGAAAGAGAGGGACTCGCAATGACCACAAGCACACGCACAGACCTCTACAACTCGGTGGCCTCGCTCCGGACGCACGCGTTCGAGCTCCTGGACCGCGTGTCCGACGACGGCGCCGCCTCGAGCGAAGTCGCCGCGGCCGTGGCGGTCCGGCTCCAGGCGGTCGCGAACCAGCTCGGCGCCGTCGAGGCCCTCGTGGCTCCCCACGGGGAGAGGGACTGAGCGCCATGCGCACGCTCGTCACGGCCACGCTCTGCACGCTCGCGGCCGGCCTCGCGGCGCTCGCCCCGGCGGCATCCGCCGACGAGCAGCAGCCGCTGCCGCCCGACCAGCGCTACGACGGCGCCTGCGGGCACCTCGGCAACGACTGCGGTGCCGGCTCCGATGAGCCGCGCGCCCGCGCTCCCCGCAGCCGGGGCGGAGCCGCCATGCGCGCCTCCGGTCGCGTCCGGGTGAGCCGTCAGCGCAGCCGTCGCCCCGCCACCACCAAGTCTCGCTCGGCCGAGCGCCCGCGGAGGGCCGGTGCGCGCCGCTGAGGCCACCGCACCCGCGGTCGAGCTGCTGCTCGACTTCGCTCCGGCGCCGATCCCGGCGCCCGTCTTCGACGCGCCCGCGCCCGGTGTCCCCTCGCCCCTCTTCAAGCATGTGCCCGCGGCGATCCAGCGCCGCCGCGACGACGACTGGCTCGCGCGCCACGTCGGCCGCGTGCGCCCCGACCCGTTCGCCATCCTCTACGAACGCCACTGGCGCGGGCTGAGCGCCTTCTGCGTCTCGATCGCCGGCTCGCGCGAGGAGGCCGAGGACGCCGCCCAGGAGGCGATGGCGCGCGCCGATACTCG
>Ga0247708_1000230_pt1 | contig 12901 bp, 10 predicted proteins | sample 42W_NmetaG_FD_189040 | JGI IMG/M metagenome (GOLD analysis project Ga0247708, IMG submission 189040) | Soil microbial communities from hillslope of Landscape Evolution Observatory, University of Arizona, Oracle, AZ, United States - 4-2-W_N | ecosystem: Engineered > Artificial ecosystem >...
GTGTAGCCCGAGGGCACCAGGGCTACACCGTCGTGCTGGAGCGGCTTCCGAAGGACGACACCGAGCCGGCCGCCGTGGCCGCTGCCAAGTCAGAGGCGCAGTCATCCGGGGCACCGGACGTCGGCGCGCTCGACGGCGACGAGTACCCGAGCGCGGGCGCGGGCGAGTACGTGGTCTACTCCGGAGTCTTCGACAGCAAGAAGGCCGCAAGGAAGTCGCAGCGCAGGCTGAGGCGCGAGTTCCTGGAGGCCGAGGTGGTGAGGGTCAGCACCAAGGCACGCGCGTCGGCCGGCGAGAAGGACTCGGGGAAGGCCGCCGAGGTCTCGAAGGACGAGCTTCGCGAGCTCCAGAAGCTGAGCGGCGAGGAGCAGCAGAAGCGCTCCGCCAAGCTGCCGGACAAGACGAAGACCGAGGGCAGGCCGCCGGCAAAGGACGGGGCGGACCCCGGCGCCGGGAGCGAGGAGCAGGTGATCGAATGACCCTCGGGGAGCGCATGGCCGCAGTCCTGGCCGCCGCGCGCGGCGAACCGCCGCGACCGAGCCCCGCTCCGCCGGCCGGCGGAGTCCCTGCCGGGCTCGTCGTGACGCCCGCCGGACTCTCGGAGCGCCGGCGCGAGCTCGCCCGCGAGCTGTGTGAGCTGCAGTGGGACCTCGGCGGTCTCGCATACGAGATGGCGGTGCGGGACCACTTCCGGCTGGACGTGCTCGTGACCCGGGCCGCCCGGCTGCAGGAGGTCGATGCGGATCTCGGCGAGGTCGAGCGCATGCTGCGGCTGGACGAGGCGGGCGCAGCCGGGACCTGCGGCACGTGCCAGGCCATGCACTCGCGAGGCGCCGCGTTCTGCTGGCGCTGCGGGAGCCAGCTGCTGGAGCCCGTCCCAGCGGAGGCTGTCGGCCGGTGAAGCGGGTGCGTGCGACTGTCGGCGCCGCGTGGGCGGCGGCGGTGCTCGGTGCGGGCGTGGCCAGCGCGGCGGGTGCACCCCGGCCCGCCGAGGAGCAGACCTCGAGCGCGCCGGTCCCGGCCTCGCCGGGACGCGACCCGGCGCCATCGGAGACGGCTCCCAGGCCGCGGGAGCCCATCCAGACCTTCGAGGTCGAGCTGCCGGAATCGGCCGTGCGGCCGGAGCCGCGGCGCAAATCCGCGAAGACGCCCAGGAAGCAGCGCGCGCGACCGCGGGCCGAGGAGGCGCCTGCCGGTACGCCGCAGCCGCAGCGCCCCGCGGACCCCCGCGCTTTCACGCAGCTCCCGGGGCCCGCCACCGTCACGGGCGTCCCGGACTTCGTGATCCGGAAGTTCCGGGTGCCGCCGTTCTTGTTGCCGATCTACCAGGCCGCGGGGATCCAGTACGGGGTGCGCTGGGAGCACCTCGCCGCGATCAACGAGATCGAGACCGACTACGGCCGCAACCTCAACGTCTCCTCCGCCGGGGCGGTCGGCTGGATGCAGTTCCTCCCCTCCACCTGGCGCGCCTACGGCGTCGACGCCAACAAGGACGGGCGCAAGGACCCCTACAACCCCGTCGACGCGATCTTCGCCGCCGCCCGCTACCTCAAGGCCGCCGGCTACGAGAAGGACATCGACAGAGCGATCTTCGCCTACAACCACGCCGACTGGTACGTCGACTCCGTCAACCTCCGCGCCAAGCTCATCGCCGGCGTCCCCGCCGAGGTCATCGGCTCCCTCACAGGCCTCACCGAAGGCCGCTTCCCGGTCTCGGCCCGCGCCCGCTACGGCGAGTCGTCACGGTCCGGCATCGAGATCCGCGCGCGGGAGGGCTCGCCCGCCGTCGCCGTGAACGACGGCATCGTCCGCCGGATCGGCGAGAGCGAGCGCCTCGGCCGCTACCTGGTCCTCGAGGACAGCTACGGCAACCGCTACACCTACGGCGGCCTCGGGGAGATCGCCCGGTCGCACCCGGTGCCGCGGGACCAGGCCGGCTCGAAGCTGTCCACGCGCGCGCCGCGGGCCAATCGCGACCCGAAGCCGGACGCGCCCGCCTCGGCGGGCGCGCAGGCGCCGCCGAGCGAGGACGCGCCCGCCCCCGTCAAGCGCCGCCTGTTCGCGAACCCGGCCCGGCCCGCGGCCCGGGAAGCCGGCGGCGAGGGGCAGCTCGACCCGGGCGAGATCCGGACCTTCAGGGCCTACTTCTCGCGCCCCTACCGCCTCCGGGCCTCGGACGTCCGCCTCGTCCGGCTCGAGAAGGGCTCACGCGTCATCGCCGGGACCATCCTCGGGCGCACGGGGCGCCCCGATACCGAGCGTGACCCCCACCTGCGCTTCGAGATCCGCCCGGCCGGGCGGCGCTCGCCGCGCATCGACCCGCGGCCGATCCTCGACGGCTGGCGCCTGCTCGAGGCGAGCGCGGTCCATCGCGGTTCCCGGCGCAACGCCCTGCGCCAGAGCGAGCTGTCGATCGGCCAGGTCGTGCTGCTCCCCAAGCACCTGCTGGAGCGCCGCGTGCTGGCCGACGACCGGATCGAGATCTACCCGTGCGGGCGCCGGGACATCCGCGCCGGCAGGATCGACCGCCGGGTGCTCGCGACGCTCGCCTATCTCGCCGAGTCCGGGCTGCGGCCGACGGTCTCGAGCCTGATCTGCGGCCACGGCCGACTCACTGCCTCGGGACATCTCTCCCACCACGTCCCGGGGGCCGCCGTCGACATCTCCGCGATCAACGGCGTTCCGATCCTCGGCCATCAGGAGCGCGGCGGCATCACCGACCAGGCGGTCTCGCGGCTGCTCGCGCTTCAGGGCACGCTCGCGCCCGCGCAGATCATCAGCCTGATCGACCGCGGCGGCCCCACCCTCTCGCTCGCGGACCACGCGGACCACATCCACGTGGGCTTCCGTCCGCGAGGCGGCCGGACGGCCGCCGTGTCCGCGCTCTCGCCCGGCGACTGGCACGACCTCGTCGACCGCCTCGCCTCGATCGAGAACCCGGTGATCCCCATCCGCCGCTGAGGACACCACCCGAATTGGGGACCAACCGCCCCAGCCGCCACCCAGACGGATCTCGGTCGAGTAGGAGCGAGGCGATCCGGTGGACGGGGCCCAGGCCCCGCTCCACCCGCCGCGCGCGTCGCGGCGAGCGGGCAGGCGTCTCAGCGCGAGTGACGGGACTCGAACCCGCGACCTCCGGCGTGACAGGCCGGCGCTCTAACCAACTGAGCTACACCCGCGTGCGGCCAAGCAGCCTAGCGGAGATCCGGGTCCTTGCCTGCGCCCTCGGAGGCGTCCTCGCGCCGCGCTTTCAGCTGCACGACGGCGAGCCAGACGAGGAACGCGACCACCGGCAGGAAGTAGGCGATCTGGACCAGCCAGTGGCCTGCGTGGGCCAGGGGCATCAGCCGTTCGCCTCCGACAGGAGCCAGAGCGCAAGGGTCGTGAAGCCCACCATGACGGCCAGCATCCAGTACTGGGAGCGGGCCGCGAGCTTCGACTTCTCGTAGAGCACGAGGGCGCGGTCGTGCGCGAGCGCGAGCGCGGCCGCGTGCCCGCTGACGACGAAGCCGACCTGCCAGTACCAGACGGCGTTGGCGCCGATGACGCCGAAGTCGATCGAGCGGTCCGCCTCGGGGTCGTTGCCGAGCGGGTCCGCCGCGAGGAAGTCGATCGCCTGACCCTGGTAGATCAGGAGCGTGAAATAGTGGGCGGCCGCGTACACGAGCGCGATCGGGACGAGCGTGTGCGCGAAGCCGCGGGCGAGCGAGCGGGAGTCGTGACCCCCGCCACCGGTCTTCGCCCCGGCTACGCCCAGCCGGTAGAAGGCGGCGACGAGCAGCACGGCGAGCGTGAGCCCGATCGTCGAGGACGCCTCGAGGGCGGCCGCGGCCGACAGCCCGAGGTCGCTGAAGAACGGGACCAGCTCGGCGGAGGCATCCCCCCAGAGCGCGCCCTCGGCGAGCCCGTCGAAGCTCACCGAGCCGATCATCACGGCCAGCAGCGCGACGGTCCCCGCCGCGGACGGCAGCGATGGAAGGCCGGAGAGCGGCGGGCGCAGAAACACCTCGCGGCCGTCGCGCTCCCAGGGCGAGATCCGCGCGTACAGGTTGAAGTAGACCGAGAACGCCTCGCCGCGCTCGAGCCAGCGGTCCACCCCGTAGAGCGACATCGCGATCAGCGTGGCACCGGTGTAGACCAGCGCCGCGATCGCGATCGAGCGCGGCTCGTTGCCGCTCCGCGATGCCAGCTCGAGCCACGCGAACGCGGACAGGCCCAGCACGGCCGGCCAGCGACCGATCCGCTCCGGGTACTCGAGCGGCTGTGCCGGCTCGTCGCCCGCGAAGCGCCCGAACAGCCAGCCGGCGCCCTTGCCGAGCGCCCGCCAGGGGTTGAGCAGCCGGAACACGTCGCCGAGCATCACGCTGGCGGGGACAAGCCCGAGCCAGAAGAATACGTAGACGAAGGTGGGCGCCAGGTTGCGCGAGGCCGACTGCGAGCCGGCGAGGCCGGCGTAGACCACGAGCACCAGGAGGCCCACGGACGCCGCGCCCAGGACGACCTCCAGCACCGGCGAGGTGACAGCGCGCCCGAGCGGTACCGGAAGCCGCCGCCGGCGCGGTGTCTCGAGGCGTGGCGCCGGCCAGAGGGTCGCCAGCGCGACGAACGAGACGATCAGCACCACGGCCGCCGCCCAGCCGAAGAGCCACTCCGGGATCGGCAGGTCCTGCTTGCCGACGAGGCCGTGGGCGAGCGGCAGCGTCACGGCGAGTCGGCCGGGGCGGGCATCGGCCGGAGTCTAGGAGGCGCGCCGTTATCCGAATCTTCGCATCCGGCCGCCCGGACGGCGGGATCATCACGGTGAGCAAGTGAAGTCCCTCCTCGCTCGCGCGTGACCCCGGGCCTCCCCGCACGGGGTCTCGCCGCTTAACGAGCTCTTCACCGGATCGTGACCACCCGTTGACCGCGCGGCGGCGGCCGTCCCCCACCATTGGAGCCGTGGTCTTCCCGTTCGTGCCTTCGTTCCGCACCCGCCGCAGCACCCAGGCCATCGGGCGCTGCCCGGTCTGCGCTCGCGACGTCGGAGCGGCCGACGCGCACCTGCGCGTGCGCGGCATGGTCTTCCATCGCGGCTGTGCCGGCTACCGCGCTCGCACCTGGGGCCGCTGAAGCTGCTCGCCGCGCGGCGCGGGGCGATTTCGGCCAGCGGTGGGCGCTCAGGCCGAGACGATGCCGCAGGCCATGGCGGCCGGCTTGCGCGCCCTGAACGCGAGTTCGTCGCAGCTGATCGCCTCGGCACCGCCTACGCGGTCGAGCGTCCGCTCAAGGACGTCCAGCCGCCGGCTGTCGCGGTAGTCCGAGCTGAACAGCTCGAGCCGGACGAGGTCCGTTCCCAGGGCAACCCAGGCGCTCATGGCCCCAGGCCGCAGGGCCGATGACCGGATGCGTTCGCCGTGGCTCAGATGAATCGCCGCGCGGCTGGCCCACCATTCGTAGCGGCGCCGGAGCTCGGTGCGCATCGAGGACGGGTAGGCGTAGCCGGGGGCTACGAAGCCGCGCGGCGCAAGCCCCGTCGCCTCGAGGATCTGCCGCCCGGTGTGGACAGCCGCCCTCGCCGCCGCTGGATCGAGGGTCCGAAGCTCTCGCGGTTCCCCGAGCGATCCCTGACGGCGACCGGAGGACCAGTGCCGGAGGCCATGCTGGGCCACCGCGTCACCATGGCGGCGACGGAGCCGCAGCCAGTCGACGAGCCCGGAGGGTGCGGACTCGATGGGATGGAGTCGAGGCGCGGGAATCGCGAGCAGGGTGGCGCGCTCGACGCCGCGGTCGGTGAGCCAGTTTCTCAATCCCGCGACATCCTCGAATGTCGCCGGCTCGACGCCGTGGATCGTGACGAGAAGGCAGGCCGGCGAGCGCATCAGGCCGCTTCGTGCCGTGGTGGCTCGCCGGCGAGCCCGGGTGGCTTGCCTATGCCGGGCGCCGCCGAGGCGAGCGAGCGTCTGTAGCCCTGGGCGAGGCGCTCCATTGCGGCCTCCCAGCCGCGGCGGCGGGCGGATGCGCGCCCACGCTCGCCGAGGCCGCGACGCAGGGCCTTCGAGCGGGCCAGCTCGGCGATCGCGTCACCCAGCGCGGCCGGAGACGGCGCCGCCAGGAGTCCGGTCGCGCGGTCCGCCACGAGGTCGAGCGGCCCGCCCCGTGCGACGCAGGCGACCGGCAAGCCGCTCGCCTGTGCCTCGAGCACGACCTGCCCGAACGTGTCCGTCGAACTCGGGAAGACGAAGATGTCGGCGCTCGCGTAGGCGCGCGCGAGATCCTCGCCATTCAGCCAGCCGAGGAAGGTGACGCGCTCGCCGAGGCGAGAGCGCAGCTCCTCCTCCTCCGGCCCACCGCCGGCGTCGACGAGATGCAGCCCGCGCTCGCTCCGGGATGCGTGCAGGAAGGCATCGGCGAGGAGCTCGATTCCCTTCTCACGGGTGACGCGGCCGGCGTACATGACCGTCAGCTCGCCCGGGAGCAGCGAGGGGTCCCGCCGCGCCGGGTCGAAGCGCGCCGTGTCGACGCCGCGATCCCAGCGCGTCAGCCGCTCGCGGGGTATGCCGAGCGCCTCGAGCGACTCGTCCGCAGCGGCGCTCGGCGAGAGGACGACGCCGCAGGCGCCGTAGAAGACCGACAGGGCGGCATCCATGCCCGCCCGGAGGCGCGGATCGCCGGAGCGGAACCCGACATAGGGACCGAGCTCCGTGTGGTAGGAGCCGACCGTTGGCAGCTCCATGATCCGGGCGATGAGCGCCCCCAACACGCCCGCTGGTCCGGGCGAGCAGACGTGGACGAGGTCGTAGCGCCCCTCGGCGAGCGTCTCGACGAGAGCCGGCACGCTGGGCACGCCCACCGTGAGCCCCGGGTAGTGCGGCACCTCGACCTCGCAAGCGGCGGGCAGGCGCCGATCGACATCGGCGTCGGTGCCGATCACCTCCACGGTGAAGCCGGGTACCCCACGCTGGCGGAGCTCCTCGAGCGTGCGGGTCACGCCGTGCATCGAAGCGATCCCGTCGGCCAGCAGCGCCACCCGCGCCGCGCCGCCGCGCACCGAGAGGCGCTCCTTCTCGCGGCCGAGGAAGGCGGCCGCGGGCGCGTAAGGGACAATCGGCACGCACGCGGTGAACAGCCCCTCGAGCACGGGTAGCAGCGAGCCGTCTGAGTCCAACGCCTCCATGACTCCCAGGACGGCTTCGCGTAGCGCGCGCTCGTGGGCGCGGCGCGCGCGACGGTAGAGCTCGGTGTGGGAGAAGCCGGGCTCCTGCATCAGCGCAACGACGTCCCCGGGGAGTCCGAGCGAAGCACGCCACTCGGCGAGAAGCGCGCGGCCGGCGTCGGGCCCGACGTCGGCAGTGAGCACGCCCTCACGGCGGGCTGCCTCGCGGACCACGCGCTGGAGGATCGAGAGCACGACCAGCGGGTCCGGCGGGGGAGCCTCCTGCTCTCCGAGCGTCCGTGAGGCGAGGGCGAGTGCGGCGTGCGCCCACTTCTCCGCGCTGCCCTCATCGCCGTGCGCATCGGCGCGGCCCGCGCGGATGTGGGCGAGGAACTCATCCGGGCTCGCAGCGGGCGGTGTGACCGTGAAGGTCCGCCCGATGTCGATCCCGGCGTGGTCATCGGACCCTCCGACCCCGGTCCCGCCGCGCGTCTCGACCCAGATGCGCGCGGGCATGTTGAGCTCGTGCGCGCGCGACCCGTTGCGGGTCTCCCACACGGGAAACATCTCCGCGAGCCTGCGCCGGTGCCTCGGCTCGAGCGGCGCGGCTACCGAGTAGAAGGGGTGCGCGAGCGCACAGGTGAGCGCGTGCTCGTGCAGGTACGCGGCGACCGCCTCGAGATCCGATGCCCGCTCCTGCAGTCGCTCGTGATCGTCAGGCGAGATCCCGTAACAGAGGACGTGGACCGCCTGTGGCTCGCCGCGGAACCAGGCGGTGAGCTCCTCGGAGACGAAGGCTCCCGGCCGATCGGCGATCTCGAGCGCTCCCGCGATCGTGTCATGATCGGTGATCGTCACGAAGTCCATCCCTCGGCGCTTCGCGAGCTCGTAGACCTCCTCCGGAGGCGTGGCACACTCCGGCAGCCCGATCGAGCGCTGGATGCCGAGGCGCGAGACCTGGGACGCCGTTGAATGGCAGTGAAGGTCGGCTCTCATGCCTCCATTTTCGCCGCAAATTGCGGCATCTTGTTACGGGGCGGCCAATGCCCCGTAACAAGGCTGTGAAGCAACTCCGTGCGCCAGCAGGCCGGCGGGGCGGCCGCTGACGAGCAGCTCCGCCGCTACCGCCGGGAGCCCCGCGTGCACGGTGGCCTCCAAGCCCTGCTGCAGCTCAGGTGGCCTGACCGCCGAGTGCCCATCCGAGGCGAGCAGCGCCGCCAGACCGGCGCCGAGGAGATCTAGGGCGGCGAGCCGCGCCCGCTCGCCGTGCCCGCCCGCGAGCGAGCCGGCGTTCACCTGCAGGATCGATCCTCGCGCGCACTCGGCCCGCAGGCTGGCGAGTGGGATCGGAGAGCGCTCCGGATGGGCCATCACCACCCCAAAGCCTCGATCGCGGAGCTCCTCGGCCGCGTCGCGCCAGTCCTCCCATGCGTGCCCGTCGAACGGCGACTCGAGTAGGAGCCAGCGTGCGCCGGGCGGCCCGGCCGCGACGGCCTCGAAGTCGGCTTGACCGAGGCGCCCCACCATGTCGTGCCCCAGCTCCGCGCCCGGGACGAGGCTCAGCGGGATGCCTTCGTCCTCAAGCCGCGCAGCCAGCTCGAGCGTCCGAGCGGGCACCGAGGCCGCGTCGGTCAGGTGGTCGCTCCGCAGATGCGGCGTGACCATCGCCCTGGAGGTTCCGTCGGCGACGGCGAGACGCGCCACCTCCACGCTCTCCTCGAGCGTCCGCGGCCCGTCGTCGACCCCCGGCAGCAGGTGGAGATGCAGATCGACGCGAGCCATGGGCGCTCCCGAGACTTTCGCTGCGAGACCCCCGATCCGGTGAAGCACCGGAGAACTTCTCCGGATCTTCTCCACTTCGTCACCGCGCCTTCACGGCTGGAGGTACCGCCGCCGATTAGCGTGCTCGCGCGTTGTCCGCCCTGGCCCCTCCCCCTGCCCCCGGTGACGCACCGGACGCCACCCTCCGGATCGGGAATCTCGAGATCCGCCCGAGCGAGTTCCAGGTGCTCGCCGACGGCCGGAGGGTGCACCTGACGGTGCGGGAGTTCGAGACCTTCCTCGCGCTCGCCATGCACCTCGACCGTGTGCTCCCGCGCCCGCTCATCTACGACCTCGTCTGGGGCGGGCGGATGGCCTACCGCGACCGCTCCGTCGACGTCTTCATCCGCAAGGTCCGACGCAAGCTCGAGGCCGCCGCCCCGGACTGGACCTACATCCACACGCACTTCGGCATCGGCTACCGCTTCAGCCCGGAGCGTATCGCCGGGCCACGTGGATCGATGGGCGGCCTGAGCCCGGCTCAATCGCCGGGGGGGTAATCCCGCATCTGTGCCGGATTCGGCCGCGAGAGGCCCTCGGGCCCGCCGTTGCGGCCGCGTCCGTACAGCTCGGCGACCGGGATCGAGCGGACGGTCGAGAGCACGGCGTCGAGCGCCACTCCCGAGAGCGTCTCTCGCTCGAGCAGGACGCTGGCCGTCTCCTCGACCGCGGGCCAATTGGCCCGCAGCACGGTCTCGGCGTGCCCCATCGCCTCCGTGACGATCCGCTCGACCTCCCTGTCGATCAGGTCGAGCGTTGCAGGGCCGACCGACCCGAGATCCTGTAGCGAGGCGCCGAGGAAGACCTCGCCGGCCTTCTCGCCGATCGTGACCGGCCCGAGCGCCGGCGACATGCCGAACGAGGTGACCATCGATCGAGCCAGGCCGGTCGCCGCATGCAGGTCGTCGTGCACACCCGTCGAGAGCGCGCCGAAGCCAACCCGCTCGCCTGCCGCGCCGGCCACAACCGAGATCAGCTGGCGCTGGAGGCCGGACGCCTGCTGCAGCACCGCGTCCCGGTCGGTCATCATCGCCGCGGCGGTGCCGAGCTGGCGTCCGCGCGCGACGATCGAGAGCTTCTGGGCCGCGACCTTCTGGCCGATCGAGCGTGTCACGACTGCGTGAGAGGCCTCGTGGACGGCGATCACGCGGCGCTCCTCCTCAGACGGGATGTGGCTGCGCTTCGCCGGCCCGGCGATGACGCGGTCGATCGCCTCCTCGAGGGTCTCCTGCGTGAGCTCTTCGCGGCCGTCGCGCACCGTGAGGAGCGCGGCTTCGTTCACGAGGTTCGCGAGCTCGGCACCCGAGAACCCCGGGCAGAGCTTGGCGATCTCCTCGAGCAGCACGCCCGGCGCAAGCGGGCGGGTGCCCACGTACAGGCGCAGGATCTCGAGCCGGCCGTGGACGTCGGGCACGTCGACTGTGACCTGGCGGTCGAAGCGGCCCGGACGCAGCAGCGCAGGATCGAGGATGTCCGGGCGGTTCGTGGCAGCCATCACGACGATGCCTGCCTCTCCGGAGAAGCCGTCCATCTCCACGAGCAGCTGGTTGAGCGTCTGCTCTCGCTCGTCGTTTCCCTGGCCTATGCCGGCGCCGCGACGCCGGCCGGCCGCGTCGAGCTCGTCGATGAAGACGATCGAGGGCGCGGCCTTGCGTGCCCTCGCGAACAGATCGCGGACACGCGCGGCGCCCACGCCCACGAGCGACTCGACGAACTCCGACCCCGACAGCGAGAAGAAGGTGGCGTCCGCCTCGCCGGCGGTCGCCCTGGCCAGCAGCGTCTTTCCGGTCCCCGGCGGGCCAACGAGCAGCACGCCCTTGGGGGCACGCGCCCCCAGGCGGCTGTAGCGGCTCGGGTCCTCGAGATAGTCGCGGATCTCGCGCAGCTCGGCCACCGCCTCGTCGGCGCCCGCGACCTGGCCGAACGTGATCGGTGCTGGACCCTTCCTCTTTCGGCCTTTCCCGGCCCAGCTGGAGAAGCCCGCGAAGCCGGATGCGCCGCCGTCGTTCCCGATTCGCGTGAAGAAGGCGAACAGGCAGACGAGCAGCACGATCGGGATCAGGAACTGGACCAGGATCTGGCGGAGCGGCTTCCCGGCCTGTTGATCGACATCGGTGATCGCGCCCCCGCGCGCGAGCGTCTCGAGCAGCTTCTGGGTCTGCGTGTCGGAGCGGGGATACGAGGCCCACAGCCGGCTGCCGCTCGCGGTGCGGACCTCCACGCGATGGTCGTGATCGAGCAGCGTCGCGCGCTGGATCCGCTTGCTGTCCGCGAGCGAGGTGATCGCGCTGATCGGAACCTCGCGGCCGGGACGGTCCGGGCCGATCGCGCCCAGCAGGTTGAAGAACGTGACGGTCAGCGCGATCGAGGCGAGCAGCAGGAACAGCGACAGCGGATCCTTGGCGAGCGATCGCAGCGGTTTCGTGCTCAGCACGGCGAGCTCCTTCGCTCGGCTCAGGCGGGACGCACGCCCGAGCGCGGGAGCCGGCTTCCTGGTGTCTCGACGGCGCAGGCGCCTCGTGGGCTCCGCGCCGCGGTCCGGTTTCGGGGCCACGTCGTCCTTTCGGTGCGCTTCGGCGATATCGAGCCGCGTGCTTCCAGCTGCACCCGGCGGGCGGCTCGGCAGGCTCACTCGTTTGCCCGCCGATATCAAGAGCGGTCACCGAACGAACACACCTCGTTCTCCGGGCGGTCACCGAACTTTCTCCAGCCCGACACGGCGCCTTCACCTCTTGCGACGACCGCCCGGGGACGATGGCGCAGCCCGCGAGAGCTGCTGCTCGTCCGCGGGCCGGGCCTCCGGCAGGGGCTCTGCGAGGACCCCAGACTCGACGAAAGGAATGAGACAGCGATGACGCGTTCCCAGACCATCGCATGCGGGATGGCGTGTGTCGGCGCCATGCTGGTCGCCGCGCCGGCGACCACGGCGGTCGCGCGCACGACGATCACCATGAGCGGCTCTACGTCGGTGGCACCGCTTGCGGCGGGTCTGGCAAAGGCCTATCTCAAGAACCAGGCGAACCGCCGCCAGGCGCGCTTCAAGCTGCTCCAGGGCGGCTCCGACATCGGGATCAACGATGTCGCTCGCGGCCGCGTGACGATCGGCAACTCCTCCCGCGATCCGCAGCCGAGCGACCCCGGCGGCCTCATTTTCAACAAGATCGCCCGCGACGCCCTGTGCGTCGCGACAAACCGGGCAAACCCGATCGGCAACCTCTCGCAGGCCGAAGTCCAGGCGATCTTCAGCGGGCGCGTCCGCAACTGGCGGGACGTGCCGGGCTCCCGGGTCTCGGGTCCGATCGACCTGATCGTGCGCACGCCCGCGTCCGGAACGCAGGACGCGTTTCAGAGCATCTTCATGGGACCGGACCTGCGGGTGGCGTCGAGCGCCCAGACGAAGTCGTCGAACGGCCTGCAGCAACAGGCGATCCGCTCGAACGAGAACGCCATCGGATACGTGTCCTTCAACTTCACGAAGGGCCTGCACCTCGTGCCCTACAAGGGCGTGGCGTGCACGCTGCGCAACGCAAAGTCCGGCCAGTACGGCGGCTCACGTAACTTCTGGATGGTCACGCGCGGCAAAGCCAGGGGCGAGGTCGCCCGCTTCATCAAGTGGATCCGCAGCGCCGGCGCCGCGCGCCGGGTGATCTCGACGAACTGGGTACCGCTGCGCTAGTGGACGCAGCGGCCCCCGCAGCGTCCCCCGCGGCCCCCGGCCGCCCGCGCATCACCGGAATCGGCGATTGGTCCGACCGGCGCGCCGAGCTCGTGCTGGGCGCGCTGGCGTGCCTCCTCCTGCTCCTGATCGGCCTGATGCTCGCGACCGTGTTCGCGAAAGGCTGGCCGTCCTTCCGCGAGAACGGGCTCGCCTGGTTCGGGTCGGGCGGTGACGTCGACCAGCAGCTGCTCGACATCTTCAACTCGCCGGCGAACCCGGATGCCTACGTC
>Ga0247708_1000236_pt1 | contig 12810 bp, 14 predicted proteins | sample 42W_NmetaG_FD_189040 | JGI IMG/M metagenome (GOLD analysis project Ga0247708, IMG submission 189040) | Soil microbial communities from hillslope of Landscape Evolution Observatory, University of Arizona, Oracle, AZ, United States - 4-2-W_N | ecosystem: Engineered > Artificial ecosystem >...
ATGATCAGGAGCCCGCGTCCCCTGTGCTCGCCGCGGGGCCTGGCGGGAGCCCCGCGGCGAGCACAGGGGACGCGGGCTCCTGATCATCGAGGGCCTCATGCACGAGGTCGCGGTCGCGCGCGAACGGCACGGCACGACGGTCCGCATGCGGCGGCGACTCGAGGGGTGAGCGCCTCCGCGGAGATCGCGGTCGAGGCGGCCGGCAGCGCGGTTGTCGCGCACGTCGCGGGGGAGATCGACATCACGACCGTGCAGCGGCTCGCTTGCGACCTGCTCGAGACACTCGGCAACGACGCGACGACGCTCGTGGTCGACCTGACCGGCGTCCGCTACGTGGACTCAGCGGGCATCGAAATGCTGTTCGAGACGTCGCGGCGGCTGCGCCGCCGGCGTCAGGGAATGGCACTCGTCGTACCGCCGGGATCGCTGCTCTCGCCGGTGTTCGATCTCACCGGCATCGACGCCGCCGCGCCGATGTTCACAACGGTCGAAGCGGCTCTCCAGGAGCGGTAGGCTCAGCGCAAACCGAGGAGAGGAGCCCCATGCCCCACGAGGCAGCCAAGAGGATCCGCAACGTGGCCTTGGTCGGCCACCGAGGCAGCGGCAAGACGTCCACCTGCGAGGCGATCCTGTTCCAGGCGGGCGCGATCCAGCGGCTCGGCTCGGTGGCTGACGGAACGACGGTCTCGGACTCGGCTCCCGACGAGAAGTCCCGCGAGATGTCGATCTCGGCGAGCCTCTCCTCCTTTCACTGGCAGGACCGCAAGGTCAACCTGCTCGACACCCCCGGCGAGCCGAGCTTCGTAGCGGACGCCCTGTCCGCGCTCTCGGTCAGCGACGGCGCGGTGTTCGTGGTCAACGGCGTCATGGGCGTCGAGGTGGGCACGAGCCGCCTCTGGGAGCGCGCCTCCGAGCTGGGCCTCGCGCGACTCCTGTTCGTGAACATGCTCGATCGCGAGCGCGCCGATTTCTTCCGCGCGCTCGAGGGCCTCAAGGGCGCCTTCGGCCAGCACGTAGTGGCGACCGAGATCCCGATCGGGGCCGAGCACGAGATCCGCGGCGTGATCGACCTGATCGACATGAAGGCCTACGAGTACGAGGGCGCGGGGCGCGACAACTGCCGCGAGGTCCCGATCCCGGACGACCTCGCCGACCGCGCCCAGGAGTATCGCGAGAAGCTGATGGACGAGGTGGCTGAGGTCTCCGACGCCCTGATGGAGCGCTACCTCGAGGGTGAGGAGATCTCCCACGACGAGGTCGTCCAGGCGCTCAAGACCGGCGTGACGGGCGGTCAGCTCTTCCCCGTGACGTGTGGGGTGGCAACGCGGAACCTCGCGGTGAACCGCCTGCTCGACGCGTTCGTCGAGGACCTCCCGTCCCCGGCGAAGCGCGGGGCTCTCGAGTTGGGCGAGACCATCCTCGAGCCCCGCGAGGACCGCGACATGGTGGCCTACGTCTTCAAGACCCTCGCCGACCCGTTCGCGGGCAGGATCAACCTCTTCCGCGTCCATCAGGGCGTGATGAAGGCGGACTCGCACGTCTTCAACGTGACCCGCGCCGCCAAGGAGCGGATCGGAACGCTGATCGTCCCCCAGGGCAAGGAGCAGGACCACGCGAGCGAGTTCGGGCCGGGAGACATCGGCGCCGTGGCGAAGCTGAAGGAGACCCGGGCCGGCGACGTGCTCTCGTCGAGGGACGAGGTCGTCGCGATTCCCGCGCCCAAGCTGCCGGCGCCGGTCATGGCCTTCGCCATGGAGCCCAAGGCCAAGGGAGACGAGGAGAAGGTGGCGACCGCGCTCCACCGCCTCCAGGAGGAGGATCCGACGATCGACTTCCACCGCGACTCCCAGACCGGCGAGCAGATCCTCGCTGGGCTGTCGCAGATACACGTCGAGGTCATCGTCGACAGGATGCGGGAGCGCTTCGGCGCCGAGGTCTCGCTGAAGCCGCCGCGCGTGCCGTATCTCGAGACGATCAGGCACTCGGCGAAGGGGCACGGCCGCCACAAGAAGCAGACGGGCGGCCGGGGCCAGTTCGGCGACTGCCACATCGAGATCGAGCCGCTGCCGCACGGGGCCGGGTTCGAGTTCGTGAACGCCATCAAGGGCGGCGTGATCCCCCAGGGGTTCATCCCCGCCGTCGAGAAGGGCATCGTCGAGTCGATGGCGCGGGGAATCGTGGCGGGCTATCCGGTGAAGGACCTGCGCGTGCGCCTCTTCGACGGGTCCTTCCACGCCGTGGACTCCTCCGAGATGGCGTTCAAGACCGCGGGCTCGCTCGCGTTCAAGGCGGCGGCGGAGCAGGCGGGGCCCGTCCTGCTCGAGCCGATCATGACCGTGACCGTGACGGTGCCCGAGGACTACGTGGGCGACGTGATCGGCGACCTCAACTCGCGCCGTGGCCGGCCGCTCGGGATGGAGCCGAAGGGCTCGGTGACCGAGGTGAAGGCGGAGGTCCCGATGAGCGAGATGCTGAGCTACGCGCCCGACCTGCGCGCGATCACGGGCGGACAGGGCGACTACTCGATGGAGCTCGCCCGCTACGACGAGCTTCCGGCGCACCTGGCCGACAAGGTCATCGCGGCGTCCTCCGAGCAGGAGGCGGTCCGGGCCTGAGCCCGCTCTGAGGGCCGCCCAAGGCCCCGGTGCGAGTGCAGGAACACGCCCGTTTGGGTGCACGCGCCCTCGCTAGCATCGGGCCGCGATGACGAAGGAGCTGAAGACCCTCGAGGCGGATCAATCGTGTGAGGTCTGCGGCCGCACGATCCTCAAGGGCGAGCGCCCCGACATGTGGCTCGCGCCCGGCGGCACGCGCCGCCTCGTGTGCGAGCTGTGCTTCCCGCGGGCGGAGGCGGAGGGCTGGATCCGCGAGGGCGCGGCCGGTGACACGCCGTTCACCGCGCGCACGCGCGAGCAGCGCCGCTCGCTCATCGGGAGGATCCGCCGCCGCCGCGAGGACGAGGAGGCGCCCCTGGCCGCGGAGGACCACGCCGTCGCCGAGGAGGAGTCCGAGGAGGAGCCCGAGCGGCCGGCTCGTGCCGCTCCGCTCCGGCGGCGAAAGGACGCGCGCCACGTCCGTGCCGTGCCGACGAACGACGATGTGAAGGTCGAGCGCGCGCTCGAGATCTTCAACAGCTCGGACTTCCCCCGCAAGATCGCGGGGATCCAGCGGTCGCTCGGCGTGCCGTGGGTGAGCGCGCTCCCCGACTCGCGCTCCCCGAGCGAGGTCACGCTCGTGATCGCATGGGAGCTTTCGTGGTATCGCTATCGCGTCGATCTGGGCGACGCGGAGGAGCCCGTCCAGCTCGCCGGCAAGGGGCTCGAGCTCTCCGAGATCGGCGAGGAGCTCCAGGATTGGAACGCCTCGGCGGATGCGGACGGGCGCCTCGAAGTCGGTGTAGGGTCCGAGCCCGAGTGATCTACTGCGTGATCCCAACGGCGCTCGAGGGCGAGCTCTTCGAGAGGCTCACCGCGCACTACAGCGACGACCCGAACGTCGAGGTCATCGTGGACAGGCGCGGCGGGCCGGACCGCCGCCAGGGCGGCGAGTACGGGGGCAAGCGCACGGTCCGAGACCGCCGGCGCGCGCGGGCGCGCGGCAGCTTCCCCACCATCGATCCGCCCCAGTCCTGACCGCCCCCGAGATGCGGGTCGTGGTGCACGTGGACGGTGGCGCGCGGGGGAACCCCGGGCCCGCGGCCGTGGGTGCGGTGGTCGCCGCCGCCGACGGGGGCGGCGTCCTCTCCGAGCGGGGCGAGTACATAGGGAAGGCCACCAACAACGTCGCCGAGTACCGGGCGGTGATGCTCGGGCTATCGCTCGCGCGGGAGCTCGGCGCCACCGAGGTCGAGGTGGTCAACGACTCCGAGCTCGTCGCCCGCCAGATCGGCGGCCAGTACCGGGTGAAGAACCCGGGCCTGCGCCCGCTGTACGAGGAGACGATGGCGGAGCTGCGCCGCTTCGACCGCTGGGCGGTGCGCAACGTCCGCCGCGAGCACAACGAGCGCGCGGACGAGCTGGTCAACGAGGCGCTGGACAGGGCGCTCTCGGGCTGAGCTCGCCGGCGCATCACGCGCCGAGCATGCACTCGAGCACGCCATAGGCCCCTACTGCATAGTCGCGGCTCGCCGCGGCCTTCTCGAACGGCGAAGGCCCCGCCGGAGCGGGGCCTTCGACAGGAGCGGCTGATGGGATTCGAACCCACGACCTTCTGCATGGCAAGCAGACGCTCTAGCCAACTGAGCTACAGCCGCGCGGCGGCCAAGTATAAGGGGGCGTCTGCGAGGCGTCAGCCGGGTGGCCTGGCGCTACGCTTCGCGCCCTGGCGCCGTGGCGGAGTGGTTACGCAGCGGCCTGCAAAGCCGTTCACACCGGTTCGATTCCGGTCGGCGCCTCTACCGCTCCCCCAAGGAACGACCCAAAGAATGCCGGCGATTAGCTGGAAGGGGGCCGCCGCCGGGGGTGGGCTGCCTCCGGCCGGAGTTCGGAGAAACTGCGCTACAGCATACTATGTTGTGCTAGAGTTTCTCCGCACATGTTTGTCGACCGACAGGACGAGATCGCCACCCTGAAGGAGCGCTGGTCCTCTGACCGGCCCGAGTTCTTCGTGCTCTACGGCCGACGACGAGTCGGGAAGAGCCATCTTCTGCTCCATGTCGGAGAGAGTCGACCGTTCCTGTACTTCGAGGCCACGTCCGGAAGCGAGCGGGACCATCTCGACGATCTCTCCACCGTTCTGGCACACGTCACGGGCCGGGATCTGTTCCTCGCGCAGCGGCTGACGTCCTGGCGCGCGGCCTTCGCCGCACTGAGCGAGCTGGTGGCCGAGGGGCCAATGATGATCGTGCTCGATGAGTTCCAGTTCATCGCGCGCAGGGAGCCGGAGATCGGCTCGCTGATCAACCGCTTCGTGAAGGAACAGGAGGGTAACGCCGGGCTGTTGCTCTGCATCGCGGGCTCCGACGTCAGCTTCTTCGAGAAGGAGGTCGTTGGCTACGGTGCGACCACATACGGCCGGCGGACGGGATCGCTGCGTCTCGCGCCCTTCGAGTGGCGCCACATCGAGCCCTTCGTCGAAGGTTGGTCGGTCGAGGATCAGATTCGCACCTGGGGCGTGTTCGGGGGGATCCCTTACTACCTGGATGAGATCGACAAGACGGGGCCACTGGGCGATTCGATCCTGCGAGGCGTGCTCTACCCAGGTGCGAAGCTACGCAACGAGCCAACGTTCCTCCTCTCCCAGGAGAGCAGGCTCGACAGCCTCGACACCTACATGTCCTGCCTGCGCTCGATCGCCGGCGGCACGACACGGCTCAACGAGATCGCCCAGCGCATCGGTAAGACGCGGGGGGAAGAGGCCAGGCCGTTCCTGGCCGTGCTCGAGGAAATGGGGCTTGTTGAGCGCCGGTGGCCAGTCACGCAGGCCGGCAGCAAGAAGGTCTACTACGCCATCGCCGACAACTTCCTGCGGTTCTGGTTCCGCTTCGTCGCTCCCAACGAAGCCCGCTTGCACGACCGCGCAGGCGCCGAGCGGGTCCTCAAGACCGTCATCCTCCCCCAGCTGGACAAGTTCGTCTCCGAGGACGCTTTCGAGCGCGTCTGCCAGCGGTGGGTCTTGGATCATGTGCCCGCGGCTGTACGCGTCGGGCGCTGGTGGGGCCAGATAAGGAAGCGTGAAGGCGGCCAGCTGCGGAGCATCACCTACGAGGCCGACGTCGTCGCCGTCGACGAAGCCGGGGGTGTAATCGCCGTTGGATCGTGCAAGTGGCCCGACGCGACCACCCCAGGTCATGAGCACTCAGCCGCCGAGCTCGACAAGTTGGAGACGATCAGGAAGGAGCTCGGCGCCCCGGATGCCAAGCTCCTCTTCTTCGACCGCGTTGCATTCTCGCCGCGGCTTCAGGAGCTCGCCGAGCAACGAGACGACGTGACCCTCGTCCGCGTCAAAGATCTGCGCGCCTGACCTCTAGTGCGATCGCGGCCACGGGCCGCGCCCCGGGTACGATCCGGCCGTGCGCTACCTCGTCATCGGCGGCTCCGGCTACATCGGCTCACGGCTCGTCGCGAGCCTCGCCGCGCGGGAGGCCACCGAGCGCATCGCGATCTGCGACGTGCGCTCGCCGGGGCCGTACCGGCCGAAGGTCTCCTTCGAGTACCTCGACGTGCGCGACGCGGCGCGCGTCCGCTGCGTGATGGAGCGCGAGCGCCCCGACGTGCTCGTCCATCACGCCTTCATCCTCAACCCGGTCAAGGATGAGCGGTTCATGTACGACGTCGACGTCAACGGCACGCACAACGTCCTCGACGCCGCCGCGAGGACGGGGGTGGGGCAGGTGCTCGTCACCTCGTCCGCGACGGCCTACGGCGCCTTCCCGGACAACCCCGTGCCGATCACCGAGGACCATCCGGTCCGCGGCGTCCCGGACTTCGAGTACGCCCGCGACAAGACGGAGTCCGACCGGCTCTGCCAGATGTGGGCCCTCCAGCACCCCGACCGCGTGATGACGATCGTCCGCCCCTGCATCGTGCTCGGCCCGAACGTCGACAACTACCTGTCGCGCTTCTGGACCGATCAGCCGTTCATGGCCGACGTCGCCGGCAGCGCCGAGAGCCGCGTCCAGTTCGTGCACGAGGACGACGTGGCCGAAGCGATCGCGCGCCTGCTCGACGGGCGCCACACGGGCGCATTCAACGTCGCGGGCGACGGCGCGCTCAGCTTCCGCGAGACGGCGGATCTGATCGGCATGCCCGTCCGGCGGATGCCGGAGCGGCTCGCCCGGGCGATGGCGCGGGCCACCTGGCGGCTCGGGCTCTCGGAGTCGCCGCCCGGCCAGCTCCGCTTCGCCCAGCACCCCTGGCTCGTGTCGACCGACAGGCTGAAGGAGACCCTCGGCTGGGGGCCCCGGCACTCCTCCCGGGAGACCTTCGAGATCGCGATGCGGGCGAAGGGCAAGCTCGGTGGAGCGCCCGCGACCGCGGCCTCGGCGCCGGACCTCGCGGTCAGCGCCTGAGGCCGCGGGCGGAGCGGCTTTCCGCTGCTATTGTCGCCCGCGCTCCGGGCCCTTAGCTCAGCTGGTTAGAGCGCTGTCTTGACATGGCAGAGGTCGCTGGTTCGAGTCCAGCAGGGCCCACTTCCGCCGCTCAGTTCCCGAAGTCGTAGCCCTCCTTCTCGAACTTCTGACCGGCCTCGGTGAGCTTCTTGACCGCATCGGAGCCCTGGAGGCTCGTCGAGAACTTGAGCAGCTCCTCGACGTTGCCGGACTCCGCCGCCTCGGCGCCGCTGCGAAACTCGCCCGCGAGCTCGCCCAGGGCCTCCACCACGTCGTCGTGCGGCTCCTTGACCTCGGAGGGCGGATCGACGCCGTCGAGGTCCTTCGCGGCCTCGTCGAGCGCGTCCGCGCCCTCCCCGAGCTTCTCGGCGGCCTGCTCGGCGGAGCCGGCCCCGCCGAGGCTCGAGCCGATGTCGCCGAAGGACTTCTCAAGCGCCTTTCCGGCCTCGCGGACCTCCTTCTCGTAGTCCGCCTTGTCGTCGCCCCCGCCACAGCCCGCGACGGCGACGGCGCCTGCCGCGAGGAAGAGGGTCAAAGCTCGCTTCATCGGTCCTCCGGATCGGTCGGGTCGTGGCAGGCTATATCGGCATGCCGATGCTCGGCCTGATCTACGACGTGCACGGCAACCTGCCCGCGCTCGAGGCTGTCCTCGCCGACGCGCGGGAGGCGGGTGCCGAGCGCTTCCTGCTCGGCGGTGACTTCTGCCTCTTCGGCGCGTGGCCGGCCGAGACGGTCGAGCGCCTGCGCGGGCTCGATGCCGACTGGATCCGCGGCAACGGCGAGCGCTGGACCGCCTCGCCCGAGGACGCGCCCGAGCCCGTGCGCGGAGCGATCGCCGCGTGCCGCGAGCTCCTCGGCTCAGGCCTGGTCGCGGAGCTCGAGGCGCTGCCCGAGACGCTCGAGCGCGACGGGACGCTGTTCTGCCACGGCTCGCCGCGCTCGGACGTCCTGAGCTTCCTGCCGGAGCCGGCGCCCGCCGACATGGAGCTGCTGGGCAAAGTGACGGCCCGGCGGCTCGTCTTCGGCCACACGCACCTGCAGTTCTCGCGCACCACGCCGGAGGGGCTCGAGCTCGTCAACCCCGGCAGCGTGGGGATGCCGTGCGACAGGGACCACCGGGCCGCATGGGCGCTCGTCCACGCGGACGGCGCCGTCGAGCCGAGGCGCGTCGCCTACGACCACGAGGCGAGCGCGAGGGCCGTCCGGGAGCGCCTCGGCGAGCACGGCGATCTGCCCGCCCGGCGCATCGAGCAGGCCCGCTTCGACGCCGCCTGAGCTACCGGGGACCCCGCGCCGCCGCGCTCGGGCATACGATGCCCGGCCGTGGGCCGGATCTCACAGGCGCTGCTCCCTCAGGATCGCGAGTTCTTCGACCTGTTCGAGGAGGCCGGGGGCAACATCGCGCGCGCCGCCGAGCTCCTCGACCAGATGCTGCGCGCGTGGCCCGAGCAGCAGGACCTCGCCCGCGAGATCCTGATCTGCGAGCAGGACGGCGACCGGATCACGCACGACATCATCCAGCGCCTCAACAACACGTTCGTCACGCCGATCGACCGCGAGGACATCTACGGGCTCGCCTCGGCGCTCGACGACATCGTCGACTTCACGGAGGAGGTCGCGGACTTCCTCGGCCTCTACAAGATCGAGGCTCCCTTCGAGCAGGCGCAGCGGCTCGCCGGGGTGCTGCTCGAGTCCTCGAAGCTCGTGCACCAGGCCCTCGGGCGCCTGCGCGGCTTCAAGGACCTCTCCCACTACACCGTGGAGATCAACCGCCTCGAGAACGACGGCGACCGCATCGCCCGCGAGGCGCTCGCCGCGCTGTTCGAGGGCGGGATCGATCCGCTCGTGGTGATCCGCTGGAAGGACATCTACGAGCGCCTCGAGGAGGCGATCGACTCCACCGAGACGGTCGCGAACATCCTCGAGGGCATCGTGCTCAAGAACTCCTGAGCGCGTGGACAGCGACCTGATCCTCTACATCGTGGTCGCGACCGCGCTCGCGTTCGACTTCACGAACGGGTTCCACGACACTGCCAACGTCGTCGCGACGTCGATATCGACCCGCGCGATGTCGCCGCGCATCGCCGTCTCGTTCGCGGCGATCCTCAACTTCATCGGCGCCTTCATCTCGCTCGAGGTGGCCGCCGCGGTGGCGAAGGGCATCGTCGAGCCGGGGGTGGTGACCACCACGGTCATCTTCGGCGGGCTGATCGGGGCGATCGCGTGGAACCTGATCACCTGGTACTTCGGGCTGCCGTCCTCGTCCTCGCACGCCCTGATCGGCGGCGTCGCGGGCGCGTCCTTCGCCGCGGGCGGGGCCGACGCGCTGGTGGCGGGCGGCGAGGGCCTGCTCTCGAAGGTCGTGGTGCCCGCGGTGATCGCGCCGACGCTCGCCTTCATGGTCGCGGGGATCGCGATCCTGATCATCTACCGGATCGTGGGGGGGCTCAGGCCCGGCCCCGTGAACCGCGGCTTCAGGCTCGGGCAGATCGTCTCGGGCGGGATGCTCGCGCTCGCCCACGGCACCAATGACGCCCAGAAGACGATGGGCGTCATCACGCTCGCGCTCGTGGCCAACGGCAACCTGTCCTCGGAGGGCTTCCACGTCCCCGACTGGGTCGTGATCTCCGCCGCGACCGCGATCGCCGCCGGGACCTGGGTCGGGGGCTGGCGGATCATCCGCACCATGGGCAGCCGCATCCACAAGATGGACACCGCCCAGGGCTTCGCCGCCCAGGGCGCGGGCGCGACGGTGATCCTCGCGGCCTCCCACGTGGGCTTCCCGCTCTCGACGACGCACACGATCTCAGGCGCCGTGATGGGATCCGGGGCGGCGAAGCGCCTGTCCGCGGTCCGCTGGGGCATCGCCGGCAACATCTTCGTCGCCTGGGTGCTGACCCTCCCCGCGGCGGCGGGGATCGGCGCCGCCATATATGGATTCACCCGTCTGTTCGGCACGGGGGCGGCGGGGCCGGTGATCGTCGGGATCATGGCGATCATCGCGAGCGCCATGCTGTTCGCGCGCCGTGCCTCACGCGGGCCCGCGATCGCCGAGGAGGCGACGTGAGGGTGCTCGCCTCCATCGTCGAATGGGACAAGGTCCTCGACGTGATCGTCAACTCGTCGGTCGCGGGCATCGGAGTGACCGCCGCGTACGCGATCTGCGTGTTCGGAACGACGCGGGTGATCGACATGACGAAGGCGGGCCGGATCCCGGAGGCCGCGCTCTACGGCGCGCTCGCCACCGTGATGCTCGTCGTGACGCTCGCCTCGGCCGTGTTCGGGGTCATCGTCATGACGACGAAATAAGCCGCTCGAGGTCGCTCTCGTCGTTCCACGCGCCGACGGACGCGCGCACGAGGCCCCTCCCCGGAAGGTCGCGCAGGAGCACACCCGCGGCGGCGAGGCGCTCGACCTCGGCCGCCGGGTCGTCCGAGCGCCAGGCGACGAGGGTGGTCTCCCCGCGCGCGACGACCTCACGGCCCGCATCGGCCAACAGGCCCGCGAGCCGGGCGGCGAGCACGGGGCCCCGGGCCGTGGTGGCCTCGATGCCCGGCCCTGCGAGGATGCCCATCGAGGTCAGCGCCCACTCGGATACGGGCGTCGCCGGGAAGTACGCGTCGAAGGCGCGCGCGTCTGGATGGAATGCGGGATCGAGCGCACGCAGGGGGTCCTCGAGCGCCCCGTAGGACGGCGCCGGGGGCGTCATTCGGGCGCGCAGCAGCGCGCTCAGGAAGATCATGCCGGTGCCCTCCGGGCCGCACAGCCATTTCTGGCCGGAGCCGGCGTAGGCGTCGCATCCGAGCGCCTTCACGTCAACGCCGATCGCGCCGACGCCCTGGGCGCCGTCGAGGAGGACGGGGGCGGGGGCCGCGGCGAGTCCGGCTGTGTCGACCACCTGGCCCGAGATCCATGAGACGTGCGAGACCGCGACGAGCCGGGTGGAATCCGTCACGGCCGCCGCGATCGACTCGAACGGGACGGTTCGCACCACGATCCCGCGGCGCTCGCGCAGGGATGCGAGCGGCGTGAGCACCCCCGGATGCTCCTGGTCGCTCGTGAGGACCTCGTCGCCGGCCCCGAGCGACATTGCGTTCAAGACCGAATTGACGCCGTCGGTCGTGGAGCCCGTCAGCGCGACATCCGAAGCGTCGCAGCCGAGCCACGCGGCGTAGCCCTCGCGCAGCCGTTCCCAGCGCTCGCTCGCCGCCTCCCAGTGCGCGCTCCCGGCGCGCCCGGACCTAGCCTGCTCCAGCGCAGCCGCGCCCGCGGCCTCGGCGGCCGCCTGAGGGACCGGGCCGCACGAACCGGCGTTCAGGTAGGCGTATTCGCGAAGGACGGGGAAGGCGGACCGGAGATCGGCGAACGGCACGATCCGCCAGACTACGGCCCGTGATCGTCGAGCGCTCGATGCACGAGCAGTTCCTCTCGAACGCCTACCTGATCGCCGACGAGCCCGGCGGGCACGGCGTGATCGTGGACTCCGGCGCGCCCACGGCGCCGCTGTTCGAGGCGGTCGAGCGCCACGGTGTGACGGTGAAGCACCTGCTGCTCACCCACCACCACTACGACCACGTCTGCGAGAACGCGGCCTACCAGGAGCGCTTCGGCGTCGAGATCCTCGCCCACCCGGTCGAGGCCGAGCAGCTCATGGACGTGGACCGAACGATCGAGCCGGGCGAGAGGCTGCAGGTCGGGGGGCTGGAGATCGAGCCGATCCACACGCCGGGCCACACCGCGGGGATGCTCTCGTTCCTCGTGAACGGCACCGACGTCATCACCGGCGACACCCTGTTCAAGGGCTCGGTCGGCGGGGTGCGAGCACCGGGCTCGACCTCGTTCGAGGACATCCGGGCGTCGGTCATGGACGTGCTGATGAGGCTTCCGCACGAGACCCGCGTCCACCCGGGCCACACCGACCCGACGACGATCGGCGAGGAGTGGGAGTCGAACGCGTTCGTGCGTGTCTGGCGTGGCGTCGACCCGGAGTCGGAGGACCGCTGCACGGTCGAGGGCCAGGGAGCGACGCTGGTGCTCCTGGCCCCCGACTACGACGGCGGTCACAAGGCGTGGGTGCGCTGGGACGAGGACGGCCGGGACGACATCGTCCCCGGCAGCCGCGTCGAGCGGACCTGAGTCAGCGCCCGCAGACCGGCCAGGGTGAAGGCCCCGAGCGCGAGTACCTCCGGCTCGGGTTCGGGTCCTTCTCGCTCCCTCGGAGTCCGCGCCGGCGGGGCTCGCCCGCCGTATGCATCGCGGCCTCGTCCCTGACGCCACCCCGGCCCCGCTCGCCGGATGTGAGCGATCTCACGCGCGGGTACGCTGCCTGACGTGCCGGGGATCACCACAGAGGTCGAGGTCGCGCGGCGGCCGCTCTCCGATTACGCCGACGCAGCGGGCGCGGGCGCCGTCGAGCGCATCCGGGCGCTCGCCGAGCCGCTCACGGGCGCGCGCGTGCTCCACGTCGCTCCCTCCGCCGGCGGATCGCACGCCGCGGGCCACCTGGGCGCGCTGCTGCCGTTGCTGCGGGACGCCGGCGTCGAGGTCCACTGGCGCGTCGTGTCGGGCGGCGGCCCCGCGGCGCGCGTCGCCCGGGCGCTCGAGGACGGCCTGCGCGGAGCCGAGACCGCGATCAGCGGCGAGGACTGGAGCGCGTACCGCGACGCGTGGTCCGGCGCAGGCGAGGGCGGCTTCGACCTGGTGGTCGCCCACGACGCGGGGGCCCTCGGGCTCGGCGCCTCGCCCCCACAGAGCGGCGCGCT
>Ga0247708_1000237_pt1 | contig 12791 bp, 10 predicted proteins | sample 42W_NmetaG_FD_189040 | JGI IMG/M metagenome (GOLD analysis project Ga0247708, IMG submission 189040) | Soil microbial communities from hillslope of Landscape Evolution Observatory, University of Arizona, Oracle, AZ, United States - 4-2-W_N | ecosystem: Engineered > Artificial ecosystem >...
TCCTCGAACTTGGTCTTCGGCTTTGCCGCCGGCGTGCCGCCGAGCTTCTCGACCGTCGCCTTGAGAGCGTCGACGTGCTCCTGCTCGTTCTCGCCGATCGACTTCGCCAGTTCGGCGATCTTCTTGTCGGTCACCGCGCCGGACGCGATGACCTGGGCGTAGAATTCGGCCTCGAGGTACTCGAGTGTCAACGCGTAGTTGACTATCTCGATGTCCCCCTTGGAGGCGGCAGGCTTCTCGTCGGTGGCGTCGGTCGCCGGCGTGGTGGACGAGCTGCCGGCGTCGTCGTCGTCACCGCCGCAAGCCGCAATCAGAAGCGAAAGTGCTCCTGCGGCGCCGGCGCCGCCGACCATCTTGAGGAATCGCGCTCGCGACCGGGGGTCTTGGCCGAGCTCTGTGATCGCTGGTCCCCCTCCCTCGGGGGCCTGCGCGGAGCTGTCGTTCATTCCTGTTCCTCCTGGTTGGGGGTTCCGAGAAGAAGGTCTCGGCCTATCGGACGTTGAGAGTGCCGATGCCGTCCCGGCAAAGCGGGGGGTGCCGCTGTTACGCGGACGGACGGAGCGTGGATCACTCGCCTGCGAGTTGGCGCGTAAACACAAATAGGCGGATGCGCATCGCCGAGATTCCCGCAAGCCCAGCTCAGCGCCTGACTGCCGCGGGTGCGCGAGCGCCTACTGATGCCCTCCGGCCGCTCCGCCGACGATCGGCTGCAAGAAGGCGGTGATGTGCTGACGAGCCGAGTCGGGCTGCTCGATCCATGCCCAGTGGCCGGCATCGAGCAGCACAACCTCGGCACGAGGGAAGCTCCGGCGTTGCCGCTGGGCCTGGACGGCGGGGACGAACGGGTCGTGACGCCCCCACAGGGCCAACGCTGGTCGGTCGAGCGGCCGGAACACATCCGCGAGCCGTTCGAACCCGGTCGGCGGGGAGGCTCGGTACATCTTGAGCGCGGCCCGGCGGCTTGCGAAGTCGTAGTCCTCCCAGAGCTGCTCGATGAACCACTCCGGCAGCCGCGGATTGAGGCGGCGCATCAGAGCGTGAAAGGTCCGCCTGTTGGTCGTGGCGATAATGGCCTCGCCGATCAGCGGCATCCGCCAAGCAGCCGCCGCCGGATGCCACTTGTAGTCGATCAGGACGCCGGTCCCGATGACGACCGCGCTGGCGAACTGCTGAGGGTGGGAGGCGGCCCATAACAGGCCGGCGCCTCCTCCCAGGTCGTGCATGACCAGGTGCGCGCGGCGCACGCCTAGCTGATCGAGCAGTGCTGCGGTGAAGATCCCATAGGAGCCGATGCCGTAGTCCCAGTCTCGAGGCTTGTCGGCCTTGCCGAAACCCGGAAGGTCGAAGGCCACTGCGCGGGCGAACTCGCCGACCGTGGCGACCAGATCCGCCCAATCCCTCGAAGAGCCCGGGTGGCCGTGGATGAACACGACCGCCTCCTCGCGGTCGGCTGGGCCGGCTTCCAGCACCGAGGTGCGCAGCCCCAGCGCCGTCTCGTGACGTTGACGCACCGTGCCGGGGAGTTGATGGCGGTCGCTCATACGGGCCCGCTGATCAGCACGGCGCCCTGATCAGCGCTCACCGTCACCCCTTGAACGGCGCGCTGCGGATCAGGAGCGGCAATCCGAGGTAGCGCTGGTAGAGCCGGGCGCGCGTGCCCGGGTGGCGCTTCGATTGCTCGCGGAACAGCGTCAGCATCTCGCGCTTGACCTCTCCACGCGGATAGCGCTCGAGCACCGCGGCGACCGTGTCCGGATGCACGTGCCAGAAGCCGCGCCCGATCACGTCTAGCTGGGTGCCGGCCGCGACCAGGTAGGCCTCCGGAGCGTCCTTGGAAACGCGGAGGTTCATGTGCAGCGTGATTGCCTCGGCCGCCAGATCGGATCGCCGCGGCTCCCATCCGCAGTGCTGCCCGATCTGCTTGGCGGCGCCGGCTCCGAGGAGCGTGAAACAGGCGGGCGGATCGGAGTGTCCTTCCGCGAGACCGTAGTCGTGAAGAAGGGCGCCGACGTAAACCGCCTCCTCGTCGTAGCGCATACCGCGATAGGCGCCGAGGATTGACGCCCAAAGGTAGGTCCGGAAGGAGTGGTTCACGAGCATCCGCGGGCGCATCTGGCGGCAGAGCTCTTCGGCCTCCTTCGCCACCTGCGAGTCGGGAGGGCGAAGACAGTCCGGATCAGCAAATGCCCTTCGCCGGAAGGGGAACCCCAGGCGGCCGCGCAGCTGATGCGGGACTTCCTCCGCCTGCATCAAGAGCCCTTGACCCAGCAGTCGCAGCCGGTCGCGGGCGCTGAGGACGCCGGAGGTCCGCTCCGCCCAGCGGAGAGATCCCACGCCCGGTGTCTGGGACCTGTGCCTGGCGGGCGGCGTGTCGTTCGGGTTCGGATCCAACGTGGCCACGCGCCCTCCTTGAGCGGTCGGCTAGCGCAGTGCTACACGTACCAGCGGTAGGTATATTATATGCGGGCACATGAGCACCGAGGCGTCGACCGAGCTGCCACCTGTAGGTGCGCTGCTGGGTATGCGGCCGGTCGAGTTTGGCGACGGGTTCGTCGCCCTTGATCTCGATCCGGCGGAGTGCCACTACAGCACCGGCCCGGCGGTCCACGGCGGCGTGCTGGCGACCCTGCTCGACTCGGCGATGTCCCTCGCGCTCCACTCGCAGCTGCCCGCCATGACCTTCGCGAGCACGCTCGATCTGAAGGTCAGCTACCTCCGACCGGTCACCGTCGATACCGGCACGGTTCACGGGGAGGGGAAGGTTCTGCACAAGGGCCGCCGGGTTGCGCTCACCGAGGGCCAGGTCGTGGACGCGAACGGGAAGCTGCTGGCGCACGCGACCAGCACCTGTCTCATCCGGTCTGCCGGCACCTGAACTACATCACCGCCTGACAGAGGCCGCCGACTCCGGCTGGGTCACCCTCGACTCACCACCCCCTCCCGGCCGCGGGCTGCTCGAGGCTGGCCGTGGCAGCTTCGCCTGCGCCCTCGACGTTGAACTGCGGCAGGAGACGATCGAGCCATTCAGGTAGCCACCAGCAGGCCTCCCCGCAAAGGCGCATCGCCGCAGGCAGCAGTACCAGCCGGATCAGGGTTGCGTCCAGCAGGACGGCCACTGTCAGGCCGATGCCGAACTGGCGCAGGCTTGCGAGGTCGCTGGTCGCGAAGGCGATGAAGACGCCGGTCATGATCAGCGCGGCCCCGGTCACCACCCCTGCTGTCCGCTCCACCCCGTAGCGGATCGCCCCATTGGTGCTCCCGGTCAGGGAGTAGCCCTCGCGCATGCGCGCCAGCAAGAACACTTCGTAGTCGATCGACAGCCCGAATACCACGCTGAAGATGCCGGAGACCATGATCGCGTCGAGCCACCCCGGGCCTCCGAGCGGCGCGTCGCCGTTGAAGAGGACCACTAGAACCCCGAAGGCGGCCGCAACCGTGGCCACGTTGAGCGCGACGGCGAGCGCGGGCAGCACGACCGACCGGAGGATTGGCACGAGTAGCAGGTAGGTCACCAGGCAGAGCGCGGCGACCAGCAGCCAGAACCGGCTGAAGGTGCTGCTGTCGAAGTCCTGGAGCACGGTGGCGGGGCCTCCGACCAAGGCGGTTCCGCCGACCTGGGCCGCCAGCCCCTCGGCGTCGTTGTGCAGAGACGACCGCAGCGGGTGGCCTGCGCGGTTCACATCGCCCTTCCCGACCACCAGCATCTGGACGGCCGAGCCGCCGCGGTCGACGTTGACTCCGAAGGCGGCGGCGGCTCTCTCGACGGGCTCTGCAGTCTCCATCGCGGCCAGCACGAAGTAGCCGGAGTCGAGCGAGCGCGCGAGCTGATCGGAGCGCTCGAACGAGCGGGACATGCGTTCCGTCCGGATCCGGGCGCCGACCACGCCCTCCTCCATCTGCTCGAGGCCGTCAACCAGCCCCGTCGTCTCCGACGCGCCACTCGAGAGGCGGTCGTCGAGCCGGACCGCGCCCGCTGCGAGTGCTTCGTTCCCGCTCGTCAGCCTCGCGGCGCCGCGTGCCAGCTCGTCGAGCCCCTGGGCGAGGGCGCCTCCGCCGGCCTCTAGCCGGTCCAACCCGGCGAGCAAGGTGGCGGCCCCTTGCTCGAGGCGCTCGATGCCGCGGGCGAGGGAGCTTGCGCCCGCCCCGAGCCGGCCGAAACCGGCTTCCAGGCGCGTGAGGCCCCCAGCCAGTTGCCGAATGCCCGCTGCCGCCCGCGTGGCCTCCGCACTGGCGCTGCCGAGCTCGCTCGGCAAGCCGTCATAGCCTGGCGCCACCGGCTCTCCGCTCAGCGGATGCCGGCCGGTCACCGCGCCTGAGGCTGTCCCAACCGCCTGGTAGAGGTCGCCGAAGCGAGGGTCGGCCTTGCTCGTGGGCAGCATCTCATCGAGCAGGCGGACCGCGCGCTCGAGCTCGCGGGCGGCTGTCTGCGCCGGGCTCTGCAGGGCGGCAAGGCGCTCGGCGCCCTGGTCCAGGCCGCGCGCGAGCGCTTGCACGCGCGGGATGGCCTCGGCGGTCTGCCCGCGCGCCTCGGCGAGCCCCCGGCGGAGTCGGACGGTGCCGCGAAATGCGCGTCCGGCCCCGGCGGCGAGCGCGTCGGCACCGGCCCGCGCCTGGCGCATGCCGGCGCGGAGATCGAGTGCGCCCCTGCGGGCGCGCCGGAGCCCCTGCGCGAGGAGAGCGGCGCCCGTGCCCGCGGTGCGGCCACCCTCGGCCAGTTGCTCGCTGCCGGCGCTCGCTAGCTGGAGCCCGGCGTGCAGCTCCTCGGCGCCGCGGCTTGCGCGCCCGAGCCCCTGCTCGAGACGGTGCTGGTCGCGGATCCCGCGCTCGAGGCTCCGCTCGGCCCCCGCGAGCTGGTCGGATGCCCGCCGCAGCCTGCCGGTTCGCTCGGCCAGCTGGGCCGGGCCGAGGACGGCCGCGACGCCGGGCCGCGAGGCCTGGCGGGCCTGCCAGCGCTCGAGAGCGGCAAGTCGCCGGGGCGAGGTGATCGAGCCCTGCTTTGTTGAGACGGTCACCTGGTACGGGGCGGCCCATCCGCTTCCGAGCGCCTCGGTGACCGCGTCGTAGTCGGAGCGTTGAGGGCTCTTGGCCGGGAGCAGGCGCGGGTCGGGCGGGCCGGTCTGGAGACCCGCGGCGGGCATGGCAAGCGCAAGCACGAGCGCCATCACCACTCCGGCGGCGAGCGCTGGGCGACGGAGCGCTCGCAGCGCCACCCCGCCGAAGCGGCTCCCCTCGGTGCGCTTACCAGGAAGGCTCCAGCGGTCGAACTTGGGGCCGAAGATGACCAGCGCCGCAGGCAGTCCCGTGAGCGCGGCGATCACGCTGAGGGCCACGGCGACCACGACCCCCGCAGAAGCGGACGCGAGCACGTCGCCGGGCGCCACCAGATAGGCGGTGACCGACGCGCCTATCAGCGCAAGCCCTGCGAAGACCACGGTCCGGCCCGCGGTGTTCACCGCTGTGGCGGCAGCGCCCGCGGCGGTGTTGCCGCTTGCCACCTCTTCGCGGAAGCGCGATACCAGCAGTAGCGAGTAGTCGACTCCCAGTGCGAGGCCCATCATGCTCGCCAGGTTGAGCGCCACCGCATCGAGCGGGTCGAGGCGGTTCAGCAGGTCGAGCACGCCGGTCGACGCCCCGATCGTGCCCATCCCCACGGCGAGCGGAAGCGACGCCGCGATCACGCTGCGAAAGACGAAGAGCAGGATCACGATCAGCAGCGGAGCAGCGATCAGCTCGGCGTGGCGGAGCGCCTCGATGCTCCCTTCGTGGATCCCGTTGGCGATGTCGGGAAAGCCCGTGAGGTGCGCCTTGACAGGGCCGCCTACGGCTTTGTCGAGCGTGGAGCGCAGCTTCGGGGCAAGCTCCCGTGAGGCTTCCTCGAACGGACGGTCGATGCGCAGCAGCAGCACCGCCTGGTCGCGCTGCGGCTGCAGCGCATCGCCGGCGCCAGGCGACCATGGGCCGAGCACCCGCACTCCCTCCTCGGCTCTGAGCGCCCGGGCCGCGCGCCGGCTCTGCCGCTCGAGCTCTCGAGGCGGGCCCTCCAGCAGCACCACGAGGCCGTTGGTCTCGCCGAAGTGCTCTTCAGCCAGCTCGGCGGCTTGGCTGGAGGAGGTGCCGGGGATGTCGAGGCCGGTCCGGTGCAAGCGCTCCTGCACCCCTAGACCGGCCAGCGCCAGGATCCCGATTCCAGCCCACCACGCGGCGAGCACCGTCCGCGGCCGCGCGAGCGCCAAGCGGGTGAGCGCCCTCACTGCGCACCTCCGGTCCTGCTCGCGGCAAACCCCTGGCGCGACCGCTTGATCAAGGTCGGCACCGCGCGCCGCGGCCCCACGATGCTGGAGGCGCCCCTCTCGATGGTCCTGAGTGCGGTGTCCATACCCTGGTGGAGGTCGCCGATCCGAGCAGCGAGAGGGAGAATCTACCGACCAAAGGTATGTAACACAACCATTGCCGGGCCCACCGCTCCGTCCGGCGGGTGACGGCGCCGCTGACGCGAGGCCGGGCGCCGAGGGCTAGTCCCCGGCCCCGTCTCCTGCCGGGTCCGCCTCCGGGCAGGGCGGCTCGCCGGTTGGCTCGCCGCTGAGCTTGCCGTGGTTGCTTCCGGCACCGGCCAGGTCGCCGGGCGCCTCCGCATTGCGGTCGCCGGTAGCTGCGTATGCCGGTCCGACCCAGACGTAGCCTTGGATCGGGTCGTTCTCGCCGTCTCCGTCCTGGTCATAGGGCTTGTATTGCGTGCTGCCGTTGCACGCGACCAGCCCGTCGGAGTAGACGGCTACATGGCCGTCCTGGGCGCCCTCGCGGTATTCGTACTCGGAGGTCGAGGGATCGTCGTTGCTGACCACGTAGCTGCCGCTGAAAGCTCCGTCCGGAGTCGGATCCTCCACCACCAGCACCGCGTGGTCCGCGTGGGCCGGCGCGACGGCCGCCAGCGCCGCCAACCCGACAACCGCCTGAGCGAACCTGCTCTTCATGCTTCCCCCTTCGTGATCGAACCGAACTCGGGGCCCGAGCCCCGCCCGGGCATATTCATACCACCGGTACGTAAGGGCGTGCGTCAGTGCGGCCATCGCCTGAGATCAGCGCGACAGGTTCCTCGGTCGCGCTGGGTCACGGATATCGCCCGCCGCTCGGGCGGCGGACGACGCGGCCTCCAGCGCGTGACCGACCTGCGCGCTCGCCTTCGCGTTACCGGCGGGCGCGCTTGTGCGCAGGCTTGCGGCCGCGGCTCTGCGTGACACGTGGTTCGAGCAGCAGACCGTCGAGCAGGGATCTCAGCTCCCTGAGCGCGGTACGAGCCTCGGCGCCCGGGTCTGGTGCACGCGCAACGAGCGTCGAGCCCTCGCAGATGGCGCCGAAAATGAGATGCGCGAGGGGCTCGGTTGAGCACTTGGCGATGTACCCCTGCTTGATCGCCACCTCGAGCCCCATCTTGATCCGGATCACGGCGTGGCGGTGCTGGATCTCGCGCAGCTCCTCCCACGGTAGGACCGAGGGCGCGTCGAAGATGATGATGCGCTGCACGCCCGGGTCCAGGGATGCCTCGAAGACGGCGCGGCAGCCGGCGAAGACGCCCTCCCAGTGATCACGTTTCCCCTGGTAAGCGAGATCGATCGCGTGTGCGAGCTGGACTTGCTCACGCTCGAAGACGGCTCGGAAAAGCTCGCTCTTCGAGCTGAAGTGGTGGTAGAGCGCGCCTTTGGTGACGCGGGCCTTCGAGACCACGTCCTGGAGCGAGGTCGTGGCATAGCCATCCGCCGCGAACAGCTCGCGCGCAGCGTCGAGCAGTTCGGCGATCGTGGCCTCCGAGCGCTCCTGCTGTGTCCTCGCCGGGTTGGTCGTCGGCACCCATCGCAGCTTACCCGCGGCTCCGGCGCGGACACCGGGTCGGGAACGGGAGGGCTCGTCCCGCGCGGCCGCCGTCGCAGGGAGGGGATGAGTTGAGTGAGTGAGTGTGAGTGCGGGCGGAGGGACTCGAACCCCCACGGCCGAAGCCACCGGCTCCTAAGGCCGGCGCGTCTACCAGTTCCGCCACGCCCGCGTGCCCGCGGAGTCTAGGTTCGCTCATCGCTTGGGGCCGATGAAGGAGTCGAGGATGGCGACGGATTCGCGCCGTGCAACGGAGATGTGCCACCGACCCCAGGGGCGCCACCGCACACCGATGCGATCGCAGGTCGCCGTGAAGAGGCCGCGGATGTCGTCCGAGCGGTTCGAGAACTGGTAGCGCGGATAGCTGTACTCCCGGCCCTTGCTGCGCACGCGGTTCTCGCCCCGCCAGCCGTCGCTGTGGATCAGGCCTCGCAGGAACGCGCCCGGCTGCACATGGACGTAGCGCTGCTGCCACTCGGCCAGCTCGATCGGCCTCAGATGCTTCCGGCCTGGGCCGTGCTGCGGGAACACGCGCGGCCACTGGTTCCAGTACGAGATGACGTGCCTGCAACGCGCTCCCCGCCGGTCCGCGTCCACGCGCGGCGGGCGCCCTCGCACGGCCTCGATCGCGGCGGCGCACGACGCGATGATCCCCGGGTACGCCTCGTCGAGCGTGATCCTTAGGAGGTGAGTCGAGCCGCATCGGAACACCGTTCCGTCCCCGAGGTACAGGCCGAGCAGGTATGCGTACTGCTCGCTCGGGAGCCTGCCGGCGTCGACAGGCGGATCGCCGCGGCGCGGGCGGGACTCCGGCGTCCGGCCCCTCTGGCGCCAGGTGCGGATCGTCTGGACCGGGACGCCCGTGCGCCGGCTGGTCTCCCCGTCGCTGAATCCGCGGGCGCGAAGCTCGAGCACCGCTGCGACATCGGAGGCTGGGCGGGACGTCGGCATGGGGGGAACATACGTTCGCACCCGGACGGAAAGGCGCGCCCTCGGCGCCGCGTTCTAGACTCGGATCGCTCCTCCCGGGGGACTGGTGTAACGGTTAACATCGCGGTCTCCAAAACCGCAGCTCGAGGTTCGATTCCTCGGTCCCCCGCTCAGCGCGCCGGCAGCACCCGCACCCGCGCCCGCCCCGGCAGGAACCCCTCCTTGACGGCGCTCGGCCGCCGGCGGGCGTCGCGGTGGGTCAGGCGGTAGGGGATCGTCGCGCGCCCGTCCGCGTCGGTGATCGCGCGACGGCGCCCGAGCCGCACCTTCGCCCCGGCTATCGGCGAGCGCCTCCCGGCGAGGCGCGCCGTCACGCGGAACCGGAACAGCGTGGCCTGCCCGAGCCGCGCCCGCGCCGGGCTCACGGCGAGCGAGAGGCGAGCCGGATCGGGGGCGCACGAGGAGCCGGGCATGGGCGGCTCCCAGCGCGGGTCGTCCACCCGGTAGGCGCGCTCGCGCAGGTAGTCGCCCGGGTCGAGCAGGTGGTCGAGCTCCGGCGGGCTCTCGAGCCGCCCGAGGTCGCGGGTCAGGCGCTCGTGGTAGGCCGCCTGCCCGGCCGAGAGGGCGGGCGCCCACGCGTCGGCATGGGTGGGCACGAACACCTTGGGGTGCGCGGCGGCCACGTAGAGCACCGGGTCCTGGAGCCCCGACACCGGCTGGTCGAAGCCGAGGATCGCGTTCGCCATCACGTCCACGCAGCCGGGCAGGCGGTCGAGCGCCTCGCCGACCCGGGGATGGTCGAAGATCGGGCCCGCCGAGTCGCCGAGCAGCAGCGTGAAGGCGCCGTCGCGGAAGTGGTACATGCGCGTCCCGCCCTCGGCGTCGCCGAGCGTCCCGAGGAACGTCGCGAGCTCGTCCGGGGATCCGTTCAGCCGTTCTACATACGGCGCCGGGTCGAACACGGGGAGGAAGGGGTCGGGGCGGTTCTCGTCGCTCGGCTCGGTCGCCGCGGAATGCACGTGCTTCAGGATCGAGACCGGCTCGACGTCCTCCCACACCCGTACCTGGTCGATCGAGCCCGCCGCCGGTACCGACTGGGTCCCCGTGATGAGGCAGGAGAAGCGGCCCTCGTTGCCCTCGCGGCGCGCGTCGGCCTTCACGGTCGAGCACTGCTCCTCCGACGCGACCACGACGGCGCCGCTCCGTCCCGCCACGTACCCGGCGTCCGCCGCATGGTCGAAGTGGCCGTGCCCGATGAAGATCGCCTCCGGCTCGAGCGCCGCCAGGTCCTCACGGCCGATCGGCAGGTAGTCGCGGTGCACGCCCACGATCTCCCACGCGTCGAAGAGGAAGAGATGACCGCGCATCGTGACGACGAAGGAGGAGACGCCTACCCAGTTGAGGGTCACATGCCGCGGGTCCGACCAGCGCGGCCCGAGCAGCCGGTCGCGCGCCGCCACCGCCGCCGCGGACGGCGGGCGCTCACCCGCCGCCGGCAGCGGCTGCCAGTCGGCCAGCGGGACGCGATCGGGCGGCGCCTGCGCGAGCGCGCCCGGCGCGAAGGCGAATGCGAGCAGGAGGAGCAGGATCGCCGCCATGACGGGATTGTGACCGCGCGCGGAGGGAGAAGCCGCGGCGTCCTAGAATCCGTCTCCCACGCGGGCGAGGTGTAGCGGTTGCACTGGAGCCTTCCAAGCTCCCAGGGCGGGTTCGATTCCCGTCGCCCGCTCTCCCGCCGCTAGTCTGCGGCGAGAAAGCCACGGGGAGTGGCGCAGTCTGGTAGCGCACCCGGCTGGGGGCCGGGCGGTCGCAGGTTCAAATCCTGTCTCCCCGACTGAAGAAAAGGCCTGCGTTTGCAGGCCTTTTCTTGTGCCTGGGGTGGGGGGTCAGCGTCCGTTCCAGCACGATGCCACTCACGACGGACGAATCCGCCGCCCGCCTCGTCGCCGCTCAAGGCTGCGATATGCGCGGTCGATACATTGGGTATAAAGGCTACAAAGAGCAAGTTCGAGACATCCGCCACATACTGGACATTTGCTCCGGGCGGCCGTATGCTCGTCATGTAGCTACGTATAAGGAGCGTCCCCATGGCAACCGCAGCGCCGAGCACACCCAAGATCCTGCGTCGTGGCGAGGCCGCGAAGCGCCTCGGCGTCCACCCGAACACGCTGGCCGGCTGGGTCAGCCGCGGCTGGCTGAAGGGCGTGGAGATGCCGGGCGGCGAGATGCGCTTCCGCGAGGACGACGTCGACGCGCTGCGCGAGCGCATCTACGCGGAGTAGTCCAGCCGTCCGGCGCCTCGCCTAGCTTTTGGAAGACTCCGCGCGGTGCGGAGTTCTTCGTATGCCCGAACACGAAAACGACGGGTTCTACTGGGAGCCCACACGGCAGGACGATCTGCGCCAGGGCGATCTGCTGTTCAACGTCCCGATCGCGCTGATGCCGCAGGAGCCGCGATTCGTGTTCGGCTCCGCCGAGGAGGTGATGACCCAGACGTACGCGGATTACCCGGAGAATCCGCCGTCGGATCACATCGTGGTCGAGGCCAGGTTCGGGGTCTTGAGCATGGTCGTCACGCCCACGTGTCACGTCTCCGAAGGCGAGAAGGACGAGGAGATCGTCGCGGTCGTGCCGGTCGAGGCGCTGAATCTCGTCGTCCCCGCCATCACCGCCGCGCGGAACATCCTCGCGGGCAAGAACGTGCCGTTGCACATGTTCCCGCTGCCGCGCACCGACCTCGGCGGTGGCGCAGTCCTGGGCTTCAACGGCGTTGCACTGCTGGATCGGCCCGCGTCGATGCTCAAGGACAACCTGCGCGACTACCGGCGCCTCGGGCTGTACGTCGAGTCGCGGATCGCGCTGCGCAAGGCGATGGCCCGCTTCTGGGCGCGCGGCAACGCGGACGAGGCCATCGAGCACGCGATGCGGCCGCAGCTCGACAACCGCCCTCTCGAGGATCTGGAGTAATCCCGCGCGGCGGCGTCGACTGAGGAAAGTGGGAACCCGGCTGGGGGCCGCTAGAAGCGCAACCATCGACTCGACCGCCGCCGTGAACGGTGCCCGTCCCAGGTGCGAACTCGTGTTGTCTCGTTCGCACCGGGCCTTCCAGTCGGGGAGACAGGATTTGAACCTAAAGACCTCCACGATGCGGCCGAGTACCTGCGGCTCCCGCTCGGACTCATCCAGGCGGCGGTCGCCTACTACGGGCGCCTACACCGGCGAGGTCGACGAGCTCATCGCCGACAACGAGCGGATGGCCGACGAGGCCCGCGCTGCCTGGGTCGCCGGGCAAGCCGCGCTGACGCGGTGAAGCTCCTCCTCGACGAGATGCTGTCGCCCGACATCGCGGACATCCTTCGCGGCCGCGGCCACGACGTGCAGGCCATAGCCGCCTCTGCGCACGCCGAGCTCTCAGACGCCGAGGTTCTCGAACTCGCACGAGTTCAGGAGCGGGCGGTGGTCACCAACAACGTGCGTGACTTCCGTCGGCTCCACATCTCCGCGGTCTCGCCCGGCGGCCCCGGCCACTACGGCGTGGTCTTCATAGCCGGCAAGTTTCGCCGCGCCAAGGCCGACATCGGGCGCATCGCCGACGCGCTGGAGGACAAGCTCAGCAGTACCCAGGACTCAACGACCTCGCCGACGCCGAGGACTGGCGCTAAGCGGACGCACCCGTCAACGCCACAGATGTCGCCCGGATCATCGGTCGCGTCGTCGCAGCGCGATCCGCCCGTCCTCCGTCCGCTCGAACAGCGTGGGGTACTTGCTCACGCGCGCGCTGATGTGCGACGACGTCATCGGCGAGCCGTCCTTCTTCACGTAGCGGCCCTCGTCGTTGATCCTGTCGGCGAGCTCGGCCGAGGTCATCGGCTTACGGTGGTTCAGCTCGATCAGCCGCTCGATCTCGTGGTGCAGGAATGGGAACGGGATCTCGGGCTCGCTGAACGTCTCCTCTTCGCTGCCGTCCGTGATCCGGCCGTACTGATCGCGAATCG
>Ga0247708_1000240_pt1 | contig 12723 bp, 11 predicted proteins | sample 42W_NmetaG_FD_189040 | JGI IMG/M metagenome (GOLD analysis project Ga0247708, IMG submission 189040) | Soil microbial communities from hillslope of Landscape Evolution Observatory, University of Arizona, Oracle, AZ, United States - 4-2-W_N | ecosystem: Engineered > Artificial ecosystem >...
TGGAAAGGGAGGTTGGGCGTCATGCCCGCGCGGGCCAGGATCGCCATCCACATCGCGTGGGGGTTCTGCTCCCAGACCATGTGGCGCGTGCGCCCGGGCTCGAAGCCGGTGGCACCGAGCAGCGCCGCGAGCCCGGCTGGGGTGAGGTGGGTGCGGTGGCGCGGCGCGTCCCAGTGCAGCCAGCCCCCGCCGCCGATCCGGGCCTGGAGCGAGGCGGGGTTCGGGACGGCCACCAGGACGGCGCCTCCGGGGCGCAGCCAGTCGCGCACGCGCGCGAGCGCCGCTCGCGGGTCGTCGAGATGCTCGGTGACGTGCCAGAGCACGACCGCGTCGAGCCCCTCCTCGTCGTGGCTCTCGAGCGGCGCCGTCTCCACCGGGATCCCGGCGTCGCGGGCGCGCCGCGAGCTCCGCTCGGAGGGCTCGATGCCGCGGGCGTCGAAGCCCGCCTCCCGCAGCGCGGCGACGAGCCGGCCCGGCCCTGCGCCGGCGTCCAGCACGCGCGCGCCTGAGCCGAGGCCCGCGGAGCGCAGCATCCGCACCGGCTGGCCCGCGAAGCGCCGCTGCGCGGCGCGGACGACGAGGCGGGCCCGCGGCTCGACCGGCGCGTAGACGCCGGACTCGTAGGCCTCCGGGCCGGGCGGCGCGCCCGTCGTGACGGCGCTGCCGCAGGAGACGCAGCGGAGCAGCAGGTGGGAGGCGCGGTCCGATGGCTCGCCCGAGAGCACCTCCCGCCACGGGACGAGGGCGCCGCCGCAGGCGGGGCAGCTCACAGCTCCGCGCGGAGCCAGTCCGCGGTCGCGCGGATCCCCTCGCGCGGGCCGATCCGCGCCTCGAAGCCGATCAGCGTGCGCGCCTTCTCCACCGAGGGCCAGCGCCGCTGGACGTCGACGGGAAAGCTCTCCTCGTGCGCGAGGCTGAACTCGTCCGGCGGCAGGCCGGACTCCTCCCAGCAGATGCGCGCGATCTCGGCGACGGTCAGCTCATCGGATCCGGAGATGTTGAAGTCCTCGTTCTCGCCCGCGGGGTGCGACATCGCGGTGACGATGCCCTCGGCGATGTCGTCGACGTGGGTGAGCGTGCGCGTCTGCTCGCCCGAGCCGAAGATCGGCAGCGGTCGGGCGCCGGAGAGCGCCTTGCGGATCAGGTCGGGGACGACGTGCGCGATGCCCGGCTCGTCGTCGGGCATCTCGCCGGGGCCATAGGCGTTGAAGGGCCGGCAGATCGTGTAGGGCAGGCCGTGCTCGTCCTGGAGCGCGCGGCAGTGGACCTCGCCCGCGAGCTTCGAGAACCCGTAGGCCGACCAGGGGGCGGGGGTGTCGCGCAGGTCCGCCTCCTCCGTGGGGAAGCGGGTGGCGCGTTCGAAGACCATCGAGGAGGAGACGTACACGAGCCGCTCGGTGCGGGCCTCGAGAGCGGCGCGGAAGACCGAGTTGAGGAGAGCCGTGTTCACCTCGAGCAGCGTGTGCGGGAGCTTGTGGAAGTTCGCGATCCCGCCAACGATCGCCGCGAGGTGGATCACGTGCGTGCAGCCCGCGAGCGCCCTGTGGGCCTCCTCCTGCGACCTCAGGTCGCCCACGTGCACCTCGCACGCCTCGCGCATCCACTGGGGCGCGTCGCGCTGGTCGGAGACGCGGACGCTGAAGCCCGGGTCGGAGACGAGGCGGCGCACCACCGCGGAGCCGATCGTGCCGGCGCCGCCCGTGACGAGGACCCGGGTCAAGCCGGGCTCGGGACGAGCTCGTCGCCGAAGGCGAACACCTGGCCGGCGCCGCTGGCGTTCCAGGGATCGACGACGAGGGCGCCCGGCGGGACCATCGGGAAGATCCCGTCGTAGGCGGAGTGGTTGGTGGCTATCACGACGGCGTCGGAGCCGGCGAGCGCGGACGCGAGCGGCTCGGACTGGTCCGGGACGTAGGGGTCGTGGCGCGACACGCTCGCCAGCTCGCGCTCGAGCAGGCGGATCAGCTTCGCAGACAGCGAGTCGCGCAGGTCGTCGGAATCGCGCTTGAAGGTCAGCCCCAGCACGGTGACCTTGCGATCGCGCAGCGTGCCTCCGAGCCGGCGCTTGAGCCCCTCCACGAGGAAGAGCGGCACCGTCTCGTGGACGCGCGAGACGGCGAGCAGCATGCCCGGGGCGCTCGAGCGCTCCTCCGAGAAGGCGAAGTCCTTGCGCAGGCAGGTGCCCGCGGTGAGCCCGGGAGCCGCTATGCCGCCGCGCGGGTAGTCGCGGTTGATCAGGTCGATCACCTCGAACACGTTCGCGTCGTGCTGCTCGCAGTTCATCATCAGCAGGTTGGGGAGCGCGAACTCCGTGTAGCGCAGGATGTTGGTCCAGATCTTCGCCAGCTCGGCCTGGACGGGGGTGGTCTGGACGATCTCGGCGCCGAACGCCGTGAAGGGCTCGGCGGCGCGCTCGCCGGAGCCCGGACCGACGCCGCCCACGATGCAGGGCAGCGTCGCGATCTCCTCGAGGAAGCGGTTCGTCGCGATCCGCTCGGGAACGTGGGCCACGAAGACGTCCTCGCCGACGCGGAACCCGCGGCGCTGCTCGAGCCAGCCCGCGACCCAGTCGGTGGTGCCGGGGGCGACGGTCGAGCGCAGGATGATCGTGTGCCCCTCGCGCAGGTGCGGGAGGAGCGCGTCGAGGGCGTCGCGGATCTGTGAGATGTCGATCTCGATCTGCGCGAAGGCCGGAGTGCCGATCGTGAGCACGATGTGGTCGGCGGCGGCGGCCTCGCGGATGTCGGAGGCGAGCTCGAGCTTCGGGCCGACCCGGTCGAGCAGCTCCTGGGTGCCGGTCTCGCGGAACGGCATCCGGCCCGTGCGGATCGCGTCGAGCACGGCCGGCTCGCGGTCCACGCCCACGACCCGCAGGCCGCGGTCGGCGAAGGACAGCGCGAGCGGGAGACCGATCCGCCCGAGCCCGACGACTGCGACCGACGTCATTGCGATGGGCGCCGTTCGCGCGCGAGCTGCCGCCCGAACGCGAGCATGAAGCGGGGGTTGTAGTAGAGGTAGCGCGGAAGCAGGCGGCGGGGCTCCTGGGCGATCCGGTAGGTCCACTCGAGGCCGCGGTCCTGCATCCAGCCGGGCGCCTGGGAGATGCGGCCCGCGTGGAAGTCGAACGCGGCGCCGACGGCGCACATCACCGGCACGTCGAGGCGCTCGCGCATCCGGGCCATCCACTTCTCCTGCTTGGGCACCCCGATCCCGACCCAGAGGACGTCGGGCGCCGCCTCGTTGATCTGCGCGCAGATCGCGTCCTCCTCCTCGCCGGTGAGCGGGCGGAAGGGCGGGGCGTAGCCGCCCACGATGCGGATGCCGGGATGGCGCCGGCGGAGCTGGAGCGCGAGCTGGACGAGCGCGCCCTGGTCGCGGCCGCCGTAGAGCCAGACCCGATGCCCGCGCTCGACACAGCGGTCGGTGTAGCGGCGCATCAGCTCGGGGCCGTACACGCGCTGCTCGAGGTCCTCGCCGAGCATGTTCGCGGCCCAGACGAGCGGCATGCCGTCCGGGACGGTGAGGTCGGAGCGCAGAAGCGCCTCGCGCATCTCGCGGTCGCGCTGCGCGACCATCACGGCGTGGACCGCGACGCAGCAGACGTACCCGGGCTCGCGGCGGGCGACCATGCCGTCCATCACGTTCATCGCCTCGTCGTAGTCGGTCAGCGCGATCGGGATGCCGAGAATGTCCCGGCGCGTGATGTCGGCGGCGAGCGGGAGCCCGTCCACGGCCACGGCGGTGCTCGGGCCCGCCTGCTGGGCGATGCTCGGCACTTCGGCGGTCTGTCGCTGCTCTGGGGTCAAGGGGGGTGCGGCCGGAGCGTGGTCGCGGCCGGCGCGTCCCTGGCAGACCCGCCGCGAAGCGCGCGCAAGTCTACCCGGAGATGGGGCGGGACCATGCGACAAGCCGGTCCCCGGTCTGGGTGAAAGACCCTCGCGAGCGCCCGAAGTTGCGCCCGCAACAAAGGTGCCAGGGACCGATTGTTCACGCCGCGCACCGCCGCGGCGGGCCTCGGCCGCTAGCCTGCCGCCGGCATGAAGGCCGTGATCCTCGCCGGCGGGGTGGGAAGCCGGATCAGCGAAGAGACCCAGGTGCGCCCGAAGCCGATGGTCGAGATCGGGGGGCGGCCGATCCTGTGGCACATCATGAAGATCTACGCCTCGCACGGGATCACGGAGTTCGTGGTCTGCCTCGGCTACAAGGGCTACTTCATCAAGGAGTACTTCGCGAACTACTACCTCCACGCGTCCGACGTGACCTTCGACCTCGGCACCGGCGAGACGGAGGTGCTCCAGGCCGAGTCCGAGCCCTGGCGCGTCACGCTCGTCGACACCGGTGAGAGCACGATGACCGGCGGCCGTCTCAAGCGGGTGCTCCCGTATCTGGAGGGCGAGGACGCATTCTGCTTCACCTACGGGGACGGGGTCTCCGACCTCGACATCGGCGCGCTCGTCGACTTCCATCGCGAGAGCGGCCGCCTCGCCACCGTCACGGCGGTGCAGCCGCCGGGTCGCTTCGGCGCGCTCGAGGCCGAGGGCGAGGCCGTGCGGGCATTCGTCGAGAAGCCGCACGGCGACGGCTCGTGGATCAACGGCGGCTTCTTCGTCCTCTCGCCCGAGGTCGGGCGCTACATCGACGGCGACGACACCGTCTGGGAGAAGGAGCCGCTCGAGCGGCTGGCGGGCGAGGAGCAGCTCGGCGCCTACCGTCACGACGGCTTCTGGCAGATGATGGACACGCTGCGCGACAAGAACCTGCTCGAGGACCTGTGGGCAAGGGAGGCTCCGTGGAAGGTCTGGCGGTAGATCCCGCGTTCTGGTCAGGGAAGCGCGTCCTCGTCACCGGGCACACGGGCTTCAAGGGCGGCTGGCTCTGCCTGTGGCTGCGCGAGCTGGGCGCCGAGGTGGCCGGCTTCTCGCGCGGCGTGCCGACCGTGCCGTCCCTGTGGGAGGCGATCGGGCTGGCGGCCGACATGGAGTCGCTCGAGGGGGACATCCGCTCGCCGGAGCAGATCGCGGCCGCCGTCGCAAAGGCGCGCCCGGACGTGCTCGTGCACATGGCCGCCCAGCCGATCGTGCGGCGCTCCTTCCGCGACCCGATCGAGACCTACGCGACGAACGTGATGGGAACCGCCCACACACTCGAGGCGGTGCGCTCCTGCGACTCCGTCCGCGCGATCGTCTCGGTCACGACCGACAAGTGCTACGAGAACCGCGAGTGGATCTGGCCCTACCGCGAGGTCGACGGCCTCGGTGGCCACGACCCCTATTCCTCCAGCAAGGGCTGCGCCGAGATCGTGACCTCCGCCTACCGCCGCTCGTTCTTCGAGCAGGCAGGGGTCGGCATCGCCTCCGCGCGCGCCGGCAACGTGATCGGCGGCGGCGACTGGGCGGAGGACCGCCTCGTGCCCGACGTGATGCGTTCGGCGCTCGACGGGGGCACGCTCGCGATCCGCAACCCGAACGCCGTGCGGCCCTGGCAGCACGTGCTGAACCCTCTGGCCGGATACCTCCGCCTCGTCGAGCGCATGTGGGAGGCGCCGGCCGAGCTGTCGGGCCCGTACAACTTCGGCCCCGGCGAGCACGACGTGCAGCCCGTCCACTGGATCATCGAGCGCCTGACCGAGGCGTGGGGCGAGCCGATCCCCTGGGAGGCCGACCCGGGTGAGCACCCGCACGAGGCGACCTTCCTCAAGCTCGACTCGTCGAAGGCTCACACCGAGCTCGGCTGGCTCCCGCGCTGGGACCTCGGCGAGGCGCTCGACCGCATCGCCGCCTGGTACCGGGCGCTGCGCGACGGCGGCGACATGCGCGAGGTCGCGCTCGGCGAGATCCGCGCCTACCAGACGGGCGAGGGCTGATCGCCCTGGCCGCCGGCTGCCGCTTCTGTGGGACACCGCTCGAGCGGGTGTTCGTCGACCTCGGGATGTCGCCCGTGGCGAACGCCTACCTGAAGCCCGAGCGGCTCCACCAGATGGAGCCGTTCTACCCGCTGCGGGTGCTCGTCTGCGAGGGCTGCCTGCTCGTGCAGCTCGAGGAGTTCGAGAGCCCGGAGGAGATCTTCTCCGACTACGCCTACTTCTCGTCGTACTCGAGCTCCTGGGTGGACCACTGCCGCCGCTACGTCGAGATGGCCGTCGAGCGCTTCTCGCTCGGCGGGGGCTCGCACGTGGTGGAGATCGCCTCGAACGACGGCTACCTCCTCCAGTGGTTCGGCGAGCGTGGCGTTCCCGTGCTCGGCGTGGAGCCCGCGGCGAACGTGGCGGAGACGGCGCGGGAGAAGGGCGTCGAGACGGTCGTCGAGTTCTTCGGGCGCGAGACCGCGGCCAAGCTCGCCGCCGGGCGCCAGGCGGACCTCCTTATCGGCAACAACGTGCTCGCGCACGTGCCCGACCTGAACGACTTCGTCGCGGGGATGAAGGCGCTGCTCGCCCCCGGCGGGACGATCACGATGGAGTTCCCGCACCTGCTCCACCTGATCGAGCAGGGCGAGTGGGACACGATCTACCACGAGCACTTCTCGTACTTCTCCTGGACGACCGCCAAGCGGGTCTTCGAGCATCACGGCCTGCGCCTCTACGACGTCGACGAGCTGCCCACACACGGCGGCTCGCTGCGCATCTACGGCTGCCACGCGGACGAGGACTTCGAGCAGACCGCTGCGACCGCCGGCCTGGAGCGCCGCGAGGCGGAGGCGGGGATCGACCGCATGGAGACCTACGACGCCTTCGAGCGGCGCGTGCGCGAGCACCGCTGGGACATCGTCGAGTTCGTCCTCGCCGAGAAGCGCAGGGGGGCCTCGATCGCCGCCTACGGCGCGGCGGCCAAGGGCAACACCCTCCTCAACTACACCGGCATCGGCCGCGACATCCTCGACTACGTCGCCGACCTGAACCCCGTGAAGCAGGGCCGCTTCCTGCCCGGCACGCACGTCCCGGTGGTCTCGCCGGACCGGATCGCCGAGACGAAGCCCGACCTCGTGCTGATCCTCCCGTGGAACCTCCGTGACGAGATCGCCGAGCAGCTCTCCTACGTCCGGGACTGGGGCGGCCGCCTCGCCGTCCCCGCGCCGGAGGTGCGGGTGCTCGAGTGAGGTTCCGGGGGACCGGCCTCGAGGGGGCGTTCGTGATCGAGCTGGAGCGCCTCGAGGACGAGCGCGGCTGGTTCGCGCGGACCTTCGACGCCGAGGTCTGGCGTGAGCGCGGGCTCGACCCGGCGAACCTCCAGCAGAGCGTCTCCCACAACGCCCGGGCGGGCACGCTGCGCGGGATGCACTACCAGGAGGATCCGCACGGCGAGGACAAGCTGGTGCGCTGCGCCCGCGGCGCGATCTACGACGTGATCGTCGACCTACGGCCGTCGTCTGCGACCTATCGCCGCTGGTTCGGCATCGAGCTGACACCCGACTCGGGCCTCGAGCTGCTCGTGCCGAAGGGCTTCGCCCACGGCTTCCAGACGCTCGAGGACCGGAGCGACGTGCTCTACGGCATGTCCACCCCGTTCGTCCCGGGGGCCGGGCGCGGCGTGCGCTTCGACGACCCGGCATTCGGGATCGAGTGGCCCGAGCCGCCCGCGGGCGGCCTCGTGATCTCCGAGCGCGACCGCTCCTACCCCGACTTCGAGCGATGAGCCGCGTGCTCGTCACCGGAGCGAGCGGCTTCATCGGCCGCCGTGCCCTGGCGCCGCTCGTCGAGGCGGGGCTGGAGGTGCACGCCGTCTCGCGCTCGGCGCCGCCCGAGGATCTCGCGGCCGCGGCGGAATGGCACACCGCGGACCTGCTCGACCCGGCGGCGGGACCGGCCCTCCTCGACCGCCTGCGCCCCGAACGCATGCTGCACCTCGCCTGGTACGCCGAGCACGGGCGCTTCTGGTCCTCGCCCGAGAACCTGCGCTGGGTCGAGTCCTCGCTCGGCCTGCTGCGCGCCTTCGAAGCGGCCGGCGGCTCGCGCGCCGTGATCGCCGGGAGCTGCGCCGAGTACGACTGGGAGGGCGTGGACGGCCCGCTCGCCGAGCGCTCCTCGCCGCTGCGCCCCGCCACGCTCTACGGGACCGCGAAGAACGCGCTGCGCGAGGTGGCCGAGGCCTGGGCGCCGGGCGCCGGCGTCTCGCTCGCTTGGGGCAGGGTCTTCTTCCTGTACGGGCCTGGGGAGCACCCCGACCGCCTCGTCGCCTCGGTGGCGCGGCGGCTCGTCGCGGCCGAGGAGGCGCCGACCTCGGAGGGCTCGCAGCGGCGCGACTTCATGCACGTCGACGATGTCGCGGGCGCCTTCGCCGCGCTCACGCTGTCCGGCGTGGAGGGCCCCGTGAACATCGGCACGGGCGAGGCCGTCGCCGTCAGCGAGGTTGTCGGCGCCGTTGCTCGCGCAGCCGGTCGTCCCGACCTCGTGCGGGCGGGCGCGCTCGAGACGCGCCCCGGCGAGCCTCCGCTACTCGTGGCCGACGCGACGCGCCTGCGCTCCGAGGTGGGCTTCGCGCCGCGAGTCGGCCTGGAGGAGGGCGTCGCGGGGGCGGTCGACTGGTGGCGCGCCCGCTGAAACAGTGCCAGGCACTGTTTCACCGGCCCCCCGCTGAAACAGTGCCTGGCACTGTTTCAGCCGATTCGCCGCGGCCGCCGCCGCGCCGGACGCGACAATCGCCCCGCCATGGCCGCCACCGACGACCCGCTGCCTGAGGGCGCGCCCGCAGCGGGCGCGGAGATCCTCGACACCTCGGCGGCCGGGCCGGCGGCGCTGCGGGGCAGCGCGCTCCGCACCGCGGGCTACGCCGCGGGCGTGCTGCTGAGCCTCGCCTCCGCCCCGCTGCTCATCCGCCACCTCGGCGTCGAGGACTTCGGCCGCTACGTGACGGTCCTCTCGATCGTCACGCTGGCGGGCGGGATCACCGAGGCGGGCCTGAACGCGATCGCCCTGCGCGAGTACGCCTCGCGCGACGGCGCCGGGCGGGCCGAGGCGATGCGCAACCTCGTGGGCATCCGCCTCGTGCTCACGGCGGCGGGCGTGCTCGGCGCCGTGGGCTTCGCGCTCGCGGCGGGTTACGACTCGACCTTCGTGCTGGCGACCGCCGCCGCCGGTGCGGCCTTCCTGGTGCAGGTGATGCAGACGCTGTACGCAGTGGCCCTCCAGGGCAACCTCCGCTTCGGCTGGATCACGGCGGCCGAGCTGCTACGCCAGGTGCTCGCGGTGGCCGGGCTCGTCGTGCTCGTGATCGCGGGCGCGGGTCTCGTCCCGTTCCTGGCGATCCAGATCCCGGCGGCGGCGGCCGCGCTCTGCCTCACCGTCGTCCTCGTGCGCCGGCTCATGCCGCTCCGCCCGGCGTTCGACCGCTCGCGCTGGTGGCCGCTCCTGCGCGACACGGTCCCGTTCGCGATCGCGGTCGCCCTCCACACCACCTACTTCCGCATCGCGATCATCCTCATGTCGCTGATCGCGACCGAGCTCGAGACCGGCTATTTCGCCACCTCCTTCCGGGTCGTCGAGGTCGTCGTCGCGATCCCTCCGCTCGTGATCGGCGCCGCGTTCCCCATCCTCGCCCGGGCGGTCCGCGACGACTCCGCCCGCTTCGAGTACGCATCCGGGCGGATCCTCGAGCTGGCGCTGATCATGGGCGTGCTCATCGCGCTCCCGCTCGCGCTCGGCGCCGCCTCGGTCATGCACGTGCTCGGCGGTGCCGACGCCGAGCCGAGCACGCCGGTGCTGCGCATCCAGAGCGGGGCGATCGTCCTGACCTTCCTCGCCGTCGCCGCGAGCTACGTGCTGCTCTCGCTCCGGCGCCACCGGCCGCTCCTGATCGCGAACCTGGCCGCGCTCTCGGTCGCCGTCGGCCTGGTGCTCGCGCTCGCTCCCGGGATGGGCGCGGAGGGGGCCGCGATCGCGACGGTCGCCGGCGAGCTCGCGCTCGCGGGGGTGATGGTCGGCCTGCTCGCCTCGAGCAGCCGCGGGCTCCTCGGCTTCCTGCGAGCGCTGCCGGCGATCGCCGCCGCCGCGGGCGCGGCGGCGCTCGTCGTCTTCGTCCCGGGCCCGCCGCCCTGGGTGGACGCCATCCTCGCGGCGGGGATCTACGTGGGCCTGCTCCACCTCTTCGGCCGCTTCCCGCCCGAGGTCCGGGACGCGCTGCGGGGCCGCGCGGCCTGACTGCTAGCGTCGCGCCGCCCATGCCCCCGTGCCCCTTCTGCGGCGGCCCCGGCGAGGCGGCGCTCAGGACGACCGACCGCAACCGCCGCATCGGCCGCGACCGCTTCACCTACCTGCGCTGCCGCGACTGCCGCACGCTGTTCCTCGCCGATCCCCCGGACGACCTCGGGGCCCACTACGACGAGGAGTACTTCGTCCTCCCCCCGCTGGAGGCGCTCCGCGCGGAGGCCGCCCGCGAGTCGTGGCGGATGGACCTGCTGAGGCCGTTCGCGAGCGGCGGGAGGCTGGTGGAGGTCGGACCGGGGAACGGGATCTTCGCCGTGCAGGCCAGGGACGAGGGATTCGAGACCGTCACGATCGAGCGCGATCCCGGAGCGTGCGCCTACCTGCGTGAGACGGTGGGGGTGGAGGCCATCGAGAGCGACGCTCCCGAGGAGGTCCTGCCCGGCCTCGGCCCCTGTCGCGCGATCGCGCTCTGGCACGTCCTGGAGCACCTCCCTCGCCCCGCCGCGCTGCTCGAGGCGGCGGGTGCGGCCCTCCAGCCTGGTGGCGCCCTGCTCGTGGCGGTGCCGAACCCCGACTCGCTCGGGCTGCGCGTGCTCGGGAGGCGCTGGCCGCACATCGACGCGCCGCGGCACCTGGCGCTCGTCCCCTCGGACGCGCTCGTGGAGAGGGCGGCGGCCCTCGGCCTGGAGACGGCGCTCATCACGACCGACGACCCCGGCGCCCGCCACTGGAACCGCTTCGGCTGGGAGTTCGCGCTGCGCTCCACCCGTTCCCGCCACCCGCGCGTGGTCGCGGCCCGCGCCGCGGCGGGCGTGATCGCCGCCGCGCTGTCGCCGCTCGAGCGCCGCCCGGGCCGCGGCTCGGCCTACACGGTGGTGCTCCGCAAGGCGTGAGCGCCCGCGTCGGCCTCATCCACCTCGCCTCCGGGTCGCTCGGCCCGGAGCCGCTCGCCGCGTTCCTGCGCTCCTACGCCGAGCACGACGCGGGCGTCGAGCACGACCTGCTCGTGGTCCTCAACGGGGTCGCCACCGAGCGCGACGCCGAGCCGTTCCGCGCGCTGCTCGAGGGCCACGACCACGGGACGCTGATGGTCGAGCGCCGCGTCACCGACCTCGCGGCCTACCGCGGCGCGGCCGAGGCGCTGGAGCGCCCGCTCCTGTGCCTGACGAACGCGCGCAGCGTCGTGCTCGCCGGCGGCTGGCTCCAGCGGCTCACCGGCAAGGCCGCCCTCACCGACGTCGGCGCCGCCGCCACCACCGGTACCTGGGAGAGCCACCTGACCGGCGCGACGACGCCCGTCCCGCGAGGTGACATGAGCGCGTTGCGCCGTGCCGCGGCGGAAGCGGCCCGTATCGCGATGCTCCCGCGCTACCGGCGCGCCTTCCTGCCCTTTCCGAACCCGCACCTGCGGACGAACGCCTTCGCGATCAGGCGCGAGCTGTTTCTCTCGCTCGAGTGGCCGGAGCCCCGCTCCAAGTTCGCGGCGCACGCGCTCGAGAGCGGCCGCGAAGGCATGACCCGCCAGCTCACCGCGCGCGGGCTGCGCTGCGTCGTGGTCGGGCGCGACGGGGCCGAGTACGGACCGAACGACTGGCCGCGCAGCCGCACCTTCCGCTGCGGCGGCCAGGAGAACCTGCTCGTCGGCGACCGCCGGACCGAGCAGTACGAGCGGGCGGACGCAGTGGAACGGAGGCGGCTCGCCGAGCTCGCCTGGGGCCCTGGCGTCACGCCCTGACGCGCGGGTCCTCGAAGACCTCGGCGAGCGTGCGGTGCGCGCCGTCCAGCGGCTTGGGGTCCCAGTGCGGGAACTGGCCGCGAGCGCGGTGGGAGAGGAAGCGGAGCGCCCCGAACGCCTTGCGCGGCAGGACGCGCTGCAGCAGCGCCGCGGCGCGCCCCGCGACTCCCCAGGCGAGCCGCCCGGCGTGGCCCTGGTGCGCGCGGATCGCGGCGAGGTCGTCCGGCCCGAGCGTGCCGTCCACATACACCTGCTCGTACACGTGGGCGATCTGCAGGAGGCGGTAGCGGCGCCGGGACGGAGGGGCGCCGATCTCCGCACCGTGCGAGCGGTGGAGCTCGTCGAGAGCCGAGAGCCAGCCGGTGTTGATGTTCGACCCGGGCATCGGCCCGCCGGCCGCCGCGCCCGGGTCGAGGAACTCCCGCCCCTCCTTCTCCCGGGCCTGGGCGTGGAAGAAGCCGTACGACTTCGGGGTGACGCCGATCACCACGAGCGGCTTCGGCTCGACGAGGATCCGGCGCGCCCGCAGGAAGGCGGCGTTCATCGCGTAGTAGTCCGGGAACTCCGAGCGGAACACCGGGCCGTCGCGCCCGAGGTCGTCAAGCAGGGCCCGCCCGAGCCAGGCGAACTGCATGTTGAACCCGTAGCGCAGGCGGAACTCCATCGCCTGGCGCACGAGCCGGCGCGCCCGCTCCGGCGCGAGCGCGAAGGGCTCGTCGCGGCCGCGCATGAAGGTGGCGTAGGAGTAGTCGCGCAGCAGGCCCTCCGGGTGGTCCGGCATCACGCCGGGGTAGGAGAACAGCCATGCGCCCGTGTAGACGAGGTCGGGCCGCTCGAAGCGCTCCGCCAG
>Ga0247708_1000241_pt1 | contig 12645 bp, 10 predicted proteins | sample 42W_NmetaG_FD_189040 | JGI IMG/M metagenome (GOLD analysis project Ga0247708, IMG submission 189040) | Soil microbial communities from hillslope of Landscape Evolution Observatory, University of Arizona, Oracle, AZ, United States - 4-2-W_N | ecosystem: Engineered > Artificial ecosystem >...
GTCGAGGACGAGCTGCCAGTCGGCACCAAGCTCGGCTGCCGGCAGCCAAAAATCAGACGCCTGCCGGCGCGAGCTGAAGCAGAGATAGAACGTGTCGTCGGGACTGGGCTGGTAGTCGGGACCGACCAGGTCCTCGCCGCTGATCCAGATCGCCAGCCCCTCGACCAGCCCGGACTGCCACTCCGCGTCTGCCATCTCGACGCCGTCGGCCGTGAACCAGAGCAGGTCGGCGATGTCGGCGCCATGGATGTCACGGCCCTGGAACCAGCGCCTGCGACGGAAGACCGGATGGTCGCGGCGCAGGGCGATCAGCCGGCGCGTGAACTCGAGCAGTTCCTCATCGGCCGCGCCCCAGTCGTACCAGCTGATCTGATTGTCCTGGCAGTAGGCGTTGTTGTTGCCACGCTGGCTGCGGCCGATCTCGTCGCCGCCGAGCAGCATCGGCACGCCCTGCGACAGGAGCAGCGTGACGAGGAAGTTCCGTTGCTGGCGCCGGCGCAGGGCCACGATGGCCGGGTCGTCTGTCGGGCCCTCGACGCCGTGGTTGGACGAGCGGTTGTCGGCCGTCCCGTCGCGGTTGTCTTCGCCATTGGCCTCGTTGTGCTTATCGTTGTAGGCGACCAGGTCGGCGAGCGTGAAGCCGTCGTGGGCGGTGACGAAGTTGATGCTCGCGTAGGGTCGCCGGCCGGTCGTTTCGTAGAGGTCGGAGCTGCCCGTCAGGCGGTAGGCGAAGTCGGCCAGGGGCTCGGGCGCGCTGCGCCAGAAATCGCGCACGGCGTCGCGAAACTTGCCGTTCCACTCGGACCAGAGCGGCGGAAAGTTGCCGACCTGGTAGCCGCCCTCGCCGACGTCCCACGGCTCCGCAATCAGCTTTACCTGGCTGACCACCGGGTCCTGCTGGATGAGGTCAAAGAAGGCCGACAGGCGATCGACCTCGTGCAGCCCGCGCGCCAGCGCGGCGGCGAGGTCGAAGCGGAAGCCATCGACATGCATCTCACCGACCCAGTAGCGCAGGCTGTCCATGATCAACTGGAGGGTGTGCGGGTTGCGCACGTTGAGCGTGTTGCCGGTGCCGGTGTAGTCGGCGTAGCGGGCCGGGTTGTCGGGCATCAGCCGGTAGTAGGCCTGGTTGTCGATGCCTCTGAACGAGAGCGTCGGGCCGAGGTGGTTGCCCTCGCCGGTGTGGTTGTAGACGACATCGAGGATGACCTCGATGCCGGCGGCGTGGAGCGCGCGGACCATGCCCTTGAACTCGGCGACCTGCTCGCCTGTCTGGCCGCCGGCGGCATACTCGTTGTGCGGCGCGAAGTAGCCGATCGAGTCGTAGCCCCAGTAGTTGCGTAGCCCGTCGTCGAGCAGGCGCTGGTGATGGACGAACTGGTGAATCGGCAGCAGCTCGACGGTCGTAACTCCGAGGCTGACGAGGTGCTCGATGGCCGCCGGGTGAGCCAGGCCGGCATACGTGCCGCGTAACTCGACGGGCACGCCGGGATGCGACATCGTCAGGCCACGGACGTGGGTCTCGTAGATGACGGTCTCATTCATCGGGTGGCGCGGGTGACGATCGCCGGCCCAGTCGAAGTACGGGTTGACGACGATCGAGCGCGGCACGTGCGGCGCGCTGTCCGTTCTCTCCGGCGGGCCATCCGGGTCAGCGCCGCGATGGGCATAGACCGCCGGTTGCCAGTCAACCTGGCCGGCGATCGCTCTGGCGTACGGATCGAGCAGTAGCTTGGCCGGATTGCAGCGGTTGCCCTCGGCCGGCGCCCACGGACCGTGGACGCGGTAGCCATACAGCTGTCCCGGCGCAATGCCGGGCACGTAGCCGTGCCAGACGTAGCCGGTCACCTCCGGCAGCTCGAGCCGGGTCTCGCTGCCGTCGGCGTCGAACAGGCACAGCTCGACCCGGTCGGCGACGGCCGAGAAGAGCGCGAAGTTGACGCCGAGGCCGTCGTACACCGCGCCGAGCGGGTAGGGCTGGCCGGCCCAGACGCCACGCAGCGCCGCCGCTGGCGGCAGGATGGTCTGTGACAAGCCTCAGCCGGCCGGCTGGTCGAGGCGCTCGTCGAGGCGCTCGTAGGCGGGCAGCGTCAGGAACTCGACGAGCGGATCGCCGAGGGCGACCTGCTCGAACAGCTCGGCCGCCTCGGGATGCTCGCCGCGCCACCTGTCGAGCTCGGCAAGCACCCTGTCGCGCGGCATGCGGCCGTGGCGCACCCACTGCCAGACCTGGCTGCGCGAGATCTCGGCCGTCGCGGCGTCCTCCATCAGGTTGTCCAGCGCCGCCGCGCCGGTGCCGGCCAGCCAGGCGGCGATATAGCGGACGCCGACGGACACGTTCGTCGCCAACCCGTCATCGGTGATCTCGCCCCCCGGCACGCTCACGTCGAGCAGCTGGTCGGCGCTGACGCTGACGTCGTCGCGCAGGACGTCCTTCTGATTGGCCCGCGCGCCGAGGTGACGGTCGAAGATCTCCGTCGCCACCGGCACCAGGTCAGGGTGGGCGACCCACGTGCCGTCGAAGCCCTGGCTGGCCTCGCGCTCCTTGTCCTCGCGCACCTTCGCCAGCGCGCGCTCGGTCACATCGGGCTCGCGCCGGTTGGGGATGAAGGCGCTCATGCCGCCGATCGCGTGGGCACCGCGGCGGTGGCAGGTGCGCACGAGCAGCTCGGCGTATGCGCGCATGAAGGGCACGCCCATCGTCACCTGCGCCCGGTTGGGCAGGACCATCTCCGGCCGATCGGCGAAGGTCTTGATGAGCGAGAAGATGTAGTCCCAGCGGCCGGCGTTGAGGCCGGCGGCGTGCTCGCGCAGCTCGTACAGGATCTCGTCCATCTCGAACGCTGCCCAGATCGTCTCGACCAGCACCGTCGCGCGGATCGCGCCGCGCGGCAGCCCGACGACGTCCTGCGCCCAGATGAACACGTCGTTCCACAGTCGCGCCTCGCGGTGGCCCTGCAGCTTGGCGAGGTAAAAGTAGGGCCCGCTGCCGTGCTCGAGCAGCTGATGACCGTTGTGGAGCAGGTAGAGGCCGAAGTCGAAGAGCGAGCCGGACATCGGCTCGCCGTCGACGGTGTGGTGGCGCTCGAGCAGATGCCAGCCGCGCGGCCGGACGACGAGCGTCGCCGGCTCCTCGCCCAGCTCGTAACGTTTGCCCTCCGGGCTCTCGTGGACGAGCTCGCGCCGGACGGCGTCACGCAGCGCCGCCTGGCCCGCCATCACGTTTGCCCACGTCGGCGAGAGGGCATCCTCGAAGTCGGCCATGAACACCTTCGCGCCGGAGTTGAGCGCGTTGATGACCATCTTCGGCTCGGCTGGGCCGGTGATCTCGACGCGCCGGTCGTCGAGGTCGGCCGGCGCTGGCGCGACCGACCAGTCCTTCGCGCGCACGTCGGCCGTCTCGGCGAGGAAGTCGAGTCGCTCGCCGCCGGCCACGCGCGCTGCACGCTGCCGCCGGGCGGCAAGCACCTCCTGCCGGCGCGGCTCGAACTCGCGATGGAGCCGGGCCAGAAAGTCAACCGCCTCGTGCGCGAGGACACGCTCCATGCTCATGGCATGAACCTATGCGACGGACTCGATGCTTCGCCATGCCCCGACGGCTGTCGACATGTCAGTTTGGCGCACCTCGTGAGCGCCTCCGACGCGAAGGTGGCCAAGCGCGATGCGAGGCCCCGCTGCGATGGCCGCCGGGCGTCACATAGGTCCACCAGCTGAGCATCCGACTGCATCAAATCACCTCGCGCGCCTCGAAGGCGCGCACGCCGGCGGGATGCATGCGGCCCTGGCGGGTCAGCTCCTCCACGCGCGCAATGTTCGGCGCGCTCCAATTGCTGCGGGGCCGGCGCGGCGTGAAGCGAATTGCGTACGAGTGCTCGTCAATCCGGCGGGTCAGGCCGTCGATCCAGCCGAAGCAGAGCGCCTCCTCGACCGACGCCTGGTAGCCCAGCCCGCGACGGCCGGAGCCCTTCTTCCAGAAGCCGACCCAAAGCTCCGTTGCCGAGGCATGGTTGTCGGCCAGCCACGCCCGGAAGTCGGCGCCCGTCTCAAAGAAGCTGGCCGACCGCTCGCTGCCGGCCAGGGTCGTCACCAGCCGCCCTCGTCGCGCAGCATCCGATGCAGCACGCGCGCAGCGACTGCGCGGCGGTAGCTGGCCGTCGAGCGGACGTCATCGATCGGTTCGATCTCGGCGGCGAGCGCCGCCGCGGCGTGGTCGGCCGTCGTCTGACGCGGCGCCGCGCCTTCGAGCACGGCCTCGGTCGCAGGCGCCCGGATTGGCGTCGCGGCGACCGAACCGAGGGCCAGCCGGACGTCGCGCCAGACGCCGCCGTCCTCGCGCCAGGCGAGCGCCATGACGACCTTGCTGATCGCCTGCGCCCGGCGCGTACCGACCTTCCTGAAGCGGACCTGCCGGCCGGCGGGCAGCGGCACCAGCACGCGCAGCAGCAGCTCGTCGTGCGCGCGGGCGGTGCGCCGGTAGGCGGGCCAGAAGTCGGCCGCCACCACCTTTCGCTCGCCGTGCGCGCTGGCGAGGACCAGCTCGGCATCGGTGGCGAGCAGGACCGGCAGCGTGTCGCCCGCCGGCGACGCGTTGACGACGTTGCCGCCGATCGTGCCGCGGTTCTGGATCTGCGCCGCGCCGATCGTCGCCGCCGCCTCGACCAACGCCGGCAGCAGCTCCTGGCAGAGCGCCGAGCGGCGGATTTCGGTGTACGTCGTCAGCGCGCCCAGGACGAGCGCGCCGGCCTCGACAGCAATCCCGCGCAGCTCGTCGAGGCGCCAGATGTCGAGCACCCGCGCCGGCGGCGGGCCGAGCTCGCCGGTGATCTGGACCATCAGGTCGGTGCCGCCGGCGATTGGTTGCCAGCCATCGCCGTCGTTCAGCAGCGCGAGCGCCTCGTCGAGCGTGCTCGGCGAAGAGACAGGCGGCTCGACGGGCATCAGCGGCCGTCCGCGGCGAGCGCGACGGCGTCGATGATCTTGGTGTAGCCGGTGCAGCGGCAGAGGTTGCCGGCGATCGCCTCGCGGATGTCCTCATCAGCCGGTCCGCCGCCGGCGTCGAGGTATGCCTGCGCCGCCATCAACATCCCCGGCGTGCAGATGCCGCACTGCGCGCCGCCGGTCTCCAGGAACGCCCGCTGGAGGGCCGACAGGTCGCCCGCCGGCGCCAGGCCCTCGACCGTCCGCACGTCCGATCCGGCGACCTGGCAGACGGGCACCAGGCAGGCGTCGACGACCTGGCCGTCGACGATGACCGAGCAGGCGCCGCACTCGCCCTCGCCGCAGCCCTCCTTCGTGCCGATCAGGCCGAGGTCCTCGCGCAGCGCGTCGAGCAGCCGGCGCATGCCGGGCACATGGAGTTCGACCAGCTCGCCGTTGACCGTCAGGTGGTAGCTCATGTCGATGGCTTGCCCACGCGCTGGGAGAACACCCAGACCTGGCCTTCGGGATCGGTGGCGGTGAACCGTCTGTCGCCTACCGGTGCGAGTTCGATCTCGGTCACCTCGGCGCCGGTGGCTTTTGCCCGCTCATGCAGCGCGCTCACGTCATCGACGTAGACGTGGACGAGCGACGGTGGATGAGCGCCGAGCGAACGCGCGCTGCGGAAGCCGGGCCAAGCCTGGCCGAGCATGACCAGGCCGTCATCGCCGAACACGAGTTCAAAGTGTTGCCCTCCCGCCGCACCAGTTTCTTCACGCCGCTGGACGAACCCAAAGGTCGACACCATCCAGGCCACGGCACGCTCGGCGTCCTCGTAGAGCAGGTAGGGCGATACGGTGTGGTAGCCGTTCGGCGGACGGCTGCGCGGCCTGTAATCGCTCATTGGTCGGAGGGCCCGCGCATCGGCTGCGGGTCGGATGGTCGATCGGGCTCAGGGTCAGTGCCCTCGGCGGGGGCTGCCAGGTTGGCCTCGGCTGCCTCGCCGGCAGGCTGGCGGCGGATGCTGCTGATGCCAGGCAGTGCCGGCGGCGCGATGCCGGCGAGCGCAGCGAGGACGCGCTCGGGCGTCGCCGGCAGGTCGTGGATCCACGCGCCGGTGGCATCGTGGATGGCCGCCACGACGGCCGGCGCGGCGACGTCCATCGGCAGCTCGCCGACGCCCTTCGCGCCGTGCGGCGCGCCGGCAAAGGGTTGTTCGACGAGGATCGCCTCGATGCGCGGCGCGTCGAGCGACGTCGGGATGAGGTAGGTCGCGAGCCGGTCGTTGAGGTAGCGGCCGTCCTCGAGCTTGATCTCCTCGATCGTCGCGTAGCCAACCGCCTGGAGCGTGCCGCCTTCGACCTGGCCCTCGGCCAGCACCGGGTGGATGGCCTTGCCGACGTCGTCCGCCGAGACGACCGAGCGGACGGCCACCTCGCCGGTGTCGAGATCGACCTCGACCTCTGCCACGGCGCATGCCCAGCCGTAGGCCGGGTAGGCGTCGCCGCGGTACGTCTCGTCGTCGAAGACGACGCCGGGGTAGGGCTCGAACTGCTGGTCGATGCGCAGGCCGCCGCGCTGGCGGGCATAGTCGGCGTATGAGTCGGCGAACGGCCGGCCGGTGGCGGCCTCGACCTGCTCGCGCAGGCGCTCCGCCGCCCGGATGACCAGACCGCCGACGACCATCGCCGTGCGCGAGGCGACGGTCGGGCCGGAGTCGGGCACGATCGAGGTGTCCTGCGGCGCCATCTCGACCGCCTCGATCGGCACGCTCAGCCGCTCGGCGACGAGCTGGGGAAAGATCGTCTTGGTGCCCTGGCCCATCTCCGTCGAGGCGGTCAGCACGCGGATGCGGCCGTCATCGGTCAGCTCGACGCTGGCCACCGACGCCAGCTTGACCTCGCCACTGCCGGTGAAGCCGGCGCCATGCCAGGCGAGCGCGATGCCGATGCCGTGGGCTGCTCGCGCGCCCGCCGTGCGCTGCTCGCGCGCGGCCGCCTGGGCGCGGATGCGCTCGAACTCGGCGGCCTCGGCGGCGCGCTCGAGGACCTCCTCGCCGGCCAGGCTGTCGCGCAGCAGCTGGCCACTCGGCGTCTCGTCGCCGGCGCGGTAGACCCACTGCCGGCGCAGGTCGAGCGGCGAGACGCCGAGCGCGTCGGCGATGCGGTTGACCTGCATCTCCGCCGCGAACTCGGTCTGCGGCGCGCCGAAGCCGCGGAAGGCGCCATTCGGCGGTGTGTTCGTCGCCACCGCCCGGCCGCGGATTCGAACGTTCGGGCAGGCGTACGGGCCGCCGGCGTGGAGCGTGCCGCGCGAGAGCACGACCGGCGTCAGCGTCGAGTACGCGCCACCGTCCATGAGCACCTCGATGTCCTGCGCCAGCAGCACGCCGTCGCGGCTGACGCCCCAGCGGCTGCGGATGATCGCCGGGTGACGCTTGGTCGTCGCCGCGAGATCCTCGTGGCGGTCGTAGATCATCCGGACCGGCTTGCCGACGCGCTGGGCGAGCAGCGCCGCGTGGATGGCGATGATCGACGGGTACTCCTCCTTGCCGCCGAATCCGCCGCCGGTCTCAGCCTGCACGATGACCGCCTGCTCGGCGCTCAGCTTGAGCGCCCGCTTCATCGCCTTGTGGACGTAGTACGGACACTGCATCGAACCGTGGATGGTCACCCCGCCGTCGGCTCGCGGGACGGCGATCATGGCGTTGTTCTCGATGTACAGCTGCTCCTGGTGGCCGACCCGGTACTCGCCCTCGATGACCACCTCCGCGGCCGCCAGGCCGGCCTGGACGTCCCCCTGGGCCAGGTTGAAGTGGGCGAACTCCTGCGTCGCCTCGCGCGGGTCGAAGACCGCCGGCAGTGGCTCTGTCTTCAGCCTGACGCGGCCCTTTGCCGCATTCAGCGTCGCGCGGTCCGGTGCGGCGAGCAAGGCGACGGGCTCGGCCTGGTGGCGGATCTCGTCTTCGACCAGGATCGGCTGGTCGTCGGCGATAAGGCTGACGATGTTCTCGCCCGGGATATCGCGGGCGGTCAGCACGACGACCTTCGACCAGTCGAAGTCGGGATCGAGCCCGATGCCGAGCAGGCGCGCGTGCGCCTCCGTCGAGCGGATGGTGTGGCCGTACCAGGCACCGGGGAAGACCAGGTCGTCGGTATACAGCGCCGTACCGGTCAGCTTGGCCGGGCCCTCGCGGCGCAGCGGCAGGCCACGCGCTGCACCGATACTCAGCTCGCCGGGCGGCGGCGCGATGAGTGGCGCGGGCGCGGCTGCCGGCCTCGTGGCGGTCCGCGGCGGGCGCGTGGTAACGGTCATCGGCCTCTCATTGTCGCTGGCTGGGCGTCAGCGGACGATGGCGCGCCGGCGGCCGCCATGTCAAGCGCGGGCGACGCTCGGCCAGCAGGTTGCGTCATTCCCGTGAGTGCTCAACCGTCCGCCGGCGACCCGGCTCGATGCCGATTGGCCCGCCGCGCCACGACCCCGGCACGCCACACAGTCGCCCTGGACGACTGAAACCACCAATCTGTGGCCGCCGAATCGGCGGCATGCGACGCCACCGCCCGGCTCGCCGGGCGGTTGAGCACCCGGGCGACTCATGCGCGCCCTGGCCGCTCGAAACCTACACTTGGGCAGTGCTGAGAGTCGGCTCGATCGTCATCCGCGTCGACGACCTGCGCCGGCAGGTCGACTTCTGGTCGGCCGCCCTCGGTTACCTGCCGCGCGACACAGACCTTCGACCCGACAGCGACTTCGTGCTGCTCCGCCCGCGTGACGGCACGGGCCCAAACGTCTCGCTCGATCGCGTCCGCTCGTCGGTCCAGATTCCGCCGCGCATCCACCTCGACCTCTACGCCGACGACCGGCCGGCCGAGGTCGAGCGGCTAAAGGCGCTCGGCGCCACAGAAGTGCACTGGGACAAGCGTCCGCCCGACGCGGATTACGTGATCATGGCCGACCCGGAGGGCAACCGCTTCTGCGTCGTCGGTCCGGACAACCACGACTAGTCATCTGCGCGGCAGCTCGGAGGGCCGCGCGCGAGGAGACCCGTGGCCAGATGTGGGCATATCCCACAACTCAGCCCAATTTGGCTCCCGGAGGCGCGTTTTCGGCCATCTGGCGGCCGCATCTGGTGCCGAATGTGGGCGGGGCCCACAAAACGGCCGCCATGGCACGCGGCCCAGGCCGGAAAGCTGCGCGAATGCGTCCCAGTCGTGGAGATATCCCACATTCCGACGCGTCCGGGCCCACAGCAGGGGGTAGCCGCCGCTCAATGCCGGAGGACGCGGCCGGGTAGTGCGCCGGTGTGCTCGCCACGATCGACGACGACGACGCCGTTGACGATGACGTACTCGATGCCATCGGGATAGCGGCGCGGCTCGTCATACGTCGCGTTCGACCTGACCCGCGCCGGGTCGAAGACGACGATGTCCGCCTTCATGCCGTCTGCCAGCCGGCCGCGGTCGCGCAGCCCGAGCCGTCCCGCCGGCGCCGACGTCATTCGCCGGACGGCCTCCTCCAGCCCAAGCCAGGCATCCTCGCGGACGAACTCGCCGAGCACGCGCGGGTACGAGCCGTACGTTCGCGGCGACGGCTTGGCGCCAATGAACGTCGAGTCGGTGCCGACCATGCCCGCCGGGTGGCTGAAGAACGGCTTCATCGTCGGCTTCCACGGGCCGGTCGTGACCTGGTTGACGCGCAGATCCTCCTCGAGCAGCAGGTCGCAGATGGCGTCGACCGCTTCGACGCCGCGCTCGGCCATCACCTCGGCCAGCGTGCGGCCCTCCCAGCGCAGGTTGGCGGGCGAGCGGAAGTAGCCCAGCCGGATATCGGCCCAGCCGGCGGTCGAGGTGTATGCCGGGCCGCGCGAGCGCAGCTCGCCACGCAGCCGCGCGCGCGCAGAACGGTCGGCCAGTCGGGTCTTGAGCGGACCCGGTCCGCCGGCCTGGATCCAGTTCGGCAACTGGATGAGCAGGCGCGTCGAGGCCCACTCGTAGGGGTAGGAGTCGAAGGTCACGTCCATGCCCTCGGCGCGCGCGTCGTCGACGAGGCCGAGCAGCGCCGCCGGCGGGCCGGGGTGCGTCTGGCGATGATAGAAGTGGGTGATGTGGACCGGCCCGTCGCCGCGCCGGCCGATCTCGATCGCCTCGCGGAACGGGTCGAGGAAGCGGTCGCCGAGGGCATAGCGGACATGCGTGTGGTAGAAGCCGCCGTGGTGCGCGGCCTCGCGCGTCAGCGCCGCCAGCTCGTCAGTCGTCGCGTAGCCACCCGGCGGATAGTCGAGGCCGGACGAGAGCCCGAGTGCGCCGGCGGCCATCGAGTCGGCCAGCATCGCGCGCATGTCCGCCAGCGCCGCGTCGTCGGCCGGCACGTCGTCCCAGCCGAGCCGGCTGATGCGCAGCGCCGAGTTGCCGACGAGCAGGCCGACGTTGACCGCCACCGTGCCGTCGAAGCGCGCGAGGTAGGCAGCGACCGAATCCCAGTCGCGCTCGATGTCCGGCGCGCCGTCGAGGCCGGCGTTCATCTCGATCAGCGCCTCGAGATCGGCGCCCGAGGGCAGCGGCGCGTAGGACAGGCCGTCCACGCCGATGACCTCGCTCGTCACGCCCTGGCGGACCTTCGGCTCGTGGCGCGGCTCGGCCAGCATGACCAGGCCCGAATGCGAGTGGACGTCGATGAAGCCCGGCGCGACGACCATGCCGCCGGCATCCAGCCGACGACCGACCGGCACTTCTGCCACTGCCGAACCGGCCTCGAGCACGCGAACGATGTCGCCGCTGACGGCGATCGATGCCGGCCGGCCGGCCGCGCCGGTGCCGTCGACGAGCGTGCCGCCTTCGATCAGCAGGTCGACCGGCGGAGTGGTCGCCGCGCTCACGCCGCCGCCAGCCGCCGGCCGCGGACCCAGGCACCACGGACCATGTCCGGCCGCGTCCGGTAGATCAGCCGGCTCATCAGGTCGGCCGGATCGTCGGTCTGCTGGCCGTTGATCGGCGCGGTCACGTCCGGGTCGATGCAGATGAAGTCGGCGTCCTTGCCGACCTCGAGCGAGCCCGTTTCGTCATCGAGGCCGAGAACGCGCGCGCCGTCGAGCGTGCCGACGCGCAGCCAGTCGAGCGGCGAGAGTGGCGGCCGGTCCTCGCCGAGCATCGTGCGCAGGCCGCTCTGGGTGTACGCGCCCGCGCGCATGGCGGCGAAGATCGACAGCTCCGGTCCGGCGGCCACGTCGCTGCCCAGGCCGACGCCGATGCCGGCGGCGAGGTAGCGCGTCAGTGGCATCGCGCCGCTGGCGAGGAAGAGGTTCGAGGTCGGGCAATGGGCGACGCCACTGCCGGTCTGGGCCAGCCGGCCGATCTCCCGCTCGGACAGGTGGACGGCGTGGGCCAGCAGCGTCCGCGGGCCGAGGCCACCGGCGCGCTCGTAGACGTCGGTGTAATCGGTCGCCTGCGGGAAGAGCCGGCGGACCTCGTCGACCTCGTTGCGGTCCTCGGCCAGGTGGGTCTGCCAGTAGGCGCCCGTCGCGGCCGCCAGCTCGGCGCTCAGGCGGAGCATCTCAGCCGAGCAACTGACGGCGAACCGCGGCGTCACCGCGTAGCGCAGGCGGCCGCGGTCACGGCCGTGCCAGCGATCGATCAGATCGGCGGTCTGGCGCAGCGACAACTCGAGCACCTCGCTGTCCTCGACGGTCGGGTCGTAGCGCAGCCGGTCCATCATCACCTTGCCGATGACCGCCCGGATGCCGTGCTCCTCGGCTGCCCGGAAGCACTCGTCGAGGCTGTCCTCGTAGACCGCGCCGTAGAGCACGGCTGTCGTCGTGCCGGCGGCCGCAAGCGAGCGGAAGGCCACCGGTGCCAGGCGCGCGGCGACATCGGCGTGGAACTCGCGCTCGAGCGGGAAGATGTAGCGCTCGAGCCAGGCCAGCAACTGCAGGCCGGCGCCGAGGCCGGCGTTGGGCAACTGCGGCAGGTGGAGGTGCAGGTCGACCATGCCGGGCAGCACCAGCATCGGCCGCAGGTCGATCGCCGGCTGGCCCGGCGCGGCTTCGCCCGACCAGCCCTCGATGCGCTCGATGCGGCCCTGCCCGTCGACCGCCAGCAGGCCGTCGGCGTGGAAGGCATGGCCGCCCTCGCCGAGCGGCGTCAGGATGCGTGCCCGCAGCGTGAACGGCGGCGCCTTGAGCGATTCGGGCAGTCGGCTGGGCACTCGCGCATCTTACGCAGCCCTCACGCCGCGCCGTGGCGCAGCATTCCTGCAAGGTCAGGCGCAGTCGCCGCCGTGACGCGAGCAAGTGCTGCCGCGGCAGTCTCAGCGGATGCGTGAGTCCCCGCGACCCGAGGACCTCGGCGAGCAGCGCACGCCGGTTGCGCCGGAGCCCGCCGAGACAGAGCGTTCGGCAGTCGAGCCGCGCAGCGAGGAGGGCCTCCGCGGTATGGCCGCCAGATGGCCCTACTGGATCATCGTCGGCAGCATCATCGTCGCTGCCTTCATCGTGCTCTACGTCGTCTGGTACGTCATCCCGCCGCAGTAACGCGCGCCGCGTCGAGAGCCGCCGGCACTTCCGCGCCGGCGAGCATGTGATCTGCCACCAGGCGCGCCGAGGCCGGCCCGGTCGAAATGCCCCACGGCCCGTGGCCGGCGCAGACGAACAGGCCGGCGACACCCGGCACGCTGCCGATGAGCGGCCGGCCGTCGGCGCTGACCGGCCGGGCGCTCATCGGCAGCGTGCCGGGT
>Ga0247708_1000242_pt1 | contig 12600 bp, 10 predicted proteins | sample 42W_NmetaG_FD_189040 | JGI IMG/M metagenome (GOLD analysis project Ga0247708, IMG submission 189040) | Soil microbial communities from hillslope of Landscape Evolution Observatory, University of Arizona, Oracle, AZ, United States - 4-2-W_N | ecosystem: Engineered > Artificial ecosystem >...
GCGGTCCTCGCCGAGCCGGCCGGCGCAGAACGCGTCGGACACGGCCGCCGGCGCGTTGCGGACGAGCAGCGAGGCCTGCAGCGCCACGCCGAGCTCCTCGACGACGCGGCGGGCGAGCGCCTGCGGGTCGCCGCCGCTCGCGAGCGAGGCGATCCTGTCCTTGAGCCCGGCGATGTGGGCGTCGAGGCGGTCGTTCGCCCCGGCGGCCTCCTCGCACTCGGCGAGGAACGCGGGGAGCCCCTCGGGCTCCTTGGCCATCGCGCGGAGCACGTCGAGCGCGGCGACGTTGCCGGAGCCCTCCCAGATCGAGTTGAGCGGGGAGTCGCGCAGGAGCCGCGGCATGCCGGACTCCTCGACGTAGCCGTTGCCGCCGAGGCACTCGAGCGCCTCGATCGCGTGCTGGGGGGCCCGCTTGCAGACCCAGTACTTCATGACGGCCGTGCCGAAGCGGCGGAAGGGAGCGTCGGCCTCGTCGTAGGCGCGGGCCATGCGCATCGCGGCGGCGGTCGCGGCCTCGGACTCGATCGCGAGGTCGGCGAGCACGCCGGTCATCGCGGGCTGGTCCACGAGCAGCTTGCCGAACGCCGAGCGCGTCCGCGCATGATGGATCGCCTGGGCGGTCCCCCAGCGCATCCCGGCCGCGGAGCCGATCAGGCAGTCGAGGCGCGTGTGGTTGACCATCCGGATGATGGTCTGGACGCCGCGGCCCTCCTCGCCCACGAGCGTGCCGCGCACGCCGTGGAACTCGACCTCGGAGGAGGGCAGGGAGCGCGTGCCGAGCTTGTCCTTGAGGCGCTGGATGCGGAAGCCGGGGTCAGACCCCTCGAAGAGGAAGCAGGAGAGTCCGCCGGGCGCCTGAGCGAGCGTCAGGAAGATGTCGCACGGCGGGTAGGAACAGAACCACTTGTGGCCGGTGATCTCGTAGGAGCCGTCGGCCTGGGGCGACGCCTGGGTCGCGTTGGCGCGCACGTCCGAGCCGCCCTGCTTCTCGGTCATCGCCATGCCCGCCAGCGCGCCGTTCTCGTAGTCGGGCCTCGTCAGGCGCGGCTCCCACTCGGCGGCCGCGTCGGGGTTCTCTCGCAAGGCCGGGATGACGGAGTAGGTCATCGACACCGGGCACATGACGCCCGAGTTGACCTGGCTCCAGGTGTACATGAGCGCGGCGCGCACGACGTGGCTGCCGGGCTGCTCGCTCCGCCAGGGCAGCGAGTGGATCTCGCGCTCGATCGCCTGGCGCAGCAGCCAGTGCCAGGACGGGTCGAGGTCCACCTCGTCCACGCGATGGCCGTAGCGGTCGTGGGTCACGAGCCGCGGCTCGTTGCGCTCGCAGCGGTCCGAGTGGGCGATCGCCTCGAGGCTGCCGGCCGCCTCGCCGGTGTCGCGCAGGCGGTCGACGCCCCACGCGCCGCCCTCGCGCTCGAGCGCCTCCCGCATCGGGGTGTCTGCCTCGTAGACGTTGTACGGCGCGAGCGGGGTGGCCTGGTTCTCCACGAGGTGCGTGTCGCGCTGGGGGGTGGTCTCGATGGTCATGTCTCTCCTCCGGCGCGCACCGGCATGCGCGCGTCGACTCGCGGGATTGCATTGACACAGAAGCTGACGATGCCCGCAACGAGCGCCTCCTGGCCGCGGCGCGGGGCGCCGAGCGGGCCGGTGAGCGTCTCGCCGATCGCGCCGACGAGGGCGGCGGCGACGGTGTCGGTGTCATGGGGGGCGATCTCGCCCGTGGCGACGCCCTCGGCGAGCACGGCCGCGAACAGGTCGCGATAGGCGCGGCGGAAGGCGAGGCGCTCGGCCTCGACGGCGGGGTCGACGGGCTCGGCGAGCAGCGCGTAGGCGCGGGTGGGCGCCGCGAGCGCGCGACGGGCGAAGGCCTCGACGCCCGCGGCGATCCGCTCGGTGACGGGGCGCCCGTCCGGGGCGACGGCCGCCGCGAGCGCATCCACCTCGCGTCCGGAGGCGCGGCGGAAGACCTCGGCGAAGAGGTCCGCCTTCGAGGGGAAGTGGCGGTACACCGTGCCGGTGGCGACGCCCGCGCGGGCGGCGACCGCCTGGACCGTGGCGCTCGCGTAGCCGCCGTCGGCGAGCTGGTCGATGGCGGCGCCGACGATGCGCTGCCTCACCTCGGCCCTGCGGGCCTCTGTGCGGGGCGTCGGCCGGTAGGGCATAGAAGAAGTGAACCACGATTCACCCCTTCGCGCAAGCCGCCCTGACCCGATCCGATCGTCGCCGGGTTGCGCTGCCGGGGCTCCGGAGCGCTCAGCCCAGCAGGCGGCGGCCGGCGGCCAGCTTGTGCACCTCGTCCGGGCCGTCGTAGAGGCGGGCGAGCCGGGCGCGGCGGTACATGCCCTCGAGCGGGGTGTCGCCGGACACTCCGAGCGCGCCGTGCACCTGGATCGCGCGGTCGATCACGTCGTGGAGGACGCGCGCGCCGAAGAACTTGATCAGCGAGATCTCGGTGCGTGCGTCCTCGCCGCGGTCGATCCGAGCGGCCGCGTCGAGCGTCATCAGCCGGAACGCCGAGAGCTCTGCGGCGGAGTCGGCGACCATCGCCTGGACAAGTTGCTTCGAGGCGAGCGGCCCGCCCGCCACCTCGCGCTCGCGCGCGCGGGCGCACATGAGGTCGAAGGCGCGGCCGGCCTGGCCGAGCCAGCGCATGCAGTGGTAGATGCGACCCGGGCCCAGGCGGGCCTGCGCCATGCGGAAGGCCTCGCCGCGGCGCCCGAGCAGGTTCGAGGCCGGCACGCGCACCCCGTCGAGGCGCAGCTCGCAGTGCTGTCCGCCGGTCTCGCCCATCACCGGAACGATGCGCTCGATCTCGTAGCCGTCGGAGTCCGTCGGCACGACGATCAGCGAGTGGCGGGCATGAGGCGCCGCGTCCGGGTCGGTCACGCAGAACACGGTCGTGAACGCGGCCACCGACGCGCCCGTGATGAACCACTTGCGCCCCGTGATGACCCACTCGCCTCCGACCAGTTCGGCGTGTGTGGCCACCTGGGTGGGGTCTGACCCCGCGCGGTCCGGCTCGGTCATCCCGATCGAGGGATAGATCTCGCCGCGCACGAGCGGGAGGAGCCAGCGCTCTTTCTGCTCGTCGGTGCCGAACAGGTGGAGCATGGTCGCGTCCTGCGCCGAGTGGGTGCCGAGCGCGATCATCGCGTGCTCGGAGCGGCCGACCTGCTCGTTCACGTGGACATACGGCATGAAGCCGAGCCCGCCGCCGCCGATCTCCTCGGGCAGCCCGAGCGCCCACAGGCCCGCGGCCTTCGCCTCGTCCTGGAGCGAGAGCATGAGCGCGCGCGCCTCCTCGTCGTGGCGGTCGAGGACGGGCTCGGCCGGGATGACCCGCTCGTCCACGAACGTGCGGACACGGTCGCGGAGCGTGGCCGTGGCGGCGTCCGGCTCGAAGCCGTTCAAGCCCCGTCGGCCTCCTGCGGCACGGCGTCGTCCCAGCCGTGCTTCTCGAGCACCTTCGCGGTCGGCTGGAGGATGCTCTCGTAGGCCGCCACCATCCCGCCGTCGAAGCGGAAGACGTGCAGGATCGGCTCGGCGATCTCGACCCCGCTCTCGCGAGCCCGGGCGCGGAAGCGGCCCCGCACGAGCACGACGCCGGGCCGCGTGCGGACCTCCACGTCGTCGGTGCGAAGCCACTCGAAGGCCTCCCGCAGATCCGCCTTCCAGCGCTCGACCCCGTCGGGCCCGACGTAGGGCGCACCCTGAACCCGAGCCACCGGCGGCCACCACTCAGCGTCGGGGCGGACGCGACCCAGCACCGGCTCGATATCGCCCTCCGCGTAGGCGCGGATCCCGCGTAGGGCCCAGCCCGCGTTCTCGGCGTCCCCCATCGGGCGCCAGCTTACGCCTAGACGGGCGTGCCGACCCGCAACTCGTGCGAGCGGGCGGCCTGCAGCGCGGCGAGGCGGCCCCTGCGGCGCTTTCGCTCGCGCCTCACGGCGCGCAGGTAGTCGTAGAAGTCGACCTGGATCGTGTGCCGCTTCGACGCGACGTAGCGCTTGCGCATCCGCTCGCGCTCGCGCTCGATGACGCGCTCCATCTCGGCCCGCTCCGGCAGCGGCACCCCGCCCTCGAGCACGTCGGCGATCCACCCGGACTGCGCCTCGGCGAGCGGCATGATCGCCCCGAGCGGCTGGAGCAGGCCGATGAAGTAGAGCCCCGGATGCTCTGGGCTCACCACGCGGCGGAAAAGCGGGATCTCGTTGTCGGGCGCGGAGATCAGGCCCTCGTCGAAGAAGGGGAAGGCGATCTTGTAGCCGGTGCACCACACGATCCGGTCGATGCGCTGCGAGCTTCCGTCCACGAAGTCGACCGTGTCGCCGTCGATCCGCTCGATGTTCGGCTTCGGCGTGACCCGGCCATGACCGATGCGCGACAGGATCTCCGCGGAGATCGTCGGGTGCGCCTCGGCGAGCTTGTGGTCGGGCTCCGGCAGGCCGTAGTCGGTCGGATGCCCCTGGGCCTGCCGGAGGAGGCGCCCGTACATGGCCCGCACGAACGCGAGCGGGAGCCTGCTCGTCAGCGGCCCGGACAGCTCGCCGACCGGCTTGCCCTTCAGGTACTTGGGGAAGATCCAAGCGCCGCGGCGCGCCGACAGCCAGGTCATGCGCGAGACGCGCGAGGTCTCGACCGCGATGTCCATCGCCGAGTTGCCCATGCCGACGACGAGCACGTCCTTGTCCTCGTAGCCGTCGGCGGTCTTGTAGTCGTGCGAGTGGATCTGCTCGCCCGCGAAGGAGTCCTGGCCGGGGAAGGAGGGCTCAGGCCAGCGCGCGTCCCAGTGGTGGCCGTTCGCCACCATCACCGCGCCGTAGGAGCGCGTCTCCTCGGAGCCGCCGGGACCGCGCACCGTGACGTCCCAGCCCTCGCGGGCGGGCTCCACGCGCACGACCTCGGTGTTGAACTCGATCCGCTCCCGCAGGCCGAAGTGGTCCACGTAGGAGTCGAAGTAGTCGGCGATCTGCGCGTGGTGGGGGTAGTCCGGGTAGTGCTCCGGCATCGGGTACGACGCGTAGGCCATGAGGTTGCGCGAGGTGTTGATGTGGAGCGACGCGTACGCCGACGACATGCCGTTGTCGTTCTCGTAGCGCCAGTTGCCGCCGACACCGGATCCCTTCTCGAAGCAGTCGAAGTTGATGTCGCGGGCGGCGAGGACCTGGCACGAGGCGATCCCGGACGATCCGGCGCCGATGATGCAGACCCGGTCCACTCGCACCACGGTACCGAGAAGGTGACGCCTACGTCAACTTTGGTGGGCTGGATGGGACAGTGGCCCCCCTTGGGACAACGGCCCCAGCGACCTCGCGCCGCTTCTGTCCCGCAAGCGTCCTCTTCTCGCGAGCCCGGGGCCGGCTCTGCCCGGCGTTCCGGTCGGGTGGAGGGTTCCACGCCCGGCCGAGGGTACGCGCGGCCGCCGGAGCCGCCACCGCTATCCTCGCCTGCGATGCAGGAGCGCGCTCTCGCCGAGCGCCTCATCACCTACGACACCTCGACGCTCGACGGGATTCGCAGCGCGGCCGGGTTCGTGAAGGGCTGGATCGAGGCGCGGGACATCGACGTCAACGCAGCCACCCACAACGGGCGGCCGGTGCTGGCTGCCACGGTCGGGGCGGCCGAGGGCCCCACGATCGTTCTGCACGGCCATCTCGACGTCGTGCCGGGCAATCCCGAGCAGTTCGTCCCGCGCGTCGAGGAGGATCGCCTCTATGGCCGGGGTGCCTACGACATGAAGGGCGGCCTCGCCGCGATGATGGTCGCCACCTGCGAACTGGCATCCCAGCAGGACGTCCGTGTCCATTTCGTCTGCGTCTCGGACGAGGAGTCGGAGGAGCCGGACCAGCGGGGATCGGACTTCCTCGTCGAACAGGGCTACGTGGGCGACTTCGCGATCACCGGCGAGCCGACCGACCTGCGCATCGGCATCGAGGCGAAGGGCGTGCTCGCGCTGCGGATCGAGGTGCGCGGCACCGGCGCCCACGGCTCGACGCCGTGGAAGGGCGACAACGCGGTGCTGAAGGCGCTCGACGTCGTCCGCCACATCGAGAGCCTCCCGTTCACGCGCGAGTCGTCGGAGATGTTCGACCGCGCCTCGGTCAACCTCGGCCGGATCGCCGGCGGCGACGCCATCAACCGCGTCCCAGAGCAGTGCACGCTCGGCATGGACATCCGCTACCTCCCGGGTCAGGACCCCGAGGCGATCCTCGCCGCGATCCGCGAGCTTCCCGACATCGAGGTGCATCCCGTCTTCCAGCGCGTCCCCGCCCGCGTCGAGCGCGACAACCCGTTCGTGCTCGCGCTCGCCGCCGCGATCCGCGAGGACGAGTCGGTCGAGCGCATCTCGGTCGGCCGCGACGGCGCCTCCGACGCGGTCAGCTTCCTCGAGGCGGGCGTCCCCGCCGTCGAGTTCGGCCCGATCGGCGCCGGCCACCACGGCGCCGAGGAGTGGGTCTCGGTCTCGTCGCTCGAGCGCTACCGCCGCACCCTCGTCGACTTCGTGAACGCGCTCCCCAGCTCGCTCGGAAAGGGCCACCTGCGCGTTGCCTGAGAACGACTACAGCGGCCCCGGCGTCTTCCGCAAGCTGCTGCTCGGCGCGGCGATGATCATCGTCGCCGCCGCCTCCGCCACCGCGGTCGCCGCCTTCAACGAGCTCGACAAGGTCACCGAGGCCTTCACCGAGGGCGGCCACCTCGACCTCGGCATCGAGCTCGCCGAGACCGACCCCGGCGAGCCGCAGACGCTGATGGTGATCGGCTCCGACCGCCGGGCGAAGACCTCCAAGGACGTGCAATCCGGCTTCACGGGCGGGGCGCGCTCCGACACGGTGATCCTGGTGCGCCTCGACCCGGAGAAGGGCGCCACCGCGCTGCTCTCGCTGCCGCGCGACCTGAAGGTGAAGATCCCCGGCGCGGGCACCGACAAGCTGAACGCCGCCTACTCGATCGGCGGGCCGAAGCTCACGCTGAAGACCGTGAAGCTGCTCACCGGCCTGCGCATCAACCACGTGATCAACGTGGACTTCAAGGGCTTCCGCGAGGCCGTCAACGAGATCGACTGCGTGTTCATGGACGTCGATCGCCGCTACTTCAACGACAACTCCGGCCCGGGGCCCGACTACGCGGTGATCGACGTCAAACAGGGCTACCAGCGCCTCTGCGGCCAGAGCTCGCTCGACTACGTGCGCTACCGCCACGAGGACTCCGACATCGTCCGCGCCGCCCGCCAGCAGGAGTTCCTGCGCCAGGCGAAGGCGCAGGTGGGCGCCCTCGAGCTGTTCAACAACCGCGACCGGCTGCTCAAGATCTTCAGCGATCACGTCGACTCCGACATCCGCCACAAGGGCACCGTCCTGAAGCTCCTGAAGCTCGCCGTCGCCTCGGCGAAGCACCCGATCCGCGAGGTGCACTTCAAGGGCGAGATCGGCGCGAGCTTCGTCACCGCGAGCGACGAGTCGGTCAAGGAGGTCACCGACGAGTTCCTCGGGGTGCGCGCCACGAAGGGCCCGCGCGGCGAGCTGAAGCCGAAGCGCAAGAAGCGGCGCAAGCGCGCCCGCGGCGACGACGGTCTCGAGAGCGCGCCGGATGCGGGCCGCGAGCAGGCGGTCAAGGCGGCGCTCGCGAAGGGCGCGAAGATCCCGATCTTCTACCCGCGCAAGCGCACGAAGGCGGCGCTGTTCGCGGGCGACCCGCGCGTGTACGCGATCCGCTCGCCCGACGGCAAGGTCTACTCCTCGTACCGGTTCGTGATCAAGGTCGGCCGCGTGGGCGAGTACTACGGGCTCCAGGGCACGGCCTGGAAGGACCCGCCGATCCTGAACGACCCCTCCGAGAAGCGCACGATCGGGGGCCGCGAATACGAGCTGTTCTACGACGGCGACCGCCTGCGGCTCGTCGCCTGGCGCACGGACGAGGCCGTCTACTGGGTCTCGAACACGCTGCTCCTGACGCTGACCGAGCCGCAGATGCTGGGGATCGCGCGCTCGGCGCGAATGCTCGGCTGAGCCCGTTCGCTAGCCTGCCCCGTCCGATGCCCGCCGAGAAGGAGCCAGTAGGAGTCATCGGCGTCGGCTGGGTGGGCCTCGTCACGGCCGCCTGCTTCGCCGAGCTTGGCCACGAGATCGTGGCGCGCGACATCCTGCCCGAGAAGGTCGAGTCGCTCTCGCGGGGCGAGGTGCCGATCTACGAGCCCGGCCTGCCCGAGCTCGTCGAGAAGAACCGCGAGCGCATCACCTTCACGACCGACATGGCGGAGGTGCTCGACCGCACGCGCCTGCTCTTCTGCTGCGTGGACACGCCGCCCACTTACTCGGGTGACGCGGACCTGTCGCGCGTCGAGACCGTGGTCGACGAGATCGGCGACTCCACCGAGCACGCGATCGTGATGAAGAGCACCGTCCCGGTCGGCACGGGCCGCTCGATCAACCGCCGCCGTCCCGGCATCGGCTACGCCTCGAACCCGGAGTTCCTCAAGGAGGGCTCCGCGGTCGCGGACTTCATGAAGCCCGACCGCGTCGTGATCGGCGCCGAGCAGTCCTCGGCCGCCTTCGCCGAACGCGTCGCGGCCCTGTACGAGCCGCTCGACGGCCCGATCGTCCACACCGACGTCGCCTCGGCAGAGATGGTCAAGCTCGCCTCGAACGCCTTCCTCGCCACCAAGATCAGCTTCATCAACGAGATCGCGAACGTCTGCGAGCAGGTGGGCGCCGACGTGACCGAGGTCGCCCGGGGCATGGGCCTCGACGAGCGCATCGGCCCGCAGTTCCTGCGCGCGGGCATCGGCTGGGGAGGCTCCTGCTTCCCCAAGGACACGCTCGCCCTCAAGCAGCTCGCGGGCAACTCGGGCTACCACTTCCAGCTGCTCTCGGCGGTGATCGAGGTCAACGAGCTGCAGAAGCGCCGCGTCGTCTCGAAGCTCCAGAAGCACCTCGGCTCGCTCGTCGGCAAGGAGATCGCCCTGCTCGGCATCGCCTTCAAGCCGAACACCGACGACATCCGCGAGGCCACGAGCCTCGTGCTCGCCGCCCGCCTCCACGGCGAGGGCGCGAACGTCCGCGCGTACGACCCGGTCGCCTCCGCGCACGCGGCGGAGCACCTGCCCGGCACGACGATCTGCGACTCGGCGATGGAGGCCGTCGCCGGCGCCGACGGCGTCGTGATCGTGACCGAGTGGCCCGAGTTCCGGGAGCTCGACTGGTCCGCGGTGAAGGACTCGCTCTCCACGCCGCTCGTGGTCGACGGCCGCAACTTCCTCGACCGCGACGCGGTCGCGGCGGCCGGCCTGACCTACGAAGGTGTGGGGCGCTCCTAGGCATGCAGGCGCTGGTCCTCGCCGGTGGTGAGGGAACCAGGCTGCGCCCCCTCACGCTCGACACGCCGAAGCCCGTCCTCCCGCTCTGCGGGCGGCCGTTCCTCTCGTTCATGCTCGGCTGGCTCGGCCGTCACGGCGTGGACGACGTGATCCTCTCCTGCGGCTTCCTCTCCGACGCCGTCGAGTCGGTGCTTGGCGACGAGTGGCGGGGGATGCGCATCCGCTACGTCCACGAGACCGAGCCGCTCGGCACCGCCGGGCCGTTGCGCATGGCGGCCGACGAGGGCCTGCTCGCCGACCGCCTCTACATGCTGAACGGCGACGTGCTCACCGACATGGACCTGACCGCCCAGCGCGCCCAGCACGAGGCCACCGGCGCTGTCGCGACGCTCTGCCTGATCGAGGTCGAGGACACCTCCTCCTACGGCGTCGTGCCCACCGCGCCCGACATGACTGTCGAGGCCTTCCTCGAGAAACAGGGGGGGCCCGCGCCCACCAACCGCGTCAACGCCGGCGCCTACCTGCTCTCGCGCGAGGTGGCCGAGCGGATCCCGCCCGGGCGCTCCGTCTCGATCGAGCGTGAGATCTTCCCGACGCTCGTGGGCGAGGGCCTCTACGGCTACCACGCGGCCGGCTACTGGGTGGACATCGGGACGCCCGAGCGCTACCTCGACGCCACCTACGACCTGCTCGCAGACGTGGTCGAGAGCGACCTGCCGCCGCGCGACGAGACCGGCTCGCTCATCCACGAGGCCTCGATCACGAGCGGTGCCCGCATCGGCCCGCAGTCGGTGATCGGCTCGCACTGCCGCGTCGGCAACGGCTCCCACGTCGAGCGCTCGGTGCTCTTCGACGGCGTCGCCGTGGGCGCCTCCTCCGCGCTCACGGGCTGCATCGTCGCCGCGGGCGCGATCATCGAGGACGGCGCCTGCGTGGAGGCGGGCGCCGTGATCGGGACCGACGCCGTCGTCGGCGCGGGCGCCACCGTGCCGGGCGATGCCCGCATCGGGCCCGGGGAGCGCGCGGGGTGAGCGCGCTCGACCGTGAGGCGATCGCCGCCGCCGACCCCCAGGACATGCTCGGCGCCGTCATGGAGCAGCCCGACCAGCTCGAGGACGCGCTTTGGCGGGTCGACTCCGCGAAGCTCGAGCCCGCCGCCGCCCCGGGCGGCCTCGTCGTCTGCGGCATGGGCGGCTCGGCGATCGGCGCGGATCTCGCCGCCTCCTGCATCGGCCACCGCGCCGAGGCGCCCCTCTTCAGCTCGCGCGACTACACGTTGCCCCAGCACGCACCCGCCGACGCGCTCTACCTCTGCTCCTCCTACTCGGGCAACACCGAGGAAACGCTCGCCGCCTACGCCGAGGCCGGGAAGACGGGCGCCCGCCGAGTCGCCATGACCACCGGTGGCGAGCTCGCGCGGCTCGCCCGCGAGGACGGCGTGCCGGTGATCGCCGTTCCGGGCGGGCTCCAGCCGCGCGCCGCGGTCGCCTACATGACTGTCGGCGCGCTCGAGGCCGCCGCGCTCTGCGGCGCCGCACCGTCGCTCCGCTCCGAGGTCGAGGCCGCCGCCGCGCTCGGGCGCTCGCTGCTCGCGGAGTGGGGGCCGGACGCCCCCGACGGCGCCGAGCCGAAGGCGATCGCCCGCCGTCTCGCCGAGAAGGTCCCGATCGTCTACGGCGCGGGCACGACCGACGCCGCCGCGACCCGCTGGAAGGCCCAGCTCAACGAGAACGCGAAGGTCCCCGCGTTCCGCGCGACGCTGCCCGAGGCCGGCCACAACGAGATCTGCGGCTACGAGCGCGGCTCGGCCTTCGCTCAGTTCGCCTCGGTGTTCCTCTGCGACGAGGGCCAGCACGAGCGCACTCGCCGCCGCATCGACCTGACGGCGGGCATCGCCGAGGCGAGCGGCGCGCAGGCGCTGCGCGTCGAGAGCCGCGGCGAGTCCCTGACAGAGCGCGTCCTCTCGCTCGTCCTCTGCGGCGACCTCGTCACCGTCTACCTCGCCGTGCTGACGGGCGTCGACCCGACGCCCGTGGAGGTGATCGAGGGCTTCAAGAGGGACCTCGGATGAGCGCCGTCGCCGCGCGCGAGCTGCGCAAGATCTACCTCCAGGGCGAGACCGAGGTACACGCCCTGCGCGGCGTGGACATGACCGTCGAGGCGGGCGAGTTCGTGGCGATCATGGGGCCGTCGGGCTCGGGCAAGTCGACGCTCCTGCACCTGGTCGGCGCGCTCGACACGCCGACCGCGGGCGAACTCGAGATCGCGGGCGTCCCGCTGTCGGGGCTCGGCGAGGCCGAGCTGACCGAGATCCGGCGAGACCGGATCGGCTTCGTCTTCCAGTTCTTCAACCTGCTGCCGACGCTGACCGCGGCCGAGAACGTGGGCCTGCCCGCGCTGATCGCGGGCGAGCGCCCCAGCGGTCGCGCGCGCGAGCTGCTCGGCGTCGTCGGCCTCGCCGACCGCGCCGACCACCTGCCGTCGCAGCTCTCGGGCGGCGAGCAGCAGCGCATCTCGATCGCGCGGGCGCTGCTGCGCGAGCCGGAGCTGGTGCTGGCCGACGAGCCCACCGGCAACCTCGACTCCGCCAGCGGCGAGATCGTGCTCGACCTGCTCCGTCGCCTCGCCGACGACGGCCAGACCGTGGTGATGGTCACCCACGACGACGGCGCCGCTGCCCGCGCCGATCGCATCGTGCGGCTGCACGACGGTCTCGTCGCGTCGTGAGGCGCCTTTCGTCGCTGTCGGGCCGGAGCCTCAGGGCCCGGCCGCTTCGTGCGCTGCTCACGACCGCGGGGATCCTGCTGGGCGTCGCGCTGATGTTCGGCGTCCTGCTCCTCACCGCGACGATCGACTCGACCTTCCGCAACCTCTTCGACTCGGTCTACGGCAAGGCCGACCTCGTGGTCGCGACGCCCGACGACGCGGGCGGGCTGCCGGGCGGGACGCTCGAGCGCGTGCGCGCCACCGAGGGGGTCCGCCAGGCGCAGGGCGCGCTCTTCTCGGTCGTCGTCACCGCCAGGGGCGGCCACGAGCTCAACCTGAACGCGGTGGACCCGGCCGAGCCGGACACCGCCGGCGTCACCTACGTGTCGGGGCGGCGCATCCGCTCCGGCGCCGAGATCGAGCTGGAGGAGGGCTGGGCGAACGAGCGCGGCCTCGGCGTGGGGGAGCGCACGCGGCTCGCGACGCCCACCGGCGTGCGGGCCTTCCGCGTGGTCGGGCTGTTCCGCTTCTCGCGCAGCTTCGGGTTCGGCGGTGAGGGCTTCGGGACGATCCCGCTC
>Ga0247708_1000243_pt1 | contig 12593 bp, 12 predicted proteins | sample 42W_NmetaG_FD_189040 | JGI IMG/M metagenome (GOLD analysis project Ga0247708, IMG submission 189040) | Soil microbial communities from hillslope of Landscape Evolution Observatory, University of Arizona, Oracle, AZ, United States - 4-2-W_N | ecosystem: Engineered > Artificial ecosystem >...
CCTCGAGGACCAGGTTGCGGCGCAGGCCGACGATCTTGTCGACGTGCTCGATCATCACCGGGCAGGCCTCGACGCAGGCGCCGCAGGTGACGCAGTCCCAGACGGCGTCGTATGGGATGGCCGTGTCGACGATGGGCTGCGCGAGGCCGCCCGGAGAGATACTGACCGTCGTCTCCGGAGCAGCCCGCGACGGCAGGCGGGGCGCGCCGGCGCCGACCGGCTGGGCAGCTCCATTCGCGCCGTTGGCGCCGTTGCCGCGCGGCGCGATCCACGGGATGAGCGGCATGCCGTGCTCGGCCTCGACCGACATCTCGCGCAGGCCCATGATCATCGTCTTGGGGTTGAGCGGCTTGCCCGTCGCCCACGCCGGGCACGCTTCCTGGCAGCGGCCGCACTCGGTGCAGGTGAAGCCGTCGAGCAGGTCCTTCCAGTCGAGATCCTCGATCGTCTTGAGCCCGAAACGCGCGTCTTCCGCCTCCAGGTCCATAGCGGGCAGCTCGCCGCGCGGCCGCAGCTTGCGCAGCGCGGCGTTGAAGAAGGCAGTGACGATGTGCAGGTGCTTGGAGCGCGGCAGGTAGACGAGAAACGTGCTGACCAGCAGCACGTTCGCCCAGAAGAGGGTGCCGAAGCCCAGCTCCAGCAGCCCGCCCGGCAGCAACGCACCGGCAAGCGCCGCCACCGGCGCCGAGGCGATCGCCCAGCCCGCATCCGGGTCGCCGAAGCGGGCGATGCGCAACGCTTCAGCCAGCCACTCGGTCGTGACCACCGCCCCGATCAGCAGCAGGATCACCAGGCCGTCGCGCGAAAGGGTCATCCGCCGCGGGGCGCGCAGCACGACGCGGCGGAACAGCGCCCAGCCGATGGCCCCCAGGACGGCAAGCACGAAGACGTTCTGACCCAGCACGAGCAGGCGCCACAGCCAGCCGTCGACCACGCCCGCAAGGACGGTGTGCACGAGCCCGAAGCTGACCCGATCGAGCGTGCCCACGGTCAGGATCACGAAGCCCCAGAAGATCGCAGCATGGAGCAGCCCGGCGTCCGGATCGCGGAACATCCGGACCTGGGCGATGGCGTAGACGAAGAGCGAGCGCAGCCGCTCCGGCTCGTCTTTCACTGACGCGGGCTGGGCGCGGGCAAACACGCGCAGGTGGCGTGCCATCAGCAGCACGAACAGGATTACCGCGACGGCGAACACGATCGGGGCGAGCGGGTAAAGCGGGACGTGCTCGACCATCAGCTGCCCTCTGTCGACGTGCCGTGCTCGGTCCGTCCGCCAAGAGTCTCGAGCGCATGCTCGAGCAGCGGCTCGATGGCGGCCAGTGACTCGAGCGCCCCGCGACGCGAGCCGGGGACGGCCACGACCAGCGTCCGGCCCAGCACACCGGCCAGCGAGCGTGACAGGTCGGCCATCGGCGTCGACGCGCGTCCGCCCGCGCGCATCACCTCGCCGAAGCCCGGAATCTCGTAGTCGAGCAGCGCACGCAGTGCCTGGGGGGTCACGTCCCGTGGGCCCAGGCCTGTCCCGCCCGTGGCAACGACCAGCGAATGCCCGGCCGCCGCCCCTGCCGCGGCAACCGCGATCTGCTCGAGCTCGTCCGGCACGACCGCGCGCCGGCAGTCGTAGCCCAGCTCGGTCAGGCGAGCAGCCAGCGCCGCTCCGCTCTCGTCCTCGCGGGTCCCGCCAGCGACGCCATCGCTGACGGTCAGCACCAGCGCACTCGGCACGCGTCAGCCCCGCTGGCGCACGGCCCGCCGCGGCCTTCGCGATCCGGCGGGAACAGGCTTGCGTTCGCTGCGCCACTCACCCGACTTGCCGCCTGACTTCTCGACCAGCCGGAGGTCACGCACGACCGCGCTGCGGTCGACGCCCTTGACCATGTCGTAGCAGGTCAGCGCGGCGACCGCTGCCGCCGTCATCGCCTCCATCTCGACGCCTGTCGCGGCGACGGTCGCGGCGCTAGCCCGGATGCGCAGGCCGCCTGCCGCACGCTCGGGCGTGATCTCGACCAGCAGCTCGGTCAGCGGCAACGGGTGACAGAGCGGGATCAGCTCGGCCGTGCGCTTGGCGGCCATAACGCCGGCCAGCTCGGCCACGGTCAGCACGTCACCCTTGGTCACACCGCCATCGATGATCAGGCTCAGCGTCTCTGGCGCAAGCTCCAGGAAGGCCTCGGCCACGGCCCGGCGCGCTGTCGGTGGCTTGTCGGAGACGTCGACCATCCGCGGCCGGCCGCCGCGGTCACAGTGCGTCAGCCGACGCCGCTCGCGCCGATCCTGGGCCATCAGCCCGCGCTCCGACGCAGCCGGATGACCTCGGCCCGCGCTCCGACGGGCAGCTCGTCGATATCCTCAGGCACGATCGCCAGGCCATCGGCGGCCACCAGCGCGGAGAGCACGTGTGAGCCCTGCCCGCCTGCCAGCCTGGCTCGCCACTCCCCGTCGACGAGCGCCAGCCGGACGCGCAGGAACGCACGCCGGCCGGGCGCCTTGCTGACCGGCTCGTCGAGCGTCGCGCTCAACGTCTCTCGCGCCAGCGGGTCGAGGTCACCGGCCAGGCGGCGCAGCACAGGCCGCACGAACAGCTCGAAGGTCACGAAGCTGCTGACCGGGTTGCCGGGCAGCCCGAAGAGCAGCACCTGCCGGCCGTCCGCAGGCCGAGTCGCGCGGGCGAAGGCAAGCGGCTTGCCGGGTTGGACCGCGATCCGCCACAGCTCCATCGTCCCAAGCTCGGCAAAGGCCTCTTTGACCACGTCGCGAGCACCAACCGAGACGCCGCCGCTCACGACCACCACATCTGCGCTGGCGATGCCTTCGCGCAGCCGGGCCACGACCTGCGCACGCTCGTCGCCGGCGATGCCCAGCTCAGCTGCGCTCGCGCCTGCCGCCCGCGCCTGGGCGACGAGGCCGACCGAGTTGCTGTCAGGGATCTGCGCAGCCGCGAGCGGCTCGCCGGCCGGCACGAGCTCATCGCCGGTTGCCAGGACCGCCACCCGCGGCCGCGGATGGACAGGCACGCTGGCGTGTCCACCGGCGGCGGCGACCGCCAGCTCGGCCGGGCCCAGGAGCGTGCCCCGCTCGAGCAGCCGTCGGCCGGCGACCAGGTCGCTGCCTGCACGACGAACGTGAGCCCCCGGCGCGGCCGGCTGGCGCACCTCGACGCTCGGCGGCAGCGCAGCGGCTCCCGGCTCCGAGTCGGTGTCCTCGACCGGCACGATCGCGTCAGCGCCCGGCGGCAGTGGCGCGCCGGTCAGGATGCGCAGCGCTGTGCCCGTCTCCACGGCAGCAGGCGCACCACGGCCGGCGGCGGACTCGCCGCGCACGGCCAGCCGGAGGGGCTGAGCCGGTGAGGCAGCGGCCACGTCAGCCGAGCGGACGGCGAAGCCATCCATCGCCGAGTTGTCCCAAGGCGGCAGCGTGAGTAGGCTGTCCAGCGCATCGGCCAGCACCAGCCCTTGGGCGGCAAGGAGCGGCAGCTGCTCCGCGGGCAGCGGCTCGACCCCGTCGAGCATCCGCTCGAGCGCCTCCTCCAAGCGGAGCAGCGGCCGGTCCAGCACGCCTGCCGAGCTCACCGCGCCTGCTCCATCGCCCGGCGCGCGCTGCGCCGCGCACGCAGAGCGGTGATCAGGCCCTCTCGAGTCAGCATCCCGACGAGCGTCCGCGGGGCCTCCTCGTCAACGACCGGCAGCGCATCGGCGCGCGAGCGGTCGAACGTCTGCAGGGCATCCATCACCGGCGTCGGCCGCGTCAGCAGGGTCACGCCGTCGAGCCCGGTCATCAGCTCCTCGACACGCGTCTCGAGCCGCTTCGCCTGTGGCACGCGCATGACCCGGCCGATGTCGATCGTGCCGACCAGCGCGCCCGCCTGGGTAACCGGGTAGACGCTCGCACTGCTGCGCTGCTGGTGCTGATCGAGCAGCGCGTCCACGGTCAGGCCGGGCGGGACGACCTCGAACTCCTGCTCCATCACATCGCCGACATGGAGCCCCTGGACGAGCAGCTCGATGTCGTGCCGGCGCTGATGCAGCCGATTGGACTGGACCAGCAGCCAGCCGAGCACGACCAGCCACAGCCCGTCGACGAAGGCGCCGGTCAGGGCGATGGCGATGCCGAAGCCCATCATCGCGTAGGCCAGCAGCCGTCCAGCCAGGAGCGCCATCCGGGTGGCGCGAATCTCGTCGCCGGTCCGGGCGAGGACGAGGCCACGCATCAGCCGCCCGCCGTCGAACGGGAAGCCGGGCAGCAGGTTGAGCCCACCCACGACCAGGTTGCTGAGCCCGACCAGCCAGGCTATCTGCCCGGCCGCCTGGAGCCACGGGTCGTCGCCCGGGACGATGGCCACGCTGAGCCCGACCACGAGCGCTCCGATGGCGATGCTCAGCAACGGCCCGACGACGGCGATCGCCATCTCCCCGCGGCCCGTGGCGGCGCGACGCTCGAGCTCGCCCTGGCTGCCGATGACCGCCAGGCCCACCTCGCGCACCTCCACGCCGACTCGCCGTGCGACCAGCGCGTGGGCAATCTCATGCACCGCCAGCGAGAGCAGGAACAGCACGCCAACGAGCAGCGACAGGCCCAGCCGCGCCACCAGCGGAAGCTGCGCGCTGAAGATGCCGATTGCCTCGAGCGCGAAGACGACGATCAGCAGCACGAACAGCCAGCTGAGCGTGACCGCCACGCGGACCCCGAAGAATGGCCCGATGCTGAACCTCGTCCTCATGCTTGCGCCTCCAGGCGGCGCGAGCGCCGACGGGCGACCAGCCAGGCGATCACGGAGATGCCGCCGGCGAGCAGGCCGTAGGCGGCCGCACTGAGCTGCCAGAAGGCGAGCGGGTAGAGCCGCACGAGGTTGCTCTGGGCGGGATCGAAAGCCCAGTTGCCGCCCGGAAAGAGCAGCCTGTGGAAGAGCTCGAACGCCGGGCCGAAGGCAAGCGCCGCGAAGACCCCGAGCACGACCAGCGCCACCACCAGGGTCGCCGCGCCGCGGCCGATGTCCCGCCACAGCGACGCTGACCGTCCGCCTCGTACGAGCGCTGCTGCCAAGCCAGCCAGGGCCAGCGTCGCCAGCCCGAGGAAGGTGAACAGCACGAGCCTGACGTCCTGCATGTGGGCCACCTCGTCAGGGCTGTAGAGCGGGCGGCCGCCGTCATAGCGGATGTCGAACGCGCCGCTGCCGAAGAGGAGCTCGTTGACGGTCATGTCAGACAGGCGCAGCGACTCGGCCTGCGTCACGCCGGCGCCGGTCGCCCCGACCGAGGTCATCGCCGGATGGATCCACGATGGCGTGAGCAGCGGCAGCAGGGCCAGGCTCAGGATCACGACCGCGGTGGCCGCCCCCGCAAGGACGCTGCGAACGGGCGCCGCGATGCCCCGCTCTTCGTGCGCGACGCCCGCGCGCGAGCGGGCCGAGGCGCTGAGCGTGCTCATCGCGGCATTGTGGCACGCGCGGCCGGGGCTACTCCTCGTGCAGCGTGTGCGCCTGGTCCCACCAGCCCTCGATGATCAGGTCGTCCGGGGGCTCGCCGTCGAGTGCCCGGGCGGCCCGATGGAGCCGCCGCCTGAAGTCGTCGAGCGGCAGTGCCAGCACGTCGGACAGGCCCACCAGCCCCGCCTGGGTGAAGAGCAGCTGCTCGTCCGGCCCAAAGTTGGCCAGGTTGAGCAGCAGCGCCTCGTCGCGCCACGAGCTGACATCGTTGGTCGTCGACCCGATCTGGTCGGCCAGGTACTGCCGCCGGGTCGACGTCTCGGAGACCTCGAGCAGCAGGCCGGTGGTGAAGATGCCCTGGCGAAGCAAGGCCTCGACGTGGTAGTCGGGCAGTCGCTGGAGGTGCTCGATGGGCGGCAAGAGTCTCCTCCACCTCGGTCGGTCGGTCGGTCGTAGGCGCTGCTGGCGATTATGCCCTGCCTTGGGCCGACGCCGGCAGCGCATCAGCCTTCGAGCGTGGCCTCGACGCTCAGCTCGACATTGCCCTTGAGCGCCTGCGAGATCGGGCACCCGTCCTTGGCCGTCTCGGCCGCCTGGCGGAAGGCATCAGCGTCTGAGCCCGGGACGCGGCCGCTGACCGACAGCGCGCTGCGGGTCACCCGCCAGCCGGCCTCCTGCTTCTCGAAGCTGAGCACGGCCGTGACCTGCAAGCGCTCGGCAACGGTGCCGGCCTTGGCCAGGCCGTTCGAGAGCGCCATCGAGAAGCACGCCGCGTGGGCGGCGGCCAGCAGCTCCTCAGGGCTCGTCCGGCCGTCGATGGCCTCCGTGCGTGAGGCCCAGCTGACGGGCAGCTGCCGGAACAGCTGCGAGCTGTCCGCGCTGACTGTGCCGGAGCCGGTGAAGAGGTCTCCCTGCCAGATGGCAGTCGCCGATCGTGTCACGCCCACGGTGGTCTCCTTCGTCGTTTCTGTGTCGGCCAATCGTCGCACAGGGCCGCCCATTACCCTATGGCGGGAGGTCTGCCCAGGTCTTGATGCAGCGAACGCCACGCCAATCCGTTCCCGCTCGCGGCCGCGCCCGATGAGGGCCAGCTTCGGCGCGCTGAGCGCCCTGGTCGTGGTCGCGTTGATGGCCGTGTCTTTCGCCGCCGGCCTGGTTGCGGGCACGCCCACGACCACGACCACACCCCGGCCCACGCCTTCCGCCGTGCGGCCATCGCCCACGCCCTCGGCCAGCCCGACCGCCCTGCCCGGCGTAGTTGCGCAGGCGATCGTCGTCCCCAAGCGCAGCGTCGATGTCGCCGCGCCGATCACGGCCAGCGTCGAGCAGGTCTTCGTCCGCGAGGACGAGCAGGTCCGCGAGGACCAGCTGCTGCTGCGGCTCGACACGAGCACTCGCCGCGCCCAGGTGAACGTCGCCGAGGCTGACCTGCGGCGGGCGCGGGCGGCAGCGGCTCGCGCCCAGGTCGTGGTCGACCAGCTGCCCGAGGACGCCAGCCAAGCTCAGCGTGACCAGGCGGCCGCCGACCTGCGTCTGGCCGACGCCGAGGTCGCGCTTGCCGGCTCGGCACTCGAGGCGGCGCGCGCCGCGCTGCGCCAGACCGAGGTGCGCGCGCCGTGGGCCGGCACAGTCGCCAGCCTGGCTGTCAGCGCCGGCGAGCAGGCGGTCGTGGGCCAGACGCTGGTGACCATCGCCGACATGAGCGGCTGGCTCTTCGAAACGACGAACGTCGGCGAGCTTGACGTCGTCCGCGTGGCGATCGGGGATCGGGCGCTGATCAGCATCGCGGCCCTGCCAGACATCGAGCTCGAAGGGGTGGTCGAGCAGATCAGGGTGCGCGGCGGCGCGGGCGATGCGGGTGTTCGTTTCGATGTCGTCGTCAGGCCGCTCGAGCACCTGCCGGACCTGCGCTGGAACATGAGCGCCACGATCCGCATCCTGTCCGGCAATCCTGGCAGTTGACGCGCTTCCGGTCTGCAATCGAGGAAGCGGCGGTGGCGTCAGGCCGACGTAAGCCGCAGACGGCGTCGTGACGATGATCCGCGATCTGCGTGCCTGGCGCGAGGATGACCCGCAGGCGTGGAATTCCTTCGTCGATGGTGCCCCGTACGGGACGTTCACCCAGCTGTGGCAGTGGGGTGAGCTCAAGGCCGGCGGAGGCTGGCGGCCGCTGCGGCTATGCGTCGGCGGCCCTGGTCAGCCGGTCGCCGGGGTTCAGCTGCTCATCCGCCGCGTGCCCGTCGTCGGCTGGAGCCTTGGCTACGCGCCGCGCGGTCCGATCGGGGCGCTGGACGTTCCGGCCGTCCGGGGGCGCTTGATCGAGGCGCTGCGTGAGCTGGGCCGCGAGGAGCGGCTGGCCACCGTCCGGGTCGATCCGGAGACCGGGCCAGACGAGCCATACGGCGCGGCCCTCCTCGATCGCCCATGGCGCCGGGCGCGCGGTGTCCAGGCGCCCTGGACGCGGCTGGTCGACCTGGGCCGAGACGAGGACACCCTGCGTGCGGAGATGCGGCCCAAGCACCGGCAGTACGTGGCCAAGGCGCGGCGCGCAAGCGTGGTCATCGAGCGGCTGGACGGGCCGGACGTGGATTCGCCCGCCATCCGCGGTGCGCTGGCCGACTTCTACCGCATCGTCGACATCACGGCGCGGCGGACCGGTTTCGCTCTGCGGCTGCCGGCCTACTACAAGCAGGCCTGGCAGCAATTCGCGCCGGTCGGTCGATGCCGGCTCTACTTCGCGGTCCAGGGCGGCGAGCGCGTGGCGACGATCTTCCACTTCCTGTGTGGCCAGCGAGCCGTTGAGGCCTGGGGCGGGATGGTCGATGAGGCCGGCCCGACGCGGGCGAACTACCTGCTCAAGTGGCAGGCGATGATGGACCTTCGGGCGGACGGCTACACGGCCTACGACATGTGGGGCCTCGCCAATACCGGCATCCGTCAGTTCAAAGAGGGCTTCGGCGGCCGAGAGGTGCGCTACATCGGTGCCCGCGAGCTGCCGCTATCTACGCTCGGCGATACCGGTGTGCGCCTCGCCGTGGGCGGCTACGGCTCGCTCCAGCGACTGCGCGCCCGGCTGCGTGGCGAACGGGCGTCAGAGCGTGAGGAAACGGTCTAGCCGAAAGGGACCGTTGCGCAACCGCCGCAGACGCGGCATGATCTAGGTCACGTCACCAAGAGGACTGCTGTTTGATTGCCGTGATCACGGCTGTGCCGACGATGGAAGACGACGATACGCCGACCATGATCCTGGGCGCAGATGGGCGCTACGAGGATGCAAACGCGGCAGCGCTGGCCGTGCTCGGGCTGACAATCGAGCAGCTGCGAGCCCTGCCGCCGCGTGCGCTGTCGACGACCCCCGTCGAGGAGGCGGATAGCTTGCGCGCCGAATGGGAGCGCTCGGGCGCTACGTCTGCGCTCGGTGAGACGACGCTCCTGCGGCCTGACGGGACACGGCTGCGGGCAACCTTCCGGGTCATGCCCGCCGCCGACGGCCGCTTCCGCGCCACCTTCGAGCCGGTCAGCACGCCGGTCGACCAGCCGACCGAGCTATACACCGTCGGTCGAGTGCTCGCCGCCTGGCGCGCCGCCGAGCGCAAGCTGGCAGAGGTCACACCCGATTCGGACGAGGGCCGCGCGCTGCAGGCGCGCATCGGCCAGCTGCGCGCCGACCACCGACGCCTGTTCGAGGCCGAGCAGCAGTAGAGCCTGCCGGCGCTTGAAAGGCTGGTCGGGGCGAGAGGATTTGAACCTCCGACCACCAGTCCCCCAGACTGGTGCGCTACCAGACTGCGCCACGCCCCGAGCCGAGGTCCGAGTCTAGCAGAGCCTCTTTCTGCCACGGCCTGCGACAGCCTTGCTTCGAACAGGGTCGCCCGAGGGGGGCGACGTCATCTGGGAGGGAGAAGAGAGAGGTGATCGGAGGAGCAACCAGGGCCTGTCTTGACGCCGGCGGCGCTTTACGCGCTGCACGCCCCGACGGAGCGAGACCGGGACTCTTGGTGTGCCCGCCAGTATCCGCAGCTCGGCCGACTGGTCGGCCCACGGCGCCGCGAGAGAGTCCTCACCTGGCCTGATATCCGGTTGCTGCCTCCGATCAATTGGCAGGCTTTCAGCCTACGCGTCAGGCGGCCATGGGGTAGATGACCTGCCGACAATCGGTCGCGTCACAGGTACCGAACGCGAGGCGGAAAGGTGCGGTCTGCGGCGGAGAGGTGCGGATAGGTGAGTCTTGCAGAAGCCTTGCAGGGTTCTACGGCGCGGCAGGCTCGCCTGGGAACGCCTGCCTTGCCCACTCCTCGAGACCGGCTAGCTCGTCCTTCTGCTCGCGGCTGAGCAGGTCGATCAGGCAGCGCTGGACGCTTTTGCCCTGGAAGATCGCGTTGTGCACCTCGCGCGCGATGGGCATCTCGACGCCCGAGCGACGGGCCAGCTCGAGCGCGGCGGTGACCGTGTAGGCGCCCTCCGCGACGCCAGGCAATGTGCCCTCGATCTCTGACCAGCGGCGGCCGCGGGCGAGCTCGACGCCCAGGCGGTGGTTGCGCGACAGCGGCGAGAAGCATGTCGCGACGACGTCGCCCAGCCCGGCCAACCCGGCAAAGGTCAGCGGGTTTGCGCCGGCTGCCACACCCAGGCGGGTCATCTCGGCCAGCCCGCGGGTGATCAGCCCGGCCTTGCCATTGTCACCAAAGCCGAGCTGCTCCGCAGCGCCGGCGGCGATGGCGACGATGTTCTTGAGCGCGCCGCACAGCTCGACGCCGATCACGTCCCGGTTGCGGTACAGCCGGAACGATCGGCTGGCGACCATCTCGACCACCGCCGCGCCCACCGCCTCATCGGCCGCGCCGACGACCGCGCTGGCGGGCAGCCCACGGGCGATCTCGAGCGCCAGGTTGGGGCCTGATAGCGCAGCCACGCGCCGTTCGGCATCAGGCACGACCTCGCACAGGACTTGGGTCATGCGTAGCAAGGTGTCGCGCTCGATGCCCTTGGCGACCGAGACGATCAGCGCGTCAGGGTGGACGTGCGCCGCCACGCGCTCGGCCGCCGAGCGCATCCCCGCGGCGGACGTGGCGAAGATGACGAGCTGGTCGGCGCCGGCCAGCGCCTCCGGCCGGTGGTCCACCTCGACCTCAGCCGGCAGCTGGATGCCCGGCAGGTGTCGCGCGTTCTGGCGCTCCTGCGCGATCTGGCGGGCATGTTCCTCGTCCCGCGCCAGCAGCGCAACCGGGCCGGAGCGAGCCAGCTGGATTGCCAGCGTCGTGCCCCACATGCCGGCGCCGACTATCGCGCGGCGGGCCTGCAGCTCCAAAGTTCGGCTCGCTGTGCTAGCGGCTGGCCGCGCGCGCCGGGCGACCGCGGCGGCGTCGTTGCGGTGGACGATCCATCTGTTCGCGCGACCGCTCACGGAAGACCATGCGCAGCGGCGTGCCGGCGAATCCAAAGGCCTCGCGCAGGCGGTTCTCGAGGTAGCGCTTGTAGGAGAAGTGGATCTCGGCCGCTGACGAGGCAAAGAAGACGAACGTCGGCGGCTCGATCGCCACCTGGGTGGCGTAGTAGAGGTGCGGACGCCGGTTGCGGACGGACGGCGGCTGCTGGCGGAAGGTCACCTCGCGCAGCAGCGCATTGAGAGCGGCCGTCGGGACGCGCCGGCGGCGCTCGGCGGCGATCTCGAGAGCGGCCTCGATCACGCGACTCACGCGCTGGCCGCTCTTGGCGCTGATGGCCACGATCGGGGCGAAGCCGATGAACGGCGCGTCGCGCCGGATCACCGCCGCGTACTCGTCAAAGGTGCTCGGGTCCTTCTCGACGAGATCCCACTTGTTGATCGCCACCACCAGGCCCACGCCCTCGTCGAGCACATAGCCGCAGACATGGGCGTCCTGCGCGGTCAGGCCCTCGGTCGCATCGAGGACGACGACCGCCACGTCGGCACGGCCAACGGCCTTGAGCGCGCGCAGGGTCGCAAAGCGCTCGGCCGCGGGGCCGCCGGCGACCTTGCCACGACGGCGGATGCCGGCGGTATCGACGAGCCGAACCTCGCGGCCAGCCCATTCGAGGGTGGTGTCGATGGCGTCGCGGGTCGTGCCCGGCACGTCGCTCACGATCGCTCGCTGCTCGCCCAGCAGCGAGTTCAGCAGCGAGCTCTTGCCGACGTTCGGCCGGCCGACTATGGCCACGCGCGCCGGGCGATCGTCGAACACGAATGCCGCAGGCTCGACCTCCTCCCCTGCTGGCTCGTGGCCGCTCGCCGCCTGCTCCTGATCCCAGGCCGCCTGCTCGCTCTCGCGTCGCTTGCGCTCGAGCTCGGCCTCCGACTCGGCCGGCAGGGCCCAGACGAGGGCATCGAGCAGGTCACCCGTGCCGCGGCCGTGGACTGCGCTGATGAGGTGCGTCTCTTCCCAGCCCAACCGGTGGAACTCCGCTGCCTCCATCTCCAGGCGCTGGTTGTCAGCCTTGTTGACGGCCAGCAGCACCGGCGCGCGGGCCGAGCGCAGGACCTCCGCGGCCTCGAGGTCGGCCGGCGTAGGACCGGCTGCCGCATCGACCAAGAAGAGGATCACGTCCGCCTCCTCGATCGCCAGCCGTGCCTGCTCCTGCACGCGCTCCTCGATTGCGTCCCCCGGCCGCTGCTCGAGGCCACCTGTGTCGACGACGATGAAACGTCGGCCGTTCCACTCGGCGACGTCGTACAGCCGGTCGCGGGTGGTGCGTGCCTTGTCCTCGACGATCGCCACCCGCTCGCCGATGATGCGGTTGAAGAGCGTGCTCTTGCCGACGTTCGGGCGGCCGACGATGGCGACGATGGGCAGGCCCTCGAAAGGCTGGTCGGGCAGCCGGCCGCGGGTCGGCCGGCGGGCGCGCCTCGGCGGCACGCTAGGCGGCGCCGGCGACCGGCGCCTGGCGCTTGATCGGGCGCCCCTGGTCGTCGAGCGAGCTCGAGCGGTAGGCCGGCTCGGCGACGGCGGTGATCGCCTCGCGGGCGAGCTCCCGCGCGCGCAGTCGCATCGCGTCGCTGCCGGCGAGCTCGTAGACGCGCTGGGCGACCGCCTGCAGATCCTCGATCGGGGTGGAGGTCCCGCCCGTCACGCCAACGACCGTTGAGCCGGCGAAGGCGGCGGGGTCAGCGAGGTCATGCGCGCTCTCGATCTGGACAACCGGCTTGCCCGCAATC
>Ga0247708_1000245_pt1 | contig 12541 bp, 14 predicted proteins | sample 42W_NmetaG_FD_189040 | JGI IMG/M metagenome (GOLD analysis project Ga0247708, IMG submission 189040) | Soil microbial communities from hillslope of Landscape Evolution Observatory, University of Arizona, Oracle, AZ, United States - 4-2-W_N | ecosystem: Engineered > Artificial ecosystem >...
GCGTCGCCGGCTCGACGACCGGGGTCTCGGGCTGCACGATCGGCGTCTCGGGGACCGTCACGGGCGTCTCGGGTTGGACCACGGGAGGCTCGGCCGCGGCGGGCGCCTCCGCCTCGGAGGCGGCGGCAGCGGGCGCGAGGACGGCGCCTCGCCGAGCAACGGGCCGAGGGCGGGCACCTTGGAGATGGCCTGGCGGACGGTCTTCAGCGTGTCCTCGTCGGCGCCCGACGGAAGGCCCTTGGGCGTGATCGACCGGCGCACCGGCGAGGTCAGCAGGGCCTCCAGCAGCGCCAGCCACCGGTCGGGGGCCGTCTCGGGGGCCATGGACTCGCCCACGGCCTCGCTCAGCCGGGTGCCGAGCTCGGGCGGCAGGCGCAGCCCCTGCTCGGGCGCCCGGCTGCTGACCCGCAGGGCCCGCACGATCCGGCCTTCGGTGAGGCAGGTTCCGATCTCGTCGACCCACGCCTGGCGCTCGGCCGCGCTGCGGCGGTCGAGGCCCTCCCGCAGGCGGGTGGCCAGGGCCCGGCTCTCCTCGTCCCGCCCGGCGAGGTCGGCGCCGGCCACCACCGTGCGGAGGTCACGAAGGCTGATCTCGTCGACCGACGCGGCCGCCGCCTCGGCCCGGTCGCGCCACTCGGCGGCCCGCAGGCCCGGCAGCAGCTCCTCGGCCAGGGAAAGGATGGCGTCAGCGCGGATCTCCGGCCCACCGGCCGCCCGGGCCTGGGCGTTCTGCTCGTCGACGGCTTGGCGCACGCCGGCCAGCCCGCCCCGCAGCACCTGCTCGGCGATGGCCCGCTGCTCGGGCGCCAAGGCGTTGAGGACCGCTTCACGGTGCGCCCGGCCGGGCTGGAGCCGCTTGGCCTGGGGCCGCGGGCGCGAGGGCGGCGGCGTCGAGGCCCGGGCCGGGCGCTCCCGTCCGCTGCGCTCGCGCGGCGGGCGGTCCCTACCGTCGCGAGCGACTCCCGGTCGCTCGCCGCCGGGCCGCTCGCCCGGCGGCCGGTCGCCCGCGGGTCGCTCGGCCCTCGGTCGCTCGCCGCCCGGGCGCTCGCTGCGGGGACGGTCGGGCCGGTCGGGCCGAGCCCGGTCTCGGGGCGCCCCGGCGCCGTCGCGCCGGGGGCTTTCCCGGGGACCGCCGGAGGGGCCGGGCGTGGCCCGGGGGCGGGTGGTGCCCGGTCCGCCCGGACGCCCTCCGCCGAACCCGCGGTCGAACCCGCGGTCGCCCCGGTCACCGCGGTCGCCGCGCCGGCCGCGATCCCCGCCCTCCCGCTCGGGCTTGAGCGGGCTGTGGGTCACCAGCGCCTCCTCGCGGCCGGATCCGAGCAGCGGGAGCAGCTCTGGGCCCTGCTTCTTGGCCTTGGGCGCCAGCACCGAGGTCACGTTGATGCCGTCGAGGTCGAAGTCGGCCTCGGCCCGCACCACGTCACCCACTTTGGCCCCGTCGTGGAGGACCGATCCGGCCACGACGCCCTTAGGCTGGCGGGCGCCGGCCGCCCGCCACGTCCACGTGCCGTCCGGGCGGGCGCTGGTCAACTCGATGTCGATGCGGGGCATACAAGGGCCAACCTAGCCAACCGGCCCGGAAGGCCGCTCACCCGGTGCGTTCCGCCGGCGTTCTCGGCGATGTTTCCTGCTCTCTGACCAGCGGTAGGAGGAGATCGCGGCGCGGCGCCGTGCGTCGAGGCAACAAGGAGGCCGCCGAATGGCCCAGCAGACCACGACCAACCTCGGCCCTTCCGGGGGCGACCTCCGCCCCACGGGCGCGGACGTGCGCACGACCGGCGGCCACTCGCTGCTCACCAGCCAGGGCCGGACGTCGATCGCCGACTCGGTGGTGGAGAAGATCGCCGGCGTGGCCGCCCGCGAGGTCTCCGGGGTGCACGAGATGGGCCGGGGCGCGGCCCGGGCCTTCGGCACCATCAAGGAGAAGCTGCCGGTTGGCAGTGGCCCCAACGTCACCCAGGGCGTGAGCGTGGAGGTGGGCGAGCGGCAGGCGGCCGTCGACATCGACGTCGTCGTCGACTACGGCGTGTCCATCCCCGACGTCTCCCAGGCCGTCCGCGACAACGTGATCCAGCGGATCGAGCGGATGACCGGGCTGGAGGTCACCGAGGTCAACGTCTCGGTGGACGACGTGTACCTGGGCGACGACAGTCCGCCCGAGCCGCCGCGGGTCCAGTGACCGACCTCGAAGCGGTGGCGGCGGCCGCCCTGGGCTGCCCCTTGATCGCCGGGCTCACCGGTGGCCGCTTCGGCGAGATCGCCACCTACCGGCCGGGCCGCCGCCTCGTGGGCGTGCGCGAGGTCGACGGCGAGGTCGAGGTCCACGTGGTGGCCAAGTGGGGGACCCCGCTGCCCGAGGTGGCCGAGGTCGTGCGCGCCGCGGTGACGCCCCACGCCGCCGGGCTGGCGGTCGCCGTCTACGTCGACGACATCGAGGTCCCCGGGGAGGCCCCGGTTGGAGCCCCGTGAGATCCTCCAGGTGCCGCCCGGCGCCGGGCGCCGGGAGGTCGCCGAGGCCTTCCGCCGCTTCGCCCTCGCCCACCACCCGGACCGGGGGGGCGACCCGGCCCGCTTCCGCGCCGGTGTCGAGGCCTACCGCCGGCTCACCGGCGCCCGCCCGCCGCTCCGCGCCCGGGCCGACGTCGTCTTCCACCGCCGCACCCGCCCCGGCCCGGCGACCCTGCTCCGCCTGGCCGGCCGCCGCCTGGCCGCCACCCGCTTCCCCCGCCCGTAACGAGGAGGACCCATGCAACCATCGATCGTCGGACTGTTCGTCGGCCTGCTGCTCGGCCTGGCCCTGGCCTTCGACGGCTTCGGCTCCATGCTCATCGTGGCCTTCTGCGGCGCGGTGGGCTACGTGGTCATGAAGGTCGTCCAGGGCGAGATCGACCTCACCCCGTACCTGGGCGGCCGCAACCGCACCATCCGATGAGCCAGGGCACGGCCGAGCTCCCGGAGCCGGCCCCGGCTCCCGGGCCGGCCTCCACACTGGGCCGGCCTCCCGGGCCGACCTCCACCCTGGGCCGGCCTCCCGGGCCGGCCTCCACCCTGGGCCGGCCTCCCGGGCCGGCCCCGGCTCCCGGGCCGGCCTCCACACTGGGCCGGCCTCCCGGGCCGGCCTCCACCCGGGGGGAGACGGTGATCGCGCCGGCCGTCGTCGAGAAGATCGCGACGCGTGCTGCGTCGGAGGTCGACGGCGTTGGCGGCGTGGTCGAGACCGGGCTGGGCCGCCTGCTGCCCTGGACGGTCGGCCACCCGTCGGCGGCCCGGGCCAGCGCCGAGGTGGGGGCCGAGACGGTGAGCGTCAACCTCACCGTCAACGTGGTGTACCCCGAGCCCGTCGCCGCGGTGACCAACCGCGTGCGAGCCCAGGTCACCCGCCGCCTGGCCGAGCTGTGCGGGCTGCGGGCCGCCGAGGTCAACATCGCCGTCCCCGCCCTGGTGACGCCGCCGCGCGTCGCCCGCCGGCGGGTGGAGTAGCGGCCCGGTGCGCATCGCCAAGCGCGCCCTGGCCGCCGTGCTCGCCCTCGGGCTGCTCGTCGGCGGCCTCCTCCTGGCCGTCGAGATCGTCGTGGCCGGCTTCGACCGGCGGCCATGGGTGCTGCCTCACGACGACTGGTACGTGAGCGCCCGCGCCCGCAGCTGGGACTCGGCCCCGCCCCGCTGGATCTTCATCGCGCTGGTCGTGGCCGGGCTGCTCCTGCTCTTCCTGCAGCTGGCCCGGCGGCGCCCCAGCACCCTCGCCCTGGGGCCGGGCGCGGTGCCCGCGGACGTCGGCCGGCGCAGCCTGGAGAAGGCGCTGGTGCGAGAGGCCACCCACGTCGACGGAGTGGCGGCGGCCAAGGCCCGCATCGGCAAGGACCGGGCGTCGGTGGTCGCCGCCTCCAACCGTCGCCAGACCGATGGGCTGGAGCCGGAGGTGACCGAGGCCCTCGACCGCCGGATGGGCGCCCTCGGGCTGGCCCGCCTGCCCGAGGTCCGGGTCAGGGTGCACGGCAGGGGCGACCGGTGAGGCGGGGGGTCGACCGGCTCAACAGCACGGCGCTGACCGTCCTCGCCCTGGCCCTGCTGGCCGCCGGCGCCTACGGGCTGGCCCGGGGGTACGGCGCATTCGGCGACGCCCGGGCCGCCGACCCCGTGCTCACCGACGACGTGCGCGACTTCGTCTCCCGCAACGCCGACTGGTTCTGGCCGCTGGCCGCCGTGGTCTCCATCCTGGCCGCCTGGGTGGGGCTGCGATGGCTGCTGGCCCAGTTCTCCACGCCGACCGCCGCCCACTTGCCGGTGCCGGCCGAGGGGCCCGGTCGCACCGAGCTGTCCGCGTCCGGCGCCGCCGCCGCCCTGGCCCGGGAGATCGAGGGCTACGCCGGCGTCCGCTCGGCCCGGGCCCGGATGGCGGGGGGCCGCCCGTCGCCCGAGGTCGAGATCACCGTCGACGTCCACGACGGCGCCGACGTGCCCGCCTTGCGCCGGCGCATCGAGGAGCACGCCCTGCCCCGCTTCCGCGGCGCCCTCGAGCTGCAGGACCTGCGGGCTCGCATCCACGTCCGGCTGGCCGAGGCGGCGGGCCGCACAGTGCGCTGAGCCCTTTCCCCGCCCCGCCGTGAGGCCGTAGCCTGCGCCCGGGGTGGAGGGGAGACTGGTGACCGAACTGGTGGAGGTGCGGCTGCTCGGGCTGCCGCTGCAGGTGTGGCAGCGCACCCAGGAGCACGTCGACGGGCTGCTCCGGGAGTTCATGCTGATCGTCCAGGACGACGAGGCCCGGGCGGCCACGCCGGGGCGGCTCCTCGGCCTCATCGAGGAGCTCACGGCCGGCTACGGCGAGTTCTCCGAGGAGCAGCGCCGGCAGATGGAGGCCGCCCTGGCCCGGGGCGAGGCGGAGATCGACCTCACCTACCAGGTGCCGCCCGGTGCGGCCGGGGCGGCCCAGCTGCTGGGCGACATGCTCGACGAGGCCGACGACTACTGCCGGCGGGGCGACCACCTCCTCACCCTGGCCACCCCCGCCGAGGCGTTGCGCTTCCGGCGGTGGTTCATCGGCGAGTTCGTCGACCAGGTCGCCGGGCGCCCGCCGACTCCCTGGCCCGACTACGCCTGAGCCCGGGCCAGCTGGGCCCGGGCCCGGCGCTCCACGGTGGCCATGCCCAGTGCCTCCGCCACTTCCAGGGCCTGTTCGAGCAGCGGCGTGGCCCGCGCCGCGTCGACGCTGCCGGCCCAGGCCAGGCGGGTGCGGGCCAGCCAGGTGGGAGCCCCCATCACCGCGTGGGTGTCCGCCGCGGCCGCGAAGTGCCGGCCCGCCGCCTCGTGGTCCCCGAGGGTGGCCCGCAGCAGGCCCAGGTAGTGGGCGACGGCCCCCGAGTAGGCCAGCGACGACATGGTGACGAACTGGCCGTCGTAGGGCCGGATGACCTCCAGGAGCGTCGCCGCTCGATCGGTGTCGCCCAGGTGGGCGCAGACGGCGGCGCAGTTGGTGACGACGTAGAGCCAGGTCGGCTCGAAGGCCAGGTCGGCGAAGTCCTTGGCCGCCAGCTCCTCGAAGATGGGGCGGGCGTCGTCGTCCCGGTCGACGTCGCAGTAGGCCAGCGCCTGCCAGGTCCGGAGGAACCAGCGCGACTCGGGATGGCGGCTGATGGCCACCCGCAGCGGCCGCTCCCACCGGTCGAGGCCGCCCCGCTCGAAGGCCAGCTGGATGCGCTGGCACGACAGGAACATCTCGGCGTCGGCGTGGCCGGCGGCCCGGCCCAGGTGGAAGGCCTCGCCCGAGAGGCGCTCGGCCTCGTCGAACCGCCCGGCCAGCAGCATGCGCCCGGCCCGCAGGTACGTCATGTACCAGGCGGTCGTCGGCTGGCGCAGCTCGGCCGAGAGCCGCTCGAAGGCGGCGAAGCACCGCTCGGCCTCCGCTGCGTCCGCCGCCTCCATGGCCGCGATGGCCCGCCAGCCCCAGCCCTGGCAGCGCATGGCCGGGTCGGGCAGCCGCTCGGTCACCGCCAGCAGCTCGGCGGTGTTGGCCAGGCGCTCGGGCAGGGTCCCGGGGTCGCCGCGCAGGGTGTTGTACCGGGGGATGAGGACGCCGGCCAGGGTGGGCAGGTCACCCAGGCGCCGGGCCATGGTCAGGGCCTCGTCGCTCCGGCGCCGGACGCCCTCGATGTCGCCGGTGTAGACCAGCTCGACGGCCAGGTTGGCCAGCACCCGGGCCCGCAGGGTCCCGTCCTCCGGGCTCAGGGCGTCGAGGGCGGCCTCCAGGGCCGCCACCCGCTCGTGGTCGACGCTGTAGGTCGCGCTCCAGAACCCTCGCCCGTTGGCCACCGCGGCCGCCGCCAGCCGCTCGGCGTCGCCCAGCTCGCCGGCCAGCCGGGCCGCCTCCAGGTACGTCGTGCGGTGGGCGGGCGCCCCGCAGCGCTTCTGCGCCTCGCCCAGGGCCAGCAGCAGGTCGCAGCGGCGGGCCTGCTCGTCGGCGACGCCGGCAGACGAAAGGAGCGACAGGGCCCGCTGGTACTGGTCGGCGGCCTCGTCGTGGGCCAGGAGGGCCAGGGCCCGGTCGCCCGCCGCGGTGGAGTAGTCCAGCGCCTTGGCCGCCGCTCCCAGCTCGGCCGCCCGGGAGAAGTGGTGGGCCAGCTCGGGCAGGTGCTCGCCCAGGTGGGTGGCGAACACCCGCTCCAGCGCCTCGCCCACCCGCCGGTGCAGCAGCGCCCGGCGGGCGGCCGAGAGGCCGTCGTAGAGCGTCGCCCGCACCAGGGCGTGGGTGAAGCGCTGGCGCAGGGCCGACCCGGGCGCCTCGGCCACCAGGCCGGCGGCGAGCGCCTCGTCCAGGCCGCCGAGCACGGTGTCCTCGTCGACGCCGGCCGCCACCCGCAGGACGTCGAGGTGGTAGTGCCCGCCGATCACCGCCGCGACCGCCAGCAGCTGGTTGGTGGCCTCCGAGAGCCGGGCCAGGCGCCGGCGGACCACGCTCCGGACACCCTCGGGCACGCCCGTGGCTTCCAGCGACCATTCCGCCAGCGGCCCGCCGATGTCGGCAAGGTTCCGCATCACCTCGCCGATGAAGAAGGGGTTGCCGGCCGTCCCGGCATGGATCGACCGGGCCAGGCCCTCCTCCACCGTGCCGAGGCGCTCGCCGGCCAGGGCGCCGACGAACTCGCGGACGGCGGCCTCGTCCAAGCCGCTGAGGGGCAGGCGGCGGACGCGCTCGGAGTCCCGGACCAGCTCGAGGGGCCCGGGCGCCTCGGTGTCGCGGTAGGTCCCGAGGACCAGCAGCGGCATCGACTCGGTCCGCATGACCAGGTGGCGCAGCAGCAGCACCGTGGGCTTGGCTGCCCAGTGGAGGTCGTCGAGCACGACGAGCGCGGGCGCCTGCCGGGAGAGGGCGGCCAGCGTCCGGGCCACCGCCTCGAACAGGCGGTAGCGCTCGGTCTCGGGATCGGACGGCACGGGGGCCGGTAGGTCGTCGACCAGGTCGGCCAGCTCGGGCACCAGCCTGACCAGCTCGCCGGCCCGGCCGGCCAGGCAGGCCTCGAGCTCGTCGGCGCCGAGGGTCGGCAGGGCCCGGGCCAGGGCCTCGGCGAAGGGCTGGTAGGGGACGGCCAGCTCCTCGTCGCAGTGGCCGACGAGCACGCGTGCCCCCTCGCCGTGGACGCTCCGGGCCAGCTCCAGGGAGAGGCGGGTCTTGCCCACCCCCGGCTCGCCCGCCACCAGGACCAGCCGGGGGCCGCCGGCGATGGCGGCCGCCCACTCGCCCTGGAGGGCGTCCAGCTCCGCCTGCCGGCCGACGAACGGCCCGGCCGTCGGGAACGGGAAGGCGCCGGCCGCCGCCGCGGCCGCCCCCGTCGCCGGGGCGGCGGCCTCGGGAGGAGGCGACCAGTCCAGCTCCGGGGCCTGCAGCAGCACCGCCTCCTCGAGCCGCTGCAGGGTGGGGGAGGGGTCGATGCCCAGCTCCTCGCCCAGCCGGTGGCGCAGCTCGCCGTAGGCCCGCAGGGCCTCGGCCTGGCGGCCGCAGCGGTACAGGGCCAGCATGAGCTGGCCCCACAGGCGCTCCCGCAGCTCGTGCTCGCCCACCAGCTGGCGCAGCCGGCCCACCAGGCTGGCGTGCCGGCCGAGGGCCAGCTCGGCGTCCACCCGGGCCTCGGTCGCGGTCAGGCGGAGCTCCTCCAGCCGGGCGGCCTCGGCCATCGCCCACGGCTCGTCGGCGAACTCGGCGAGGGCCCGGCCTCGCCACAGCGCCAGGGCGTCGTCGAGCAGGGCCAGGGCCCGGCCCGGCCGCCCGCCGGCCGCAGCCGCACCGGCCTGCCCGGTCAAGGTCTCGAACCGCTCGGCGTCCAGCTCGCCGGGGCCCACGTGCAGCACGTAGCCGGGCTTGCGGCTCTCGACGGCCGTCCTCCCGAGGACCCGGCGCAGCCGGGAGATCTGGACCTGGAGGGCCGCGGAGGGGTCGTCCGGGGGCTCGCCGGCCCACAGGTCGTCGACCAGCTTGTCGACGGACACCACGGCGTTGGCGTGGATCAGCAGGTTGGCGAGCAGGGCGCGCTGCTTCGGCCGGCCGAGGTCCAGTGGGCGCCCGCCCTCGCCCACCTCGAGAGGCCCGAGGATGCCGAACCGCACCCTGCAACTCTACGGGCCGGCGTCGGTTTCGGCTCGGCCGGGTACAGAGCCAGCGTGGAGACGCTCCCTGACCTGCAGACCCACCCCGGCGGCGCCACCGGCGACCGCGACCGGGGCCCCAACGGGCAGGAGTCGAGCCGGCTCGACCGTGAGCTGCTCGAGCTGCTCAACGAGCTCCGCGTGGTCCTCCCTGGCGTCCAGGCGCTGTTCGCCTTCCTTCTCATCGTGCCGTTCAACGACCGCTTCGCCGGGGTGACCGGCCGCGAGCGCACCGTGTACGTCGTCGCCCTGCTCGCCGCGGCGGTGGCGTGCGTGCTGTTCACGACGGCACCCGCCTTCCACCGGCTGCGGTTCCGTCGCCACGACAAGGCCCAGCTCCTGCGGGTCGGCAACCGCTGCGCCATCGCCGGCATGGTGGCCCTGGCCGTGTCGATGGTGGCCGCCGTGTTCCTGGTGACCGAGGTCCTCCTCGGTGCCGGGGTGGCTCTGGCCCTCACCGCAGCCATCGCCGTGCCCATGGTGCTGCTGTGGTGGTTCCTGCCGCTCCGGGTGGCCCCCGACAGCTGATCCGTACAACCACCCCACCCCTGGGAGCATGGACCCCATGTCCACCACCGCCGACGTCGGCGCCGACGCCCTGCTCATGGAGCTGGTGGCGACTCCCGAGGGCAAGGCCGACCCCTACCCCCGCTACGCCGCCCTGCGGGAGCGGGCGCCGGTCCACCGCAGCGCCTTCGGCTTCGTCGCCCTGAGCCGTTACGACGACTGCCAGCACCTCCTGCGCCACCCGGGGGTGGGCAAGGACATCTCCGGTGCCGCCGCCTCCCTGGGGCTCAGCGAGGAGGAGCAGGCCCAGCAGGCCCGCTTCCGCAACGACCAGTCCAGCATGCTGACGACGGACCCGCCGGACCACACCCGCCTCCGCGGCCTGGTGAGCCGGGCCTTCACCTCCCGGACGGTCGACGCCCTGCGCCCCAGCATCGTCACCCTGGTCGACGACCTGCTGGACGGGTTCGGCGACGGCGAGGTCGACGTCATGAACGCCCTGGCCTTTCCCCTCCCCGTCACGGTCATCGGCGAGATGCTCGGCGTGCCCGCCGAGGACCGGCCACGCCTCCGCCCGCTGGTGCGGGCCGTCACCGCGGTGCTGGAGCTGGTGGTCACGGCCGACGCGCTGCAGGAGGCGGTCAAGGCCGACATCGCCCTGGAGCACTACTTCGCCGACCTGGTCGGCGAGCGCCGGGCCCGCCCCCGCGAGGACATGCTGACCCAGCTGATCGAGGCCGAGGACAAGGGCGACCAGCTGAGCGAGGCCGAGCTGATCTCCACCGCCATCCTGCTCTTCGCCGCCGGTTTCGAGACCACCACCCACCTGATCGGCAACGGGCTGCTGGCCCTCGTGCGCAACCCCGACCAGCTGGCTCGCCTGCGGGCCGACCGCTCGCTGGTCCGGCCGGCCGTCGAGGAGCTGCTGCGCTACGACAGCCCGGTCCAGATGGCGGTCCGCACCGCCTACGAGGACCTCTCCTTCGGCGACCACCGGGTCGAGGCGGGCACCATCCTCATCGCCTTGCTGGGCGCGGCCAACCGTGATCCGGCCAAGTTCTCCCACCCCGACCGCCTCGACGTCGGCCGGTCGCAGGGCAGCCCGATGAGCTTCGGCGGGGGCATCCACTTCTGCCTGGGCGCGGCCCTGGCCCGCCTGGAAGGCCAGATCGTCCTCGACCGCCTGCTCGAGCGGTTCCCCACCTGGGAGCTGGTGGACGACGCGCCGACCTACCGCGACAGCCTTACCCTGCGCGGCCTCGTCGACCTCAAGGTGCGCTTCTCCGCCTGACGCCGGTTTCAGGAAAGCCCTCGTCGTGCCGATGAGGGACAGGTGCACGAGGTCGCCGCCACCCCGATCGAGCTCCCGTCGCTGGGCGCGATCGCCCGCCGGACGGTGCCCCACCTGCTGGAGGCGACGATCATCCCCGCCCTGCTCTTCTACGTGGTGCTGGTGAGGGTCGGGGCCGGGGCGGCCATGGTCGCCACCCTGGGCTGGTCCTACACCGCCCTGGTGCGCCGCCTCGTCCGCCGGGAGCGGGTGCCGGTCATCCTCCTCCTCGGGCTGGGCGGGCTGACGGCGCGCACCCTCGTCGGCGTCCTCAGCGGCAGCGCGGCCATGTACTTCGTGCAGCCGGTCCTCACCACCGCAGTGATGGCCGCCGTGTTCCTCGGATCCCTGGTCGCCCGGCGGCCGGTGGTCGGGGCCATGGCCCTGGACTTCTGCCCGATCGCGCCGGAGGTCACCTCCCGCCCGGGGGTGAGGCGGCTGTTCCGCCGGCTCACCGGCCTGTGGGCATGCGTCCACGTGGCCACCGGCGCGGCCACGCTCGCCCTGCTCGTCACCCTGCCGCTGCCCAGCTTCGTCCTGGCCAAGACCGTCGTGTGCCTCGCCATCACCGCCACCGGCGTCGCCGCCACCGTGGCCATGGCCCTCCGGACCGTCCGGGCCGAGGGCCTGGTCCTGGCCGGCTCGGCCCCGCGCGCCCCGTTCCCGCTGCCGGCGCTGGCCCTGGAGCCGATCGCCGCCTAGCCGCTCGCCAACGCCGGGCGGGGCGGCAGCGGGTGGCCCAAAGGCCGGATACCGACCGCGCTCGCCGGGTGGAGGCGAGCGCCAATCCCGCGCCGCCTCCCCGCCGTAGTACCGGGCATGAGACGGCTCACGGTGGTTGTGGCGGTGCTCGCGCTGGTGGTGGGCGCCTGCGGGGGATCGGACGACTCGATCCGAAGTGGTGGCGGGCCGCCGGTCTCGCTCGCCGGAACGACGAACGACCACGGGACGGCGACGGCGACCGCGGGGCTGGCGATGGAGCTGGACGACTTCTACTTCGGACCGACGTTCGTCAGGGCCACCGCGGGCCAGAGCTTCACCATGGAGTTGGAGAACGAGGGCAAGGAGCCCCACACCTTCACCAGCGCGGCCTTGGGCGTCGACGAGCTGCTCGAGCCGGGCCAGAAGCGGACCGTCACCATCACCGCACCGCAGAGCGGCGTGGCCCTGTTCACCTGCCGCCTCCACCAGGGCCTGGGCATGCAGGGCGCGGTCGTCGTGTCCTGACCCGTGCCCCGGCGAGGAGCCGCGACGGCGTTCGGCGCCGGCGGGCCCGAGCGACCTGCGACGCCGGCCTACCAGTCGGCGTCGAGCACGCCGTCCATGACCTGGTAGATCGAGCCGTTGGCCCACACGTAGAGGGCCGCCTTCTCGGTGACCAGCAGCGCGTGGTCGCCGGAGGAGTCGGGGTCGAGGGCGGCGACGACGAACGGGGTGGTGTACACGGAACGGCTGGCACCGGTGGCGGGATCGATGTCGAGGACGTCGTAGCCGCTCGGCGCCGGACCGCCGGCGGCCACGAGGGTGCCCCGGGCGCCCCGGTAGGCGGCCAGGCGGTAGGGGCCCCCGACCGCAGGATGGTCGGCCACCGGCCCTTCGGGCCGGCCGGTGTCGAACACGAGGGTGCGCCGGGCGGCGGCGGTGACCTCGGTCAGCACGAGCGAGCGCCCGTCGGGCGCCCACGACGGCAGCTGCAGGTCGTGGCCTTCGGGGAACCGCCACCGCCGCTCGGTGCCGGCGGCGAGGTCGCCCACCACGAGCGTCGACGCGACCGGGTGGCCCTCCATGTAAGCGAGCTGCCGTCCGTCGGGGCTGAACGCCGGGTAGCGGGCATCGGCCGCGAACGGCGGTCCGCTGGGTGCCGGCTGACCGGAGAGGTCCCACCACTGGAGGTCCGTGCGCCCGTCGGCGCCTGATCGCTCCACGACCGCGGCCTGGCCCCCCGGCATCAGCGCCACCCGGGGGGCGAGCGCCCCGACGCCGGCGGCGCGCCGGTTGCCCTCGCTGGCCACGACCAGGCGCCCGTCGGTGGTCGTGGCGACGTAGCGGGTGGGGAGCGGGGCGGCGCCC
>Ga0247708_1000246_pt1 | contig 12510 bp, 12 predicted proteins | sample 42W_NmetaG_FD_189040 | JGI IMG/M metagenome (GOLD analysis project Ga0247708, IMG submission 189040) | Soil microbial communities from hillslope of Landscape Evolution Observatory, University of Arizona, Oracle, AZ, United States - 4-2-W_N | ecosystem: Engineered > Artificial ecosystem >...
ACCACGGCCCGCGTCGAGGAAGGGGTCGAGGACCTCGTACAGATGCAGGTCGGAGCCGCAGATGCCGCTCGAGGTGATCCGGATGATCGCGTCGGTGGGCTGCTCGATCGCCGGGTCCGGCACGTTGTCGACCCGCACGTCGCGCGGGCCGTGGTAGGTGAGTGCTCGCATGGAGGCGTGCGTACCCGCCGCCTCCGCCGGGGAACGGCCACCGGGCATGGGGGTTCGCAGGCGGACGAGCCGCGGTCGCCGGTCCGCCGGGGTGAAACAAAGATGCCAGGGACCAACCGTTCATCCACCGGCCCGCGCGCGGGCGGCCCGGCGGATCAGGTGGTCGCGCTCGGCGACGCTCGTCGCCCGGCGGGCTGCCTCCGCGTAGTCATCGGCGGCGGCCGCGAGGTCGCCGCCCAGTTCGTGGAGGTGGCCGCGGACGGCGTGCCAGCGGTGGCGCTCACCGAGCACCTCGCGCAGCCGGTCTGTCTCGTCGAGACCCGCGGCGGCCCCGAGGACGTGGCCGACGGCGACCGCGCGGCCGAGCACGGCGGCGGGGTCGCGGCGCACCGGGTCGTCGCTGAGCGCCAGCAGGTCGTCGTACCAGGCGAGTATCTGCGGCCAGTCGGTCTCCTCGGCGCTCGCCGCGTCGTCGTGGAGGGCCGCGATCGCGGCCTCGATCTGGTAGCGGCCGGGGCGGCCGACGGCCAGCGCCGACTGCAGGACGCGCACGCCCTCGACGATCTCGCGGGCGTCCCAGAGGCTTCGGTCCTGGCGGTCGAGGGTGACGATCCGGCCCTCGGAGTCGAACCGCGCGGGCAGGCGGGCGTGGCTGAGGAGCAGCAGCGCGAGCAGCCCGCGCGCCTCGGGCTCGTCGGTGGCGAGGGTGAGCTGGCGGGCGAGCCGGATCGCCTCGCGCGCGAGGTCCACCCGGCCCGCGTGCCCGGCCGTGTAGACGAGGTAGAGCACGCGCAGGACCACGGCGAGGTCGCCGGGCCGGTCCAGGCGGCGCCCGCGCAGGGCGCGCTTGGCGCGGCTGATCCGCTGCGCCATGGTCGCCTCGGGCACATAGAAGGCGTCGGCGATCTCGCGGGTGGTGAGGCCGCCGACGGCGCGCAGCGTCAGCGCCACCTGCGAGGCGGGAGCGAGGTCTGGGTGGCAGCAGCGGAAGAGCAGGAAGAGCGTGTCGTCGTGCTCCTCGGCGGCGCCCGGCGGCGGCTCGGCCTGCACGGTCTCCTCCCGGCGGGCGCGCGCGGCCTCGCTGCGGCGGGCATCGACCAGCCGGCGCGTGGCGACGCTCGTGAGCCACGCCCGCGGGTCGTCCGGCGGGTGCTCGGGCCACACGCGCAGCGCCTCCAGCAGCGCCTCCTGAAGCGCGTCCTCGGCGGCGTCGAAGTCCTCGCCCCGGCGAACGAGCCCCGCCAGCACCCGTGGGACGAGGGCGCGCAGCGCGCCCTCGTCCAGCGACGGCTCGCCGATCACACGGCGTCGGTCGTCTGAGGGCGCTCCCACATGACCTCGCGGACGTCGATCCACTCGTACAGCGGCTCCCCGCCGGGGCCGGGCTCGGAGGAGACATGGGCGGCGACCTCGACCGCGCGCTCGTGCGACTCGACGTCGATCATCAGCCAGCCGGCGACCAGATCGCTGGTCTCGGGATGGGGGCCGTCGGTTGTGACGGGTGCGGCGTCCGGGCCGCCGTAGCGGACCCAGGTGCGCGACGGCGTGAGGGCGCGCGCGTCGACGTACTCGCCTCGCTCCTCGAGCAGCTCGATGACGTGATGCTGGAAGGCCCTGTGGGCCTCCACATCCGCCGGGTCCCACTGGTCCATCGGGGGATAGGGGCGGTGCTGGTCCGGGCCGCCGCGGTAGTGCTTGAGCAGCAGGTACTTGGGCATCGGCATCTCCTGGTTCATGGGCCGCGCCTGTCGAGGCCCTTCACCTGTTGAGCGGAGCCGGCCGGGACTCCTCGACATCGCAGTCAATCAGGGTGGGGACACCGCCAGGGCGCGCCGGTAGCGCTCGTAGACCACGCGCGAGGCGAACGTCCTGGTCTCGACCAGGTCGAGCGTGACGTGGCCGGCGACAGGCGGCAGGAGCGGCGTGCCGCCGCCGAGGATGATCGGGCTGCGGAAGATGTGGAACTCGTCGACCAGGCCGAGCTCGATCGCCGCCGAGGCGAGGCCCGCCCCGCCGATCTCGACCTCCTTGCCGGTCGCCTCGAGCGCCGCGGCGACCTCCTCGGCGAGCGGCGCCTCGGCCAGGCGGGCGTTGCCCTCGACGCGGTCCAGCGTGCGGCTGAAGACGACCTTCGGGAGCGCGGTCCAGACGTCGGCGAACGCGTCCGTGTCCTCGCTGTCGCGGAGCGACGGATCCGTCTCCCACACGAGCATCGTCTCGTAGAGCCTGCGGCCCAGAAGGCACGCGCCGAGCCCGCGGACCTGGTCGAGATGGAAGCGGAACTGCTCGTCGTCCGGGACGCCCCAGCCGAAGGCGCCGTCACGGTCGGCGATGAAGCCGTCCACCGAGGCGCCCATCGAGTAGATCAGCATGGGCTCCGAGCCTAACCGCGGCTTGGTCCCGGTATCGGCGGTGGCGGCGAGGTTCGGGCGCCATGGCGTGGCGCCGGGAGCCGCGCCTTCCAATGGGCGTGTCCAAAAAAGGCACTAGCAAGCCATCCCTGCGCCCGCCCGGAACCGGTTTGTACGGGCTGCAACCGGGATTCTGTACGGCCCCGGGTATGAGGCAGCACGACGACGGACCGCCCCGCGGATGCGAACGGCGATCAAGGTGCGTCGCCCGATCCGGTCTACTGCCCAGCCACCTCAAGGTCGTTGACCACCTGCTCGACGGGGACAAGTGTCACTTGCTCGTCCTTCTCGGCCGCAGCAGCAAGGTCCGTCGAGAATCCCGACTTCGAAAACAACAGAACCCGGGGGCCGGCCTTCGGAATCTTGAGCCGCTTTTCCTGCTCGATTGCGGGGAGCTTGAAGGTCTGCAGGTCATTGAGCACCGATTGGTGCATCGGGGGGTCAGTCCATTTGCACTCACCTACGATCCGCAACTGCTTCCGGTAAGTGCCGACCACGTCGACTTCTTCGGTGGTACGCGTGCCGGCCTGCCGATGCGCGTTCAGGGCGTTGCCCCACCAGCCACCGACGGATTGCGCCTCCGCGCCGTAGCGAAGCCTCGTCCAACGCACACAGAGGTCCTCGAAGGTCGGGGAAACGTGGTCGGACAGGTGAACGGCGATGTCACCGTCCCAGAGGTCATCGGGTCGCAACCCGGCTTGCAGGCTCTCCTGATTCGGGAAGACAAACCGGAACCAGAACCGAATGAAGCCGTCATCGATACGGAACTTCCGGGTTCGAGCGTCTTTGGGCGCTCCCACCGGGAGTGAGGCCGATATCAACCGCATCTCCCGCAAGGTGTCGAGATAGGGGGTGAGTTGCTTTCCCGCCACTCCGAGCGCCTTCGATAGGTGTTCGAGCTGAGCCGCGTTGTCTGCGAGTTCCTCGAGAATCGAGAAGTACGTAGCGGGCGCGCGAAGCTCTTGCTCCAACACCGAGCGGGGATCATCGAAGAGCGGTCCGCGGCGGTTTAGGACTCGGCCGCAGACGAGATCTCTCACAGGGGCGTCGTCCCCGAGCTCGGCAAGGTGCCGCGCCATTCCGCCCGTGACGGCATAGCGCTCAACCCGGGCAGCTGGTGGCTCCTCGTGCCTCATGAGAGGGCGCGCCTCGCCAAAGGTCATCGGCCAGATGTCGAGCCGCCGCAGACGTCCGCTGATCGGGCTTTTCTCGGCAAGGAGCGATTCCATCTGACCGATGAGAGAGCCACAGAGTGCGAGCTTTGTCCGGGAGGACTCACGCTCGTCTTCCATGACCGCTTGAATCTCCGTCAAGACTTGCTCTCGGGCAGTGCCGTCAGGCAGGAGGTAGGGGAACTCATCGATGACGGCCAGGAGCTTTCGCTCGCTTCCGAGTCGATAAAGCGTGCGAAGCAGCGAGGCGACATCCGGGAGATCGGGCCGGACGCCAAGAAGCGGTTCGAGCTGCTCGGCGAATCGAGCCATCTGCGTCCCGGTGACGACCCGATCAGCAACTAGGATGATCGCCGGCTTGTCGTGGGCGAAAGCCCGGAACAACCACGACTTGCCGACACGCCGTCGGCCGAGGAGGGCTAGAGAGTCGCGCGTAGGGCTGTCCCACCACTGCTCCATCGCGTGCAGATCCCCGTTGCGATTGACGAACTCGTCCCGCGCCGGCCAGGAGTAAGTGGCTATGCCGGTAGTCGAAGCCATCTTAGACTAAAGCAGTTTAGACTATATTCCGGACTGAGCGCGGCGCATCCTTCGCTTGTCTAATCCAGCTTAGACTAATCTGCCTTAGACTGTTGGCGGCCCGCCCAGGGGCGATTGCCCCCGGGCGGGTGAAGAGACTGCGTGGCTAGAAAGGGAGGCCGTCGTCCGTGTCCGGAGGCGGCCTGCTGGCCGGGTGCGGCGGAGAATCCCATTCCTCCTGCGCCTCGGCGAGCAAAGAGGCGCGCCTCGAGCACAGCCGAAAGCCGCCCGGCACGCAAAAGCCGGCGAAACTCCCCGGCTTTTTGGGTCGTTCATTGGGGACCGGCAATGGCGAGACCCGGACTCGAACCGGGGACACCACGATTTTCAGTCGTGTGCTCTACCAACTGAGCTATCTCGCCGCGGCCGGGAAGTCTAGGCGCTTGGCCGAGCGGAGCAGGCCCCCGCCCGATCTTTGTACAAGCGGACAATGACCGGCCTCCGCGGCGCCCGCAGACTGCTCCACGGTCGACACGTGAGGAGCCGATAACCGTGAAGCTCGTCGTAGGGATCGTTCGCCCCGAGAAGGCGAACGACGTGCTGGAGTCGCTGTATCGCCACGAGGTGAAGGGCGTGTCCCTCTCCCGCGTGCAGGGCCACGGGGGCGAGCTCGACCGCGTCGAGACCTACCGCGGCACCACCGTCCGCATGGGCCTCTCCGACAAGGTCCGCTTCGAGATCGCCGTCTCCGACGCCTTCGTCGAGCCGGCCATCAAGGCGCTCTGCGAGGGCGCCCGCACGGGTGAGGTGGGCGACGGCAAGATCTTCGTGCTCCCGCTGGACCGCGTCGTCCGGATCCGAACCTCTGAGACCGACGACGACGCCGTCACCCCGGTGGTCTCCTGATGCCCCCCGGGATCGACACGGGCGACACCGCCTGGGTGCTCACCGCCACGGCGCTCGTCCTCTTCATGACCGTCGGGCTCGGCCTCTTCTACGCCGGCCTGGTCCGCGGGAAGAACACCCTCAACACGTTCATGATGTGCATCGCCGCGCTGGCGATCGCCACCGTGACGTGGGCGGTCGTCGGCTACTCGTTCGCCTTCGCGGACGGCAACGGCTTCATCGGCGGCTTCGGCCACGCGTTCCTCCAGGACGTGACGTTCGAGCCGCGCGAGGGCGGGACGATCCCGCACCTCGTCTTCTTCGCCTTCCAGGCGACCTTCTGCATCATCACCCTGGCGCTCGTCTCCGGCGCGGTCGTCGAGCGGATGCGCTTCAGCGCGTACATGATCTTCGCCGTCGTCTGGACGGTGGCGGTCTACTCGGTGCTCGCCCACTGGGCCTTCGGGGGCGGCTGGCTCGTGGACAACGGCCTGCTCGACTTCGCCGGCGGCGTGCCGGTCGAGATGGGCTCGGGCTTCTCGGCCCTGGCGGCTGCGCTGGTGGTCGGCGCGCGCAAGGACTACGGCCGCCAGGCGCTCCTGCCGCACAACACGGTCTACGTGCTGCTCGGCGCGGGCATCCTGTGGTTCGGGTGGTTCGGCTTCAACGGCGGCTCCGGCGCCAACGCCGGCCAGCAGAGCGTGCTCGCCTTCGCGAACACGCTGCTCGCGCCCGCCGCGACGCTGTTCGTCTGGATGATCATCGACCTGGTCCGCGGGCGGCAGGTCACCGCCGTCGGCGCGGCGACGGCGATCATCGTCGGCTGTGTCGTCATCACGCCGGCGGGCGGCTTCATCAGCCCGGGCTGGGCGCTCGCGCTCGGCGCCATCGGCGCGCTGCCGCCGTATGCCGTGATCGTGTGGCGGCCGCGGACGCGCGTGGACGAGACGCTCGACGTGCTCGCCGCGCACGGTGTCGCGGGCCTCTTCGGGATCCTGTTCACGGGTTTCGTCGCCCAGGCGAACTGGAACGGGGTCGCCGACGGCCTGCTCTACGGCGACGCCGGCACGCTCGGCTGGCAGGCGATCGCCGCGGTGGCGACGCCCGCCTACGCCTTCGGCGTGACCTACATCCTGCTGCGGGTCCTCGGCGCGCTGATGCCGCTGCGCGCCACCGAGCGCGAGGAGGCGATCGGCATGGACGTCACCCAGCACGGCGAGGAGGCCTACGTCACCGGCGAGGGCGCGATCCTCGTCGTCCCGAACGACGGCGAGACGCTGGTGGCGAACCCGATCTAGCGCCTCACGCCCGCCGCGCAGGCCCAGTGGCTGTGGTCGCGGCGGGCGTCGAAGCCCAATGCGCGCAGGTCCTCCACGCACTCCTCGACCGAGTACGGGTCGTGGCACTCCACCTTGATCGCGCCCACCGAGGCGGCCCAGCCGGTGTTGCGGCGGAGCACCTCGCGCTCGGCGCCCTCGATGTCCATCTTCACGTAGTCCACCCGCCCGCCACCACTCCGCTCGAGCAGCGTGTCGAGCGACAGCGCGGGCGCCGTCTCGGTCGCCTCGCCGCCCTCGGCCACGGCCTCGACGCGCGCCTCGAGCTCGCGCCCGGGGGCGCGGCTGAAGCGAAGCTCGCCGTCCTCCACCCAGACCCCGGCGCCCACCACCTCGACGCGGTCGGCCCAGCTCGCCAGGTTGCGCTCGCACATCGCCGCGTTCGCCGGGTCGAGCTCGACCGCGAACACCCGCGCCGACGGGTAGCGCACGGCCATGTCGGCGGCCGTGAGCCCGATGTTCGAGCCGAGGTCCCAGATGACGCGCGCGCCGCCGGGCACCGAGCCGGGCGGCGGCAGGTGGTAGCGGGCCACGAAGGTGTCCTGCACGACGATCGGGTCCTGCCCGCCCGGGCGCACCGCCACGCGCGCCCCGCCGAGTGGCCGCAGCGGCACCTCCACCGGTTCGGTTCCCTCCCAGCGCCGCTGTGTCAGCGCGACGAAGCGCCGGCGGTCCTCGCCGCCGGGGACGAGGCGCGCCGCCACGATCCAGGGCCGCAGCCCGCGCGGAAGCCGCCGCCGGACCGCGCGGATCCGCTCGCGGACGCCCCAGGGGAGGTGGTCGCGGAGGCGGTTCACCCCGTGGCGAGGCCCGGCGCGGCCGGCGTCCCGCGATGGTGCTCGATCACGTCGGCGAGGATCGTCTCGAGCGGGCGCTCGGTCTCCCAGCCGATCAGCTCGCGGATCTTCGTCGTGTCCGGGATCCGCCGCTCCATGTCCTCGAAGCCCTCCTCGTAGGCCTCGTCGTAGGGGATCAGGCTCACCGCCGACGACGACCCCGTCGTCTCGATCACGCGCTCGGCGAGGCCGCGGATCGTGATCTCCTCGCTCGAGCCCACGTTGAAGACCTCGCCGTAGACGTCCTCGCGCTCCACGAGGTCGCACAGCGCGCGCACCACGTCCTTGACGTGGCAGAAGCAGCGCCGCTGCGTGCCGTCGCCGAACACCGTCAGCGGCTGCTCGGCGAGCGCCTGGCGCACGAGGCTCGGGATCACCATCCCGTAGCGGCCCGTCTGGCGCGGCCCGACCGTGTTGAACAGCCGCACGACGACCGTCGGGACCTTGCGCTCCTTCCAGTAGGCGATCGCGAGGAACTCGTCGAGCGCCTTCGAGCACGCGTACGACCAGCGACCCTTGACGGTCGGCCCCATCACGAGGTCGCCGTCCTCGCGGAACGGCAGCGCCGTGCTCTTGCCATAGACCTCGCTGGTCGAGGCCACGAGCACGGGTTTCTTCTTCTTGCTCGCCTGCGCGAGCAGCACCTCGGTGCAGTGCACGTTCGTCTCGATCGTCCGCACCGGGCTCTCCACGATCAGCCCCACGCCCACCGCCGCGGCCAGGTGGTGGACGATGTCGGCGTCGTCCACCAGCTCCGCGACCACGGGCGCGTTGTCTGCCGAGTCGATCGTGTAGCCGAAGCCGTTGCGCCCCTTGAGGTGGCGGATGTTCTCCATCGAGCCCGTCGAGAGGTCGTCGAGGACGTGCACCTCGTGCCCGCGCGCGAGCAGCTCGTCGGAGAGGTGCGAGCCGATGAACCCGGCTCCGCCGGTGATCAGGTGCTTCATGCAGCCACCCCTTCGCCCTTCGCGGCCAGTGCCCTTTCGTACGCGCCCCGCAGCGCCCGCGCCGCGTCGAGCCAGGTGAGCGCCCGCGAGTTCTCGATCGAGGCGAGGCGGAGCCGCTCGAGCAGCTCGCGGTCGGCATCGAGCGTGCGGATGTGCCCGGTGAGCGCCTCGACGTCCCCGGGCGCGTGAAAGAGCCCGTGCTCGCCGTGGACGGCGCGCGCTCCTGTCGCCTCGCTTGCCACCAGCACGCAGCCACAGGCCTGCGCCTCGTAGGTGACGAGCGCGGAGCCCTCGACCAGCGAGGGCGCGAGCAGCACGTCGGCCTCGCGCATCATCGCGCCCGGGTCGTCCACGAAGCCGAGCACCTCCACGCTCGGGTGCGCGAGCCGGTCCTCGACGACCTCGCGGTAGCCCTCCGTGAAGCGCCCGCAGACGAGGAAGCGCCCGCGTTCGGCGACGCCCGAGGCGAGCCAGGCATCGAGCGCAAGGTGGAGGCCCTTGAGCGGCTCCGCCCGCGCCACGAACAGCGCGGTGAACGGCCGCTCCGGGTCGCGCGGGGCGAGCGCCTGGGCCGGGTCGAAGCGCGCCGGGTCGTAGCCGTACTGGTGGAGCAGGAGCTTCTCCTCCGGCACGCCGTTGTCGGCGAAGGTCCGCAGCGCCGACTCGGCGGGCACCACGACGAAGTCCGCCGCGTCCCACTCGGCCTGCTCCTGGCGCAGGCGCTCGTCGCTGCGCGAGTGCGAGTGCCCCGGGACCGGCGGGATGCCGACCCTGGCGGCCTCGCGGTCCACCACGTCGAAGACGTGCCCGGTGTGGGAGGAAGGCGCCTCGCGGATCACGGGCAGCCCGTGGCGGCGGGCCGCCTCGCTCGCGGCGAGCGTGTAGGCGGGCCAGACGTGGACGAGGTCGAACTCCCCGGCGGCGCGGTCGATCATGCGTGCCACTCGCCGGTCGTGCAGGCGGTAGGCGCGCCAGATGCCGAGCGCGCGGTGGGGGATGCGCCTCCCGGCGAGCGTGAGCGTCGTGTGCGCGCCGGTGTCGGGGGCGCCGGGGTGCACGGAGGTGACGACCGGCGTCACGTCCACGCCGAGCTCCCGGAGCCCCTTCACCTGCTGGAGCGCGATGTTCCCGATGCCCGGCTTGCCCAGCGTGTCGCCGAAGCTGAAGAGGACCCGCATGGCGGCGCGGAGTCTAGTCGCGGGCCGCGGGGCCGGCTCAGCAGTTGAGCCCGGCGTGCAGGCAGTTCCGGACGAAGCCGTCGAGCTTCGCCGGGTCCCACGCCTCGAAGAAGTCGCCGTGCATCGTGAGCTGGCCTCCGGAGGTCAGCCGCACGGCGCCGGGAAGGGGGCTGACGTCCGCGTCCGGCCCGCCTGGTGACAGGTAGAAGACGAACATCTGGATCCGCGGCACCGGAACCGGGTGCGTCGCGGGGCAGCGCGTGTAGCGGTCCTCGGCATAGGCGAGGTGGCTCTTGTGGTCGGGGCTGTCGAGCCGGACGCCGTCCCAGCAGCTCGGGAAGTTGAGCTCCAGGCGCAGGCCGGGCGTGCGCCCGTCCGTGTCGTCGTTGTCGTCGCAGTGGGGGCGTGTCCCCCCGCCCACGGGCGTCCCGTAGTAGCAGTGCCACTTGACGATGCTCGTGGGCTGCGGAACAGCCGCGTGGGCGTCGCCCGCGATCAGCTTCAGCCCGGCCGGGAACGCGCGCACGTCGGTGGCGGGGCGGTGGTTCGTCACGTAGTAGAGGACCGAGCTCGACGGCTTGATCTGGGTGAAACCCAGGAGGAGCTGATTGCGCTGCTCGAGCGCCGGGATCCAGTAGGCCGAGCGGTCGGCCTCGGTGTCGCCGTAGACCCGGCAGCGGCCCGGGGCCGCGCGCAGCGACGCGTGCGTGCTGAACGCGTTCGTCGAGGTGTTCCCGAGGAACTCGTGGAGGTGCGCCGCGCCCGGCTTCCCCGGCGAGACGATCGGGTCGTCCTCGAGGCTGTGCGAGCGCGCGCAGGTGAGCTTGAAGGTCGCGGCCTCTGCGGCCGGCGCCGCGCCGAGCGCGGCGGCGATCATCCCTGCGAGTGCAAGCGCCCGTGCCCGGCGCGCTACGACGTCCATGCGGTTCCCTCCGGAGGATTCCCCTGCCGCCACCCACCGTAGCCGGGAAGGGCGTCAGCGGCCACCCACGATCCGGCGTGCGCGCGACGCGGCGCGCCGCCAGAGCGGGCGGGCGTCGCCCTTCGGCCTCGTCCCGATCCGCTGCGCGCCCATCCGCAGGTACATCTCGATCGGGCCCTTGCGATCGGTGACGAAGATGACGCCGCGGACGTCGCCCCATGCCTTCGCGCGCCGCAGCATCTCGCGGATCATGGCTCCCCAGAGGCCCTTGCCCTTGTGCTCGTCGAGCACCGCGGCGTAGTGCAGCTCGCCGTAGCCCTCGATTCCGAGCTGGTTGTCGGCACAGACGTAACACACCGCGACGGGCTCGCCGCCGTGGGCGACGGCCACGATCGTGTCGTCGCGCCAGCCGGCCAGCCTGCGCTCGGTCGCGTTGTGCGACCCTGGGAAGACCGGGTCGAGCAGCGCGCGCTCGGCCTCGACGCCGATGTCGGCAGCCCACTCGTATCCGGCAGGTAGTTCCCGCGGCGCGGGGAACCCCTCGGTGTCGAGCTTCAGGAGCTCGTAGTGGTCGAGTCGATCGAAGTAGGACATGGCCGAAAGCAGGCCCCGGAGGGGAGCGTTCCTTAGATGATGTCCGAGCCGGGCGATCCGGGGTCTGCGGACCGCGGGCTCGGCAACGAGCCCGCCAATTCCGCGCGGCTCCGAGAGGCGGCCTTCACGGGCGTCCGCTGGATGGGCATCGCGCGTGGCGCGGCCGAGCTCGGCGGCATCGTCTCGCTTGTCGTGCTCGCGCGCCTGATCCCGCCTGAGGGCTTCGGGCGCGCCGCGGTGGCGGCCTTCGTGCTCGCGCTCGTGTCCGTCTTCGCGGGCGCGGCGCTCGGCGCCCCGCTCGTCCAGCGCAAGGAGATCGAGCGCCGGCATCTGGCGACCACGACCACGCTCGCGATCGCCGGGGGGCTTGCGCTGGCGGGCATGACGCTGCTCCTCGGCGAGACGATCCTCGACGGGCTGTACGACCGGGAGACGATCGACCTGGTGGAGCTCGCCGCGATCGGCTTCCTCATCGCCGGCGTGAGCGTGGTCCCGAGCGCGCTGCTCCAGCGCCGCCTCGACTTCCGCCGCCTGGGGATCGTCGAGATGTGCGGGACGCTGCCGGCCATCGTCGTATCGATCTCGCTCGCCGCGTTCGCCGGCCTCGACGGCCCCGCTCTCGTGATCGGACCGCTCGCGGGGATGGCGCTCAGCACGATGGTCGCGATCGCTCTCGCGGGGCACGCGCGGCCGGGCTGGGACCGTGCCGCCGCCGGGGACCTGCTGCGCTTCGGCGCGGCGGCTAGCAGTTCGTCGCTGATCGTCACTACCGCCCGCAACATCGACTACGCGACGCTCGCGACCCAGCTCGGCCCCGGCCAGGTCGGGCTCTACTGGCGCGCCTATCAGCTCGGGGTGGAGTACCAGGGCAAGGTGTCCCACATCCTCGTGCGGCTCGCGTTCCCGCTTTATTCGCGGAGCGGCGACATAGAGACGATCCGGCGCATCCGGCGGCGCATCGTCCGCGCTCATGCGGTGGTCATCTTCCCGCTGATCGCCTTCTTCGCGGCGAGCGCGCCGGTACTCGTGCCGTTCCTCTTCGGCGAGGAGTGGCGGGGCGCCGTCGTGCCCGCGCAGATCCTCGCGATAGCGGGTCTGTTCGCCGCCGTGCAGACCGGCCTCGGGCCGCTCATGCAGGCGATCGGCAAGCCCGGACGGATCGGGCTGTTCACGCTCGCGTTCATCCCATCAATCGTGCTGATCGTGATCCTGCTCTCGCCGCACGGAATCACGGCCGTCGCGATCGGCATCGTGGTCAACCACTTCGTGGTGCTCGTCGCGAGCTACCACTTCCTGCTCCGCCGCTACGCGGGCATCCCCGTCCGGGAGCTCGCCGAGGACGCGCTCCCCTCGCTGTCCGGCGCGCTGCTGCTGTTCGCCGCGGCCTACCCGCTCACGCGCGCGCTCGACGCGGAGATCCCGGCGCCGCTCGTCATCCTCGCGGCGGCGGCCGTGGCCGCGCCGGTCTACCTCGGCGCGATGCGGGCGCTCTTTCCCGCCTCGTGGCGCGACCTCGTCCTGCTGTGGAATCAGCGCCC
>Ga0247708_1000248_pt1 | contig 12253 bp, 9 predicted proteins | sample 42W_NmetaG_FD_189040 | JGI IMG/M metagenome (GOLD analysis project Ga0247708, IMG submission 189040) | Soil microbial communities from hillslope of Landscape Evolution Observatory, University of Arizona, Oracle, AZ, United States - 4-2-W_N | ecosystem: Engineered > Artificial ecosystem > Mesocosm...
GGCGGTCGAAGATCCGCAGCGCGGCCTCGGTGACCTTCAGGTACTCGCCGTCGTCGGCGCCCACGAACTCGTAGAGCGTGGGGGCGACGCGGGCCATGATCGAGGTGCCGCCGCCGATGCGGATCTCGAAGCCGCGCCTGCCGTCCTTGATGCGCGGGATGAACCCCACGTCGTGGATGCCCGTGATCGCGACGTCGGCATCGGTCGCAGTGAACGCCGTCTTGATCTTGCGCGGCATGAGCTGCGTGGTGGGGTGGCGCACGAAATAGCGCACGTACGCGCCGGCGTAGGGGGTGGGATCGAACAGCTCGCCCTCGGTCACGCCCGCCCACGGGTCGCCCGTGACGTTGCGGACGGTGTTGCCACAGCCCTCGCGGCTCGACAGGCCGGCCTCGCCCATCAGGCGTATCGCCTGCGCGGCGTCTGGCAGCGGGACGTGGTGGTACTGGATGTTCTGGCGCGTGGTGATGTGCCCCTTGCGGAAGGGCGTCCAGCGCTCGGCCACCTCGGCGAAGCAGTCCATCTGATCGGGGGTGACGCCTCCGAAGGGGAGTTTCACGCGGATCATCTGGCGGTCGGCCTGGCGCTGGCCGTAGACGCCCTGCTTCAGGCGGAAGCCGATGAACTCGGTCTCCTCGATCTCACCGCCGAGGAAGCGCCCGGCCTCGGTGTCGAAGTCGTCGAACTCGCGCTCGAGGATCGGGATGACGCTCCCGGGGACGTTCTCGTAGACCTCGGGGCTCTCCAGCGACCCCCTGCCCTTGACCGTTACTGGCTCCATCGCGGTTTGCGTCTCCTGTCGGGAACGGCGAAGGGAGCGAATGTAGCAAAACCCGTCTGTGTTTAGGGCCTTTTCGCCCTGCGCGCGGCGACAGGGTCCCTTGCGGGCGGAGGTTTCGCCGTCAGGCCGGGCTCAGTGGGGCGCGATCTCGCCGTCGACCGGCAGGCCTGCCTCGTCCCAGGCGACGATCCCGCCGTCGAGGTGGTGGGCGTCGTAGCCGGCCCCGGCGAACGCCTCCAGCGCCACCGCCGAGCGGCCGCCGACGCGGCAGTAGAAGACCACCGGCTTGTCCTTCTCGAGCTCGGCCGCCCGGGCCGGGAGCTCGGCGAACTCGATATGTGTCGCGCCCTCGATCCGGCCGGCATCCCACTCGTAGGGCTCGCGGACGTCGACGAGCTGCACCTCGCCCAGGCGCTCCCTCAGCTCCTCGGGCTTCATGCCCAGCGGCCCCACGGCTCGCCGTCCCCCCATGGGTTCGCGTTCGAGGGGTCGAGCTTCGCGTTCTCGTAGAGGGAGGCGCGCTGCCACGGGTTGGCGCGGGTCGCGCCCGAGACCGGCGGCGGGGCCGTGTCGCGCAGGAACTGCTCGATCGCGGCGGAGATAGCCGCGGCCTCCTCGGGGCCGGCGGTGGACTGGCGGACCTCGATTCGGGGGCGGGAGGGCCGGTTCTTTCCGTTGCGCGCCATCGCCGGGAGGGTATCGTCGCCCGCCAAGTGCCCGAGATCCCCGTCTACGACCACGACACCGTGCTGCGGGCGGTCCCCCCGCTCGAGGCGATCGAGCGCGTGCGCGACGGGTTCGTCCGCTACGCGCACGGCGAGTGGGCGATGCCGCCGAAGGTGTACCTCGAGGCGGCCGAGGGCGACTTCCGCGCGATGCCGGCGCAGGGCGGCGGCATCGCGATCCTGAAATGGGTCACCTCGTTCCCGGGCAACCCCGCCGCGGGCCTGCCGGTCGTGATGGGGATGATCGCGGTCTCGGACGCCTCGGACGGGCGTCCGCTGGCGCTCGTGGACGTGCGAGCGGTCACGGCGCTGCGCACGGGCGCGGTCGCCGCGATCGCCGCCCAGGAGCTCGCCCGCGGCGACTCGGCGAGCGCCGGCATCGTCGGCTGCGGCCTGCACGGCTCGTGGGCGGCCCGCTGCCTCGAGGCGGCCGAGTACGGGCCCGGCGTCTGCTTCGACCCGGACCCCGAGGCGGCGGGCGCGCTCGCGGGCGAGCTCGGCTGGGAGGCGGGCGCGCGCGAGGACGCGCTCGCGTGCGACGTCGTCACCTTCGTCACCCCCGGGAACGAGCCCGTGCTGCTCGCGACCGACCTGCGGCCGGGCGTGCACCTCAACATGCTGGGCGCAGACGGGCCCGGGAAGGCCGAGGCTGAGGTGGACGCGGTGGTCGAGTGCCGCCTGTTCTGCGACGAGTGGCGCCAGGCATCGCACGGCGGCGAGCTGACCGGCGCGGTCGAGGCGGGGCGCGTGAGCCGCGACGAGGTCACCGACCTGGGCGCGGTCCTGACCGGCGCGGCGCCGGGCAGGAGCGACGACGCCGAGATCACGCTCTTCGACTCGACCGGCCTGGCGATCCAGGACCTGGCGATCTGCCACGCGCTGCTCGAGTCGGACGCGCCGGCGACCGTGCGCCTGTAACCCTCGACCTCCCTCAAGGGGGTCTGACCCCGCGCGGCCCTCGCCAACCCTCGACCTCCCTCAAGGGGGTCTGACCCCGCGGTGCGGGTTTTCAAGGCGACGCGGCCCTTTCTGATGGCCTCGCCAACCCTCGACCTCCCTCAAGGGGGTCTGACCCCTCTGTGGCCTCGCCAACCCTCGACCTCCCTCAAGGGGGTCTGACCCCGTTTAGGGTTCAACCCTCGACCTCCCTCAAGGGGGTCTGACCCCGTTTAGGGTTCAGTCCACGTACGGGTCGGCTCCGCGGCCCGACCACCACGCCCGGTTCATCGTCAGGCGGAGCTTCAGCCAGCCGGGCAGGCGCCGGTGGCGCGCTCCGATCTGGAGCCCGGCCAGCTTCGCGAACTCGTAGGCCGCCGCGTAGGGGAGCCAGTGCGCGTAGCCGTTGCGGACGAGCCAGGACGCCTCGCCGCGGGCGTAGCGCAGCGCGGCGCGGCGCAGCGCGGCTGAAGCCGGCCGTTCGCCCGCCAGGTACGCCCGCTCGGCGGACACGCCGGAGTCGAAGAAGCGCCTGAAGGCCGCGCCGATCGTGTAGCGGTGCGAGTGGCGCACCGCGGCCGCCGGCTCGTAGGCGATGACGTGCCCCGCGAGCAGGACCCGCCGCGCCCAGTCCTGGTCCTCGCTCATCACGATGTCCTCGGCGAAGCCACCGGCCTCCTCCCACAGCGAGCGCCTGATCGCCGACGAGACGTTCGAGAACATCGTCGTCTCGAGCGTCAGGTCCTCCGGCCCCGCAGCCCGCTGGCGGCGCGGGCTCGAGCCGTACAGGAACTCCAGGAAGTAGCGCTCCGGCGGCTTCGCCCGCTCGTCCGGAAGCTGGCGCGCGTAGACGCCCGCAACCTCCGGCTCGGCCGCGAGAGGGGCGACCAGGGCGGCCAGCCAGCCCTCGCCCTCGGGGATCGCGTCCTGCGAGAGAAAGACGAGCGTCTCGCCGCGCGCGAGGCCGACCGCCATGTTGCGGGTGGCGCCGTGGTCGAACTCCTCCGGGAGGATGCGCTCGACGCGCGCGCCCATGCTCTCGCACAGCTCCGCGCTACCGTCGCGGGACCCGGAGTCGACCGCGACGACCTCGACCTCCTCGCCCATGCGCTGCCGGGCGACCGCCTCGAGCGCGCGCCGGAGCGGGTCGCCACCGTCCTTCGTGGGGATGATGATCGAGATCAAGGGCGCGGCAACGCTATGGCACAACGGAACAGACCGGTGGTCCCCGACGTGGCGGCGAGCCTCGCGCTCGGCCTCCTCGCGTGGCTCTACCTCGGTCCCGCCGCCCCCGACTACGACGCCATGTTCGCGCTCGTCTGGGGCGACGACGTCGCGCGCGGACGCTCGCCGCAGCTCGACCTGCCGTTCGTGCCCGCGGCCAGGCCGCTCACGGTCCTGCTCGGCGCGGCACTCAGCCCGCTCGGGGACAGCGCGGCAGAGGCCCTGCGGCTGCTCGTGTTCCTCTCGCTCGGCGCCGCATGTGTGGGCCTCTTCCGGCTCGGCGAGGAGCTGTTCGGGTCGCTCGCCGGCGCGCTCGCCGCGGCGATCCTGTTCACCCGAAGCGAGGCGCTCGCGCTCGCGAGCCAGGGCTTCGTCGACGTCCCGGCGACGGCGCTCGTCGTCTGGGCCGCCGTGCTGGAGGCGCGCCGCCCGGCGCGCGGCCTCCCCGTGCTCACCCTGCTCGCAGCCGCCGCCCTGCTCCGCCCGGAGGCGTTCCTGCTCTGCGGCGCCTATGTCCTTTGGCTTGCGCGCGCACGCGGCGCGGGAGCCCTCGTGCGTCACGGCGCCTTCGCGGCGCTCGTCCCGCTCTCCTACCTGGGCGGCCTGGCCCTGATCGCCGGCGAGGCGGTGCAGGACGACAGCTCGACGCTCGCAGCCGTCGGCAGCGACTCGGGCCTCGCCGAGGCTGCCGAGCGGATGGCGCGCGGGGAGTGGGGCCTCTTCGGCCCGCCGCTCGTGGTGGCGGCGCTGGCGGGCGGCGTGATCTGGCTCCGGCGGGAACGGCGGGAGGCGGCTCTGCCGCTCGCCGTGGCCGCGCTCGGCGTGCTCGCGTTCCTGATCCTGGGCATCGCGGGCGAGCCGACCGAGCCGCGCTACCTGCTGCCGACCGTCTCGGTCATGGCCTGCCTCGCCGCGGGAGCGGCGTTCGCGCACGCGTTCGGCCGCCGCCTGGGCGCGGTCGCCCTGGCCACGGCGGTGCTCCTGGCCGGCGCCGCGACCGTCCGCGAGGCCACGCGTCTCGCCGACCTCCGCGGCCACGTGCGTCTCGCCGACTCGCTTCAGGACGATCTGCGGGCGCTGGTGCGATCGCCCCCCGCGCGCGAAGCGCTCGAGGCGGGTCCGGGCCTCCGGCTCCCGACATCGCGACCCGCCCCGTATCTCGCCCTCTGGACGGGCCGGCGGACCTCCGCCTTCCTCGGCGACGGGCCCTCGGAGCCGGACGCCAACCTGCTCCACCCGCGCACGGCGGACGCCGCGCGATCGCTCGTCAGCGGCCTGCCCGACTCCGACGCAGGGGGGCCTCCGCCTCCCGCGCCGCCGGAGGGCGCGCACGTGGTCGCGGCGAACGAGAGCTGGCTGATCTTCAGGATGGAGACCGATGCTCCGTGAACGCCTGATCCCGCTGGCCCGAGCCCACCCGGCGCTCGCCCTGCTCGTCGCGGTGGGCGCGGTGGTGCGCCTGGCGGTGGCGATCGCCTACGAGCCCGCGCTCTTCTTCAGCGACTCCTGGGCCTACGCCGAGCTCGCCGCCGACCGGGGCTTCGCGTTCGACCGCCCGAGCGGCTACCCGTTCGCGATCGCGATCCTGTGGTTGCCCGGGCGCAGCCTGCTCCTGCTGACGACCGTGCAGCACCTCGCGGGCCTCGCGACCGGGATCCTCGCCTACGCCCTGCTTCATCGCCTCGGCGCGCCGCGCTGGGCCGCGGCCGCTGCCGCGTCGCTCGTGCTGCTCGACGCCTACGCGATCGCGCTCGAGCAGCACGTGATGGCCGAGTCGCTCTTCACGCTCGCGGCGATGCTCGCGATGTACCTCGTCGCCGGACGTGACCGCGCCCTCGTGGCGATCGCCGCCGCCGGGGTGTTGCTGGGCGGAGCAGCCACGATGCGGACGCTCGGCCTGTTCGTGATCCCTCCGTTCGTCCTGTACGTGCTGCTGCGCAGCGCTGACCGGCGCGTCGTCGCCACCACGGTCGCGATCGCGGCGTCCGCGTTCCCGCTCGTCCTCTACTCCGGAGTCCATGCTGCCGCCGGAGACGGCTTCCGGATGACGCAGATCGACGGCTGGGCCCTCTACTCGCGTGTCGCGGGCTTCGCCGACTGCGGAGGCGCCGACATCCCGGCGGGCACCGAGGGCCTGTGCCAGCCCGCGGGCGAGCGCTTCCCGCGCCCGTCGTTCTACGGCTGGGATGTGACCTCGCCGGCCAATCGCCTCTACGGCGCCGACCGGCCCGGCGCGAACGACCGCCTGCGGGCCTGGGCGCGCGCGATCGTCCGCCACCAGCCGCGGGAGTACGCCGAGGCGGTCGGGGCGGACTTCCTGCGCTTCTTCCGCCCCACCCGCGACGCGGCCGAGGGCACGCGCCCCGGCAACTTCTCCGAGCCAATCCTGCTGCCCGCGCCGGGCGACGGCGAGTACCGCTCCGAGTTCGCCGACCGCGTGCGCGCGGAGGAGCTCTCGGGCTACGAGCGGGAGATCGACCCGCCCCAGTCGGCGGTCCGGGCCTATCTCGGCGTGATCCACGTCCCGCGCCCGCTCATGGGGCTGCTCGCGCTCGCATCGCTCGCGGCGGTAACGCTCACCGCCTGGCGGCGGATCCGGCGCCGGCCCAGCGGCCACGAGCACACGCCCGAGGTGATCCTCATGAGCGGCGCCGGGTTGTTGATGCTGCTCGCCGCCGCCTCGGTCGAGTTCCAGCTCCGCTACCTGATCCCGTCGGTGCCGCTGCTCGCCTGCGGGGGGACGCTTGCCGCCCTGGACCTCTGGCGCCGGTACTCTCGCGCGCCGTGAGCCGTCTTCACCCCGCCCCGGTGGACGCCGCCGGCTACGTCCCGTTCAACGACAAGCCGCTGTCGGGCCATCGCATGCTGCTCGGCATGGTCCCGCCCGGCGGGCGCGTGCTCGACGTGGGCTGCTCGGCCGGCTACCTCTCGGAGCGCATGGCCGCGGCCGGGTCGGAGGTGATCGGGCTCGACCTCGACCCCGAGGCGGTCAAGGTGGCCGAGCGCTTCTGCAGCGAGGTCCACGTGGGCGACCTCGAGCGCATGGACCTGCCGTTCGAGCCGGGCTCATTCGACGCCGTCGTCTGCGGCGACATCATCGAGCACCTGCGCGACCCCGACGCGCTTCTCCGCCGCCTGCGCCCGCTCGCGAAGCCCGGCGGGCTGCTCGCGCTCTCGACGCCGAACGTCGCGAACTGGACCGTCCGGCTGAAGCTCGCCGCCGGCCGCTTCGACTACGCCGAGCGGGGGATCATGGATCGCACCCACATGCGCTTCTTCACGCGCCGCACTCTCGTCGAGTGCGTCGAGGGCGCGGGCTGGCGGATCGAGCGCCTCGACTTCACGGCGCCGGTGCCGGTGCTGGGCGAGCGCTTCCCGGCGCTCGAGCGCGGGGCCAGGGCGATCGCCTCGCTCAGGCCGACGCTGTTCGCCTTCCAGTGGGTCGTGGCCGCCCGGGCGTGAGCGAAACAAAGGCCCCTGGCACCTTTGTTGCGGGGGGCTACAGCGGGATGTTGCCGTGCTTGCGCTTCGGCTGCTGGACGCGCTTGGTCTGCAGCGTCTCGAGCGCGCGGATCAGCTTCGGCCGCGTCTGGTGCGGCAGGATCACGTCGTCGATGTAGCCGCGCTCGGCCGCCGAGTACGGGTTCGCGAAGCGCGCCTTGTAGTCGTCCATCAGCTTCTGCCGGCGCTCGTCCGGCGTGGGCGACTTGGCGATGTCGCGGCGGTAGATGATGTTGACCGCGCCCTCGGGGCCCATAACGGCCACCTCGGCCGTGGGCCAGGCGAAGTTGAAGTCGGCCAGCATGTGCTTGGAGGCCATGACGTCGTAGGCGCCGCCGTAGGCCTTGCGTGTGACGACGGTGATCTTGGGGACGGTCGCCTCGGTGTAGGCGTACAGCAGCTTGGCCCCGCGGCGGATGATGCCGCCCCACTCCTGGCTCGTGCCCGGCAGGAAGCCCGGCACGTCGCAGAAGGTTATGAGCGGGATGTTGAAGGCATCGCAGAAGCGGACGAAGCGCGCGGCCTTCTCGGAGGAGTCGATGTCGAGCACGCCCGCGAGCTGGTTGGGCTGGTTGCCGACGACGCCGACCGGCCGCCCGCCGAGCCGTGAGAAGCCGACCACGATGTTGCGGGCGAAGTGCTCGTGGACCTCGAAGAAGTCGCCGTTGTCCACGATCATGTGGATCACGTCGCGCATGTCGTAGGGCTTCTGCGGGTCGGCCGGGACGATCCCGTCGAGCTCCGGGTCCATGCGCTCGGGGTCGTCGCCCGTGTCCATGGACGGCGGCTGCTCCAGGTTGTTCTGCGGCAGAAAGCTCATGAGGTAGCGCGCGTCCTCGAGGCACTGCTCCTCGTCGTCCGAAGCGAAGTGGGCGACTCCCGACTTCGTGTTGTGGGTCATCGCCCCACCGAGCTCCTCGAAGCCGACCTCCTCGCCCGTGACCGTCTTGATCACGTCGGGCCCCGTGATGAACATGTGCGAGGTCTCCTTCACCATGAAGATGAAGTCCGTCATCGCGGGGGAGTAGACGGCGCCACCCGCGCACGGGCCCATGATCAGGCTGATCTGGGGGATCACACCGGAGCACTGGACGTTGCGCACGAACACGTCCCCGTAGGCGCCGAGCGAGACGACGCCCTCCTGGATGCGGGCGCCGCCGGAGTCGTTTATGCCGATGACCGGGCAGCCGATGCGCGCGGCCAGGTCCATCACCTTGACCATCTTCTCGCCCATCACCTCGCCGAGCGAGCCGCCGAAGACCGTGAAGTCCTGCGAGAAGACGCAGACCGGGCGGCCGTCGATCGTCCCGTGGCCGGTGACGACCGCGTCGCCCCAGGGCCGGTTCTTGTCCATCTCGAAGTCGTGCGTACGGTGCCGGACGAAGGTGTCGAGCTCCTCGAAACTTCCGGGATCGAGCAGCTTCTCGATCCGCTCGCGGGCCGTGAGCTTGCCCCGGGCGTGCTGCTTCTCGGCGGCCTCGGGGCTCGGCTCCGCGGCCTTGCGAAGCTCCTCGAGCCGGGCGACCTTCTCCTCGTATGTGACCGGGACTTTCTGGCGCATGGGGCGGGGGATTCTTGCATCGGGCCTGAGGGAGTGTCAGGCCGGTGCCCTCCCCGCGGGCAGGCCGGTGCGTTCGGACTAGCCTCGATGGCACCTTGAGGTCGCTCACCCGGAACGGATTCTGTGCCGCGCTCATCGCCGCCGCCGCCCTGCCGGCTGGCATCGCCGACGCGCAGCGCCCGCGCGCGCCCGCGCCCGGGTCGGTCGTGCCGGGCGAGGTGATCGTGGCGTACGGGTCCGGCACCTCGCGCTCCGAACGCGCCGCCCTGCGGGCCCGCAACGGCGGGCACTTCGGCCGCCGCCTGCTGGTGCCGCGGACCGAGGTCGTGAAGATCGACCCGGATCGCTCCGAGGCGGCGGTCGCGCGGGCGTTCGAGCGCGACAGCGCGGTGCTCTACGCCGAGGCGAACCGCTACGCCGGGCTCCGCGCCATCCCGAACGACGAGCGCTTCCCGTCGCTCTGGGGCCTGCACAACACCGGCCAGACCGGCGGCACGGCCGACGCCGACATCGACGCGCCCGAGGCGTGGGACACGACCATCGGCTCGAGCGGCGTCGTCGTCGCGGTCGTGGACACCGGCCTCGCGATGACGCATCCCGACATCTCGCCGAACCTCTGGACGAATCCCGGCGAAACGCCCGGGGACGGTCTCGACAACGACTCGAACGGCTTCGTGGACGATGTCAACGGCTGGGACTTCGCCGACCGCGACGCGAACCCGACCGACACCGACGGCCACGGCACGCACGTGGCGGGCACGGCGGCGGCGCGCGGCGGGGACGGCCTCGGCGTCACGGGCGTGAGCCAGCGGTCGCGGATCATGCCGCTCAAGGTCTTCCCGGACGGCCAGGACGGCGCCACGAACGCAGACATCGCCAACGCCTTCGCCTACGCGGGGGCCAACGGCGCGAAGGTGGCGAACGCGAGCCTGGGAGGTCCCGGCCCGCCGTCGAGCCTCGTCTCGAACGCGATCGGTGGAGCGCCGGGGACGCTGTTCGTCGTGGCGGCGGGGAACGACGGTCACGACAACGACGCGGTCGCGGACGGCGACTACCCCTGCAACTTCCCGCACGCGAACCTGATCTGCGTCGCCGCGACTGGCCACAGCGACGCCTTCGCGAGCTTCACGAACTACGGCGCCACCTCGGTTGACCTTGCGGCGCCCGGCGTGAGCACGCACTCGACCTATCCGGTATACGGGTCGATCTGGGCCGAGGACTTCACAGCGGACGACTTCGAGGCGAACTGGACCGTGACCGGTTCCTGGTCGCGGGTGGCCGACCCGCGCGGTTCGGGTGGCCACAGCCTCACCGACAGCCCGGCGGGGAACTATTCGAGCGGTAGCTCCAGCGCGAACAACTACGCCAGGCTGACGGAGGCGATCGACCTCACCGGCCGGCACGGCTGCAGGCTGGACTTCGACAGCAACATCAACGTTGAGCGGAACGAGGACTTTCTGCGCCTCGAGGCCTCGGCGGACGGAGCGTCCTGGTCGCTCGTCAAGGCCTACAGCTACGCCGACGGCGTCGCGGCGCAGGCCGGCAACTGGTTCGCCACCACGGCCTCCCTGGTTCCGTTCGACGGCGCTCCCGTCCACCTCCGGTTCGTGATCTCGAGTGACACCGACACAATCACCCGGGACGGCGCGTACGTCGACGACCTGAGCGTTCGCTGCTACGGACCGGACTTCGGCGACGACTACGCCTCTCTCAACGGCACCTCGATGGCCTCGCCGCACGTCGCCGGCGCCGCCGCGCTCGTCCTCTCGGCGAATCCCGGGGCGGCGGTCTCTTTCGTGCGGGACGCGCTGCTCACCACGGTGGACCCGCTGCCGTCCTCGCTCGAGCGCTCGCGGCTGGTGACCGGCGGGCGACTCAACGCGGACGCCGCGGTCGGCTACGGCGCGACGCCCCCAACCGCTTCCGAGCCCCCGCCCGCTCCGGCGCAGACCGCGCCGACGCCGACCGAGCCGGCGCCGGCCGAGCCGACGCCGGCCGAACCGGCGCCGACCGCTCCCCAGCCCACGCCTTCGGCGCCTCCGCCCCCGGGCGCCGGCGGCGAGGGCGATGAGACCCAGCCGCGCGACCTCGCCGAGGCGCTGTTCGGCTTCCCGCGCCGGCTCTACCGCGTCCGCGGGCTCGGGCGCCTGCGAGGCGTGGAGGCCTGGTCGCCCACCCGCAGCACCCGCGTTCGCTCGGGGCGCTTGACGATCGACCCCCGCCTCGGACTTGCGAGCGACGACGCCGGGCACGTCCGCGTGCTGGTCCGGGCAAGCCTCACGGCGAGCCGCCTGCGCGGCGCCCGCCACAGCCGCCTGCGCTCGCGGCGCATCTCGCTCGCGCCAGGGCGGGCGAGTCGGGTGCGCCTGAGGGTGTCGCGCTCGGCGCTCAAGGCGCTCCGCTCGGCCCGCCGCGGCCGCCTCGTGATCGACATCACCGTCGTCGACTCCGCGGGCCATCGCACGCGCGCCCGCACGGCCTACACGGTCTATCCGCCGCGCGCCTCCCGCCGCGGCTGATTCGCCTCAGCGCCGGATGCGCAGGCGCGAGGCGCGCGATCCACGCGCGTGTCCTCGGGCCAAAGTGAGCAACGTCCGGGCCCCGGGTGTGTTCCCACCTTTCGTGCGCATGCGCCTCGTCACAGCCCTGACGCTCCTGGCGGCCGCCGCTCCGGCGGCCGCCGCCCAGGTGCCGCCCGAGCGTCCCCTGTACGCCGACGGGCCCGATGGCCGACACCTGCTCGCGTCCGGCTGGGAGACGAGGGCGGACACCCGCGACCGCGGCCTGCGCGAGCGCTGGTATCGCCCGGGACGCGACCGTGGCTTCCGCAGCGTGCGCGTGCCCCACGCATTCAACGCCGGCGACCGCTCGAGCCGCGGCTTCCGCTCCCGCGTGCAGTGGTACCGCGCGCGCTTCGATCTCCCGCGCGACCCGGACGCGGTCGCGTGGCGGCTGCGCTTCGAGTCGGTGAACCGCGAGGCCACTGTCTGGCTGAACGGCCGGCGCCTCGGCCGCCACGAGGGTGCCCACCTGCCGTTCGAGCTCTCGGCACGGAGCCTGCGCCCACGGGACAACGAGCTGGTCGTGCGTGTGGATGGTCGCGAGTCGCGCACCGATCTCCCGCCCTCGACCCGTCCGCGCGGCTGGTGGAACTGGGGCGGCATCCTGCGCGAGGTGTACCTGCGCCGCGTGGCCGCGCTCGACCTCTCGGACCTCCAGGTCACGGCCCGGCGCGGCGACCCCGCGCGTATCTCGTGGAGCGCCCGCGTTCGGAACTGGTCCGGCTCACCCGTCGCGGCGACCGTCGAGGCGAGGCTGATCGACCCGGCCGGCCGCGAGACGCTGCTGCCGCAGGTCTCCGCCGGCACGCTCGGATCCGGGCGCTCGGGCGCCCTCGCGGGCGAGGCCACCGTCGCGAGCCCGCGTGAGTGGAGCCCGGACGACCCCGCCCTCTACACGCTCGAGCTACGCCTCGCCGGGGGCCAGACCGTGACGACCCGCTTCGGCATCCGCGAGTGGGGCCTG
>Ga0247708_1000249_pt1 | contig 12202 bp, 8 predicted proteins | sample 42W_NmetaG_FD_189040 | JGI IMG/M metagenome (GOLD analysis project Ga0247708, IMG submission 189040) | Soil microbial communities from hillslope of Landscape Evolution Observatory, University of Arizona, Oracle, AZ, United States - 4-2-W_N | ecosystem: Engineered > Artificial ecosystem > Mesocosm...
GGGTGCTGCCGCCTGATCGCCGCTGCTCCTACGATTGCCGCGTGAACTCGCGGCTCTTCTGGCGCGCGCTGGCCATCCAGGCCGTCTGCGTGGGCATCCCGTTCCTGATCCTCGTGGCGCTCCCGCTGCCTGACGAGTTGTTCGAGGACTACGGCTTCGCCATCGGCCCTGCCTTCTGGCTGGCGGGCGCCTTCGTGACCTCGCGCTTCCTGCCGGTCCCCGCCGCGCTCACGATGTTCGCGGCCCTCGCCGGCCTCGTCGCCGGGACGATCGTGCTGCTCGCCGCCTCCCACTCGCCGGGCGGGATCGTGGCCCTGCTCGTCTTCGCCGCGTCCGTGGCGGGCTACGACGAGGCCCTCGCAGGCAGCGAGCGCGTCTAGCCGTCAGGCCGCGGCGACCTCGGCCCTCGCCGGCTCGATCCCGCGCACCAGGTCGGCCGCGCGCTCCGCCAGCGCGATCACCGGCGCATTGGTGTTGCCCCGCGGCACGCTCGGCATCACCGAGGCGTCCACGACCCTCAGGCCCTCGACACCGCGCACGCGCAGGTCGGCGTCGACCACGGCGAGCTCGTCCGTCCCCATCTTGCAGGTGCCGACAGGGTGGTAGAGCGTCTGAAGGCGGTGCCGCGCATGCTCGAGGATGTCCTCGTCGGAGGTCGAGGGCGGCGCGAACACGGGCGTGAGGCCATGACGCGCGACCGCCTCCTGCTGGGCGATCTCCATGCACATGCGGACGCCCGCAACGATCGAGGCGACGTCGTCCGGGTGCTCCAGGTAGTTGTGGACGATCAGCGGCTTGGCGGTGGGGTCCGGGGAGCCGAGCGCGACGAAGCCGCGGCTCTTCGGCTTCACGATGCAGGCGCCCCATGACACGCCGTGGCCGTCGGCCGGCAGGAGGCCCTCCTCCTGGAAGCGCGCGGGAGCGAAGTGGAACTGCACGTCGGGGGCGTCGAGGCCCTCGCGGGTCCTGGCGAACCCTCCCGCCTCCGCCACGTTCGAGGTGAGCGGGCCCGAGCCTGCCTGCCACGCGGCGAGATTCTCGTCGGTCATCGCGCCGAAGAGCGAGTCCTCGCCCTCGATCGCGTAGACCACGCCGGAGTTCGGGTGGTCCTGGAGGTTCAGCCCCACCCCGAGCGACTCCGCCACGACCTCGATCTGGAGATCCTCGAGCTCGTTCGGCCGGCCGATGCCCGAGAGCATGAGGAGCTGAGGCGAGTTGTAGGCGCCGCCGCACACGATCACCTCGCGCTCGGCGCCGAACTCGAGCAGCTCTCCGAGCCGCTCGCCGGCGGCGCCCACCGCGCGCCCGCCGTCGAAGAGGATCTTGAGGATCTGGACGTGCGTCTCGACGGTGAGGTTCGGGCGATCCATCGCCGGGTGCAGGTAGGCGACCGACGCGCTCGCGCGCATCCCGTTGCGCTGCGTCACCTGGTAGCGGCCGATGCCGTCCTGGGAGGCGCCGTTGAAGTCCGCGTTCGGCTTCAGCCCGTACGCCTCGGCCGCCTCCAGCCATGCCGCCGTCAACGTGTTCCCGGAGCGCCCGTCGGACACCGCCAGCGGTCCACCCGTACCGTGGTAAGCGTCCTCGCCGCGCTCGTTGTCCTCGGAGCGCTTGAAATACGGCAGCAGGTCGTCGTAGCCCCAGCCCTCGCAGCCCGAGGCCGCCCACTCGTCGTAGTCCGCGCGGTTGCCGCGGATGTAGACCATCGCGTTGATCGAGGAGGAGCCGCCGAGCACGCGCCCGCGCGGGAGATAGACCCGCCGGTCGTGGCAGTGGGGCTCGTGGAGCGTCGAGTGGTCCCAGTCGCAGGAGGAGCGGAACAGCGTCGAGAACGCCGCCGGGATGTGGATCAGGTCGTTCGTGTCGGGCCCCCCGGCCTCGACCAGCAGGACCTTCACGTCCGGGTCCTCCGTGAGCCGGTTCGCGAGCACGCAGCCCGCGGAGCCCGCGCCGACGATCACGTAGTCGTACATGCCGTGTCTCCTCTCCGACCACAACTGCGAAGCCGGACGAGCCTAACCGTTTAGGCTCGTCCCATGAGCCTCTCGGATCTGCAGCGGCAGGCGCTCGCCGCGCTCTGCGACACCGTCGTCCCGTCCGTCGGGCGCCCCGCCGACCCGGACGGGTTCTGGGCACGCAGCGCGACCGCCTCCGGGGTGGACGCCGCCGTCGCCGACCTCGTCGAGCAGATCCCGGATCCGGCGATCAGGGGCGGGCTCGCCCAGCTCCTGGAGGTGCTCGCGGGACAGGGCCTCCTCGGCGCGCCGTCGCAGGCCTCGCGCGAGCAGCTCCTTCGCAACCTCGCGCTCGCCTCGCCCGAGGCTGCCGCCGGCCTGAACGCGCTGACCGGCATGACGCTCTTCGTCCATTACGGCGCACCTGACCCCGCGACCGGCGTGAACCCGAACTGGAAGACGTTCGGCTACCCGGGCCCCGCGGCCGCGCCTCCGGAGGTGCCGAAGGCGATCGAGACGATCACACCGCAGCCCGGCCAGGAGATCGAGGCGGACGTCTGCGTGGTCGGCTCGGGATCGGGAGGCGGCGTCATCGCGGGGACGCTCGCGCGGCGCGGCCTCGAGGTGTGCGTCGTCGAGGCGGCGGACTACTTCAACGAGTCCGACTTCACGCAGCTCGAGCTGCTCGCCTATCGCGACATGTACTGGCGCGGCGGCCCGCAGCCGACCGCCGACGGCAACGTGACCGTGCTGGCCGGCGCCACTCTCGGCGGCGGCACCACGATCAACTGGATGAACTGCCTGCGCACGACCGACTGGGTCCGAGAGGAGTGGGCGCGCGAGCACGGCCTCGAGGGAGTCGACGGTCCCGACTACGACCGCCACCTCGACGCGGTGCTCCGGCGGATCGGCGCAAACGACGAGTGCAGCGACCTGAACGGCCCGCACCAGCGCATGAAGGAGGGGTGCGACGCCCTCGGCTGGAGCTTCAAGACAATCGTGCGCAACGCGGACCCGGGCTCCTACTCGCCCGACACCGCCGGCTACGTGGGCTTCGGCGACCAGACCGGCTCGAAGCAGTCCGGCGAGAAGACCTGGCTGCGCGACGCCGCCGCGGCCGGCGCGGAGTTCCTCGTCCGCACTCGTGCGATGCGGATCCTCACCGACGGCGGCAGGGCCGCCGGCGTCGAGGCCGTCTTCGACGGCTCGGTGCCGGTCACGATCCGCGCCCCGCGGGTCGTCGTCGCGTGCGGCGCGCTCGAGTCGCCGGCGCTGCTGGCCCGCTCGGGCATCGGCGGACCCGCCGTGGGCCGCAACCTACGACTGCACCCGTCGCTCGCGATCCTCGGCGCCTACACCCAGGAGCAGCAGGCTTGGTGGGGCGCTCCCCAGTCGGCGCTGTGCGACGAGTTCGCCGACACGGGCGACGGCTACGGTTTCCTGCTCGAAGGCGCGCAGTACGCACCCGGCCTGGCAGCCTCCGCTCTGCCATGGACGAGCGGCGCCGGCCACAAGCAGGTGCTGGAGAACTTCCGCTCGGGGGCCTCGCTGATCTCGCTGACTCGCGACCGCGGAAGCGGGCATGTCGAGTTCGATGCCAACGGCGAGGCGATCCCGTTCTACGCGGTCACCGACGAGCTCGACGCCCGCAATATCTACCGCTCGGTCGAGGCGCTGGCGCGGATCCACGAGGCCGCCGGGGCGCACGAGATCCGCGGACTCTCCTCGCGGCTGCCGCTCTGGCGGCGCGGTGACGACCTCGACGCCTGGCTCGAGCGCGCCACGCAGGTCCATCTGGGCGCCGGCGGCTGGCGGCTCTTCAGCGCCCATCAGCTCGGCACCTGCCGGATGGGCACCGACCCGCAGCAGAGCGTGGCTGGCCCGTTCGGCGAGCTGCACGACACGCCCGGGGTGTTCATCGGGGACGGAAGCGCGTTCCCGACCGCCTCGGGGACGAACCCGATGATCTCGATCATGGCGCTCGCGCACCGGACGGCGGAGGCGATCGCCGATGCCGCCGGAGCGACCGCGGAGCCGGCCACGGCGACGGCCGAGAGCTAGACAGGAGAACAGCATGGCGATGGAGACACAGGCCCAGACGGCCCTCACCCACGACCTGGAGCCGATCGTTCGCGACCGCTTCTTCATCGGGGGCGAGTGGGTCTCCCCCTCGAGCTCCGAGACGATCGACGTGCTCGACCCGGCGACCGAGCAGGTCGTGGGCACCATTCCCGCGGGCGGGCCCGAGGACGCCGACGCCGCCGTTCGCGCGGCGCGCGCCGCCTTCGCCGAGTGGTCTCAGGTGCCGGCCACAGAGCGCGCCGCGCTCGTCGGCCGCGTGGGGCAGTTGCTCGCCGCCCGCTCCGAGGAGATCGCCGTGCTCATCAGCCGCGAGGTCGGGATGCCGATCCGCCTCTCGCGCTCGATCCAGGCCGGCCTGCCGGTGATGGACTTCGCGTCGCTGCCCGAGATAGCCGCCGAGTTCCCCTTCGAGGAGACCGTCGGCAACTCGCTGGTGGTGCGCGAGCCCGTCGGCGTGGTCGCCTGCATCACCCCCTGGAACTACCCCCTGCACCAGATCTGCGCCAAGGTCGCGCCCGCGCTCGTCGCCGGCTGCACGGTCGTGGTGAAGCCCAGCGAGGTCACGCCGCTCAACGCCTTCGTGCTCGCCGAGGTGCTCGTGGAGGCCGGGCTGCCGGCCGGGGTGTTCAACCTCGTCACGGGCCTCGGGGCCGTGGTGGGCGAGGCGCTCGTGGCCCACGACGAGACCGACATGGTCTCGTTCACCGGCTCCACGGCCGTCGGCAAGAAGATCGGCGCGCTCGCCGCGGGCTCGGTGAAGCGCGTGGCGCTCGAGCTGGGCGGCAAGTCGCCCAACGTGATCCTCGACGACGCCGACCTCCAGGCGGCGATCCAGGACGGCGTCATGAAGTGCTACCTGAACTCGGGGCAGACCTGCAGCGCCCTCACGCGCATGCTCGTCCCGCGCGAGCGGCTGGCCGAGGCCGAGCAGGTCGCGGCCGCGGTGGCCCAGGCCCTGCCTCTCGGCGATCCGCTCGACGAGGCGAACATCCTCGGCCCGCTCGTCTCCGACGCCCAGCGCGAACGCGTGCGTGGCTACATCCGCAAGGGCGTCGAGGAGGGCGCGAAGCTCGTGGCCGGCGGCGACGAGGCGCCCGAGGGACTCGGCGACGGCTACTACGTGCGGCCGACCGTCTTCTCGGAGGTCGAGCCGTCGATGACGATCGCCCAGGAGGAGATCTTCGGCCCGGTGCTCTCGATCATGCCCTACGACGACGAGGACGACGCCGTGCGGATCGCCAACGACACGGTCTACGGCCTCGCCGGGGGCGTCTGGTCGGGCGACACCGAGCGGGCCAAGCGCGTCGCGCGGCGGCTGCGCACGGGGCAGGTCGAGATCAACGGCGCGACCTTCAACCCGACGGCGCCCTTCGGCGGTTACAAGCAGTCGGGCCACGGCCGCGAGCTGGGCCGCTTCGGCCTCGAGGAGTTCCTCGAGACGAAGTCGCTCCAGCTGTAGCGCCCGAGCGGTGAAACAGTGCCAGGCACTGTTTCACCCCTCCCGCAGCCGTCGGTGGACAGTCGCCGCGCTGAGCCCGAGCTCCACCCCGATTGCACGCAGCGAGTAGCCGTCCGCGACGGCGGCGCGGATCGCTGCGCCTGAGCCGTCCGCCAGGATCTCTGCGAGCTGGGGAAGCCTCACGATCTTCCGCGGCGCGGGGATCCGCTCGTCCCCGTCGCCCACCAGCTCACGGTAGGCCCGCGACGGATCGCTTCCGCCGAGAAGCTCGAGCAGGCGGCGCCCGGCGACCAGAGTCCCGTCCTCGTGCACGACCGCTCGGTGGCTGCTCCATATCCACGCCCCCGGCGTCTGCACCAACTCGGCCGCGACGGGGTTCATGACCACGTACCGAATCGTCGCGGCGAGCTGTGCGGCATCGCGAATGACGGTCGACCAGTAACGCTCCCCGAAGACACGGCCCCGTGTCCCGTGGCGAGCATGGCGGCGCCGCACGTAACGGCAGGCGAGGAGATGCATCCCGCGCGCGAGTCCGCCGTCGGGCGTCTCGAGAACCAGGTGGTAGTGGTTCGCCATGAGGCAGTAGGCGAGGACCGACCAGCCCGCTCCGGCGGAAACGTCGAGGGATATGCCGAGGAACGCATCGCGGTCCTCGTCCGATGAGAAGATCGGCAGGCCTGCGTTTCCGCGTCCCGTGACGTGATGCAACGCCGAGGGGGTGTCGATCCTGTGCGGTCGCCCCATGAACGGAGGAGGGTCGACTCGCCCATGTTTCGCCCCCTCCGGTTGAAACAGTGCCTGGCACTGTTTCAGCCGCCGCCGTCGAGAACGGTGAGGGCCCGCCGCGTGGCGGGCCCTCACCCCTCCCTCGACCTGGTGTGGCTTCGCGTCAGCCGGTGATCGGGCCCGTGAAGGGCTCGGTGCCGGGCACGAGCGTCACACCGGTGAAGCCCGACGAGGTCATGTAGTCCATCCCACGAGCGAGGTCGCTCACGTTGTTCGAGCCAGGGCGCGGCAGCGCCTCGAGCGTCGAGAGCGTCCCGAAGGCCTCCCCGTTCGGGCCGCGCAGGAAGCCGGAGCCGGAGTCGCCTGGCACGCCCGGGGTGGCGGTGTACACGTTGTGCGTCCAGCCACCATCACCCGACCCGGTCTTCACGCCCTCCTTGGGCTTCAGCGGCTCAGCGCCGAAGCGCAGGCTCGAGTTGCCGTAGCTCACGACCTTCTCGCCCGTTGCGACCGTCGTGGCCACGCCCGTCGGCCCGCCCCAGAAAGGAACGGTCGGGTTCGTCTGCGAGATAGCGGTGGCGTCGAGCTCGACGAGCGCGAAGTCGTTGCCGTAGCAGAGGTCGTCGCGCGCCTCGCCGGCGGCCTTCATCGCGTGCCACGAGCTGTAGGCGAGCGTGCCGTTGTAGGTGCGGTTGTCGTTGCCCTCGATCTCCACCCGCGTACCGATCGGCATGACCGGCGCCTCGCAGCCGTTGGTCTCGGTGTTGCCGCCGGTGCCCGCGCAGTGCGCGGCCTGGCCGATGAAGACGCGGGTGCCGCTCTGGAAGACGAAGTTCGACGTGCACTGGTTCGTGCCGCCGGTGTAGGTCTGGACGCCGGGGCGGATCGCCGCAGTATCGGCCGGCGCCCATGCGGCCGCCTGACCGGCGATCCCGAGCGCGAAAGTGCAGGTCGCGGCGATCGCCGCGAGGACGGTTCCCAGTCTCATGGTTTCCTACTCCAGTGTCGGGAGCGGCCCCGTTCGGGAGCCGCTATTGGTGACATCTATATTGCTGCCCGGGAGACCCGGGCCGGAAACGATCGAGCTCGGACATCGTCCGATTGCGTGTAGCCGAGGTTTGAGGCTGAGAGTAGGGGCGAGGGGACTCGAACCCCCGATCTCCGGCTTGAAAGGCCGGCGTCCTAACCACTAGACCACGCCCCCGGGGTCCCGGTGAGTGTAGGCGCGCCGGGCTGACGGTTGAGGCGCCGCCGACCGGGTACGACCACCGAGTTCCGATTTCACGGCGAAAGCGAGTACGACAATGGCCCAGGACACCAACGGCATGACCGCGCGCGACGCGAAGCTGATCCAGTACCTCAATGAGGCTTACGGCAAGGAGCGCGAGCTCGAAACCGCGCTCCAGGCGCATATCGCGATGACTACGCGCCCGCCCTACAAGAAACGCCTTCAGGAGCATCTCCGCGAGACCAAGCGCCACGCGCGCGAGGTCGAGAGGCGCATCAAGAAGCTGGGGGGCAAGGCCGAGGTCGCCCCGGCCCCCGGGCCCGACGCTGTGGCAGGCGCAGCGGGCGTGGTGATGTCGGCGGCGAACAAGGCAGTGGCGGCGGCGCAGGGCCCGCTGCACATGATCCGCGGGACCGGCGAAGCGGAGAAGATGCTGAAGAACGCAAAGACCGAGTTCTTCAACGAGGCGGAGGAGATCGCCACCTACCGCTCGATCGAGACACTGGCCGAGTCCGTCGGCGACAAGGAGACCGCCAAGCTCGCCCGCGCGATCATCCGCGAGGAGGAGCGCATGTCGAAGTTCCTCGAGCGGCTGATCCCGCAGCTCACGAAGGCCGTCGTGACCGACGAGATCCCGGCATCCGAGCGCCGGCGCAACGGCAGCGCCCGCCGGAAGCCCGCCTCGCGGTCCAAGGCGGCGACCCGGACGACCTCGAAGGCGAAGAGAGCGCCTGCGAAGCCCAAGAGGACGTCGGCGAAGGCCGGCGGAACCCGCACGGCCGCGAAGTCGCGCAAGACGGCCGCGAGCCGCAAGCGCGGGTAGTGCGCCCCCCGGGGATCGAACCCGGACACACCGGTTTAAAAGACCGGCGCTCTACCAGTTGAGCTAGAGGCGCCCGCGCATTCTGGCAGCGCGGGCGCCGGGGTGAAACAAAGGTCCCCGGCACCTTCTTCCCGGGGGTGGGCGGAAGGTCCCTGGCCTTTTCCCGCTAGTGGCGGAAGTGGCGGCGCTGCGTGAAGACCATCGCCACGCCCGCGGCATCGCAGGCGTCCACCACCTCGTGGTCGCGCTTCGACCCGCCCGGCTGGATGATCGCCGTGACGCCCGCGTCGATCGCCGCCTGCGGGCCGTCGGCGAAGGGGAAGAAGGCGTCGGAGGCCATGCAGGCGCCCGCGAGCGGGCCCTGCGCCTTCTCGATCGCGATGCGCACGGAGTCGACGCGGCTCATCTGCCCCGCGCCGATCCCCACGGTGCCGAGACCCCTCGAGAGCACGATCGCGTTCGAGCGCACGTGCTTGGCGACCTTCCACGCGAAGCGCAGCTCCTCCCACTCCTTCTCGGAGGGGCGGCGCCCGGTGACCACGTTCATGTCCTCGCGCAGCTCGAACTCCTCGTCGCGATCCTGGATCAAAAGGCCGCCGCGCACCCGCTTGAAGTCCTGCTCGCCGATCGGCCAGTCGCGGCGCTCCTGGTTGTCGAGGATGCGCACTGCCTCCTTCTGCATCAGGACGTCGAGCGCGTCCTCGTCGTAGCCAGGCGCGAACACGAGCTCGACGAACATCGCGTTGAGGCGCTCCGCCAGTTCGCGGTCCACCTTCCGGTTGAACGCCATCACCCCGCCGAACGCGCTCACCGGGTCGCTGGCGAGCGCGCGCTCGAACGCCTCCACCGGGCTCGTCCCCACAGCCACGCCGCACGGATTGTTGTGCTTGACGATCACCGCCGCCGGGATCTCGAACTCGTCGATCAGCCGCCGCGCGGCGTCGAGGTCGAGCAGGTTGTTGAACGACAGCTCCTTGCCATGGAGCTTGGAGACCATCGAGAGCAGGTCCGAGCGCGCGCTGGCCTGCGCGTAGTAAGCGGCGCGCTGGTGCGGGTTCTCGCCGTAGGAGAGGTCGAGCACCTTCTCGTACGCGCGCACGTACAGTGCCGGGAAGTCCTCGTCGCGCTCCGCGAACCAGCGGGCGATCTCGGAGTCGTAGCGGGCGGTGTAGGAGAACGCCTCGAGCGCGAGCGCCTCGCGCGTCTGCGCCGACAGCCGGCAGTCCGACTCGCCGAGCTCGCCGAGCACCGCGTCGTAGGACTCGGGCCGGACCACCGCCGCCGTGAAGGCGTGGTTTTTCGCCGCCGCGCGGATGAGCGTGGGCCCTCCGATGTCGATGTTCTCGAGCACCTCGGCGTCCGTGACGCCACGGGTCGAGGCGACGCGCTCGAACGGGTAGAGGTTCACGCAGACGAGGTCGATCGGCTCGACCTCGTGCTCCTCCAGCGTGCGCACGTGCTCGGCGTTCGATCGCACCGCCAGCACCCCCGCGTAGATGCGGGGATTGAGCGTCTTCACGCGCCCGTCGAGAATCTCGGGGAAGCCCGTGTAATCCTCGATCGGGCGGGTCTCTATGCCGGCCTTCTCGAGTTCCCGCGCCGTGCCCCCGGTCGAGACGATCTCCACGCCGAGGCCCGAGAGCCCGCGGGCGAAGTCGACGAGGCCGCGCTTGTCGGACACCGTCAGGAGCGCGCGCCGGACCCGCACCTCGGCGGGGTCCGAGCGGATCGCCCCGTCCCTAGGAGACGGAGCCGTCGACAATCACTCGCCTGTCGCTCGCGGGATCCGGGCGAACCGCTCCAGCCGCGATCAGCCGGATGGCCTGCGGGAGCAGCCTGTGCTCGATCTCGTGGATGCGGGACTCGACCAGGGCGATGTCGGCAGGATACGGAAGGGCGAGCGGCTCCTGCAGGATGACCGGCCCGGTGTCGACGCCCTCGTCCACGTAGTGGACGGTCACGCCTGTCACCCGGACACCGTGCTCGACGGCCTGCTCGATCGCTCGGATGCCGGGGAAGGCGGGCAACAGGGACGGGTGCACGTTCACGATCCGCCGCTCGAAGCGGCGGACGAACGCGGGGCCCAAGAGCTCCATGAAGCCCGCGAGCACGACGAGGTCGGCGCCTCGCTCCTCGATCCAGCGGGCGAGCGCGCCGTCGCGCGCCTCGCGGCTCCCGTGGTCCGCGGCGGCGAAGACCGCAGACGCGACGCCCGCACGCTCCGCCCGCTCCAGCGCGGCGACGCCCTCGCGGCTCGACGCGACGCCCGTGACCTCGATGCCGCCCTGCCCGTGGAGGGTGTCGAGGATCGCCTGGAGATTCGTGCCCGACCCGGAGACGAGGACGACGACCCGGAAGCTCACGCCGGGACGCGCAGGACCGGGTAGCTGCCCTTGCTCGTCGCGAGCCGGCCCTCGTCGATCAGCGCGTCGATGCGCTCCAGGATCTCGGCGCGCCGAAGGCGGGAGGACACTCCGTACGCGGGCAGACCGTCGTAGGAGTTGCGGGCGATCTTCTTCGTGCGGGCGCCGTGCAGGATCTCGGCGCAGGTGGTCCGCCCCACCGCCGGGCGCGCGCTCGAAGCCACGGAGATGATCGCGTCGTCGAGCCCCTCGAAGTCGACCGCGACGGGCGCGGGCGCCTGCCGGGAGAGCGACGGATCGCACACGTCGCAGCACGGAACCTCGGGACGCCCGGGCGACGGGTCACCGAAGTGGCGCAGCATGCGCTCGCGCCTGCAGGCGCCGCCCTCCACGTACTCCCAGACTTCGCGGTACTGGCGCCAGCGGATCCGCCCGGCGTCCCCGATCGAGGAGCGGCAGGCCGCCTCGGCCCGGTGGTCGAAGCGCCCCAGGAGGCGCCCGGCGACCCGGTCCGGCGGTGCGGGCGACGGCAGGACGACTCCCGCTCGAGCGAGGTGGCCCACCAGCGCGCGCAGCGAGTCGCCGGAGACGCCGAGCGAGCGCGCCAGCTCGCGGCCCTCGACGGAGTAGGTGGGAGCGGGCGCCTCCCCGCCGAGCGCGAGCTGCGACTCGCCTCCGGCGGCGCCGGCGGCGCGCGCCAGCGCGGCGGCGAGCCTTCCGGGCAGGTCCTCGGCAAGCTCGTCGCGCTTGATGAAGTGGACATGCAGCGCCTTGTCCCGGTTCTCGGCGAGCAGCAGGGCCCGCGCCGGCGCGCCGTCACGGCCTCCGCGCCCGGCCTCCTGGTAGTAGGCCTCGATCGAGGAGGGGACGCTCGCGTGCACCACGGTGCGCACGTTCGGCTTGTCCACTCCCATGCCGAAGGCGTTGGTGGCCACCACAACTCGCACCTCGTCGGCAAGGAAGCGCCGCTGGACGTCGGCGCGGAGGCCGCGCTCGAGGCCGGCGTGGTAGGCCGCCGCCTCCTCGCCCAGCGCCTCGGTGAGCTGCACGGCGAGATCCTCCGAGCCGGCCCGCGTGCCCGCGTAGACGATCGCCGGCAGCGCGTCGGGCTCCTCGAGCGCCTCGATCACCATGCCGCGCTTCTCGTGCGGAGCGGGCCGGGCGACGGTGAATGTGATGTTCGGCCGGTCGAAGCCCGTGACCACCTGCACGGCGTCGCGTAGCGACAGCCGGCGCACGATGTCGGCGGCCACCTGCGGCGTGGCGGTGGCCGTGGAGGCCACGAGCGAGCCGGCGCCGAGATGCCGCGCCGCGTCCGCGAGGCGGAAGTAGTCGGGGCGGAAGTCGTGCCCCCATTGAGAGACGCAGTGCGCCTCGTCGACCACGAACAGCCCGATGGGGATGTCGCGCATGTGCTGGAGAAAGCCGGGAGAGGCGAAGCGCTCCGGCGCCACGTACAAGAGCCGCAGCGACCCTGCCGCCGCCCGCGCCAGCACAGCCGCGTTCGCCGCGGCGTCCTGCTGGGCGTTGACGAGCGCCACCCGCTCGCCGAAGCCGCGGGCGGCG
>Ga0247708_1000250_pt1 | contig 12157 bp, 15 predicted proteins | sample 42W_NmetaG_FD_189040 | JGI IMG/M metagenome (GOLD analysis project Ga0247708, IMG submission 189040) | Soil microbial communities from hillslope of Landscape Evolution Observatory, University of Arizona, Oracle, AZ, United States - 4-2-W_N | ecosystem: Engineered > Artificial ecosystem >...
CGGCGCTCGACGCTCACGTGCGCCACATCCCGGTCGCCGTCCCGCGCGACGCGGTGGCCCACATCCACGACCACCTCGCGAGCGCCGCGCTCGAGATGATGGAGCGCAACATGGGCGCGGAGCTCGACGACTCCGGCGAGTGCCGACTGCGATAGAACGCGCGGCTGTGAACGGGCGGGAGCGACAGACGTCGATCTACGTGCGCGGCATCGGTGGCAAGCGCCCGCACGTGCCCACCGACGCGACGCGGCTCGAGGCGCGAGCCCGCGAGGTGATGTCCGCGAACGCGTTCGCCTACGTCGCCGGGGGCGCCGGCACCGGCGCGACCATGCGCGCGAACCGGGCGGCGTTCGACGCGTGGCGGATCGTCCCGCGCATGCTGCGCGACGTCTCGACCCGCGACACGAGCGTCGAGCTCTTGGGGCGGAGGCTGCCGTCCCCGTTCCTGGTCGCCCCGATCGGGGTCCTCGAGATGGCTCATCGCGACGCGGAGCGCGCGGTCGCGCGAGCGGCGAAGCGAGCCGAACTGCCCATGGTGCTCTCGAGCCAGGCGTCCGTTCCGATGGAGGACGTCGCGGCACTGCTCGGCGACTCGCCCCGCTGGTTCCAGCTCTACTGGAGCACGCGCGACGAGCTGGTCGAGAGCTTCGTCCGGCGCGCCGAGGCGTGCGGCTGCGAGGCCATCGCGGTGACGCTCGACACGACCATCCTGGGCTGGCGCACGCACGACCTCGACCTGGGCTGGCTGCCCTTCCTGCGCGGGATGGGGATCGCCCAGTACACGAGCGACCCGGCGTTCACGGCCATGCTCGGCGAGGGCGGCGAGCGCACCGGTCAGCCCGAGCCACGCCCGTCGCTCGCGGCGCTCGGCACGCTGCTCGCCATGACCCGCCGCTACCCGGACCGGTTCGGCCGCACGCTGCGGTCCGGACGGGCGCGCGCCGCCGTCCAGCGCTTCATCCAGATCTACTCGCGGCCCTCCCTCACCTGGGAGGACCTCCCCTTCCTGCGCGAGCGGACGAAGCTGCCGATCCTCCTGAAGGGCATCCTGCACCCCGACGACGCGCGCCGCGCGGTCGACGAGGGGATGGACGGCATCGTCGTCTCGAACCACGGCGGCCGGCAGGTCGACGGCTCGATCGCGACGCTCGAGGCCCTGCCGGCCGTGGCCGACGCCGTGGCCGGGCGGATCCCGATCCTGCTCGACAGCGGGATCCGCAGCGGCGCCGACGCCTTCAAGGCGATCGCGCTCGGAGCGAGCGCGGTGCTGATCGGCCGGCCGCACGTGTACGGACTCGCGCTCGCAGGCGAAGCCGGGGTCCACGAGGTGCTCTCGAACTTCACCGCCGACTTCGACCTGACGATGGGTCTGGCGGGCATCCGATCCGCTTCCGAGATCGGCCCGGGCGTGCTCGTCCGGTCCTGACTCCGCCCGGGGGGAGCACGGAGGCGGTTAGGCTGGCGGCGTGACCTTCGTCGATCCGGGCGCTCAGGATCTGATCAACAGGCTCGCGGCCCGGGTGGCCGCGCTCGAGCACCAGATGGAGGCGGTCCTGGGGCGGCTCGATCTCGAGACGGCGATCGAGCGCGATGACGGGGGCGGTACCTCAAGCGACGCCGACGAGGTGGTCGCCCTGCTGCGCCAGGGCCGCGAGGTCGATGCGATCAGCGCTCACCGGAGCCGGACCGGCGCCGGCCTCCGTGAAGCCAAGCAGGAGATCGACCGGCTGAAGGCCGAGCACCGCCTCTAGATCCCCGGGAGCCCGGCCCGCCGGCAGGTCGCTGCTGGACGGCGACGTTGTCGTCTCCGGTGGGTACTTCGGCGGCTTTCACTCGAGCGCCGAGCGCTACGACTACGCGACCGGCACCTGGGCCGCAGCGGGCTCGTTGGGATGGGCCGCGCGGGGCAGCGTCCCGTCGCGGCGACTTCGCCGGGACCGTACTCTCGGGCGATCAGGCGGTCGGCTTGGCGCGCTCGAGCGCCTCGGCGACGCCCTTCGCGTCGGCGCCCGCGCCGGCCTCGAGCACGAACGGGGTGCCCTGGATCGTCACCGTCACCGTCTTGCCGACGGCGAGGCGCTTGACCTCGATCGAGTCGACGGTGTCGAGCGGCGCGGCGCCGGCGATCCCCTTGACCTTCATCCCGATCCCCAGCCCGACAGGCGCGGTGACCTCGAGGGAGAGGAGCCGGCGGTCGGTCACGGCGAGCGCCATCGGGCTCGCGAGGGCGAAGCCCGACGCCGCGGCGGCCTCGGCGCTCTGGCGCTGCTTGTCGTGGCCGAGCTTGCCGCCGATCATCGCCGCGGCGACGCCGCCGCCCGCGGACGCGGTCGCCTGGGTCCAGCCGCGAGGTCGCGCGACGATCGCCGCCAGTACCTCCTCGCCCTGCTCGAGGAAGGGCGCAGCGCCCTCCTTGATCTTCGCCTCGGATCGAGCCATGCCGCATCTCCTTGGTAGGGCACCGCCGAAGCGGCGGCGCGCGGCGCGATCCTAAGCACGGCGCGGCCCGCGGTCGAGGCGTGCGCGGGCGTCGGTTAGATTCCGGTCATGAGCTTCGCGGTCGCGGCCGAAGCGTACGACCGGTTCATGGGCAGGTACTCGGCGCCGCTCGCCCCGCTGCTGGCCGACTTCGCGGGGGTTGCGAGCGGTTGGCGCGTGCTCGACGTGGGGTGCGGACCGGGCGCGCTGACGACCGAGCTGGTCGGACGGCTGGGTGCGGATCGCGTGGCGGCCGTCGACCCGTCGGAGCCGTTCGTCACGGCCGCCCGCGAGCGCCACCCGGGCGTCGCCGTGGAGCGCGCGTCCGCCGAGCGGCTGCCGTTCGGCGACGGCGAGTTCGACGCGGCGCTGGCGGAGCTCGTCGTCCACTTCATGGCCGACCCCGTGTCGGGACTGCAGGAGATGGGTCGCGTGACGCGCCCGGGCGGCGTCGTGGCGGCGTGTGTCTGGGATCACGCGCCCGGAGGCCAGGGACCGCTCAACGTGTTCTGGGAGGCCGCTCGCGAGATCGATCCCACAGTCGACGACGGGTCGGAGCGCGCAGGCACCCACGCGGGTCATCTCGCCCGGCTCTTCGGCGAGGCGGGCCTGCGGGCGGTCGACGAGGGCGCCCTCACGGTGGAGGTCGAGCACGCGAGCTTCGACGCCTGGTGGGAGCCGTACACGCTCGGCGTGGGTCCCGCCGGGGCTTTCGTCGCGGGCCTCAATGCGGATGGCCGGGCCCGGTTGCGCCGCCGCTGCGAGGAGCTCCTGCCGCCGGCGCCGTTCGTGCAGACCGCTCGTGCGTGGGCGACGCGGGGCGCGCCGTAGCTCACCCGAGGGGTGAGTCGGAGCAGGGCAGCGGGGGTACGCTCGGGTCGGCGTGGAACGGAGGGCGATCGATCTGCCGCGCGGTTACTCCCTCCGGCACGAGATCGACGGCGTCCTGCGCACCGCCGACGAGGCGGGCTTCGACCGCTTCCATCTGGTGGGCTACTCGGCCGGCGGGGCCTCGAGCCTGGCCTTCGCGACCTCCCATCCCTTCGATCTCGACGGCGGCGATCGCTGTGAGCGCCGTACGAAGCGCGGAAGCGTCGGCGTGCAAGTCGGCGATGACCGCGGCGCGGTCGGTGATCCCGCCCCCTGTCGTCATCAGAGGTCGCGGGCGGCCTTCACGAGGTTCTCAGCCGCGCGCCGCGCCGTCTTCCGCTCGGCGGCGGTCACTGAACGGTACGTGTAGCCGGCCTTGGTCTTCACCCCGAGCAACTGTCCGAGTCGCTTGGACAGCTCCGTGCCATCGGGCTGCTTGACTCGAGCGAGCAGCCTGACGGCCTCGTCGTGGCCGCCACCACCGATCGAGTACTGCCCGAGCGCCTTGCAGCAGATCACGTCGGCCGCTGCGATCCCCGCGTGCACCAGGAGTGTCACGACGGCATCGCGAACCTCTGCTTCGTCGTCGGCGAGATCGCCAACCGTCTCGGCCGCCTCGAGGAACTGGTTCGCCTTCTTCATACGCCCGGCGGCGATCGTCTCTTCGCAGCGGCGGGTCATATGCGCACCCGGCGACGCAGCGCGCGCAGCGAGCCACCGATCTCGATCCCGTGCTCGAGCACGTCTCTGAGCACGGGCTCATCTCCAGCGCCGGCGGCAAGTTCGTCTTCGCGAAACTCAAGCGGTCGTGCGTCGTTGCCGGTCCACCTGGTCACGGCCGCTGCCAGTGCTGCAACCTGCTCGTCCCACCCGGTGTCCTCGTCAGCGGACGCGGGCCGAACGAGGAAGACGTCGAGATCGCTCTCCGGCCCTGCCTCGCCGCGGGCTACCGAGCCGAAGACGGCGGCTGCGACGGGCTGTACGGCCCAGCCCTCGATCTCACTCCGGAGCCGCTCGAGCAGCTGCTGTCTGACCCCAGCCAGGCCCTCGATCCACGGCGCCGCCACGTGTTCGCGGTTGAAGCGGTACAGGTGCGCGCGCCCAGCGGGGCGGCACAGAACGACGCCCTGGTCGACAAGCCTGTCGAGGGCGTCGCGGACGCCATCCCGGGAGCCGTGCTCAACGAGTCGATGGACTTCGCCGCCGGTGAACTCGGCGTCGGCACCCGCCATGACACGCAGGACGTCTCCCTCAAGCGTCGGGGTGACGACCCGCAGAGGGCGTCGGAAGTCCATATGGACATCCTAACGCGTATGGCGACTTTTGTCGGCATATGCAGACTTTTCTCCGCATACGCGAGGGTCATCGACGACCGGCTCCCGGTCCCGAGAAACCCTGCACTGATCCTTATGAAAAGAGAACTGGTAGCTCTCCCAGCGGAGAGGGAGGGATTCGAACCCTCGAGGCAGGTTTCCCCGCCCACGCGATTTCCAGTCGCGCTCCTTAAGCCACTCGGACACCTCTCCAGGCGGTCGGAAGGCTAGCGCGGGGGCGCTACAGGCCCAGGCCCTCCACGCCGCGCTCGTTCCAGCCAAGGTGATGCGCGAGCTCGTGGCGGAGCGTGCGCTCGACCTGCGCCGCCAGCTGCTCCGGGTCGTGGCCGTAGTCGCGCTCGAGCGTGTCCTGGTAGATCACGATGCGGTCGTGCCAGTTGTCGCGGGCGACGGTGTCGCCGAAGTAGTGGCCGTAGGCGCGGACCTCCCGCCCGTGGTGGGAGATCACGACGGGGGTGTCGTCCAGCAGCTCGCGGAACTCGCCGGGCAGGCGGTCGATCGCCTCGCCCACGAGCAGATCGAACTCGCTCGGCTCCGCGATGGGCTCGGACTCGCGCGCGAGCTGCTCGCTGCGGCGGACGAGCTGCTCGAACTCCCGGTCGCTCATGCCGTCCCGGCCCATCAGGCCGACGGTCGCCCACGCGGTGAGAAGAACCAGCGCTCCGGCCCCGAGCACGAGCGTGAGCAGATCCTCGGCGCCCGCCAGCGAGGGCGGGTTGAGGAGCAGTGCCGCGGTTCCGAGCAGGAACGCGGTCAGGGCGGCCGCGCGGAGGACGGGGAGGAGCGTCTCCCTCATGCGCCGAGCGTAGCGGCGCCGGGCCGCTGATCAGTCTGTTTCGTCGTCCGCCGGAGGCACTTCGCGCAGGTCCTGGCGCTCGGTCTCGACCTCCTCGAACGGCGGCTGGGCGCCCGGCACGGAGGGATCCTCCTGCTTGCGCTCCCAGTCCTCCCGGACCTCCTCGATCTCCTCGCCGAGCTCGTCGACGCGCTCCTGCATGTCCTTGTCGTCGCCGTCTCTCATGGTCGGCGCCTACCCACCCCCGGCTATTCGTAAGCCCCGAGCGCGGGCGGGTCGGAGCGCGGGCGGCCTGCGCGGTCGAGGCCGCCTCCGGCGAATACGGGGTTCCCGCGCCCGCGCGCGGGCGAGGCGTGGCTCAGGCGCATGTCGAGGCCGGCCGCGTCCATGAACAGGGGCTCCACGTCGAGCAACTCGTGCGGCGCGGGGGCGCCGTACTGGACGCCCTTCGAGCCGACGAGGTTCCAGTCCCGCACGGCGACCGGCATGTAGGTGGCGATCCTGCTCGCGATGTTGTTGGCGATCACCGCGTCGCTCGGCGCCGTGGAGTTGTCGCGCCTGCGCAGCACGATCCCGGCGGCCTTCGCGCCCGGCGCCCGCCAGACCGTGTTGCCGATGATCCGCACGCCGGTCCCGCCGAAGAGGTAGAGCGGGTACGCGCCGGTCTGGGTCACGACGTTCGACTCGATCAGGAGGTCCTCGATCGGTCCCTTCTCGTCGCCGATCAGGATCCCCTGGTGGTGGCTCTGGGCGATCGTGTTGCGCACGATCCGAGTCCGCCAGATCGCGCCGTAGCTCTGGATGCCGTCGTTGTGGAAGCGCGGGGACAGCGTCTGGAGTCGCCGGATGACGTTGCCCTCGATCGTGGTGTCTCGCCAGAAGCCGAACTGGATGCCGTCGACCCGCAGATCCTCCATCACGTTCTCGCGTATCCGGATCAGCCGGGAGACCTTCGGCGCCGGCGGCCCGGTGATCGCCGAGGCGAGGTGGTGGAACCAGTTGCGCTCGATCGCGACCCGCGTCGCGCCGCCCCGCAGCACGATCCCGTTCGTCACTCCATCCGTGCCCGCGCCGGTGAACTCGTTGTTGACCACCGAGATGCGGCCGCCCCCGAAGATCGTGAGCGTGCCCTCGAAGCGGAGCCGCTCGAGGCGGATGCCCGTCGCGTGCACGAGGTTCAGGTCCTGGACCACCGAGGGCCGGCGGCCGACGCCTCGGACCACGACCGTGCGGCGATGCCGTCCGCTGTGCGTCCAGCGCCCGGCGCTGCCGCGGCTTCGATGGAGTCCGGGAAGGACGTTGACCCGCTCGCCTCCGCTGCTCGCGTCGAGCGCGCGACGGACGGTGCGGAAGGGGCGCGCCCGGGTCCCGGGTGCTGCGTCGGACCCGCGTGTGGAGACCCAGTAGGAGCGCGGGTCACCAGGGCCTGCCTCGGCGGGCGCAGGGGTGGCCGCCGCGCAGGCGAGCGCGAGCAGCAGGCACAGCTTTCCCCTGCGGGCCATGGTGATGCGATCGGGTGCGCCCGCGCCATCTCCCACCGCGGGGCCTGTTCCCTGGCCGGATTACCGATGGCGTAGGGTCGCCCCATGACCGCCTTCGCCGAGCCCGGGTCGACGCTCGACACGACCCTGCGCGAGGTCGTGGAGGCGCTCGCCCCGATCGCACGCGGCGCCGGGTCGCCCGGCGAGAAGCAGGCGGCCGAGTGGATAGCGGACCGCCTGGTGCGCGCCGGCGCCGCGGACGTGCGGATCGACGAGGAGCGCTATCGCCACGGCTTCGCGCGTCTCATCGGCGGGCTGAGCGCCGCGGGCGCCGCCGCGGGCGCGCTCGCGCTCACCGGCCGTGGCAGGCGCGTCGCCGCCGCCGCGGCGGGCATCGCGGCCGCGGGCATCGCCGACGACATCTCGAACGGCATCCGGCCGTTCCGCCGCGCGCTGTCGAGCGAGCGGACCACCTGGAATGTGGTGGCCGAGGCGGGCGATCCCGAGGGAGCCCGCACCCTCGTCGTGCTCGCCCACCATGACGCCGCGCCGACCGGAGCGGTGTTCGACCCGAGCTTCCAGCGCGCGCTCGGGGAGGCTCTTCCCGGGATCGTGGAGCGGATCGACACGGCGCTCCCGATCTGGTGGCCGGTGATTGGCGCTCCGGGCGCGATCGCCGTCGGCGCCGCCCGGCGCAGGCGGGGCATGGTGGCCGCGGGCACACTGGGCTGCCTCGCCGCGGCGGCCGCGTTCGCGGACATCGCGCGTGACCGCATCGTGCCGGGTGCCAACGACAACCTCACCGCGGTCGCCGTCCAGGTGGCGCTCGCCGAGCGCCTGTGCGAGGAGCCGGTGGAGGGCCTGCGGGTCGTGCTCGCGTCATGTGGCGCCGAGGAGGTACTCCAGGGCGGGATCCACGCGTTCGCGGCGCGCTACTTCCCGGCGCTCGACCGCGACACGACCTTCTTCCTCAACCTCGACACGGTCGGCTCGCCCAAGCTGATCCTGCTCGAGGGCGAGGGCTGCGTCGTGATGGAGGACTACTTCGACAGAAGCTTCCGCGACCTCGTGGCCCGTGCCGCCGAGCGGGCGGGCGCGCCGCTGCGGCGCGGCATGCGCGCCCGATCGAGCACCGACTCGGTGGTGCCGAGCCGGGCCGGATACCCGACCGCCACGATCGCCTCGATGGACCGCTACAAGGCGCTCTCGAATTACCACCTGCCGAGCGACGTGCCGGAGAACCTCGTGTGGAGCACCGTCGCCCACGCCGCCGTGGTCGCGGAGGCCGTGGCGCGGGAGCTCGCCTCGGGCTAGAGGTCGACCGGCTCGTTCGGTCGCTCGACCCGCGGGCGGAAGCCCACGCTCAGGCGCTCGACCCCGCCGGGAGGTTCAAGGACGGGAGCCGATCGTCCGATAGCCGTCGTGTGGACCCAGACGCCATAAGGAGCGTCGCTGCCGTCACGGCCAGAACGTTCGCCGGCTTCTCCGAGGCGACCCGCGAGGTGCTCTCGTTGCTCGAGGCCCATCTTCCCGGCACCGCCGTATTCGCCGCGCGCTTCGACCGCGAGCGCAACGAGCTCGTGGTCGTGCACGCGACCGGCGACGCGAGCTTCGGGCTGGAGTCGGGCGTGGCCAGCCCGCTCGACGACTCCTTCTGCATCCGGATGGCCTCGGACCGCGCGCCACGGCTCTGCAACGACGTCGCGTCCGATCCCGAGTACAGCTGGGTGCCGGGGCAGAGCGAGCTGAACATCGCCTCCTACGTCGGCATGCCGCTCGAGCTGAGCGACGGCGAACGCGTCGGCAGCCTCTGCGCCCTGGCGCACGACCTCGATCGCTTCAGCGAGTCCGACCTCGAGCTGCTGACCCTGATGGCCCGCATCCTCTCCCAGGACCTCGAGCGAGAACAGCGGGAGCGCCGTCTGGAATCCGCGAACGAGTTGCTGGAGCAGCAGGCTAACGACCTGACGGTGCTCGGCAGGGTCAGTCGCACGCTCGCGACGAGCGCCGACGCCCGCTCGGCCGTGTGCGACGCGGCGTGCGAGCTCACAGGCGCCTCGGTGTCGATCCTCTACGAGCCGAGCGGCGACGGCGGCCTCGAGCCGACGGCCGCCTCCGGCAAGAACATCCCGCCGATCGACATGACCGTCTCGGCCGAGGAGCCCTCCGGCGCCGTCCGCGTGTACCGGACGAACGCGACGCTCGTCCTCGACGAGGCCCAGTCGCGCCCGGAGGTGGCGAACCGTCTCGCCCGCGCCCTGGGGGTCAATTCCTGCGTGTTCGAGCCAGTCGCGGTGAAGCACGACGTGCTGGGTGTGTTGGTGGTCGCATGGGCCGAGGCACATCCGCCGACGCGCGAGCGCACCCTCACGCTGGTCCGGCTGCTCGCCGCCGAGGCCGCGGTCGCGATCGAGCGCGCGGACACGGAGGCCGAGCTCCAGGAGCTCGCCAACACCGACGATCTGACCGGCCTCCCCAACCGGCGCGCCTGGGAGTCGGAGCTGGTGCGCGCCGTCGGCCGCGCCCGCCGGCGCTCGGAGCCGCTCGCGATCGCGCTGGTCGACCTGGACCACTTCAAGGCCTACAACGACGAGCGCGGGCATCAGGCCGGCGACCGGATCCTGCGGGAGTGCACAGCGGCATGGCGGGCGACGCTTCGCGACGACGACGTGCTCGCGCGCTACGGCGGCGAGGAGTTCGGCGTGATCCTGCCGAGCTGCGACCCCTTCCGTGCCCACGCCGTGATCGAGCGCCTGCGCACCGCCACCCCTGACGGGCTCACCTGCTCGGCCGGGGTCGCGCACTGGGACGGCTCGGAGGCGCGTTCCGCGCTCGTCTCGCGCGCGGACGCCGCGCTCTACAGCGCCAAGCAGTCCGGCCGTGACGCCACGGCCACCGCCGCCTGACCGCGCTCAGCCTCGGCCCAGCAGCGCGGCTATTCGTTCCCAGCGGGAGATCTCGCAGCCGTTCGAGCGGGCGAAGGCGGCGTCGACGCGCTCGCCTCGGAGGCTGCCGGTGACGCGGGCCGTCTGGGGCCCGCCGAAGACCTGCGTGCAGGCCGTTCCGGGCGGGACCGGGTCGAACGCGTCGAGGGGCACGCCGGCGAGGAACTCGCACTCGCGCAGGCGCCCGGTGGTGCCGCACTCGACCGTGCGCGTCGAGGCTTCGTCGGGTCCGCCGCCGTCGGGGTCGACGGTGATCCGGACCTCGCTGCGGCCGGTGTCACGCGCGGCCCCCGTCTCGCCCTCGCCGCAGCCGGCGAGCGCCACGACGGCGGAGGCGAGCATCGCGAGCAGGCGGGCCATGCGCCGATCGTAAGGGGGGGATGGGTTCCCGCTAGCCTTCCAGCCGCTCACCGGCCCCGTCGGTGGCGCACCTCGGAGGGGTGCCGGAGTGGTTGAACGGGGCGGTCTCGAAAACCGTTAGCGGCGGTTTCGTCGCTCGAGGGTTCGAATCCCTCCCCCTCCGCTACCTTCCCCCCATGCCCACGAAGCAGCTTCCCGGCGGCGTCGTCCACGACCTCCCCGCCGACCTGCGCGACGCGCTGCTGGCCCGCCCCACTGCGCTCGCCGCGTGGGAGGACATCACCCCCCTGGCACGCAACGAGTTCATCTGCTGGGTCGAGGACGCCAAGCAGCAGAAGACCCGTGAGCGCCGCATCCGCCGCACCCACGAGGAACTCGAGGAGGGCAAGCGCAGGCCCTGCTGCTGGCCCGGCTGCAAGCACCGCGAGCGCAACGGGCGCTAGCCCTCCCTGCGGTCGCGGTCCCGGCTCGGCTGCACCCGCTTCGGCTCGCCGGGCATCTTCGGGTAGTCCGGCGGGTAGGGCATGTCGCCGTCGCCCTGGCGCTCGTACAGCTCGAGCAGCGGCTCGAGCGAGTGGGCGACCTCGTCGATCGCCTCGTGGCGGTCGCCCACCTCCGCGAAGCGCGCGGGCATCGTCTCCACGCGGAAGTCCTCGGGCTGCGCCTCGCCGAGCTCCTCCCAGCTGACGGGCGCGGACACCGGCGCACCGGGCTTCGGGCGGATCGAGTAGGCCGAGGCGATCGTGCGGTCGCGCGCGTTCTGGTTGTAGTCCACGAAGACGCGCTCGCCGCGCTCCTCCTTCCACCACTTCGTCGTCACCTCGCCCGGCCGGCGCTCCTCCAGCTCGCGGCCGAAGGCGATCGCGGCGTGCCGGACGTCGGTGAAGGTCCAGCGCGGCTCGATCCGCACGTAGATGTGGACCCCGCGCCCGCCCGAGGTCTTCGGGAAGCCCGTGTAGCCGAGCTCGGCCAGCAGCTCCCGGGCCGTCGCGGCGATGGCGACCGCGTCGTCGAAGTCGGTCCCCGGCTGTGGGTCGAGATCGAGCCGCAGCTCGTCGGGATGATCGACGTCGGCCCGGCGCACGGGCCACGGGTGGAACGTGATCGTGCCCATCTGGGCCGCCCAGGCGACCACCGCCACTTCGGTCGGGCAGACCTCGTCCGCCGAGCGCCCCGACGGGAACTCGATCCGCGCCGTCTCGACATAGTCCGGCGCGCCGCGCGGGACCCGCTTCTGGAAGAACGCGTCCCCGCCGCGTGGGTCCTCGCGTGTCGCGAGCACCATCTCGGGGTGCACGCCCTTCGGCCAGCGCTCGAGGGTGGTGGGCCGCTCCCGCAGCGCGCGCATGATCCCAGGCCCGACGGCGAGGTAGTACTCGACCACCTGCAGCTTCGTGACCTCGGCGGCGCCCTCGGCGGCGGGGAAGATCACGCGCTCCGGGTTGGACACGCGCAGGCTCCGCCCGCCTGCGTCGATCTCGACGGCCGGGCTCGCCATGGCCCGGACGCTAGCGGGCGTGCGACCATGGCGGCGAGGGCGGCATGGCCGGAACCGAGACCACGGAGGCAGGACGAGGCGACAGGCTCGCGGCGGCGGGCACTGCGCTCGCCCGGGGCGACTGGGCGGAGCGCGCGGGCGCTACGAGGCGATGCTCGGCTCCGAGCCTGACTCCGTGCGCGCGGCTTACCGGACGACGTAGGGTGGATCGCCCCGGCGGAGCAGGATCCGGCGACGGCCGTCCGGCCCTCGAGGACGCGCTCGACCTGCACCGACGGGCGGGGCCCCTTCGGCAGGCGGGTGAAACAGTGCCTGGCACTGTTTCAGTCAGGTGGAGAAGGGGTGAAACAGTGCCTGGCACTGTTTCACCCCGGCCGCCGGGCCGCGGGCCGGGG
>Ga0247708_1000252_pt1 | contig 12126 bp, 10 predicted proteins | sample 42W_NmetaG_FD_189040 | JGI IMG/M metagenome (GOLD analysis project Ga0247708, IMG submission 189040) | Soil microbial communities from hillslope of Landscape Evolution Observatory, University of Arizona, Oracle, AZ, United States - 4-2-W_N | ecosystem: Engineered > Artificial ecosystem >...
GACGTGATCATCGATCCGGACATCGTCATCGGGGACGTGGTGTACGTCCGGTACTCCGAGGTGGGCGAGGTGCGCGAGCGGCTCCAGTCCAAGGTCGAGGAGTACGGCGAGAGCCTCGGAGAGGACTGTGCCGCGGGGCCAGCGCAGCTGCTGAACGATCTGAGCGGCGAGCCCGTGGGCCGGCTGCTGTGCCTGGAGGATCGCCTCTACGGAGGTACGGTCGTAGGCTGGTGGACGGACGAGCGGCTGAACCTGCTCGGCTCAGTGCTTCTCTACGAGGGCGACTTCGCGGACCTGCTGAACGTTCTCGACGTCGCCCAGGCCCGCCCCTGATCGTCTGTGCGCCGACGAAGCGGGGCGCGCGACTCAGCCAGATGCGAGCCGAGCCCGCGTCCCGCCGAACCGCAGAAAAGGGCGGGCTAAACGCCCGAGCGCCCGGCACAACTGGTGGGCGGCCGATCCAAAAAAGCGCACTCACGGGAGCGTCTGGTCGCGTAGACTTCCGTGCCTCGTACCCTGGGAGCAAGCCGTGGCCATTCGCAGTGCAGTCGTTGCCTGTCTGTTCCTGTTGATGGGCTGCACGGCCGCAACACCGGCCACGCCACAGCCCACCGCGGCATCGTCCGTTGCCGCCGCGCCGAGCGCGGTTCCGACCGTCGCGTTCACCCTCTCGCCCAGTCCTACGGGGATCGGCTACGCCGGCAGCGGGTGGACGGCCAGCGCCCTGGGGCTGGAGGGCGTCGGCGCCACCTTCGTGTTCCACTGCCCGGCCGGCGGATCGGCGGGGACCGTGTGGGGCTCGGACGTCTACACCGCGGACTCTTCGGTATGCACGGCCGCGGTGCACGCCGGTGTGATCACCTTCGGTGTCGGCGGCGACGTGACCATCGAGCTGCGACCGGGCCAGGATGCGTACGAGGGCAGCACGCGATTCGGCCTGACGACGCTCAGCTACCCCGCCTACGACAGCAGCTTCGTCGTTGTCGGCGCGCCCCAGCCGAGCCCGGCTGCCTCGGCCAGTCCTGGCCAGGGCGAGGGCTTCGGCCCCTTCCAGCCGCTGTTCAGCGACGACTTCAGCGATCCCGCCAGCGGCTGGGGCACCGGCACGCTCGCCACCGGCACGATCGAGTACGAGGTCACCGGTGCGCTGGTTGTGAAGATCACTCAGGCCGGCCAGAGCCTGCGCTCGACGTATCGCCTCGACACTGCCTGGAACGTCCTGCGCATCGACGCTACGGTCACGCCAACCGGCGAGGGGCACTTCGGGTTGGCCTGCGCCGCCTCGCTCAACGAGATGGTCGGTGCGCTGGTCGACACCAACGGCGACCTGACGTTCTTCCGAATCACCGGCGGTACGGTCAGCGTGCTGTCTCGCCAGGACACCAGCCTGCCCATCGTCGCCGGCATGCCGGTCGAGATCGCCCTCGAGTGCGCCGGGACCGCCAGCGCCGCCACGCGGCTGCGCGTAGAGATCGACGGCGCGCTGGCCGGGACGTACGACGGCGCCGATGACGGCCCGGCGACGTTCGGCGAGCTGGCCGTGGTCGCCGAGGCAGTGACAGCCCCGTTCAGCGTCGCCGTCGACGAGCTGTCCGTCGGAGGGTCGACCGGTGCCAACCTTCCGCCGCCGGTCAGGGCCAGCCCGTCGGCAGTCGACGACCTTCTCAGCCACGTGCCGGTCCAGTACCGCAACCGCTGCCAGCCAACGCCGGTCTCGATGTTCGAAGCGGGCGCCCTTGTCGCTGTCGCCTGCTCGCTGCAGCAGAGCGGCGCCGGCGCCGAAATCGTCGAGTACGTACAGTTCGACAGCACCGCCAGCATGAACGCCGCCTACCAGGCGCGCGTGTCCCACTTCGGCAGTCAGTCGACGGGCACCTCCTGCCAGAACGGGCCATCCGAGCTCAGCTACAGCGTCGGCGGCGTGAGCGTCGGCCGCCTGCTGTGCGCACCGCAGACCGCTGGCATCCGGCTGGACTGGACGGACGAGCGAGTCAACATCCTGTCCTACCTGGCCGACTTCGACTCCGGGTATGCGGAGCTCTACGACTCGTGGCTGGAGGCCGGCCCGGAGCAGTGACGGCTGCCATAGTGGGCGAGCTAGCCGTCGCGCAGCCGGCCAGCCCGGATCTGCTCATACGCTCCGCCCCGGTCCCTTATCGGGCCGTGGCGGGCGCGCATATGCTCAACCGGCCAGCCTTGAGCGCAAAACGGGCCCCAAAGGCTGTCATTGACGGGCATCTGCTCGGTGAGGCAACTCAAGGACAAGTGCCCTGACCACCGATTGCGCACAAGGTTCCCCGCATGGGCGTATGACGGGGACTTTGGCATGCGGCCAGGACGGTCGCGCTGCTCGTTGCCACGACATCACCGGCAGGCACCGGCCAGATCGCCGGATAAGGTTCCGCCACGGGGAATATGGGTAAGTTCCCCGTGTCCGGGTCATGCCGAGCCGGCGCGCGTCTGTGGGTAGCGCGGGTGCTCCCGTCGTAGACTATGGGCCGAGCCGCGTGCTATAGTCCGCGGGCCCGCGGAGCCGTCGACGCTCGTCGTCGCCTGCTCGGCGGAGTGACAGTTTTAGCGCCTAAACGAGGGATCAAGCCTGAGTCGAGACCTGCGAATTAACGAGATGATCCGCGTGCCGCAGGTGCGGGTCGTGGATGACGAGGGGAGCCAGCTGGGCGTGATGCCCACCGCCGAGGCTTTCCGGCTCGCGCAGGAGCGGGGCTTGGATCTTGTCGAAGTCGCCCCGATGGCGTCGCCGCCGGTGACCCGCCTGCTCGATTACGGCCACTTCAAGTACGAACAGGCCCGTCGCGAGAAGGAAGCCCGCCGGCATCAGCGGTCGGTCGACTTCAAGGAGATCCGGATCAAGCCCAAGATCGGCAAGGGCGACTTCGAGACCAAGGTCAGGCGCGCGATACAGTTCCTGGAGGATGGCGACCGGATCAAGGTGACCTGCCAGTTCCGTGGCCGCGAGGTCAGCCACGCCCACCTGGGCCGTGACCTGCTGATGCGCTTCGCGGGGCTGGTCGAGGAGCACGGCACAGTCGAGCGGCAGCCGCTGCTCGAGGGCCGATCGATGTCGCTGGTCATCGCCTCCACCCACAAGCCAAAGTCACAGCGCCGCGAGGAAGGCGCCGATACAGAAGCGGCCGCACGGCCCGAAGGACAGGCTGCTCCGGCAGCCGCCGGTGGGGCGACGGACGGGCCGGCAAGCGACTCGGCCGCGCCGGCACAGCCGGCGGACGAGGCAGAGCCGGCACCGGCAGCGCCGGCGAAGCCGCGCGAGCCGGCGGCGAGCGCGTCCGCGCGACCGGCAGGAGGCTAGAAGCAGATGCCCAAGATGAAGAGCCACAAGGGGGCCCAGAAGCGCTTCCGCGCGACCGGCAGTGGCAAGATCGTGCGCGTCAAGGCCTGGCGCGGCCATCACCTCGAGATCAAGTCGTCACGCCGTACCCGCCGCTACGCGGGCAAGAGCGTGGTCCACGAGACCAACGTGCGGCAGGTTCGCCGCATGCTGCCCTACCTGTAGGCGCGAGATGGCCCGAGTAAAGCGCGGCGTCGCCTCCCACAAGCGCCACAAGCGCCTGCTCAATCAGGCGGAGGGTCGGCGCGGCACCCGCTCGAAGCTGATCAAGCCGGCGCGCGAGGCGCTGCTGCATGCCATGGCTTACGCCTATGTCGGGCGCAAGCAGCGCAAGCGCCAGATGCGCGGCCTGTGGATCGTGCGCCTGAACGCGGCCGCCCGCCAGAACGGCCTGACCTACAGTTCGCTGGTGAGCGGACTCAAGAAGGCCGGCGTTGCACTCGATCGCAAGGTCCTCGCTGACATCGCCGTGCGCGATGCGGCGACCTTTGCCAGCATCGCCGAGGTCGCCAAAGCCAGGTAACGGCGACACAGCCGTGGACCTGGCCTCGTTCTCAGCCCAGCTCGACGCGCTGCGCGAGCGTGCCCTGGCGGCAATCGCCGCCGCCGCCGACCCTGAGGCGCTGGAGGTCGTCGAGGCTGAGTACCTCGGTCGCCGTGGCGAGCTGCGCAGCCTGCTCGGCGGCATAGGCGCCCTGCCCGGGGAGGACCGGCCAAAGGTGGGTGCGCTGGCCAACCCGCTGCGCGAGGAGATCGAGGCGGCCATCGCCGCACGCCGGACGCGCCTCGACGAGCTTGCCTTCGAGGTCCGCCTCGCGACCGAGCGTACGGACGTGACCCTGCCCGGCCGGCAGCAGCCGCGCGGCTCACTGCACCCACTGATAGAGACCCAGCGCGAGATCACGCGCATCTTCAACCACTTCGGGTTCGTGACCTACGAGGGCCCCGAGGTCGAGACCGACGAGCTCAACTTCCAGCTGCTCAACATCCCGGCCGACCATCCGGCGCGTGACCTGTGGGACACGCTCTACGTCGCCGATCCGCTGGCTGCCGAGCGGGACAGGCAGCTCGTGCTGCGGACCCACACCTCGCCCGGTCAGATCCGCGCGATGCGCGAGCTGGGGCCGCCCATCCGCGTGCTGCTGCCGGGCCGCTGCTTCCGCTACGAGAACGTCGCCGCCGACCGCAACTTCGAATTCTTCCAGATCGAGGGCCTGATGGTCGATGAAGTGACCTCGCTCGGCCACCTGCGTGGCCTGCTCGACGAATTCTCGCGGGCCATGTTCGGGCAGTCCGCGGCGACTCGCTTTCGGCCTGGCTACTACCCCTTCACCGAGCCGTCCGTCGCGTTCGACATCAGCTGCCTGATCTGCGGCGGCGTCGGCTGCCCGGCGTGCAAGAAGACCGGCTGGGTGACAGTCCTCGGGGCGGGCATGGTCCATCCCGTCGTGCTGCGCAACGGCGGGCTCGATCCCGAGCTCTACCAGGGCTGGGCGTTCGGCATGGGGCTCGATCGGATCACCGGGTTGCGCCACGGGGTGCCGGATATCCGGCTGTTGCTCGAGGGTGACCTGCGCTTCCTGGAGGCGTTCTAGCCATGCGCGTGCCGCTGTCCTGGCTGCGCGACTACGTCGACTTCGACTGGTCGGCTGACGAGCTGGCGGTCCGGCTGACCGGCCTGGGCATGGAGGTCCAGTCGATCGAGCGCGTCGGCACCGACTGGCAAGGTGTGGTCGTGGGCGAGCTGCTGGCCGTCCAGCCGCACCCGAGCGCGGATCGGCTGTCGCTCGCCCGGGTCACCGTCGGCACCGGAGAGCCGTTGGACATCGTCTGTGGCGCGACGAACATCGCGGTCGGCCAGCGCGTGCCGGTCGCGCTGCCCGGCTCGCAGCTGCCCGGCGGGCGCCGCATCGAGGTCACCCGCATCCAGGGCGCGCAGAGCAACGGCATGCTCTGCTCGGGCGCGGAGCTCGGCCTGACCACCGACGCCGATGGCATCCTCATCCTCGACGGCGATGCGAGCCTCGGCGCGCCGCTGGAAGAGCTCGTCGGCGAGACCGTGCTCGACATCGACGTCAAGCCGAACCGCGGCGACGCGCTGTCGCTGGTCGGCCTCGCACGTGAGGTGGCTGCGCTGGCCGGCGGCCGCCTGCGCTGGCCGCCGATCGAGGTCCCTGAGAGCGGCGACTCGACGGCTGATCACCTGTCCGTAGAGGTGCAGGCGCCCGAGCTGTGCCGGCGATTCGTCGGCCGGTGGGTCGACGGCATCGCCGTCAGGCCGTCCCCGACGTCGGTCCAGCTGCGCCTCGGCGCGGCCGGCATGCGACCCGTCTCGAACGTGGTAGATGCCAGCAACTACGTGATGCTCGAGCTGGGCAAGCCGATCCACACCTTCGATGCCGCGGCCGTCAGTGGGGGCCGAATCGTGGTGCGCCGAGCGCGAGACGGCGAGCGCATGGAGACGCTGGACCACGTCGAGCGCGAGCTGTCGACTGACGACCTGCTGATCGCCGATCGCACAGGGCCGCTCGGCATCGCCGGCGTGATGGGCGGTGCCGGCAGCGAGGTCGGGCCTGACACGGCGGCAGTCGTCGTCGAGTCAGCGATCTTCGATCCGGTGGCCATCCGGCGCACGGCCCAACGGCACGGCCTGCGCAGCGAGGCCAGCCAGCGCTTCGAAAGGGGCCAGGAGTGGCGACTCGCCCGACTGGGCGCCGACCGAACCGCCCAGCTGCTTGCCGCCTGGGCCGGCGGCCGGGTCGCCCTGGGAGTGGTCGACACGGACCCGGGCGACGAGCCGCAGCGCCGCGTCACCTTCCGGCCGGCGCGTGTCAACCGGCTGCTCGGCGCGAGCCTCTCCGCCGCCGAGATGCGCGAGCTGCTGGATCGGGTCGAGATCCAGACCGAGCCCGCGCGCGCGAGCGAATCACAAGTGGAGGTCATCGCCGGCGATGATCCTCTGCGCGTGCCGGCGCCGGTGGACGCGTTGGTCGCGATCGTGCCCAGCCACCGACGCGACATGGCCATCGAGGCGGACGTGGCGGAGGAGATCGCCCGGCTGCATGGCTACGAGAGCCTGCCGGCGGCCCTGCCGGCGAGCCAGACGCCTGTCTACCGGCCCGATCCACGCCGCCTGATCGACGAGCTCCGGACGCTGCTCGCGGCGCGCGGGCTGAGCGAGATGCTCAGCTACGCGCTCATCGCACCGCACGATCATGCTCGGCTGGGCCACCTCGTCGACGATCCCCGGACGATTCGCGTCGCCAACCCGGTGACGGTCGATCACTCGGAGATGCGCCGATCTATGCTGCCGGGGCTCGTCCGGGCGCTCTCGCTCAACGAGCGCCAGCACCGCGAGGACGTCGCGATCTTCGAGGTCGGGCCGGTGCATGAGATGCGTGACGAGCCATGGCAGTCCGAGCGGCTGGCCTTGCTGCTCGCCGGCGACTGGCAGACGGCCGGCTGGGCCCAGCCTGCCCGTGCCGCCGACGTGGCTGACGCCAAGGGCATGGTCGAATGGCTCGTGGAGCGGCTGGCCGGCCGGCGACTCTGGTACCAGCCCGCCCAGGCGCTGCCGGGGGTGGAGCATCCCGGCCAGACCGCAGAGATCGTGGTCGCTGGTGCCGAGGACGCGCCGCTCGTCATCGGCCGGGTGGGCGAGCTCGACCCACGCTACCTGCGGGCGTGCGACGTCCGGGCCAACAGGGCGGTCGTGGCAGTCCTGGACCTGTCCGCGCTGGCCTCTGCCGCCGGTCCACGACGGACAGTGCGCCTTGGCCGCGGGCCCGCCGTGGAGCGCGACCTGGCGGTCGTCGTCCCCGAGCAGGTCCACAGCGCGGAGGTGGAGAATGCCATCCGCGAGGCCGCCGGCGAGGCGCTGATCGAGCTGCGGCTGTTCGATCGCTACCAGGGTCCGCCGCTGGCAGACGACGAAATCAGCCTGGCCTATCGTCTGGGCCTTGCCGTGGCCGATGGCTCGGCCGGTGAGAAACAGGCCGAGGAGATTGTTGCGGCCGTGGACGAGGCGCTGCGCAACCGCTTCAGTGCCCGGATTCGAGGCCGAGAGGAGGGCTGATGGGCGCCGACTTCGTGCTGCTGCTGATACTGGCCTGCGGTTTCCTGCTCGGCTTCTTCCGCGGCGTCGTCCGCCAGGGGCTGGCGCTTGCGGCCGTGCTGCTGGTGTTCTTCGGAGCTGCCTACCTGCGCACTCCGCTCGCCGAGCGCCTGGCCGCGGCCTCGCCGCAGTTCGGTGGCGAGTACGCGCAGATGATCGCGTTCGCCGTCGTGTTCATCGGCGTCTCGTTGGCTGCGCTGGCGCTGGTCGAGTTTGGCGGCGCCCCTTCCCGCCTTGCGCGCCACCCGGTGCTGGACGACGCGCTCGGCGGCGTGATCGGCATCCTGCTCGCCGCGGTGGCGATCGGCCTGTTGGCCGTCGTCCTGGACACCTACTTCCTGCGTGCGGCGACGGTCAACCCAGGCGAGGTCGGCTGGCTGCGCGACATCCACCGCGAGCTGGGCGGCTCGACGATCGCGCGCGTCATCCACGACTGGCTGATCCGTCCGCTGGGCTGGATCGTTGGGCCACTGCTGCCGGCCGACGTGCGCGCAGTCATGGCCTGACCAGGCCCACGCGATGGGCGCATCCGCCGCCGAGGCGGTAGCCGCGCTGCATCGGCTGCTGCCGCGCGAGTTCTACGCTCGGTCATCAGTCGATGTCGCACGCGACTTGCTGGGCAAGATCCTGGTCAGCGAGTCAGACGAGGGGCCGGCGACGGCCACGATCGTCGAGACCGAGGCCTATGGCGGGCCGGATGACTTGGCCAGCCACGCTCGCGCCGGGTTGACCAAACGGACCGCGCCCATGTTCGGCCCACCGGGCCACGCCTATGTCTACCTGGTCTACGGCATGCACGAATGCCTCAACGTCGTGACCGAGGAGGACGGCCGGGCCGGAGCCGTGCTGCTGCGCGCTGGCCACCCTTTGACCGGCATCGACCTGATGCGCCGTCGCCGGGCCAGGCCGGGCGACCCTGACGGTCGTCTCGCAGCCGGCCCCGCCCGCCTCGCCCAGGCGCTGGCGGTGACCCGCGCCGACAACGGCCATGACCTGACGCTCGGCCGCCGGCTCTGGGTAGCTGATCCTGGCTTGCCGTCAGCCGCCGCGATCGAGGCCGGACCGCGCATCGGAATCTCGTATGCAGGCGCGGAGTGGGCCGGCCGGCCGTGGCGCTTCTGGCTGCGCGGCGAGCCCGCGGCCTCGCGGCCGTGACCGACCCGCGCAGCCGCCAGATCCTGGAGCTGCCGCTGATCGTCGAACGGCTGGCGGCACTGACCGCCTTCAGCCCTTCGCGCCGACTGGCCGAGCGGCTCGAGCCCTCGTCCGACCCGATCGTCGTCCGCCGGTGGCTCGACGAGACGGACGAGGCGCGCGCCTTCCTGGCTGACCGGCCGGACACCGGCATCGGCGGCGCGCGCGACATCGAGCCGCACATAAGGCGCGCCGAGCGCGGCGGCCGGTTGTCCGGGGCGGAGCTGCTGGAGGTGCTCGAGACGCTGGTCGCCGCAGGTGCGCTGGTCGACGCGCTGCGCAACGAGCGCCGGCCGCTGCTGCACGCGTTGTCGCGGCGCATCCAGCCGCTGCCGGCGGTGCGCAACCGCCTGCAATCGAGCGTCGACCCGGCGGGCGAGCTGCTCGACTCGGCCTCGCCCGCGCTGGGCGGCCTGCGCCGGCAGGTCCGCGTCAGCTACGAGCGGCTGCGCGGCAGGCTCGAGCAGATGGTCCACGGCAGCGAGCTCGCGGGCGTCCTGCAGGACCCGATCGTGACGCTGCGCAACGGCCGCTACGTGATCCCGGTGCGTGCCGACGCCAAAGGCCGCGTCAAGGGCATCGTCCACGACCAGTCGGCTAGCGGACAGACGCTGTTCGTCGAGCCCTTGGCGGTGATGGAGCTGGGCAACTCTTGGCGTGAGGCGCAGCTCGCGGTGCAGCACGAGGAGGAGCGCATCCTTGACGAGCTGTCCGCGCTCGTCGCGAGCCAGGCCGACTCGCTGGCCGAAACGCTCAGCGCGATGGCCAGCTTCGACCTGTGGAGCGCTCGCGCCAGCCTGGCCGAACAGATGGACGGCGTGCGCGCCGCCGAATCGACCGATGGTCAGGTCGAGCTTCTCTCTGCGCGCCATCCGGGCCTCACGGGCACGGTCGTGCCGATCGACATCCGCGTCGGCGGCGAGTACCGCGCGCTCGTGATCACCGGGCCGAACACCGGCGGCAAGACGGTCACGCTGCGCACGCTCGGGCTGCTGGCGCTGATGAACCAGGCCGGATTGCACGTGCCGGCCGCGTCGGGCAGCCGGCTGCCAATCTTCGGCGACGTCTTCGCAGACATCGGCGACGAGCAGTCGATCGCCCAGTCGCTGTCCACGTTCTCGGGCCACATGCGTGCCATCGTGCGCATCGTGGAGGCCGCCGGGCCTGCGGATCTCGTGCTGCTCGACGAGCTTGGCGCCGGCACGGACCCGACCGAAGGCTCAGCCCTTGCCCAGGCCCTGCTCGACCACTTCATCGGGGCCGGCGCGATCGTTGCCGCCACGACCCACTACGCCGAGCTCAAGACCTACGCCTACAACGAGCCACGAGCGCGCAACGCCTCGGTCGACTTCGACCTCGAGACGCTCAGCCCCACGTACCACTTGTCCATCGGCCTACCCGGCACGAGCCACGCCTTTGCCATCGCCCAGCGCCTGGGCATGCCCGGGCGGGTGATCGACGACGCTCGGGCACGCGTCGGGCGGGCGGAGGCCGAGTTCGAGCAGACACTGGCCTCGATTCGCCAGGCCCAGCACACGGCTGACGAGGCGCTTGCCCAGGCGACGGCCGCGCAAGAGCGAGCTCGCCAGGCGCGCAGCGCGGCGGAGGAGGAGCGCAGGCAGGCCAGGGCGCAGAGCGCGGTGGCGATGGAGGAGGCACGACGCGCAGCCGAGCAGGCGCTGGAGGAGGTCCGTGCCGAGATCCACGCCGCGCGCCAGGCCCTCGCCCGCGAGACGTTGACCGAGCAGCTGCTCGACCAGACGCTGACCGCGCTCGAGGCACGCATCGCCCCGCACCTGCCCGGCAGAGACGAGGCAGCCAGCCAGCCCTCAGCCCCGGCACAGCTCGTCGTCGGAGCGACCGTCCGCACGCCGGACGGCTGGCAGGGCCGCATCGTCGAGCTCGATCCGGATGGGGCGCGCGCGACGCTGGTCGCTGGCAGCATGCGCCTGGAGGTGCCGCTCGCCGGGCTAGCGATTGTGACCGGGCAGGCAGCCAAGCCGCGCGATGATCCGCTCGCGGCGCCGGCACCCAGGCCGCAGGCCAGCGTCCCATCCACGCTCGACGTCCGAGGCGCCCGCGTCGACGACGCCACGGCGCTCCTGGACCAGCACCTGGACCGCGCGGCCGTGGCCGGCGCATCGCGGCTGACCGTCATCCACGGCCATGGCTCCGGTGCGCTGCGCGATGCACTGCGCAAGCTGCTGAGCGGTCACCCGCTGGTCCGGTCCTGGCGCCCAGGCGAGCGCGGCGAGGGCGGCGACGGCGCGACGGTTGTCGAGCTCTAGTTGCGACTACAAAGCACGTACGCTCTTCCAGCTTTGGCTTGTACAAGTGAAAGACGCCCTGATGTCTCTCGGGGACTCAGGCGGGCCGGCGTATTACGCGGGTTACGCCTATGGCATCGTGTCTGCAACGGACGGCATCTACAGCTATTATTCCACCGCAGACCGCGCGGAATTGCATTTGGCCCTTACGATATGCAGGACCAGTTCTTGCTGATTACGAGCCTGATGATGTTGGGTTTCGCGGTGCTCGCATGCGCCGCATGCGCTCCACCCTTACCACGAGCCGAGATCTCAACAGATGAGACGACTGGCCTCCGAACTTATGAGCGAGTGCTGACTGCCGGAGAACCTAGTCCTCTCTGCCATCTGGGGAAACGCATTGACCAATTGGCCGGACACCTAGAAGCCGACGATGACGCATCTGTCGACCCTGTAAGGATCCGGCTGGCGGATGGCCGATCCGTGGTGATCGTATGGCCGAAGGGCTTCACAATAGGATTCGAACCTACAGCCGTGCTCTATGATGAGAACAGCCGCCCGGTAGCTCGGGAAGGCGAGCTCGTTGAGTTTCCTCAGATTGGCGTGCACGATCAGAGGGGCACCTTCGAAGACCCCTACATAGCAAGTGGCTTTCTCTTTGGTCGTTGCTATGCGCTATTCGACTGAGGGGAAACTGGCTATGTCGCTCTAGGCTGTGCAGCCTCCGAGATGTAGCGACACATCTCGCCCATCGTGGCCTCATCTTGCGCGCTCCGATGAACGCCTCGAGTGGCGTGCGTCCGGCGGTCAGCCGGCCGGTGTGTGGCGCGGTCCTCGTTCTAGAAGCAGGTAGGACGTCGCGAGATCAATGGCGGAGTACTCTCAGACGGGCGCCGCTGGTGCCGGCCAGCCGACCGACGCAGAAGCATCGAAGCCGACTAGCTGGTCGAGACCCCTCGACGTGGCGCGCCTGCAGCGGCGAGCGTGGTTCGGTGCGTTGCGCGATGCACTGCGCAAGCTGCTGAGCGGTCACCCGCTGGTCCGGTCCTGGCGCCCGGGCGAGCGCGGCGACGGCGGCGACGGCGCGACGGTTGTCGAGCTCTAGGTAGCTGCTGCTAGATTCGCGCCGAACGAGAGACGCAGCTGGAGAGGCCGGTGCACGTCCAGGTTGTGACCTACAGGAT
>Ga0247708_1000253_pt1 | contig 12120 bp, 6 predicted proteins | sample 42W_NmetaG_FD_189040 | JGI IMG/M metagenome (GOLD analysis project Ga0247708, IMG submission 189040) | Soil microbial communities from hillslope of Landscape Evolution Observatory, University of Arizona, Oracle, AZ, United States - 4-2-W_N | ecosystem: Engineered > Artificial ecosystem > Mesocosm...
TGCGATCCCATCGCCTTGCGCTCGCGAGGGACGCGGCGAGCGCAAGGCGATGGGATCGCATCAAGGTCTCCTGCCGTTGCTTGACGTTCGGCCCCCCGGCCCTGGTCAAGCCACCTTCCCTTTGGCCTCCCCCGACAAACGTCGCGGCGGCCCTTTCGTCTCTGTCGCTACAGTTCCGCGCCCCGTGTTCTCGAAGGTCCTGGTCGCCAACCGGGGTGAGATCGCCATTCGGGTCATGCGCACGCTCGAGGAGCTGGGCATCGGCACCGTGGCCGTCTACTCCGAGCCGGATCGCGAGGCGCCGCATGCGCGCCGCGCCGACGAGGCGTACCTGCTCGGCCCCGGGCCGGCCGCCGAGAGCTACCTCGTGGTCGAGAAGCTGATCGACGCGGCCAAGCGCTCGGGCGCCGAGGCGATCCATCCGGGCTACGGCTTCCTCGCCGAGAACTCCGCCTTCGCCCGCGCCTGCGACGAGGCCGGCATCGTCTTCATCGGCCCGCCCGCCGACGCGATCGACGCGATGGGGTCGAAGACCCGGGCGCGGGAGATCATGAAGGAGGCGGGCGTCCCGATCGTGCCGGGCACGACCGACCCGGTCGCCGACGTCGAGGCGGCCCGCGAGGTGATCGACGAGTCCGTCGGCTACCCGGTCGCGATCAAGGCCGCGGGCGGTGGCGGCGGCAAGGGCTTCCGCGTCGCGCTCGACGAGTCGGAGCTCGAGAAGGCCTTCGAGGGAGCGGCCCGCGAGGGCGAGAAGTTCTTCTCCGACGCGACGGTGTACGTCGAGCGCTACCTGCCGGACCCCCGCCACGTGGAGGTCCAGGTGCTCGCCGACTCGCACGGCAACGTCGTCCACCTGTTCGAGCGCGACTGCTCGGTGCAGCGCCGCCACCAGAAGCTGATCGAGGAGTCGCCCGCCCCGGCGGTCGATCCCGAGCTGCGCGAGCGGATCGGCCAGATCGGCACCGAGGCGGCCCGCGCCGTCGGCTACCGCTCGGCCGGCACGATCGAGGGCCTGCTCTCCGACGGCGAGTACTTCTTCCTCGAGATGAACACCCGCGTGCAGGTCGAGCACTGCGTGACCGAGATGGTCACGGGCGTCGACATCGTACGCGAGCAGATCCGCATCGCCGCCGGCGAGGAGCTGCCGTTCAAGCAGGAGGACCTCGAGCTGCGCGGGCACGCGATCGAGTGCCGCATCAACGCCGAGGTCGCATCCAAGAACTTCGCCCCCGCGCCGGGCCGCATCGAGTCCTACCGCGAGCCGAGCGGGCCGTTCGTTCGCGTCGACTCGGGCGCCGAGGAGGGCTACGAGGTGCTTCCGCTCTACGACCCGATGATCGCGAAGCTGATCGTCTGGGACGTGGACCGCGAAGCCGCCACCCGCCGCATGATCCGCGCGCTCTCGGAGTACGAGATCGGCGGTCTGCGCACGCTCATCCCCTTCCATACGCGGCTGATGGGCACCGAGCAGTGGAAGAACGGAGAGACCTGCCGCGATCTCGTCGAGGACAAGAAGTGGCTCAAGGAGATCGACGACTCGCCCGCGGCCGCGCCCGCCGCCGAGGGCGAGGACGATGAGCCGAAGGTCGAGCGCACCTACGCCGTGGAGGTCTCCGGCCGCCGCTTCGACGTCAAGGTGATCGGCGCGGCCGGCGGCAATGGCGCCGCCCCCGCCGCGGGCGCCCGCAAGCCACCGAAGCGCAGCGAGCGCAAGGGCTCCGCCGCGGGCCCGCCGGGCGCGATCATCTCGCCGATCCAGGGCACGGTGCTGAAGGTGGCGGTCGAGAAGGGCGCCCAGGTCGAGGAGGGCGCGCTCGTGTGTGTCATCGAGGCGATGAAGATGGAGAACGAGATCACCGCGCCGAGCGCCGGGACCGTCGAGGAGCTCGGAATCGCCGAGGGCGCCTCGATCGCGACCGGCGACACCATCGCCGTCATCAAGTAGCCCATGAGCGGGGGCGGTCGCGGGCGCCGCGTCCTGCCGCTCGTCATCGCGACCGCGGCGACGCAGTCCAGCATCGTCGTGCTCGTCCCGATCGTGGTCGCCGTCGGGCGCGATCTCGGCGCCTCGGTAAGCGCCGTCGGGCAGGCGCGCACGGTGCTGGCCGGCTCGGCCGTCCTCGCGACGATCGCGATCGCGCGGGTGATCGACCGCGCCGGCGTCCGCCGCGTGATCGTTTGGGGCGGCTCGCTCGCGGCCGCGGGCGCCCTCGCCTCGGGGGTGTCGCCCTCCATCCCGTTCTTCCTCGCCGCCCAGGCGCTCACCGGACTCGGAGTGGCCTGCCTCTTGTCGGCGGGCTTCGCGGGCGTCGCCTCCTACTTCTCGGAGGGCGAGGCGGCCTGGGCGATGGGCTACGTCGTCGCCGCGCAGTCGCTTGCCTGGATCATCGGCAACCCGCTGATCGGAGTGATCTCGGAGGCGGCCTCGTGGCGGCTCGCCTACCTCGTCCCCGGCGCCTTCGCCGCCGCCGCGGTCGCCGCGGCGCTGGTGCTCGCGCCGCCGGGCGGCGGTGCCGACCCGGACCGTCGCGGCGGGCTCGCCGCCGTGCTCGGCAACCGCTCGGCGCGCGCGTGGACCGTCGCCGAGCTCGTGGCATACGCCGCCTGGACCGCGGAGCTCACCTACGCGGGCGCGTTCTACATCGAGACCTACGGCGTGGGCGAGGCGACGACGGGCGTGCTGCTCGCGGTCGGCTCGCTCGCGTTCCTCGTCTCGACCCTCAATACCCGCCGGCTCGAGGGACGGGTGGACCGCCGCGTGTCGATCGTCATAGCGGCGCTGGCCATGGGCGGGCTGCTCGCGGTGATGATGAACGTCACCCCGAGCGTGTGGTTCACGCTCGGGGTGTTCTGCCTGCTCGCGCTGTCGGCCGGCGTCCGGAGCACCGCGTCGAGCTCGCTCGGGCTGACCCAGATGCCCGGGCGGGCGGGCAGCATGATGGCCGCGCGGACCGCCGCGGCGCAGCTCGGCTACATGCTCGGTGCGGCGGCGGGCGGCGCTGTCCTCGCGCTCTCGGACTTCGGCGTGCTCGGGTTCGTCCTGTTCGCCGGGCTCGGCGCGGCCGCGCTGCTCGTGATGCGCGTGGAGGACTCGCGCACACCCGCCTCGAGTGGCGCGCTCCCCGCCGCGGTCCCGGACTGACGACGTCGGTTGCCTGACGTGCGCGCTGACGATGCAAGTTTCGTGCGCTGAACTTCGTTCGACTGGTAGGGAAAGTCCTCGACTCGTAGGGAGTCATGCCGTGATGCGTCGTCTCGCAACGCTGTCCGTCCTCGCCGCCCTCGTGCCCGCCGGGCAGGCCGGCGCGCAGCTTCCGGCCCCCGACCTCACCGTGCAGGCGGCGCGGGACACCGAGCCCGTGATCCTGCACGGCTCGGCGCTCGGCGAGTGGTCGGCACGCTCGAACCACACGCTGCGCCTGCCGCTGCTCGACTTCATGTGCGAGCCCTCCGACGAGACCCACGACTGCCACAACCACTTCGCCGAGCCGAACGCCGACACGCAGACCTTCGCCCCGCAGGAAGGCTTCCCGGTCGAGCGCCTCGTCGGCTACGCCTGGCGGCCCCAGCCCGGCAAGTTCCAGAAGATCCCGCTCCAGGTGGACGAGATGTTCGAGCGCTACCTGGCCAATCCGGCTTCCGGGTTCTCGATCTACTCCGGCGAGGACAAGCACCTGAGCTACGCCTTCGACCGCGAGGGCTTCCGCTTCACCGAGAGCGACCCGCAGAACTCGTGCGTGGCCCAGCCGCGCAACGGCATCGCGACCACGCCGGATCCGGTGCGCGGCCTCGACGACAACGACGAGATCGCCTTCATGGCGCGCGACGGCGGTCCCGCCGCGCCCGCCGGCGAGCCGCTCCCGCCCGGCATCCTCGACGCGCGGCGCGTGACGGTGGCCGACCCGGCCGATCCGGCGGGGGCGCGCTACGTCTACATCGGAAGGGCCGCCGCGGGCGGGCCGGAGCCCTCGTCCGACGGCTACGTGACCTACGAGCGCGACGCGATCTCGGAGACCTTCGAGAAGTCCGAGTCGACCTACGACGACTACGGCAACGCGGCCCGCGGCCCCTACTGCGACGCCGAGGGCAACGTCGTTCTCGACGAAAACGGCGAGCCCGACATCCAGCGCCGCCGCCCGCGCGACTACGCCTGGATCTCCTCCGACCGCTACCGCTACCGCTACGACGGACGCTGGCTGATGACACGCATCCACATCTCGGGCGACGGCGGCCAGACCTACGGCCCGGACCTGGTGGACCGCTGGAAGGCGCGCGCATTCCAGCAGGATCCCGCCTCGGAGACGCCCTGCTGCGGCTTCGAGGAGGAGGACACCAACTGGGGCGGGTCGAGCACGCTGCTCGGCGAGAAGGCGGGGCCGGTCCGCGTGATCCGCGAGACCTGGGGCGCCGACTCGGGCACCAACGTCATCCGCCGCGAGAGCTTCTACGGCGAGGAGATGCGCCAGACCACCTTCCTGCGCGTGCACGTGATCCCGCCGCTCGACGGCATCTACGCCCAGTGGGACTTCAACGCCGGCCAGATCGACCGCTACTACTCGCCCAGGCAGCCCACTGGGGTGCCGGTGGACGGCTCGAACGACGAGGTGTACGGCAACCTCGACGACCCGTGCAACCCGACCTGGGACCGAAACGACACGAGCGCGTTCGACCAGGGCTACCGCTCGCTCTACGAGCAGATGAGAATCTGCGACTTCTCGCCCTACCACCAGTCGATCGACCTGCCGGACCTGACGTTTTCCGACGCGAACGTCGGCACCTCGTGGGCGCAGATGAGCGGCCCGGCGGGGACGATCGTGGACCGCTACACCGCGAGGCTCGACCACTCGACGGCCGGCGGCACGCCCCAGCAGGTCCTCGCGGTGCCCTACTACCGCGACGACGCCTGCTTCGACGACGGCACGGGGTCAGACCCTGGTCCGCGCATCAACCTCCGCCAGGCGAACGAGCGCCAGACCTGGGGCGACCCGCCGCAGCCGCGCGAGTGCTGGGAGCCCGCCGACGGCGTCCCGGATGGCAGCGAGCGCTTCTTCCAGGGCTCGATCGGCACCCACGGCGTCCACTTCCTGTTCGTCGCGGAGTCCGACAACGCCCGCGCGACGATCCCCACGACGGAGATCGTCGGCGAGCAGCGCATGGTGATGCTGCCGGGGCAGCCCGGGAACGTCGGCGAGCGCTACGGCCGCGGCTTCGAGAAGCCGCTGGTCGCGGCGGCGACGCCGGCGCCGAACCCGGCCCGCTGAGTAGGCGCCACCCTCGAGGGGTCAGACCCCCTTGAGGGTGGTTGAGGGTTGCTTTCGGCTCTGGACCGCCGTCGAACGCTCCTGGGGTCTGACCCCCTTTAGGGTGGTCGAGCGTTGAGGGGTCTGACCCCCTTGAGGGTGGTCGAGGGTTCTACTCCACCCAGATCGGCGTCGACACGGCCTCGACCGTCTGGCCGCGCTGGAGTTGCAAGCGGTAGCGGCCCGGCGCGAGGCCGGGGATGTCGAATGACTGGTCGGCGCTCAGCACGGGCAGCGTGGCGATCGTCGTGCCGTCGCGCACCACGAGCAGCTGGTAGGCGCCCGGCTTCGAGCCGGCCATCGTGGGCGCGGCGCCCAACACGCGCGCCCGCAGGTCCACCGGCGCGGCGACCGTGTCGCCCATGATCCCGAGCACGGCGCCCGTAACGCGATCCCGCGCCTCGAAGCGCAGGTCCGGGCCGTCGTTGCCGTAGACCTTCACGTAGGAGTGGCCGGCCTCGATCGCCCGCTGGATGCCCTCCTCGGAGAGCTCGTCGGCGTACACCACCGTGGTGGCCTCCCCGATGTTCGACTGCGTCACCTGGTCCTTCGGGCTGTTCGCGTGGTGCGAGTCGCTCACGCCGACGGCGGCGATCTTCGCGCCAGATGCCAGCGCGTCCTCGTAGAACTGGATCGCGAGGGGGGTGAAGGGATTGGGGCCCGGCTTCGGCGCCTGCTTGAGCCCCGCGGGGCCCGTTGCCACCTCGATCGCGTCGACCTTCTGCCAGTCGGTGTCGGCATAGGCGTACTCCCACGAGCAGCCGCGGCAGAGCAGCTCGAAGGGCGGCACCTTGGCCGGGAAGGTCGTCGGGTGGTTCACCTGCGTGTAGCCGCCGGCGGCATGGATCTCGTCGAATACCGCGTTCGGGCCGGTGGCCCCGCGCATCTGCATCAGCACGCCGTCGTGCCAGACGTGCAGCGGGCCGGTGCGGTAGTCCACGAGGCGGGCGCTGCCGTGGTTGTTGATGTGGCCCCGGTAGGTGATGACCTCGGCGCTGCGCGCGACGAGCTTGCCCGGGTGCGAGGCCTGGTAGCGGCCGATCTCCGGCCAGGCGGTGTCGGTCACGTAGTCGGAGAGCGTGATGAAGTCGAGTCCCGAGCCGCCCTGCGCGATCGGCTTGAAGGCGGCGTCGAAGACCTCGGTCATGGTGGCGTCGCCTAGCGCCGAGTGCTCGGCGTGCACGTGCATGTCGCCCGCGTACCAGCCGGGCCCGCCGCGCGGCGCGGCGTCGTAGGCGGCGCCGCTGTAGGGCTCGTCGGCGTAGGCGGGGTTCGACGAGAGCTCGACCTCCACGCGCCAGGCGACCTTCCCCTGGGCGTCGCCCTGGGTCTGCGGGACGACCGCGCCCACGCCGAGCTCGACGGCCCACTGGCCCGGCTCGATCGGCCCCGGCCGGTAGCCGCGCGTCGTCTTGCCGGGAACGTGCCCCTTCGGGCTCGCCTTGTAGGACGTCTCGCTCGAGAAGCCCTCGGCCGAGACCGTCACGTCCGGGTGGCTCGATCCGCCCCAGCCGCGGAAGTCGTCCGGACCCCAGACCTCCGCGCTCGACTCGCGCGCGCCGTAGAGGCCGAGGTCGAGCGTGTGCTTGATCTGCTGGCTCGTGGGCGACTCGGGCAGGTCCCAGCAGTACTTGACGCGCACGGCGGTGGTCCCGGCCGGCACGTTGAAGGGCACGTAGACGTAGGAGCCCTGCTGGGCGGTCGAGAACTCCCCCGCGAACTCGTACGTGGGCGAGATAGCCGCGCCGCCGCACGCCGTGGGCGCAAACGACTCCACGACCGTCGGAAGCTGCGCGACGTGCCCGAGCGCGGCCGAAGGCAGCGCCAAGAGCGCGAGCGCGAGCGTCCATGCCAGTCGGCTCCCCATCGCCAACGAGTCTAGAGCCGCACCGCCGGGGCGGGGCACGGAATTCGTAGGAATCGCCCCTGCCGTTGAACCATTGTCGACAAGGGGTATCGTCCCGCCCGAGGGAGGAAAGGCGGCGCGTATGGGACATCCGCTGCTCGAGCTTGCCGATCGTCTCTGGGAGGGGGCGGAGGGCATCGAGGGCCATCACCCGGTGGGCTTCACCGGGGATCTCATCGACTTCGGAGACGGCCTCGCGTTCCTTCCCAGCTTCGCGAACGTCACCGCCTTCGACACCTCCGAGGGTCTCGTCCTGATCGACACGGGCGGCTTCGTGATCTCCTCGATGGTCCACGAGCGCATTCGCGGGTGGTCGAAGTCGCCGCTCCATACGGCGATCTACTCGCACGGCCACGTCGACCACGTCTTCGGAGTTCCGCACTTCGAGGCCGAGGACGGCCCACCGCCGCGGGTCGTGGCCCACGAGGGCGTGAACGCGCGCTTCGACCGCTACGCGCTCACCGCGGGCTACAACGGCGTGATCAACGCCCGCCAGTTCCAGCTCCCGGAGCTGGACTTCCCCACGGACTTCCGGCGCCCGGACGAGACATTCCGCGACCGGCTCGACCTCGAGGTGGGCGGCGAGCGCTTCGAGCTCCACCACGCCCGCGGGGAGACCGACGACCACGTCTGGACCTGGGTGCCGGGCCGCCGCGTGCTCTGCTGCGGCGACCTCTTCATCTGGGCGACGCCCAACGCCGGCAACCCCCAGAAGGCTCAACGCCATCCGCGCGACTGGGCGCTCGCGCTCCGCGAGATGGAGCAGCTCGGCGCCGAGCTGATGCTCCCGGGCCACGGGCTGCCGCTCGTGGGAGCCGAGCGCGTGAGGGCGGCTCTCTCCGACACCGCCTCGCTGCTGGAGTCGCTCTGCGAGCAGACGCTCGAGCTGATGAACCGCGGGGCGACCCTCGACGAGGTGATCCACACGGTCAGCGCGCCGCAGGAGCTGATCGATCGCCCCTACCTGCGCCCGGTGTACGACGAGCCCGAGTTCATCGTGCGCAACCTATGGCGCCTCTACGGCGGCTGGCACGACGGCGACCCCTCTCATCTGAAGCCGGCGCCCGCCGCGGCGCTTGCGGCCGAGCTCGCCGAGCTGGCCGGAGGGGCCGGACGGCTGGCCGAGCGGGCGCGCGAGCTCGCGACCGCGGGCGAGCTCCGGCTCGCCGGCCATCTGGCCGAGCTGGCGCTCCAGGCGGCCCCGGCGTCGGCTAGCGCGCGGAGCGCCCGCTCCGAGGTGAACCGCATGCGCGCCGAGGCCGAGGCCTCCACGATGTCGCGCGGCATCTTCTCCTGGGCGGCCATCGAGATCCCCCAGGAGCGGGAGCCGTGAGCGGCGTTCGGATCGCCGCGGCGGTGGGTGCGGCGCTGCTGACCGCCCTCGCGGTGTGGCGCTTCCGCACCGGCCGCCCGAAGCGGGGCGTGGCCGCCTCGACCGGAGCGGTCCTGCTGGTGGTACTCGCGGCCGGCGGCGGCATCGGGGTCCCGAGCGGCAACGACGCCATCGACCGTGCCGCCGACGCGCTGGGCGGCTGGCTCTACCCGTTCGCGATCGCGATGGCATTCCTCGAGACGACGATCCCGCCGCTGACGCTCGTGTTCCCCGGCGAGTGGGCGCTGATGCTCCTCGGAGCGATGGCCGGCGCGGGCCACGCGGACATCGTGCCGCTGTTTCTGATCGGCTGGCTCGTGTCGGCCGCGGGCGACTCCGTCACGTTCGCCCTCGGGCGCCGCCTGGGCCGGCCGTTCCTCGTGCGCTTCGGCCGCGGGATCGGGGTGACCGACGCGCGTCTCGACAAGGTCGACGGCTTCTTCGAGCGCTACGGGCCGCCGACCGCGTGCTTCGGGAGGCTGCTCCCGCTCGCGCGTCCGCTCGGCCCGTTCCTCGCCGGCGCATCGACCCTGAGCTACCGGCGCTTTCTGCCCTGGAACGTGCTCGGCTGCCTGCTCTTCTCCTGCGCGTTCGTCCTGTCCGGATTCGCCTTCTACAAGTCCTACGACCGCGTGGTCGCGATCGCCGGGCGCGCGGGCCTCGCGGCGCTCCTGCTGGTGACTGCCGCCGTGGCGGTCGCGGTGGTGCTCCGGCGCAGGCGCGCCGCCGTCAAGGCGAAGGTGGCGGAGGGCCCCGCATGAACCGCGTGCTCGGGATCGGGTCGGTGGTCGGGGCGGTCGCGCTCGTCGCGATCGTCATGTTCGGCGGCGGCGGGAGCGACTACACGATCCGCGCCCAGTTCCAGAACGCGGGCCAGGTCGTCGAGGGCGGCCTCGTCGAGATCGCCGGCGTCCCCGTCGGCGAGATCGCGGCCATGCGCCTCACCCCCGACGGCAGAGCGGAACTCGACCTGCGGATCGACGAGGAGTGGGCCCCGCTCCCGCGCGGCACACACGCCCAGATCCGCCAGTTCGGCCTGTCGGGGCCGGCGAGCCGCTACATCGAGTTGCGCCTGCCCGAGCGGCGCGCCCGCGAGCACATCTCCGACGGCGGGCTGCTCAGCGCCGACGAGACCACCTCGAACGTGGACCTCGACGAGGTGTTCGCGATCTTCGACGAGAAGACCCGCCGCTCCCTGCGCGGCGTCTTCCGCGGCTCGGCGCGCCAGTACGCGGGCCAGGGGCGGGCGGCCGCCGAGGGCTACCTCTACCTCGACCCCGCCCTCGTGTCCGCGACGCGCCTCTTCGACGAGCTGACCCGCGACGAGGACGACCTGCGCCGCTTCGTCACCGAGACCTCTGACCTGGTCGGTGACGTCGCCGAGCGCCGCGACGACCTCGCCGGGCTCGTCGAGAACCTCGCGGAGACGACCGGCGCGATTACGCGCCCCGACGGAGCACTCGGCGAGGCGATCCACCGGCTGCCCCCGTTCCTGCGCCAGGCGAACACGACCTACGTGAACCTGCGCTCCGCGCTCGACGACATCGAGCCCCTGATCGAGACGACGAGGCCGGTCGCCAAGAAGCTCGCCCCCTACACACGGGAGCTGCGCGGGCTCGTCACCGATCTGCGCCCGACGCTCCGCGATCTCGCTCCCGTGCTCCACCGCCGCGGACGATCGAACGACCTGGCCGACCTCCTGCGGAGCGTCCCGCCGCTCCGCGAGATCGGCGTCGGCCCCGTCGCCCGCAACGGCGCGCAGCGGGCGGGCGCGCTGCCGGCGGCGGCCGAGGCGCTCGCGGGCGCGACCCCGCGGGTCGCCTTCGCCCGCCCCTACGCGGTGGACTTCACCGGCTGGCTCGACGACTTCTCCCACAGCGGCAACATCGACGCGCTCGGCGCGTTCGCCCGGATCGGCACGCACGCGAGCGCATACAGCTTCAAGAACGGCGTGATCGCCCCGCTGGCGCCCGCGCTGCGCGCGCAGGAGCTGAAGAACGCCGCCGCCACCGGGCAGAACAACCGCTGCCCCGGCTCGGTCGAGCGCGACCGGGGCGACGGCTCGGTCCCGTGGATACCGAGCGAGGACTACGCCTGTGACCCCAGGCAGAGGCCGGTGGGCCCGTGAGGCGCCTCGCCGTGCTCCTACCGCTGCTTGCCGCCGTGGCCGCGCTCCTCCTGGCCGCGGGCGGGGGAGACGACGGCGGCAAGCGACGCTACGTGGTCGAGCTCGACAACGCGCTCGGCATGGTGATCGGCGGTGACGTCCGCATCGCCGGCGCGAACGCGGGGAAGGTCACTGCGATCGACCTCGACCGCCGCAGCTTCAAGGCGCTGGTGGAGGTCGAGATCGACGAGTCCGGGTTCGGCTCGCTGCGACGCGACACCTTTTGCGAGACGCGCCCCCAGTCTCCCCTCGGTGAGTTCTTCCTCGATTGCCTGCCGGGCCGGGCGGAGGAGGAAATCCCGCCCGGCGACCGCGTGCCGGTGGCGCAGACCGCCTCCACGATCGCGCCGGACCTCGTCACGAACATCATGCGCCGCCCCTACCGGGAGCGCTTCCGGCTCGTGCTCAACGAGTTCGGCGCGGGCCTCGCCGGGCGGCCGCAGGACCTGAACGAGGCGATCCGCCGCAGCGTTCCCGCGCTGCGGCAGACCTCTCGACTGCTCGAGATCCTCGCCGACCACAACCGCGTCATCTCGCGGCTCGTCACCGACGCAGACCGGGTCGTCGGCGAGCTGTCGGACAACCGCCGCGACGTCGGCCGCTTCGTGTCGGAGGCCGGGGACACCGCGAGCGCGTCGGCCGAGCGCGCCGACGACATCAGGCGGAACTTCGACCGGCTCCCTCGCTTCGTGAAGGCGCTCACGCCGACGATGGCCGCGCTGGAGCAGGTCGCCTCCGAGCAGCGGCCGCTGCTCGTCGACCTGAGCGCGAGCGCCGACCGGCTCGAGCTCTTCTTCGACCGGACCGCGGACTTCGCCACCGCCTCGCGGCCCGCCCTGCGGGCGCTCGGCCGCCTCGCGCCCACAGGCCGCCAGGCGGTGCGCGCCGCGCTCCCGCAGACCAAGCAGCTGCGGGCCTATGCGGAGCCGACGACGGACCTCGCCCGCAACCTGCGGATCCTCCTCGAGGACTTCGACGATCCCGCCCGCGCCGTCGAGCCGGACCCGCGCAGCCCCGGCGGGCGCGGCTTCTCCGGGACGCAGGCGCTCCTGACCTACGCGTTCAACCAGTCGCTCACGAACAACTCGTTCGACGAGCTGGGCCACATGGTGCGTGCCGCTGCGCACACCGACGACTGCTCGCCCTACCAGGATGCGGACGGCGCGCGCGACCCGGGTCTCGCGCACTGCCGCTCCTGGCTCGGCCCGACCCAGCCCGGCGTCAACACGCCCGACCCGTCCCCTCCGGATCCGGCCTCGCCCGCTCCCACCTCGCGTGAGCGGAGAGCCGCCCGCCGGCGGGCGGCTCTCCGCTCACGCGAGGTGGGAGCGGGCGAGGCCGGATCCGGAGGGGACGGGTCGGGCGTGTTGAC
>Ga0247708_1000255_pt1 | contig 12006 bp, 10 predicted proteins | sample 42W_NmetaG_FD_189040 | JGI IMG/M metagenome (GOLD analysis project Ga0247708, IMG submission 189040) | Soil microbial communities from hillslope of Landscape Evolution Observatory, University of Arizona, Oracle, AZ, United States - 4-2-W_N | ecosystem: Engineered > Artificial ecosystem >...
TGACGGTGACGGAGACGAGGCCCTCCGGGTGGTCGGGGTCGGAGGTGAGGGAGTAGGCGCGCCAGTGGCGCACACCGTTCAGCTCGGCGCCGATGCGCAGGTACTGGCCGGGGCGGTGCCCGGGCCACGGGAAGCTCGGCCGGACGACCACGGTGGCCGCGTCCTCGGTCTCCGGCTTGATCCGCACCACGGTGCCCGTCAGCTCCCGCGCGGACCAGGCCGGGTTGAGCAGGCCGAGGTAGTCGTCCGGGACGAGCGGCGTCGTCATCGCGCGCGCGAGCCTCATGGCCCGGCGGCGGAGCTCGGACGTGCGGGGGGTTGCGGCGCGCTCTACCACGACGGGCGAGTGTACACACAGTAGAACCTAAGGTCAACAAGAGCGGTGTTGTATTCTGTTCACAAGATGACGGCCGAGAGCACGCGGCGGTTGCCGAGAAGGGAGCGTGAGCGCGCGATCGTGGAGGCGACCCGCGCCCTGTTCGACGCGCGCGGCGCGCAGGACGCGCCGATGGACGACATCGCGCAGGCGGTCGGCGTCACGAAGACCCTGCTCTACCGCTACTTCGAGTCGAAGGAGGACCTGGTGTTCCGCACCACGGTGCTCTACCTCGAGGACCTCGAGGCTGCGCTCGCCGAGGGCGACGATCCCGCCGCCCCGCCGCCCGAGCGCCTCGCCGGGCTCGCCGAGCGCTTCGCGGACTTCTGCCTCCGCTACCCGGCCTTTCTCGACTGCGCCTTCGGGCTGATGCGCCGCCCCGCCGGCGAGCTCCGCGAGGTCGTGAGCGACGTCGTCTGGTTCCGCCTCGGGCAGGCGATGGCTGCGCCGCTCGGGAGGCTGGTGCGGCTGCTCGAGGACGGGGTCGAGACGGGCGACTTCGCCGTCGAGGACCCGCTGCTGACGGCCAACGTGCTCTACGCCCAGGTGATCGGGGGGCTCCATCTGGCGCGCATCGGGATCGGGATCGGCAGCCGGCCCGACGGGTCTCCGGCGGTCGCCGCGCTTGAGCCGGCACGCGTGCGGCGCCAGACGATCGACACGCTGCTCGCGGCCGTCAGGCGCTGACGCGCACGAAGCGCCCCGGAGGGGGCGCGGGCACGAGCCCGGGGTGGACCAGGTGGGCGAGCAGCTCGACCCCGTCGACGAGCCTCGGCCCAGGGCGTGAGAAATAGGACGAGGCGTCGACGGCGTAGACCGCGTCCGCCCCGAGGGCGGCCACGCGCTCGATGTGCGCGCGCGTCTCACGCTCGGCCTCGGCGGTCCCGTAACCGCACGGCATCGAGACGACGACGTCGGGGCGCGCCGCGCCGAGCTCGTCCCAGGTCGCGGTCCGCGAGCGCTCGCCGGGCGACGAGCAGGGGTCCGAGCCGCCCGCGAGGGCGATCATCTCGGGGACCCAGTGCCCGCCGGTGAAGGGCGGGTCGAGCCACTCGAGCGCCAGCACCCGCGGGCGCCCGGCGCCGTCCACCGCCTCCCGCAGCGCGTCGAGGCGCCGCTCCGCACGGGCGACGAGCGCCGCGCCGCGCTCGGGGACGCCGGCCGCCTCCGCCAGCCGCCGGGCGTCGGAGAGCACGTCCCCGAGCGTCGAGGGGTCGAGCGAGAGCACGGGAGGGGAGCCGGGCAGGCTGCGCGCGACCGACACGACGTCGTCGTAGGAGACGGCGCAGACCTCGCAGACGTCCTGGGTCACGACCAGGTCCGGCTCGAGCTCTGAGAGCCGGTCCGCGTCGAGCTCGTAGAGGGCCTCGCCGCGCCCGGTTCGCTCGCGCACCGCGGCGTCGATCTCCGCGGCGGACAGCCCCGGCGGGATGACGCTGCGGGTCAGATGGGGCAGCGCGGCCGCCCGTGCGGGATGATCACACTCGTGCGTGACCGCGACGACGTGGTCGCCGAGGCCGAGAGCGAAGAGAAGCTCGGTCGAAGAGGGAACCAGCGAGGCGATTCTCATAGGAGGAGAAGCATGGCGGCTCTGAGCGACGAGGAGATCGAGGCCCGGCTGTCAGGCCTGGGCGGCTGGGAGCGCGCGGGCGGGGCGCTGTCCCGCGAGTTCGAGTTCGCGAACTTCGTCGGATCGGTCGAGTTCATCAACCGGATCACGCCGGTCGCCGAGGAGCTGAACCATCACCCCGATCTCGAGATCTCCTGGAACAAGGTGCTCGTGAAGCTGTCGACCCACTCGGAGGGCGGCATCACCGAGGCCGACTTCGACCTTGCGACGCGGATCGACGGCCTGGCCTGAGCGCGGGCGCGCCGCCTGCGCGGCGCTGCTCGTCGCCTCCATCGCCGCGCTGCTGGCCGCCGCGCCCTCCGACGCGCGCAAGGTGCGCGTCTTCGCCATGGGGCCGAAGCTCCACATCTCGTGGCTCGAGAGCCGCGAGAGCTTCCGCGCGAAGCTGTTCGCGGTGATGGACGCCCGCGAGCGCGGGCCCGCGGCGCCGCCGGTCCAGGCGGGCCTCGACGACGCCGCCTCCCACCTGCTCGGGCCGGAGGACCCGGCCCGCCCCGTTGAGACCGCGCGCGACCTCGTGCTCTGGCCGGAGTCGCTCGGGCTGTTCGCGGCCCTGACCGGTGAGCGGGCGCGCGCCGCGCGCGAGTCCGGCAGCCTCGAGGGGGCAATCGGGTCGCTGATCGCCGCCTACGGACCTCAGAACGCCTACTACGCCGAGCGCTTCCCCGGCCTCACGGGCCGCACCCCGCAGACCCGCCTGCTCGCGCTCTCGCTGACCGACACCTTCGGCCGCGCGGTGCTGGAGCCGGCGGCGGAGATGGCGGACCGCTACGACGTCTATCTCCACATGGGCGTCGATCTCGTGCAGGACTGGCGCATCGTGTGCGAGGACAAGGAGAGCTTCCAGCCCCTCCCGGGCGGGGTGGGCTGCGACCTGGAGGACCCGCAGAGGGTGGAGACGCTGCGCGATCCGCTCGAGCCAGGGCGCACCTACGCCTACGAGGCGACCGGCGACGACCCCTCGGTCATCGCGCTCGTCTTCGACCCCGACGGCAGGCTGATCTCGAAGCAGGTCAAGACCTACATCACGCCCGTCGAGCTGGGCCCGGCCGAGGACTCGCTCGGGCTCGACCTGGTCCCGGGTCACGTCTCCGACGGCCTCGGCGCCGTCGAGACGCCAGTCGGCACGCTCGGCTTCGTCACGAGCAAGGACGCCTGGATGCCGGACGTCGTGACGAAGCTGGACCAGCGCCACGTGGACCTGCTCGTGCAGCCCGAGCTGTTCGTGGGCAACTACATCCAGACGACCGGCACCTGGAACCCGGACCTGCTGCTCGCCTCGGGCTACGACGACATGCTCCGGCACCCGTCGTTCGAGGCGATGGTGCTGCCCGAGCTCACCGGCGGCATCTTCAGCTTCTACGCCGATCACCAGCAGCACATCGCGATCAAGCCGCGCACCGGCCGCGAGGGTCTCGGCTACCTCGTCGGGCAGCCGCCCCATCGCGGACTCGTGCAGGTGGCGCCCTGGGTCGTGGACGACCCGGTCCGCCCGGACGAGCCCTTCGACGAGCGCCGCCGCAGGCTCGGCCTCGCGGGCGAGGACCTCAAGCCGGGCTCCGGCAAGCGCTGCGAGGACCCGAGCCGCCCCGGGCCGTGCGAGGACGGGCACGTCGAGAGCGTGCTCTGGCGCGACATCGAGGTCGCCAGGGCGCCTCGCCGCCGCCCCTTCCGGGGCCGCCGGGCACGCACCCGCTTCAGCCCCGCCCGCGCCGTGAGCCCGTCGCGATACCCGCAGCGCAACATCGAGACGGCCCGCCGGGGCCGCCGCATCCTGCTCGCCTTCGAGGAGCGCAGAGCGGGGCGCGACCAGGTGTTCCTCGTGCGCTCGGAGGACGGCGGCCGGACGTGGTCCCGGCGCGTCCGGCCCACGGGCCGCCCGCCCGGGTCGACCGACGAGTGGTGGCCGAGCGTCGCGCTCGGCCAGGAGGGTCGCGCCACCGTCACCTGGATGGACCGCTCGAGCGGCCGCGAGCGCGTCTGGTTCTCCCAGTCGGCGGACGGGGGCAGGACCTTCGGGCCGCCCGCGGCGATCGACCCGGACGCGCCGCCCCAGCCGGCCCAGTGGGCTCCCTCTGCGGCCTATGGGCCCGGCGACACGGTCCACGTGGCCTGGGTCGACGAGCGCGCTACGCGCGCCGACGACGGCCTGGCGCAGGCCGGGCTCTTCTACACGCGCATCCGGTCAGGCGCTCCGGAGCCGGCGCGGCGCCTCGACACCGGCAGCCCGGCGCCGCTCGCGCGCAAGCTCGACAACTCGTGGGCGCCGAGCGTCTCGACCCGTGGGGACCACGTGCTCGTGGCCTGGCTCGACTTCCTGAACTACGACTGGGACGTCTTCTCACGCCTGTCCACCGACGGCGGCGAGACGTTCGCCGAGCAGGAGACGGTGAACGACACCCCGCCGGCGGACGAGGCGATCAACGACTCGCCGCAGGCGCTGATCGGCGCGAGCGGTCCGCTCGTCGCCTGGACCGACTGGCGCAAGGACGACGAGACGCAGACCCGCCCGCACACCGACTACGACATCCGTGTCGCGGTCCCCGGAAGCGGGACGAGCGTGAGGGCCGACAACCACGGCGAGCGGCAGGCCGCCGCCTTCTCGCCGGCGCTGTGCCGCGGGCGGGGCGACGATCTGCTCGTCGCGTTCCAGGACGCGGGCCGGGGCGTCAACACCGTGCGCGTGGCGACCCTGGCCGGGGGATCGCGGCGCGGGCCGGCCCGCCTCGCCGACGACGCGCCGCGCAGGGGCGGGAACGCCTGGCGGCCACGGCTCGCCTGCTGGGGCCGCGCCGTGACCGCCGCCTGGGAGGACGAGCGCGACGGCCCGGCCCAGGTCTACGCGGCGCGCTCGCTCACATCGAGGCTCGGGCGATGAGCGCGGCCGATCCGCACGCGGCCCTGCGCGCCGAGCTGTCACGGCGCGGCTTCATCGTGAGGGCGGGCGCGCTCGGCGCGGGCGCCCTGATCGTCTCGGCCCTGCCGGTCGCCGACCGCATCCTCGCCGCCGCGGATCCCGCGCACGCCGCCGTCAGCGAGCCCGACGGGACGCTCCAGGCCTTCGCCGACACGATCCTGCCCGGGAGGCGGGTCGAGCGCACGGACACCGGCGGCGAGATCCACCCGAAGGCGATCGCGGGCGCCGACCCCGAGCCGGGCGCCGTCGAGGCCGACAGCCTGAGGCTCTACCACGACGACCTGCTCGGCTTCGACGCGCTCGCGCCGGCGTTCCTGGCCGACCTCGGCGGGCGCGCGCTCGCCCGGGGCGGGGCCTTCCTCGACCTCGGCTTCGAGGATCGCGTCGCGGTCGTGCTCGGGGGCCTCGACTTCGGCAACGCCGACCGTGTCGTCTGGGAGGCCGCGGCGGCGATCCCGTTCGTGGCCTTCTGCGCCGCGGGGTCGATCCCGGAGGCGACGAGCGAGACCGCCTCGGGCTACCGCGTCATGGGCTTCCCGGGCACGGCGCCGCGCGGCTACCAGCGGAGCTTCTCCTACCGGCGGCGCCTGAACCGCGGTGTCACGCGCAGGGGAAACCTGCCCTGATGGCCGAGCGCTTCGACGTCTGCATCGTGGGCTCCGGATTCGGCGGGGCGGTGACGGCCTGGCGGCTCGCCGAGCTGTACCTGGCGGCGGGGGTGGACCCGGCGAACATCCTGGTCCTGGAGCGCGGGCGCCGCTTCAAGCACACCGACTTCCGCCAGTCGTGGGACGTGCAGCACCTGGCGCGCGTCTACAACCTGATCCAGTCCACCAGGGGGACCGGCGCCCAGATGGTCGTCGGAAACGGCGTGGGCGGAAGCTCGAACCTCTACCTCGCGGCGTCGCTGCGCTCGCCGGGCGACACCTTCGAGCGCCGGGACAGGCATCCCGACGACGGGCCCGACCGGCGCATGTGGCCGGAGGCGATCTCGCGCCGCTCGCTCGACCCCTTCTACGCGCGAGCGGAGCGCGCGCTCCGCGTGCGCCAGCCCGGCTGGAACGAGGTCTCGCGCGCCGGCGGGCTCTGGGCCGCCACGCTGCGCGCCGCGGGGCACAGCTGCGATCGCGTGCCGGTGGCGATCGACTTCGGTCGCTGCGTGGACGCCAACTGGTGCGCAACCGGCTGCGTCTTCGGCGGCAAGAACACCGTCAACACGAACTACCTCGGCGCCGCCGAGCGGGCCGGGGTCAGGGTGCGCGACAGCCGCCAGGCCGAGTCGGTCAGGCGGGCCGAGGCCAACGCCTCCGGCTACCGCTACGTCGTCAGCGCATCGGTCATCGACAACTACGGCGAGAAGCCGACGCGCCAGCCCACCGGCGTGACCGAGGAGATCGAGTGCAAGGTCCTCGTCCTCGCCGCGGGAGCCATGGGGACGCCGCCGCTCCTGATGCGCTCGCGCGACGCGCTGCCGTCGCTGTCCGCCCAGGTCGGCCGCCATCTCGGGATCAACGGCGACCACATCACGGCCGTCGAGTTCGATCCCGGCAAGATCCGCGAGCTCCTGCGCCTGCCGGGCTACGGGGCCTTCTTCAAGGGCAAGCCCATCACCACGATGACCTACGACTTCTGGCGCGGGCGAGGCGACCGCTCCTTCGACGGGCGCCGCTTCACGCTCCAGGAGATCATGATCGGGACGCTGTCCAACTTCCTCTACGACGACGGCCGCGAGCCCGAGGGCGAGCCGTCGTTCTGGGGCGTGCAGAAGAAGCAGGCGCTGTCGCAGTGGAAGAACCGCATCGAGGTGCTCGCGATGGTCGAGGACACCCACGACGGCGAGTTCTTCGCCGTCCCGCCGCAGGGTGGCGCCTTCAGGCCGAACGCGGGGCCGGTCACCATCGGCACCTTCGGCTACGAGATGACCGACGCCTCGCTGCGCGTCCGGGCCGAGGCGGACGCCGCCATTCGCTCGGTCGTCGAGCGGCGCGGTCTCGGCCGCTTCCTCGGGAACACCGAGAGCCGCGGCGAGTTCGTCGCGCACCCGCTCGGCGGCTGCCGCATGGCCGACTCGGCGGATCTCGGGGTGGTGGACCACGGCTGCGAGGCCTACGGCAACGAGGGCCTCTTCTGCGTGGACTCCTCCGCGATTCCGACCTCGCTCGGCGTGAACCCCTCGCTCACCATCGCGGCCGTCGCCGAGCGCGCGTCGGCGCTGATGGTCGGGCGCTCCGCCGACCTCGGCCTGCCCGCGGCCCCGGAGGGCTTCCGGGCAGTGGCGCCGCCCGTGCATGTGGGCGAGCGCATCGTGCCCCCGATCGCGAAGCGCCCCCGCAGGCGCCGCCGCGCGCGCCGCTGAGGTGGCGGCCCGCCGCTCTGCTAGTTTTGCGCCGCCGCTGTGAGCGACGACGACTCGTCCCGAAGTAGCGCGCCCTCGCGGGCGCCCCTGGCATGACAGGCCTGCTTGTCGTCGCCCTCCTGTTCCTCGTTCTCGCGAACGGGTTCTTCGTCGCTGCCGAGTTCGCGCTCGTGCGCGCGCGCCGCTCGCGGATGGAGCAGCTCGCCGAGGAGAAGCAGCGGGGGGCGCGGCTCTCGCTCCACCAGATGGACCACATCTCCGAGTACCTGGCCGCATGCCAGCTCGGCATCACGATGGCGTCGATCGGGATCGGCTTCCTGGGCGAGCCGGCGCTCGCGAAGCTGCTGGAGGGCCCGCTCGGCGAAGTGGCGGGCCACGGGGTCGCCGTGGCGCTCGCCATCGTCATCGCGTACATGATCTCCACGGCCCTCCACATCACGGCCGGCGAGCAGGTCCCCAAGATCTTCTCGATCGTCCACGCCGAGGGCGTCGCCCGCCGCTCGGCCCGGCCGCTCGAGCTGTTCACGAAGGTGTTGCGTCCCGCCGTGCGGCTCCTCAACGCGGCCTCGAACGGGATGCTGCGGGCAGTGGGCGTCAACTCGGGCGCCGAGTTCGAGGAGGCCTCGAGCGCCGACGACCTGAAGCTCCTGATCGCGCGCAGCGCCCACGGCGGCGTGCTCGACCCGGGCGAGGCCGTGATGCTCTCAGGCGTCTTCCACCTGCACGAGCAGGAGGCCCGCCAGGTCATGACGCCCCTGCCCGCAGTCGTCACGGTCGACGCCTCCGACACCGTCGAGACTGCGCTCCGGCGCTGCACGGACTCGGGCCACACCCGCCTGGTGGTGACCGAGGAGGGCAACACCGATCGCGTCAAGGGAACCGTCCACAACAACTCCCTGGTGCGCCGGCTCATGAACGACGGCCCGGAGGCGACGATCGGCGACCTGGTGAAGGACGCCGTCATCGTGCCTGAGACGAAGGCTCTGGACGACCTGCTCGCCGACCTGCAGCGCGAGCGCCTGCCGATGGCGATCGTCATCGACGAGTACGGCCGCACCGCTGGGATCGTCACGATCGAGGACATCGTCGAGGAGGTCGTCGGGGAGATCGCCGACGAGACCGACCCCGCCCGCGGAGCTGTGCGCCAGCTCGCCAACGGCGATTGGTACGTGCGCGGGCATGCGCCCATCACGGACCTCGTCGACTACGGCATCGACCTGCCCTCGGACACCGACGCCTACAACTCGGTGGGCGGCTTCGTCTTCTCCGAGCTGGGCCGGCTGCCCAAGCGAGGCGACATGGTGCGCGAGAACGGATACTCGGTGCGCGTCGAGTCGGTGCGCGAGAACCGCGTCGAGGCGGTCCGGATTCGCGACCACGAGCCCGGGCGGCGCGAGCCCCAGGGCGGGCGCGAAGCCATCGTGAAGAACGGCGACGACGGGAGCTCCGTCCGGGACGAGGACTAGCTTCGACGGCGGTTCCACCGCCGCCCCGAGGAGGTCCCGGAGATGTGGACGGTTCGCCTGACCGATGCGCAGCGTGACGCGGTCGCGGCTCTCCTGAGAGCCCAGCCGGAGCTCGGCCCGTCGCTCGAAGGAGCACTCGAGGAGATCGATTACGCGCGCTGGGACGATTTGCCCGACGCGCGCCTGCCGTGGGAGCGCGTGGCCGAGCTGGCCGACGCGCAGGAGATCGGCGAGGCGGACGTCGTCTGGGACCTCTGCGGCGGTCTCGCGCGCACGCTCAGCTCCGCGAAGCGCCAGCAGAAGCCCGCGAAGGCCCGCCGCGCGCCGCAGGCCACGGGCTAGGTGCCCCGCCCAGGGACATTGCGAACGCGGTGAGGTAGGTCCGCGACCTGGCCGCGGTCACCCGAGGCTGCCTGGATCCGAACCGGACAGCGGCGGACGCCGCAGCTCCGGCAGGGCCGCGTCGAGAGACGCGGCGAGATGCGTCCCATTCGGGACGTTCCTGGTGGACATCGATCGCCTCTCTCCTTCGGCCCGCGAGCGCGCCCGCCTGCGGACATCCACGAGGTTAGGCTCATGTCGTGACCGATCAGCGGGAGGCGGGACCGCTACGGGACGACCGCGAGACGGTTACGCGGCATGAAGGCGCCGAGGCGGTAATCGTTCAAGGGCGGTGCCGTCCCTGTTGAGGGCTTGCATTCACGATGCCCGTCGCATAGGTCGCATCGTGGCAGGGGCTCGCGAGTATACGACCAGCACAGTCGGGCGTATCATCACTGTGGCTATCGTCAGTTTCTTCGCAACCCTCGGCGGGTTCATCGGAACGCGAGCAGCGCTCGCCCACTGGTCCGGGTTCGAGCGAAATCACTACTACTGCGAAGGCGAATACGCCGGGACTACAACGGGCGGCGTGATTTGGTGCGGCGGCGATTACGTGTACCACTGGGGCTACAACAGTGCTTGGCACACAGACGGGCGAAACCATAACGGAGAGTACTACTATCCGTCGATCTGCGCCGACGCTCACGGGGCTCGCAGTGGCAAGATCTACTTTGAGGGTTGCTCGTACAGCCACGCCCGCAACTGTTGGGTTGGGTACTATCCCGACTGCCACGACCAAGACGATATTCGGCTGACACTTTGGATGGGCCCGTGGCGAGACAACAAGTACCGCCATCGCTTTAGGGCACACGGGGTTGGCTGATGCGAGGCGTCCGAGACACTGGTGTGCGACGGCTAGCTGGCTTCCCTCATCGAATCGTCGCGTTCTGTGGGGCGTTGGGTGCCGCCTTTGCCGTGGGCGTCTTCTTGTTCGGCTGGGATCGCGACCCGGCCGACGCGACAGGGCCCGTAACCGAAGCGGACGTTGCGGCCCAACTCGCGCCCATGCTCGGCGTGTTTCGTCGCGCCCAGACCACGGACGAGGTCGTCGCAGGTGCCGATGCGGTCGTCCAGCCGGCTCCAAGTCCTGAAGATGGCGAGAATCTACGTCTCCTTCGTCACGCTCGCCCCGGCGGGCGGCTGGTGCAGGTCTGGCCGGCAAGGGAGGCCGTGTGCTTCGCAGTCTCGGGCGGTGCGGGGTGCGCGCCCATTCAGCTGATCAGAGATGCAGGTGCGACGGTTGGCACATACGTGGGGCAGGACACGGCGATCGGGCGGGTTCGAGTCGGGGGCATCGTCATCGACGGAGTGACGAGCGTCACGATCGAACTCATCGACGGATCGACTGTTGCGACGCCGGTGGCAGACAACGGCTTCGTCGTCGATGTTGCGGGAGCCCCGGCCACTCTGCGGTGGTCGACACTAACCGGCGCGAAGTCCATGCCGATTCCCTTCGAGACTGAGATGTTGAGCGACCTCACTCACGGTGAAGCCGTAGATCGTGAGGATTACACGGGACCGCTACCACCGTGTCGGGATATCCGCTGGGTCGAGGAATGCCTGCCCCAGAGCTCCACAGCCGGTCCTGCGGAATCGTCAGCAGAGTCTCCGTGACCGGCTGGTGTCGCGGGTGCGCGTGGTGTGCGCCGGTGAACTCGGATCGTCGCCGATAGGCGGGCGCTGGTTCGTCGGGCGTGGGTTCCCTTGCGTCCGCTGCCCGCTCCCCCACAACGATGAGCCGAGCGCATTCATGCGGGGAGTCGCCGACGGCACATGCCGGCTGCTGGCGCCTTGGCTGTTTGGCCCGCCGCCAAGGACAGGCCATACGGGCTAGCGACCGAAGGTCTCGGCGGCGTCGATCCGCAGCGCTGCGGCCGCTATCAGGCGCGCGCTCGCCTCCACGTCGTCGAGCTGGATCATCTCGACCGGCGAGTGCATGTAGCGGAGCGGGACCGACACGACGGCGGTCGGGACGCCCGCGCGCGAGAGGTGGACGACGTCGGCGTCCGTGCTGGTCCCGCGGCCCGTCGCGTGGAGCGTGTGCGGGATCTCCTCCGCCTCGGCGGCCTCGACCAGCACCTCGAGCAGGCGGGGGTTCACGATCGAGCCGCGGGTGAGCGCCGGGCCCGATCCGAACGGCGCCTTGCCGACCTGCTTGACGTCCACGCCGGGGGCGTCGGAGGCGAAGGTCACGTCCACCACGACCGCCGCGGCCGGGTCGAGCGAGAACGCGCTCGTGCGAGCACCGGCGAAGGTGATCTCCTCCTGCACCGCCCCGATGGCGGCGACATCGCCCGCGGCCCCGCCTGCCTCCGCGACGAGCCGGGCGGCCTCGAGCGCGACGTAGGCGCCGACGCGGTTGTCCAGCGCGCGCGAGACGAGGCGGTCGTTGGGCAGGCCGAAGGGCTCGCCGGTGATGACGGCGGTGTCGCCGATCCGCACGAGCGAGCGCGCCTCGTCGCCGTCGTTCGCGCCGATGTCGATGTGGAGCGAGTCGAGGTCCACGACCTTCTTGCGCTCCTCGTCCTTGAGCAGGTGGATCGGCTTGCGCCCGACCACGCCCGGGACCTTCCCCCCGGCGGCCGCGATCTCCACGCGCTGGCCGACCAGCACCTGCGGGTCCCAGCCGCCGACGCCGCGGAACCAGAGGAAGCCCTCGTCGTCCGCGTGGGTCACGATCAGGCCGATCTCGTCGATGTGCCCGACGATCGCGAGCAGCGGCCCCCCGGCCGTCCCCTTCACCCGCGCGACGACGCTGCCCAGCGTGTCGCTCGTGACCTCGGCGAACGCGCCGCCCGCCTCGCGGAACACGGCCGCGGGGGCGGACTCGTCGCCGGAGGGGCCGGCGGCGGTGAGCAGGTCGCGGAGGAGGGGAGGGAT